>WNGH01001033.1_pt1 | contig 27127 bp, 21 predicted proteins | sample 5400631 | NCBI WGS metagenome assembly WNGH01 (sample SAMN13153373, study PRJNA577476) | soil metagenome | isolation source: 115 cm soil or saprolite under Garry oak tree replicate 1 | place: USA:California | collected 2016-06-15
AGAGACGAAGTCTCTCTCTGACAAGGTCGAGAAGCTCCTGGCCGAGCTGCAGCCGGGATTTGCCCTGCTTTCGGATCTGAGCAGCTTGGCAACCATGGACGTTGCCTGCGCGCCGTTCATCAGCCGGGTCATGGACCTTTGCAATGACAAGGGAATCGCCACGGTCGTGCGGGTCATTCCCGATCCACGCAAAGATATCGGCCTCAACATCTTGACCCTCTTCCATTACAGCCGCAAGGTCCGGGTCGTGACGTGCGACACCTTGGACGAGGCGGCGAAGATCCTGCGGCTCTGACCTGGCGATCCCAACGGGTCGTGGTGCGCCTCGGGCTTGCTTAGGAGCAATCGTGGAGTGTAAACGGCTGCTGGGATGAAGGTTTTTAGCAATCCTCAACAAGTGAGGATTATTTGGAGCGAATCGGGTGGTTTCCGATTTAGCCGAATAGGTCCGCAGGCAAGTCGAAACGGCGGATCAAAGCCTTTAATAACCCTTTTTAAAGGTCTTTTCCGCGATGGTAGGGAATGGGGTTTGACACGGGCCTGCCATTGACGTTCGGATGATAAATCATTCGGTGTGAACCCTTGCCTCGATGGCTATAAATTTCAAATCGAGGGTCGTGCTTTCGCAGAATGCGAATAACATCGTCGGGTTTCTGCGGCTTAGGCACACTCCATTGCCGCGACCGGTCTAAATCGACGGCGAAAAACTTGTCTCATTTCCGCCCTGGTAAAGGAAATAAAGATTGCGCGAGCGTTGCCCCTAACCGATCTTTCCTCGAGAATTTCCTTCCTCAGGGCTGCCTCGTGCGCGTTCTCCCATCTTTCAAAATACTCTTTTGCCGCAGGGAATATTAAAAGGCTGTCTTCCTTTTTTTGACGAGCGAACGAGATTTGGCACAATATCAGCTCGTGGAGTTCTTTGATTGCCGCCGCCTCGGTTTTTCCATATCCGAGCAGATCCATTTCCAGAGCGTGGGCGACAAACTCCTCACCTTCCTGGGAGATTAAAGCCCTGAAAGAAAGGTCGTAAATTTGAGCTTCCATACGCAAGTTTACGGTGCTGGTGGAACAATTTCTTTCACATTCATTATTATCGACAGAACCCGGTTGCTCTGAACTGTCAAGACTGTACCATGACGAAAGCACATTACTGATGCAAGAACAATCTCAGTGATGCACCACGACTCCAACGAGGCGGCGCCCTGCCATCTTTGGTCAGTTGGGCAGTTGGCAGGTTTCTCGGATCGGCGGTTTGGCCGAACAGCAGCCTTGCTCCTGCACGCACCGGCAAGCGCCTACGGCGGCGAGCGCGCCGAGCGCGGGCGCCGCGAGATAAATCCAAAGGTTGGCCAGGTGGCCGGACACCAATGCCGGCGCCAGGGATCGCGCCGGGTTCATCGACGCGCCACAAATCGGCCCGGCGAACAGCGCCTCCAGGGCAATGACGGCGCCGACGGCGATTCCGGCGGTGATGCCTTTCTCTTTCGCGCCGGTGGAGACGTTGAGGATCACGAACATCAAGATGGCCGTGAGGATGAACTCCAGGACGAAAGATTGGCTGGCCGGGCCGGCGGGCTGCGTGGCGCCGACCAGGCCGTTCTGGGGAAAAAGGAACCGCAGCGCGCCGCTGGCCAGCAATGCGCCGGCGCCCTGGCTGAGCAGATAGGGCGCAACGGAGCGAGCCGGCAGGCGCCGCGCCGCCCAAAAACCGAGCGTCACGGCCGGATTGATGTGAGCGCCCGAGATGTCGCCGATCGCGTAGATCATCGCCAGCACCACCAGGCCGAAGGTGAGCGCGACGCCGACGTGGGTAATCGCGCCGTTGCTTACTTCGTTAATGACGATGGCGCCGGTGCCGGCGAACACCAGCGCGAATGTGCCCAATAGTTCCGCAAAACATTTCTTGATCATAAGTTTTGGCATCTCCGGCACAGGATCGGCCGCGTCGGGTCGTATTGAGAGTTTTACACCGTTGGAATGCCCTACTCTGCGGCGGCGTTGGACCCTTCGAGGCGGCCGGCGGCGTAGGCTTCAAACACGCGGCGCAGCTCGTCCCGAACCTGGCGGAAGGCTTGAAGTTTCTCTTCCGCGCTCCCTTCGGCCCTGGCCGGGTCGTAAAAGGCCCAGTGATGCCGGTTCACTTGGCCCGGGAATATGGGGCACGCCTGAGCGGCATTATCGCAGACGGTGATGACGGTTTCGATTTTCTCGTTCAGAAACTCGCTCAACGGTTTGGAACGATGCCAGGAGACGTCGATCCCGATTTCGGCCATGACCTGGATGGCGATAGGGTGGACATAGCCGGCTGGTTTCGACCCGGCGCTTTGGACGTTGATCCGCCCTCGCGCCGCGCTCCGCAGGATGCCTTCGGCCATGTGGCTGCGACAGGAATTGCCGGTGCAGAGAATCAGGACGGTCGGTGTGGTGGTGTTCATCGAGTCGCCAATGGCCGCGGCGTCCCCCACAGCAGGGGCCTACGTTTCCGCGGCCTTCTCTTCGATGGAGACGATATGAACCGGATCAACCGTATTGATAAGGTCGTCGTGCCCGATCACAACCACGACTCGGCGGCCCACCGCCACAAACTCAGGATGCGCCACCGCCAGTTTTCTCCCATCCGACAAGCAGAGTGTGAACGGCTTGAAGCCGTTGGCCAGTCTTTGCTTGATCTGCTCGATGTTCACACGCGCCTGTTTCCCCAGTGAACACCACTTTCCCGGAAACGCAAGCCCGCTCGTAAAGCGGTCGCCCTGTTCTCAACGGCATCGTTGGCTTAGTTAGCAGCCCGTTGATAAATGCCGCTACCCGTAGCAGCCGAGGTGACGAGGCTCAAATTTCCCCGGAAACAGAAGCGATACCAGAGCCTCCTCACGTCGGCTGCTACTTTCTTAACAGGCTGCTAGCGCTGGGAAAGCTTGGGGAACGTGCGCCGAAGCGCCGCCTGAAATAGCGCGGCGAGCTTTTGGAATCCCTTGCTCGTCGGGTGCATTTCGTCGTCCCATTCCTGGTCCGTCAGGGTGCTCTGGGTTCGGACATAAACGACCCGATCACGCTGCTGTTCGAATTTCTGCATCAGTTCATCGAGTCGCTTCAACATAAACGTCATAATCGCCCTTTGGCTCTCTGCGTCGGTGATGCCCTTTCTGTCCATGTGCGGTTTCATCCACGGCCCCACCTTCATCAGCCCGATGCGCCAGGGTTTGTTCCCGGGTGTGGGGAAATCGTAGGCATGCGTAAAAATGTAGGCTTCCGCCTGATGATCATCACGCAAGTCGGCCAGTTCGTGATAGGCGTTTTCGATTGCCTGCAGCCGGCGCTCAAAGCGAACCAGGTTGATGCCATCCATCCACGTCATGCCTTCGGTGCTCTCGTTCAACAGGGAAAGCAACGCGCGGCCGATGATGTCGTTGCCCCCTCCGCTGACGAGAATGCCGGCGAACTTCAATGTCGGGTCGGAAAGAATCCGCTGCATTTCCAGATAGCCCTTCCCGGAGAGCATTTGCCGCACGTCCTGCCCGTTGGATAGCAGGCCTTCCAGGCGGAGCCAGGCCGCCTGTCCCTCGTTCTGCTTAACCAAGGTATCAATGATGTTCGCGCGTAACAGCGTGGGAAACGCAAACCACGAATCTCCTTGCGTCAACAGCGGAACCAACGCCGGAAACCGCTCCATTTTCTGGCGGAAGCGCTGAACCGCGCCGAGCGGCATGTCTTGGGGCATAAGTTTATCGCTGTTTTGTGCCGGCTTGCGGCGGCTCAGACCAAAAACGAAAACGGGTCACCCATTAGGGCGCGGTGTCAGTCCTCACCATTGACACTTTTATTTCCTTTTGGCCTCCGCCAGGCGGTTTGACACGAGCGTCAAGCTTCCCATGTGCCTCCGACCCGTTTCAAATCATCCGCTCCAATGTCAATAGTCAGGACTGACACGTTTTAGCCCAGTAAGGCAATCGAAAGGATTGCGAACACGAGCACCGCAACCCCACCGATGAGAAAAGCTTTCCAATTCTTCTTATGCTGTTTCCTCATCACCACTCCAAGACACGTAAAGCTCACGCCCACTAAAATGGGCCCAACATAAGACGCATTCATATATTACTCGTTTTCGTCGTCAAACAGGCCCGTCAAAAGCTGATCAATAACCCGAAAGCTAATCCAATTGCGGCCAATATTACCGCCGCAATGGAAAAAGGAACTGCCGTCCGTCCCTCATTCCGTAAAATAACGGCCGAAGATAGCAGGATTGGTCGTCCGACTGACCAAACAGCGTTGCGGGTCAGACACCGCCGCTGGAATCACCCTCACGCCAGCGCTTCGCGGATCACTTCGCCGTCGTTGATCGTGGGGCGTTCGTTGCGGCCGTTGTGGAGATAGGTCAGCTTTTCGTGGTCGAGGCCCATCAGGGCCAGGATCGTCGCGTGAATGTCGTGCACGTGGGCGCGCCGTTCCACCGCCCGCAGCCCAATCTCGTCCGTCGCGCCGATGACCGTGCCGCCCCTGATTCCGCCGCCGGCCATCCACATGCTGAACCCCCACGGATTATGATCGCGCCCGTCTCCCTTTTCATTAAACGGCGTCCGGCCAAATTCCCCGCCCCAAATCACCAGCGTGCTGTCGAGCAATCCGCGCGCTTTGAGGTCGGCGAGCAGGCCCGCGATCGGCCGGTCGGTCTGGCGGCAATATTTCGAGTGGTTGCCTTCCAGGTCGTTATGAGCGTCCCAGAGATTGCCGCTGCCCGAATAGCATTGCACGAAACGGACGCCGCGCTCGACCAGCCGCCGGGCCAACAGACAATTCCGGCCAAACTTGTCGGTCTCCTTTTCGCCCAGCCCGTAAAGTTGTTTGGTCGCTTCCGATTCCTGCGAAACTTCGACGGCCTCGGGCGCCGTGCTCTGCATGCGCCAGGCCAATTCGTAAGAATTCAAGCGAGCCGTCAATTCGGTTTCCTCCGCCCTGTCGGCGGCGAAGCGCCGGTTCAATTGGGCGAGCAGATCGAGTTTGTGGCGCTGCTGTTTTTCGCCAATCGTTTTTGGCGGCGCCAGGTTGAAGATCGGCGGGCCGTCGTTGCGAAATTGCGTCCCCTGATAAACCGCCGGCAGAAAACCGGAACTCCAATTCTTCGGCCCGCCGTTGACTTCGCCCGCATCGGTGAGAATCACGAAGGCCGGGAGGTTTTCATTCGTCGAGCCGAGGCCGTAGGTCGCCCACGCGCCCATTGCCGGGCGGCCGGCGAGAATGTCGCCGGTGTTCATCTGGCAAATCGAGCCGACGTGGTTCAAGCCGTCCGCCCAGCAGGAGTGGAACACGCACAGGTCATCGGCATGTTCCGCCACCCGGGAATACCAATCGGAAATCCAGATGCCGCTCTGCCCGTGCTGTTTCCACGCGCGGCGCGAGGGCATGAGCGTGTTGTTCGCCGTGCCCATCGACGTGAGCGGACGGCCGAAGGATTCCGGCATCGGCTGGCCGGCGAGCTTATCGAGGCCCGGTTTGCGGTCGAACAAATCGAGATGACTCGGCCCGCCTTCCATAAAGAGCCAGATGACGGCCTTGGCCGTGGGCGGGCGATGCGGCGGCTTGGGGCCGAGCGGATTGACCGCCGCGTCCCCGGCCGCGCGAGCGAAGAAGCCATCCAGGCCGAGCAGATAACTGAACGCCAGCGCCCCGAACCCGCCGCCCGCGCGACAAAGAAACTCGCGGCGCGAGGCCACCGGCAGGACGTGGGGGACCGTTCGGTTCATCGTTGAAAGATTTTCGCCACCCGGATTTTCAATCCCGGCAGCAAACGCGACTCAAATGTCTGTTTCACGTTGTAAGTCGCCACCGGCGCATCCGCCGACTCGGCCAGGCGATAGACCTGCGCCTGCTTAAGTTCCGGATCGACGATCCACAATTCCTCGACCCCAGTCCGCGCATAAACCGCCCGCTTCAAGCCCTTGTCGTATTTGGCCGTCTTCGGCGAAAGGATTTCGACGACCAGGTCGGGAGCGCCTTCCGCGCCCTGTTCGGTCAAAATCGCCTTCCGCGCCTTGGAAACGTAATACAAATCCGGCTGGAAAACATTGATCTCGGATAATTGAACGTCGGAAGGCCCCATATAGACCGAGCCGAGCGGATGCTTCGCCAGGAAGTTGCCAATGATTAGGTGTAGATTCCCGAGGATGTCCTGGTGAAAACGATCCGGCGATGGCGCCATATAAAGGTCTCCTTCGATCAACTGGTGATACGGCGGGCCTTGGGGCAGCTCGCGATAATCCTGCGCCGTCAGCGGTCTGAAGTCGGCCTTGAGCATGGTCCAAGATTAATCGGGCCGCGTCGTCATGTCAAACGTGCGAGCAGACAATAATTCTATGGCGCGGCCCTACTTGTCGATTAGCTGTTTCTGCTCTTTCGAGGCTCTGGCGCCTGACGTCTCCCCATAGAATAATGCTCGTCCGGCCTCTAGTGCTTCGGGACCGCTCTGGCAATTCGTAGCTTCTCGTTTGCCGCCCGAGATTTTCTGAATTCCACATAGTGGCCGTGCAGGGAGTCTAGAATCTCATCCCGAGTAAATGCCTGGTTCCCAATTGCCGCGTCGAGTAGCGAATCAAGGGCCGTCTTCGCTTTTGCGCGCTCAGAATGGGGACAATGATCAAGACGATACCACGCTTCAAGAATATCTTCGATCTTCTTGTTACGGGGCATTCAAAAGCGACTCGATCGCCTTGGCTCTCTGTGGGTGACTTTTAGGGCCGTGCTGCGCGCGGAAGGCAATATGAAGCGATTCCAGTGTTGCTTCCAAGTCGCTTACGCTGAACTGAGAAAACCCTTCGGGAAGTCCAAACTTCCTGGCAAAAAACACCAGTCGTTCTCCGTTCGCAATAATTTGAGTCAAGACCATCCGGTGAGTGGCCAGAGTTGCCTCGTACTGCCCTTCTGTCATTGCTCTTGCTTCTCCCTCTCTGAATTCGTCAACTCCTAATAGCCATAGCGTCGCATCGTGCGCCACCGCCACCGGTGGCTGGATTGCTTGCACGGCTTCCATTACATCGGTCCACCGTGTAGCGCGCTCGAACGTACTCCTCGTTCCTGCACTCAAAGACGCTGGTATCGTCTCAGGCATATTGGGTTGTTTCTGTCACACTGGCGATTGTTTGCCGCATTGCTTTTAAACAGAGATTACAACTTTGTCAACACTCACCGGTTGCAACCTGCCTCATTTTTCCCTGCTACGCAAACAACGCACCAACACCAGTGCCACAATGTGGTCGATTATCGTTAACGATGCCAACTTTTTGAACCTTTGCGACTTGTTTCCACGAAGCGGGATGTCTCGCCTCCGCCATGCCCAAAGGAAAAGTCATCCCATAACGACCGTGCCCCGGTCAGCGCCCCAGCTTGGGCAATTATCGGTTAGCCGGCCTTTAGAATTCACCCGCTTGGCTAATCACCCCGCTGAAGCAGAGTGTTAATGAAACCAGTCAGCACGGGTGCTCAAAAACTGGGTCGCGCCAGCCTTCAGTTCAGGTACACGAACTCGTTGGCATTGATCAGCATGTGGCAAAAATCGACCAGCGTCGCCGCGTGCAACGGATCGGCGGCCTCCGCCAGCTTCGGCGGCAGGGCCAACTCTTCGTCCTTCGCGACTCGTTCCAACAGGATTTTCCGATGCGCGTCGAAAAACTCTATGGCCGTCTGCTTCTCTCCCTTATCGGGTTGTCGGCTGTACGCCAGGCGAAACGCGGTTTCGATCTGTTGGTCGAAATCTTTTCCGGCCAGTTCCAGCACCCGCCCGGCAAAGCTCTGCGCCCATTCCAGCGTGAGTTTGCCATTCAGCAAATTGAGCGCCTGGATCGGGCTGGTCGTCGTATTGCGCCGCGGGCAGCTTTCGTGAGGATCGGGCATGTCGAAACTGTCGAACAGCGGGTAGCGCGTGTTGCGGCGCACAAAGATATAGACGCTGCGACGGTTTCGCTCGGCGGCATTATGGTTCACGTCCCAACCGCCGCGCGGCGTGGCCATCCCCTCCGGCAATTCCGGGAACACGCTCGGTCCGCCCATCTTCGGATTCAGCAAACCCGCCACCGCCAGCGCGGAGTCGCGAATGACTTCCCCTTCCAGCCGGTGCAGCGGAAACCGCCACAGGAGCTTGTTCTCCGGATCGATTGTGGCCGCCTCGGCGCGATAGCGCGAGGATTGCCGATAGGTATTCGAGGCCATGATGAGCCGGTGCAGATGCTTCAGGCTCCAGCCGTTTTGGATGAACTCGCGGCTGAGCCAATCCAGCAGCGCCGGATGCGTTGGCCGCTCGCCCTTCAACCCGAAATCGCTCGGCGTGCGAACCAGCCCCTGGCCGAAATGATAATGCCAGACGCGATTGACCATCACGCGCGCCGTCAGCGGATTCTCCGGATCGGCCAGGATTCTCGCCAGCGCCGCGCGGCGGCCGCTGGAAGCGGGCTTTGGCGCGGGCGAAATCCGGGCGGGCGCCGGCGCGAGGATCTGGAGAAAGCCCGGTTGGACTTCCTCTTGCGGCTTGTCATAAACGCCGCGGCCGAGCAGGAAAGTCTTTGGCGCTTCGGCCCCCAGGTCCGTCATGCCGATGCCCTTGGGCAGTTCGCCCGGATAATCGTCGGCGAACTTGGCCAGTTCCGCCTTCAATTCCTGCCACCGTTTTTTGGCCGGGCCTTTGAGAGCGGCGGCGACCGCGGCCGGAGCGCCCACGTATTCGTGGGAATTGGGATCGAGGTATTGCCTGGCTTTCCAGGCCATCTGCCGCTCGAACGGGTCCCGTTCCTCCTCCGGCTTGTCGAGGATGGCCCGAATCTCCGCCGGGTATTTTTCAAAATAATCCCTTTCGAGGTCCTTGCGTTTCGGCGCTTCGATCGCCTCCAGTTCGGCCCGGATCGGCGCGGTTCGTTCTTCCCACTGCGCCAGCCGCTCGCGATACCGCTTCACTTCGTCGCCCGAAGCCAGCAGGAGATCGTCCTTGGCGGCGGTGTTGGCAAAAAAGGCCTGCAGCCGGTAATAATCCGTCTGGAGAATTGGGTCGTATTTATGGTCGTGGCAGCGGGCGCAGGCGTAGGTCAGCCCGCAGAACACCGCTCCGACCGTGTCGGTGATGTCGTTGAGGATTTCCTGGCGCCGCTGCAGCAGATTGCGCGCGTTGCTCTCGTCCGGGTAATGGCGGTTAAAACCCGTCGCCAGGCAAGCCTCGCCCTCCTCCGGCCAAAGCTCGTCGCCCGCGATTTGCTCGCGGACAAATCGGTCGTACGGCTTGTCCTGGTTCAACGAATGGATGACGTAGTCCCGGTAGCGCCAGGCGTTGGGACGGGTTTCATCGCTCTTGAAACCTTCGCTCTCCGCGTAGCGCGCCAGGTCGAGCCAGTGCCGTGCCCAGCGCTCGCCGTATCGCGGCGAGGAGAGCAACCGATCCACCGCCCGCTCGAAAGCCTTGGAAGACGCGTCCGCCAGGAACTCTGCCTGTTCCTTGGGCGTCGGCGGCAAACCGGTCAAGTCCAGACTCGCCCGGCGCAGGAGCGCGGCCTTGTCGGCCGGCGGCGCGGGCGGGATTCCTTTGGCCTCCAGTTCCGCCAACACAAAGGCGTCGATGGGATTGCGGACCCAGTCCCATTGCCGGACTTCGGGCGGCGCCGGGTGCTCAACTTTTTGAAACGCCCAGTGGGCGCGCTCCGCGGCATTGAACTCATCCTTCGCCAACGCCGGCGCAACCGTCCGGCAAAGGAACACCACCCCCACGAGCGAGGCCGCCGTCGTGCAAAGATTTTGTTTGCGCTTCATCATCGCCATCCGAACCTGGCCGGCAACCGCGCGCCATTGAACGCGGGCGCGGTTTCGGCCATTATACTTGCGGAAATCCGCCGCTTTGTAAATGCGAAATTCCGGCCTTCACCGAACCCGAGGCGGCTTGGAGAAGGCTGGAGTCCCGACCCGGATGCAGCCAGTTGCAACGCCCCTGGAAAGCCATCCCAATCATCTCCTGCGTCACCCAAGGGACGCCTTTCTCAGCCCCATCGGGGCGGCATCTTTGTAGATAACGATCCGCCAAAAACCAAAGCTCCGTAGGAGCGGCATCGAAGCCGTAGATGCCGCCCCGACGGGGCTTTAAACTGGGTGGGCTCGGTTTGCTACAAAGAGGCCGCTCCTACGGAGCTGCCCCAAAACCAAATTCCTCACTGTGAGAGATTTGATAACCCCCTCTCGCTCAGCGACCCTCTCCAGGCAAACCATCCAATTCGGACCTCAACCCCTCGCCTTATGCCTTTAGAAACCGGCTATTTCAATTCGCCGTTAATCGATCAGGCTCAAGAAATCGTCGTAAGCGCTACTATTCTATCGAGATAGCCAACCAGAGCCGCCGTGGTCCTCTGCCCCCGCCGCTCCCGCGCCGCGCCGGCCGGTAGCGCAGGCTTTCCGGCCGGCGGATTCGCGGAACTTTGCAGTTCCGTGAGCTTCTCAGCCGTCCCACCGCTCTTCGCCATCTTTTACCGCGCACTTCCAAAAGCGCCATCGTGCAGAAAACGCCGTTGACAAACGGCTTTTCCAAGCCCAACCTCCACAAAAGCAAGAGGATTTAGGCCGTGAGAATTCAACCCATAATTTTAGGCGTATCCGCCGCCCACGCCTAATGGAACCTCCTCTCGTTCCAGCAATACTCAAAATTAGCTACCAAATGCCGCGGAACGTCCTCATCCGCATTTGGTGGAGGCGCATGATCCTCCGTCCGCGCATTATTGGTGGAATGACAATCATACTTGCTGGAGCAACTTTCTTCTTTGTGATTCGAGCGGGGATGCAGTCTGCTGGTTTCGTCCTGCTGGCACTTTTCATCTTGAGCCCCATTAACATCTATCGAGTTCTCGCCAAGGCGGTTGACGGCAATTCGCAGTTCACGGACCCTAAAACCCTTGAGTTCAGCTCGACTCGCCTCGTCATCACCGGCCCAAACTGGAAGAGCGAGCTGTCCTGGACGACTTTCCGAGGCTTCTCGGAGGACGCCACCTATTTCTACCTCCACCTTTCTGATAATAGAATTGTCTCAGTCATCCCCAAGAGCGCCTTTACACCCGAGTCACAGCAGAAATTCCGCGAGTACGCAAAAGCCGGACACGCCTAACACTTTTGACAGGGCCTCGCGAATAGCGAGGGAGCTGTAGCCTCGGCCCTTCTTGAGGTTGCACCGAGCGCACGCGACGAGAAAATTTTCCAACATCTCAGTGTCCCTACCGCCGCCGACGTTTGGGATTACGTGATCGACGTGCCAGCCCCTCGATCCGTGTTCTTCTGGCCTCCACAGTCGGCCACATAAGTGGCACTTTCCGCTGCTTGAGCCCCAGATTGTCCGGATCTGAGCTCGTGAGAAACGCTTGCGCTTGTAAACAACAATGGGGCCGCGGTGCGAGAACGGGGAGTCATCATCTTCAAATTTCCAGGCTCCCCCCTTCAGCGTTACCACTGGGGATTCAATGTCATCGTAACAATCAGACGGATAACGTCTGGTATCCCTGTTATACGCCGCCCGCCACCGGCCTTCGGAGCGTTGCGCTGAGAGGCAATGAGGCGTCCAACAGCGTTCACAGATTAAATCGGTGAGCTCCAAATGCCGGAATCCCCGCGGGATCAAAGCCGAGACCAAGAACCTCCCACATCTCAGACACGGAAGAAGCATAAATGACAAAGTTGTTTTCATTTCGAGCGATATCGGCCGACGAATCTCGCATATCGCCGACGCGAGTTCACTTGCAATTTACTGTCCGTTAAATTGAAAATAACCCCTTTATGACTCCCTTCATGGATTTGGTAGAGGCCAGGCACGCCCGGCACTTGGCGCTGGCCACCTTCTTTCGAACTTTCAACCCTTGGAGACTTTGATATGGTTGCAGGCGAAGCCGGGAGCTTGCCCGCAGTGGACGCCATCCGCCCACCCCGGCGGCGGGCGTTCGCTTCGACGGACGCAGCGACGCGCAAGAGGATGCGCGGGGTTCCGTCAGACAACACCCGTCTTGAAAAACTGGTGCGCAGCGTCCTGCACGCAGAGGGTTTCCGCTTTTCGCTGCGCCGCAAAGAATTGCCCGGCAAACCTGATGTTGTCTTGCCCAGGCACCATACGGTAATCTTCACGCATGGCTGTTTCTGGCACGGGCATTCAGGATGTACCAAGGGCCGGGCGCGGCCTGCTCGCAATCGAACTTTTTGGGAGCAGAAGATTCGCTACAATCGAGCGAAGGACCGGCGGGTCGGCGCGGAACTGCGACGGCGGGGCTGGAAGGTTTTGGTGGTCTGGGAATGTCAGACGAAAGACCCGAAGCGTCTGGCGCGGCTTTTCTCAGGCTGGCTGCGGACCGCCGCTTCCGACTTGAGCATATGCTGACGAAGGACATCCGCAGCATCCGAACCGAGCGCGGCCTCGGCCAGAGGGAGCTGGCGTTGAAGGCGAACGTTTCGCTGACGGACCTGAACAAGTGCGAGCGCGGTCTGGTGCTCCCCGATGAATCCTTTTTCCATGCGGTCGCGGCGGCGCTCAAGGTGTCGGCAGATTCGTTGAGAGAGTCACAGGCCAGGGTGTTGGAAACCGCGACGCCTGGCGAAGGCTACACGACGGCTCTGTCGAACGGATGTTTTGTCAGGCGCCGTCGAGAGGCGGTCGAATCGGCGCGCATTCCCATCGTTGACCTTTTCTGTGGCATCGGCGCGTTTTCGCACGGGTTTGAGTTGACGGGCCGTTTTCAGGTGGTCACAGGGCTAGACTTGCTTCCGGATCGGATTGCAACTTTTTGCGAGAATCACCCAAGCGCGACGGCGTTCTGCGCGGACATAGCGAGGCTCAGCTTCGATTCGCTAGAGAACGAAAGCCCGATCCCCGAAGTCGTGATTGGCGGGCCACCCTGTCAGGGGTTTTCTTCGATACGTCCGTTCCGCACGCTCACCGAGGCCGACCAGCGCAACAATCTTTTTGAGCATTACGCACTGCTAGTCGACAAGTACCGCCCCAAATGGTTTGTCCTTGAAAACGTGGTCGGGCTGCTCACGCACCAGAGCGGCCAGGTGCTGAAGGCCATCGTGGCGGCGTTTGAGCGGATCGGCTACCGGACCGACTGGAAAGTGCTCAACGCGGCCTTGTACGGGCTGCCGCAGCGGCGGGAGCGGCTTGTGGTCGTCGGCAATCGCGAGGGAATTCGTTTCGAATGGCCGGCGACGACGCATCATCTCGAGGCTAGAAGCATGGCCGGGAAACGCCACGGCCAGCTAAGCGATGACCTGCCGTTGTTTGGCAAGGCGCTTCCGCCGGCGCTCACGGTAATGGACGCCATTCACGACTTGCCCGAAATCGCGGCCGGTGGTGCGGGCACGTCGTACCGCGACGACGTTGAACCGACCCCGTACGAAAGAGCACTGCGAGGAAAGGAAACGGCGCTCACGATGCACGAATCAACAGCGCACTCGCCGCGCATGTTGGAGATCATCCGAAAGGCAGGATCGAATCGATTTGCGTTGCCGAAGGGGATGATCTCCAGCGGCTTCAGCACCTGCTACAGCCGACTGGAGCCCGACCGCCCGAGCGTGACACTAACGGTCAACTTCGTGCATCCAGCCTCCAACAAGTGCATCCATCCCTACCAGGATCGGGCGCTGACTCCACGCGAAGGGGCAAGGCTCCAGGGATTCGCAGACAGCTTCAGGTTCAAGGGAAACCGAAGTCAGGTGGTGAAGCAGATCGGCAACGCGGTACCGCCGCTGCTGGGACGGGTGCTAGCGGAGGCGTTGCTCCGACACATGTGAGCTACCGGCGGAACAGCGCCTCGTACTCTCGGAAAATGCGCCCGCTTCTGGAGCCCGGAAACAAGGAGAGATCACAATAGACCACCTGCAACCGCTCCATGCCTTGTGCGTTGACCACGGCGGTCTTGCCGGAGTCGCCGGCCGTGTTGCTGAGGTTGAAGTGCTCCATTCCCAGCAGTCCCGCTCGCAGCTCCCAAATCCACACCACGGCCCCACGGCTGCCGACGCCGCGGACGAAATTGCCTGAGGTATCGCCGAGGACGTACCGGCATGTCAGATAGAAGCCCGGTTTAGCGAGGTGGCCCTTCGGCTTGTTGTCTTCCAACGCGATTTTGATCTCCACATCAGCCGCATCCAAACGGTTGGCTAGCAAGTCTGGGTACTTGTGCGGGCCGTTCCTGCGGAACACCGCATTTGACGCATTGGCTATCCCAGAGGCCAACAGATTCCCGAGCATCGAGGAGAGATTGGCCAGTTCGACCATCGTCGAAAGCCGGGTGTTGCCCATGTCGAGCAGCGTCTTGTCCACCGCATCCAGCGTCCTGTACGTAGAGGCGATACCATCTGCCAACATCCGGATTGTCAGGCCGGACGCGGCAAGCGCGTTGTTTCTCAAGAAGTTGCGTTCGCTCGGAATTCTGGCCATCGCGCTATTCCACCCTTCCGATGGAAACTCCCTTGAGGAGAGCCGATGCGCTCACGTTTAGCGCGGCGGAGAGTCTGAGGAGATTCAGGGTGCCAAGGTTGCGCTCTCCACGTTCAACACCGCCGACATAGGTGCGATCCAAGCCGGCTCGGTGGGCGAGTTCCTCCTGCGAGATGCCGCTTCGCTCGCGGAACTGGCGAACGCGCAGGCCAAGTTTGACGAGCGCCGGGTGCTTTCTCACCCCGTCACGCTGTCAGGAATGATGGTTATCAGTCCACCGACTATCCGTATCACATTGCCGCCGGTCGATGGATAATCGTGAGGACGGATTGATGGGGCGAGGCTCGCTGGTTCGACATGGCGCCGGTTTGTCGGCTCTCGCTCCGCTGACCCCGCGAAGGAGTTGCGCCTAGCCGCGTACTCCTACTTGGTAACTTGGGGCGGGCCGCGGCCCGAAAGCGCCGCGTCGGTCACGAAATTCGGTGCCAAACCGCTTTCAAATCGGCCGTCTCGACGCGGGTCATCCGGAAGTCGCGAGGCTGCGGTGCGTAGCGTCGCTTAACGATCGTTCGTCGCGCACCGGCGACGGCCGAAGGGAGAGTTTCGGTAAACTCTCGGCGCAAATCACCGCCCCGCCCCATCCCCTCCCTCCACCCCCACCGTCCTTCCCAAGCTCAAAAAGTGCAGCCAGCGTTCGGTGACCGGGCGCGGTTTGTAGATGCCGCTCAAGGCCAGCGCGTAAAGTTGCAACTGCGGCGCGTAGGCCGCGCATTTTGCTTCTAACTCGGCTTCCGTCAGTTGGTCGGTCTTGAAATCCAGCAGCCAGATTTCTTTGGACAGGATCACGGCCACGTCGATCCGACCCTGGGCTACGATGAACTCGTCCTTCAGCGCCGCGGCATCCGCCAAATTCAGCCGCGCCAGGTCCTCGGCGGAGAGCCGCACGGTGAACGCCAACTCGCGGCAGACCCGGCTCTCTTCCACCGCCCGGATTCGCTTGCCCAGGTCGGAGTTCCAAAACGCCGCCAGCGCCGGCAAGTTCAGCGCGGCGGCCTCGTTTTGCGCCAGCTTCCCGGCGCGCGTCAGCCGTTCCACTTCCTTCTGCAAGCCAGCCAGGCTGTCGAGCCGGTCGAGCGCCGCGTGCTGCAAAAACTTGTGGTGCGCCGTCCCTCGGTCCGCCGCCGTCAACTCCCCTCGGAGGGGCGAGTTCCACGAGTCCCCATCCTGAGCGGCGGCCCTGTCGGCGGCAGATAACTCATCAGCCTTATGTATTCCTTCCGCCCGAACCTTGAACCTGGGCCCCGAAGATCGTAACGGAAGTATCACTTCGGCCTCCTCGTCCTCCTCCAACATTTGCCGGCGCAATTCCGACACGCTCCGCTTGGCCCGTTCGCGCGTAGCGGCATCATGCCCATAGCGCCAGGCGATGCGCTGCCTTAATTCATCCAGCGCGCGCGCAGATTCGGTCGGCGGGACGCCGACCGATGCGGGCGGGACGCCCGCGCTCCCCTCTCTTTGGGGAGCGCGATCGTCCCGGTCGCTCTGCTGCGCGTCCCGCGCGGCAGACTCGGGCGCGCTGGCCGTCGGGACGGCGGCGCGTGCTGGCGGTCGCAGACGCGCGTCATTTTCCGCGTAAAGCCGCCAGCGCAACCAGTCTGATTGGCCCTCCGTTTCACTGCTCCAATCCGACTCGGACGTCACTTGCGGCAGCCACAACCGCAGCCAATCGAGACAGCTTTTCGCCGCAAGCACTTCCTGATCGGCGAGCGGCGCCGGCCCGGTGGATTCCCACTTTCCGTTCGCGCCGCTGCGATTCAACGTCCCGGCAAGAATGAGCGTGTCCCGCGCCCGCGTCAGCGCGACGTAGAGCAGCCGCAACTCCTCGCCGAGCGCTTCCTGTTTCTGTCTCCGTCGCGCCAGCCAATAGGGCAGGCTGGGATAACGTTGCCCGGTTTTCGGCGGCGCTACCTTCGGGCAAAGCCCGTAAATTTCGTCGAGCAAAATGTCCTCGCGCAAATCTTGCAGGTTGAACTGCCCGCCCAGCCCGGCGACGACGACCACCGGAAATTCCAGCCCTTTGCTCTTGTGAATGCTCATGAAGCGGACTGCGTCGTCCGCCGGCGCCGGAGCGGGTTCTTGATCGACTTCGGCCGCTTGCTGCGCCTCAACGAAACGGAGGAATCGGAACAAACCTTGCCGCTGGTACGGATCGTATTGTCGCGCCAGATCGAGCAACCGCCGGACATTGGCCACCAGTTCCGGCCCGCGCGCCTCGGCCATCAGCAACGTCTCGAAATGCGTTTCCGCCAGCGCCGTCTCCAGACAAAACGAAAGCGACGTTTGCCGCATAATTTTCCGCCATCCCGCGAATTGGCGCAGGAACAAATCGACTTTGTCCCAGGCCGAAACCGCGCTCTCGCCGCCCCGCCGGCCGCCGCGATGAAACCGCTGCAACGTTATCCAAAATGGTTTCTCCCGGCTCTGCGCCCGGATTTCCGCCAGCTCCTCCAGCGCCAACCCAACGAGCGGCGAGTGGAGCACCGCCAGCAACGGCACATCCTGCAATGGATTGTCGAGCAGCTTTAGCAGATTCAGAAGGTCCATGATCTCCAGCGCGTCAAAGAATCCGCCCCGCGCCGCCTGCAACGGCACGCCGGCGCGGCTGAACTCCCGGGCGAACGCTTCCACTTTGCTGCGCGGCGAGCGCAGCAACACCACCATGTCGCTCCAAGTCACCGGCCTGAACTGGCGCGCGTCGTCATCCCAAACGCGATGGCCGGCCTCCTTCAACTCGAGCAGGCGGAGCGCCACCAGCCGCGCTTCTCTCTCCGCGGCGTCCAGGTCAACCAGCTCGTTCCGTTCCTCCCCTTCCACACCCCCGCTGGTCTCCGAGTCATCCGCCGACTTGGTGAGCAAGTGAAATTCGACGCAGACGGTTCCCTTTTTCCATGAGTCGATGCCTGGCGCGGCGGCAGGCGACTCTCCCGGACTGGATTCATCGCCTGTCACCGACAAAGCTTTTCGCTCCGCCGGATTGCCAAATTGCAACTGCGCGTCCGCGTCGTAAGCGACGCCGCCGATGTTCGGCCGCATGAGCGCCGAGAAAAACGGATTGATAAAATGCAAGATCGCCTCGCGACTGCGAAAGTTGTCGCGCAAAGCGATGCGCTGGCCGGCGGTCGGGTTGGCGCGCCAAGCCTCTTCGTAGTCGCGGAAAATCCGCGGGTTGGCGAGACGGAACCGGTAAATGCTTTGCTTCACGTCGCCCACCAGAAAACGGTTCGCTTCAGCTCCGCCGCGGCTGATCGCTTCAATGATCTTATCCTGGGCCTCGTTGATGTCCTGGTATTCATCGACAAAAACGTGGTCGATCTGCCGCCGCCACTGCTGCGCGGCCGGCGTCGGCCCGCCGGTGGCCGGGTCGCGGAGGAGGCGAAGGGCGAGTTGTTCGATGTCGGCGAAATCGACGCCGCCCAGGTCGCGCTTGGCCCGGGTAAACTCCACGCCAAACTCGCGCGCCAATTGCAGCAGCGTGGTCATGTGGGGCCGGACCCAATCCCAATCCTCGGCCAACGGATCGCGCCCGTCTTCCGGAAGGCACAAAGCGCCAAGGAATTCCGCGTCGCTAAAAAACTCGCGAATCGGATCGCGGAACTTACCGGCCTCGCCATGCGGCCAATCCGCGTTGGCCGAATTGATCCGCTCCAGCGCGACGGTGATTTCTTTGGCCGACGGTTTCGGCGGCAAGTCCCCGAGGGCCTGGCGGCAAGCCGCGACATTTTTGCTGGCCGGCGCGCTCACTCGCAGGCGCGGGAGCCACAGCTCGCGCCAGTCGTTGAATCCAGCGGCCAGCCAGCTTCGCCATAGTAAAGGTTCCGCTTCGCGGAAGCGGGCGAGCTGATCGTCAAACCAGCGGTCGGGATTGGGCAGCGTTTGCGTGTAACGATGGAGTTTGACGACCAGGGCGCGGATTTTCTCATCCGCGCCGCCGCCCTGCTGACGAACCAGCGCTTGCACTGCCTGCGCCTGCGGAGAGTCGGCGCCGTAATAATTCCGCAGCAATGCCTCAAGGATTTGCTGGATGAGCGGCTGGGTCTGCTGCTCGTCCAGGACTGAGATTTGCGGGTCGATTCCCAGTTCGTAAAAGTGTTCTTGCGCCAGGTGCAGGCAGAAACTGCTGAGCGTGGAGATGTGCGCCGCGTCGAGCAGCGCCAGTTGTTGGTCGAGCCAGGCCCGCGCCGCCGGCTCGGCGGTCCCCGCGGCTTTCTCCACTCCCTCGCGAATCCGCTTGCGCATCTCCGCCGCGGCCGCGTCGGTGAAGGTCACCATCAAAATGTTTTCAAGCGAACAGCCGCCCGCGAGCTTCATCAGGCAGCGATCAACAAGGGTGCGGGTTTTGCCCGTGCCCGCGCCCGCCACCACCAGCACGTTGGCCGCGGCGGAAATGGCTCGTCGTTGCGAATCAGTCGGCGCGCTCATCTTGCCTGGGAATTAGGAACGGCTTGCCGCTGTCCGGCAACTTTCCGCGGTTCGGGCCAGGTTGCACCCATCGTGGCGTGTTTTCATTTCGTGGACTTTCGCGCGCGTTTCTCCGGCGGGCCGGAACCCTTTTCTTTGGGCGGCGCGCGCAGCACGTTGTAAGGCTCCCGCCACGGATCGAAACGGCAGATGGAACGGTAATCGCAAAAATCACACGCCGTTTCGTTGTTGATTCGGTACGGCGACGCAGCCACTTCACCGGCATAGACGCTCCTGCCGATGCGCCGCAAATGGCCTTCCACACCGTCGAGCAACGCCAGGAACTCCGCCTGGCCCATCGCCTCATTGCCGCGCCGGCTGAAAGCGCCATCCGCGTTCTTCGCGTATTTGAATTGGTCGCCCTTGGAAACGCCGCGATTGTCGAATTTATCGAGCGCGTCGCCATCGAACCGGCCCGCGTGCTGGCAGGCCTCCTTGCGCGCCGCTTCGCCGCCCTCCAATCCTTCGGCCCGGGTCTGGACAGCCCCGCGCGCGCCGCTCAAGCCCACGTAGAAAACTCCCGCCGGCCGCAACCGCCCCGCGTCGAACTGGCCTTGCGGATCGGCCAAATGTCGCAACACGCCGAGATAAGCGAGCAGTTGCAACTCCAATCCATGATGCAACTTGCGGGGATCGAACTTGCGCGCGCGCGATTTGTAGTCGATCACCACCGCGAGCGCTTCGTCGGCGCGCGGATCGCGCCACAAATCGACGCGGTCAATGCGGCCGCGCAGCAGCAGCGCGCGGCCATCGCCCAGGTCCAGGCGCCAGGCCGGCAATTGGCTGCCCGGCAAGCCAAACTCAACTTCCACCGCGCGCGGATCGAATTCGTATTGCGTGCCCATCCAGCCGATGAGGGTCTCGATCAATTGCTCCAATCCCTCGATTAAAATCTCGCCGGTGAAACGCCCGGCGGGCGTCGCAGCGAATAAACCCCGGCGAAACGTGGGCAAAAGCTCCTCGCCCACCTGGCGAATTTTCGCGCGCGCTTCGGCGGGAGATAGGTCACGCCAGCGTTTCGCCTCGGCTTGCACGCGGCGGTGAAACTGGTTCAGCGCTTCGTGCTGGAAACTGCCCCGCTCGCGCGAATCCACCGCAAATTCCTCCCGCTCCTCGGCCCGCAGACCGCGCGCGACGAAGAACTTGAAGGGACACGCCGCGAAATCTTCCAGCCCGCTGACGGAGGTGTGCAGCTCCGGGCCGTAAATTTTCTGCGCGGCGGCGGGAGAGAGTTGCCGGATTTGGGCCGCCGCAACTTGCCGCCATTTGGCCAGCACCTCCACGAACACCGGCAGCGTTCCGAGCGCGCCCAGGCCGTGAACATTTTGGCCGCCGGACGCGAACGTTGCGCCATGCGCCTGGAGCAACGGCCCCGCCAACTCACTGGCATGTTCGCTCTCCTTCCAGGGCCACGAGACCGGCATGGATTCAAATTTTAGCCGGTGAAAAAGTCGTCGCAGATGCGGGAGGAATGGCGATGGGTTCAAGACGGCGCCGCCCATGTCGCGCGCCGCGCACGTCAACACGACCCCCTGCCGGGCGCGCGTGCAGGCGACGTAACCGTAATAGCGTTCGCGGCCCAACTGCTCCTGCAGGTTGGGTCCGAGCTGAACGCTCTGCTTCTCCAATTCCGCGCGCTCGGCGGGCGTCAGCAAGACCGAGGGAGCGGGGGCCGCGGGAAACACCGACTCGTTCACGCCGAGCACGAACGCCAGTTTCAAGTCGGGATTGCGCGACCGGTCGATCTCGCCGATCAGCACCTGATCCAGCGCCGGCGGAACGACTCCGACCGTCAACGCCCCCAACCCCGCCTCCAGAATCAGGAGCCACTCGCGCAAGGCCAGGGCTTCCGCCGGGAAAGCCCGCTCGAGGTTGTCCAGCCATGCCTCCATCTGGTCCCAGACGGTCGCATGACTTTGGCTTTGCGGAACCTGGATGCTGGGTCCTTTGTCGGCCGGCGATTCCGCGCTCCACGTATCCAACTGCTCTTCGACTTTCAACTCTCGCCAAAACTCTCGCAAGGCCGCGGCGAGCTGCGCGCCGGTTGGTTGCAGGGTCTCCGGCCCTCTCGTTAAGCGGTTCGCCAATTGCTGGAAGGGCGGCATGAGCTTTTGCCGCAGTTGCTCCAACTTCTTTCTCTCGCCCTCGTCCTGGCCGCCTTCGAGCGGGTGGCGCCAGTCATCGCCTTCCCAGTCGTGCGCGAGCGCCCGGTTTTCCAGCCAATCGATCTCCCCCTCGTCGGCGCTGACTAAACCAGTTTTCAACGCGCCGAACCAGTCCTCCGCCCGCCAGCCGAACGCGACGGTGCGCAACGCGAAGCGCGTCAGCTCGGCCAGCGGGTGATGCGCCACCGGCTCGCGCCGGTCCAGGAAAAACGGTATTTCGTAGCGCGTGAAAATGCGGCGAATCAGTTCGTGATGTTTTTCCAATTGCCGCAGCAACACCGCCGTTTCGCGAAAGCGCCCGCCGTTGCGCGCGAAGCGCAGGATTTCGCGCGCCGCAAAAACCGTCTCCGCTTCGGGGTTCGCACAGACGACGACGCGCAGGCCGGATTGGCCGTCGGCGGGCGTCGCGCCGGCTTTGATCGCTGCGGGCCGGGCAGCCTCGCCACGCTCTTCAAACGGCTGCGGATTGGCCCAGCATCGCTCCAGATGTTGCAAGATCGGGTTCCCCGCAAATCGGTTCTCCTCCGGCCGCCGCTCCAGGACCTCGACCAAGACCTCGCCACCCGCCAGCTCCTTCAGCCGTTGATGACAGCGACGGAACGTCTTGCTCACCGCTGACCAGATCGAGAGCCAGGAATCCTCCCCGGACGGCTCCGCTTCGAGACAGAACGCCAGCGTCATCCGCTCCGAATACGGCGCGAGCGCCGCGAGCAGATCGAGTTCCTGCGGCGTCATCTCGGCAAAGCCGTCCAACCACAAACCGGCCAGCGCGATTCTGGATCTGGGATTTTCCAGCTTGGATGGTGACCGCAAGGCCGCCGTGGCCGCATCCAGCAGGTGCGTGGCATCTTGCAATTTGTGTTCCCGCAGCCACTCGGAATACGCGCCCAGCAAAAGCGCCAGGTCATGAAGTTTGTCGCGCAATTGCGGGGCCGCGCCGGCTTCTTGCGCCAGCTTCATCAGCCGCCCCTCGCTAAGCTGGTGCCGCTGCATCTCCCGCAGCAGCAGACTGAGTTGCTGCGCCAGCCCCGGCAACCGCGCCGTCGCGCGGAACAATTTCAACTGCGGCGCCTTTCGCGCGAGCAAGGCGCGCAAAACCATCACGCGCCCCTCATCATTGAGCAATTCGGGCGACGCCAGTTGCAGCGTCTCGAACACGTATTCAGCCAGCCGCTCGAACGACAGAATCTGCAGCCGCGTATAGCCGGCAAGAGCCGGATCAACCAGTAACTGTCGCTCCAGTTGAAACGTCGCCTGCTTCGGAGCCAAAAATATCAGCGGCCCGCCCTCCGGCGACGCGGCCAGTTCCGCGCGAATCTCCGTCAGGCAGCGGTGCGTCTTGCCGCTGCCGGCCGGGCCGAGCAGAAAGCGAATGTGCATGCGCCATTTTTAAGCGCACCGCGAACCAGAGACAAAGAAACAAAGCTGCTTTTATTTCGGGACCAGGAAGGTGTTTCTCCGATCGTTGCTCAAACAGGCGGTCGAATTTATTGGCAAGCAAGAGTCGCACGAATTGGAATCGCTACTCTGAGTCGTGGGGTGAAGACCCCACGCGCTCGGCGGGTAAATACGCCAGTTGCATTTTCGAACTTACCGATATAGTTTTTGTTCTATGCTCCACTTGAATGTCGAAGGCCCTCGCGGGCCGACAAAAGCGTGTGGTCGGAGTGTACGCCCATCCAAACAGCGGCGCCAGGCCGGTCGCACATGGAAAGCAGGCACAAATGAAAACCCTCGAATCTCAAGATGATCGAAGGATTCCCAGCATCTTGTTCAATCCCACATGGCCTTGCGCATCCGCGTGGGTCCCAAAGCTGAAAGTTGTTTTGCCGTTGATGATGGCCTTGGCTTGGCTTCCGTCCGCGGCTCCGGCGGCCTCAAAAACCGTGGCGGATTGTGACCAAGCCCACTTGGAAAGCGCCCTGGCCGGCGGAGGCACGGTTACTTTCGACTGCGATGGAACGATCACGCTGAGTAACACGATCACGATTGCCGCAGACACGGTGCTGGATGCCAGTGGCCGCGCGGTCACGATCAGCGGCAATGGCGCGGTGCGCGTGTTTCAAGTCAACACGGGCGTGACCTTCACGGCCATTCACCTCACGGTCGCGGACGGCTTCCACATGGGCCCAAGTGCCGTGAGCGGCGCCGGCGGAGACGGTCGCGGAGCGGGGCTGCTCAACCTGGGCGGCACCGTCGTTCTGCGCGACTGCGTGCTCACCAATCACTCGGTACTTGGTGGGACCGGCGCCACGTTTGCGGACAGTGGTGGCCAGGGTCTCGGCGCGGCGATCTGTAACCTGGGCGGGCAGTTGAGTCTGACGAATTGCATTGTCAGCGACAACCGAGCCACCGGAGGAAGCCCCCCACCGCCCGCTCATATTGTTGGCAACGGCGCGGGGGGCGCGGCATTGGGCGGAGCCATTTACTGCGAAGGCGGCGGTGTCGCTATAGACCAAGGTTCGTTCGCGGAAAATGGCGCTACCGGCGGCAACGCCGGCGGACAAATATTCGGAAACTTCGGCGCGGAAGGGCCGGCCCAAGGCGGAGCCATCTACGCGAACAATTCAACGGTGGTCATCAAGAGTGCGTTCTTTCAAACCAATTCGGTTACCGGCGCCTCCTCGCCCTGGAGCGGAGACGGAGCGGGCGCTGCTCGCGGCGGAGCGGTAGCCTTAGAAGTTGGGACAGCCGAGGTGTCGGACTCAGTATTCACCGGCAATGCGGCGACGGGCGGAAATAGCGGCAGGCGTGCCAGCGGCGGTGAAGGCGCGGGCGGCGCCATTTACAACGCTGCCGAATCGCAAGTCGCTCGCTGCCGCTTTACGGGCAATCACTGCCTCGGGGGATGGTCCTTTGCGCCAGGCCGGGGCTTGGGCGGAGCGGTCTATTCGGTCAGCGATCTGATCCTCAACGCATGCACGTTGGACGACAATGAAGCCCAGGGGGGCGCCGGAATAGCGGTTTCCATGAATGCGTTCAATGGTACGAATGGATGCGGCGGGGCAATTGCCACCGCGGGTAATCTGGGTGCCACCAACGTTACCGTCGTGAGCAATCGCGCCCTCGGCGGCAGCGGAAACGTGGGAATTTCGCCAAGCCTGGGCGGCGCGGGCCAAGGAGGGGGAATCTGCGTGATCGCTGGTTCGGCAAGTCTGGCGTATGCGACCCTGGCGCGAAACCTCGCCCGCGGTGGCGCCGGCTTCTTCGCCACGAATTCGGGGCCGGCGCAAGGCGGCGGCGTGGCCGGGGTTGGCGGCACCTTGAGGCTCGCGAGTTCGATCGTGGCTTTCAGTTCCTCCGGCGGCAATTGCTTCGGCCCTATCATCGACGGCGGACACAACATTTCCACCGATTCGAGCTGCAACTTTTCCGGGCCGGGAAGTTTCAATAGCACCGACCCGGTGCTCGGTCCCCTCGGTGACTACGGCGGTGCCACACTAACCATGCCCTTGCTGGCTGGCAGCCCGGCCATCAATGCGGCTGATGGCACCGCTTGTCCGCCAACCGATCAGCGCGGCATCGCGCGCCCCTTCGGACCTGGGTGCGACATCGGTGCGTTTGAGTCCGCGCCGCCCTATACCATCCGGGGTCGGGTCCACGGATTCGGTATTGCCGGAGGTATCAGCGTCAGCTCGGGCGCTCTTTCCACCCTCACGGGCGCTGATGGAAATTACCGCTTGGATGGTCTCAAGGCCGGCAGCTACTCGGTGGCTCCTTCCGCTGCTGGAGTTGTTTTTGTTCCGGCCAGCACATCGGTAACAGTGGGTCCGGATGAGCTGAGTATTAACTTCAATGCCTACTGGCTCAATGCCCTGGTCGTGGAGGAAATAACCAACAACCTGATGCATTTTGTTTTTGCCGGAACGAATGGGAAAACCTACCGGGTCCAGTCCACCACGAATTTCGTTCAGTGGGAATCCTTCTCGACGAACACGGTGGGCACTAATGGCATCTTCGAGTTCTTCGATTCGCTTACTCCGAGCCATTCCACACGGTTCTTTCGCGCAATCCGGCCATAAGAGATCGCCGCATCTCCCTAAGAAGGGCTCTGCCCGCGCACGGCCTCCCCTGCCCCGCTCGCTCAGACCTCCAGGCTCTTCCCTGCCCACGAACGGCCGATTCCAGATTAGCCTCGAACAGGGTTAAGCTCCTCAATGATCCCGCGACCAACCGCAAGCTGCCGCCTTTCCGCGGGGATGAAGTTGTTAGCCTAACTTCCTAGAAAAAACCGTCAAAACCTCAAGAATGCTGGGTTTTTGCCAAAATGTGTAGCAAGTAATATTGTAATTAATGCCAATATTTATCTTGACCGTTCGGTCATACATAACTTAGACTGTAGCCCGTNNAATCCTCCCGGCAGAACGGCAAGACCTACGTTTCCTATCTGGTGCGCGAGTCCTTCCGCACCGCCAGCGGACCGCGGTCGCGCACGGTCTGCAACATCACCGACCTGCCGCGCGACACCCGCGACCTGATCGCCGCTTCCCTCAAAGGGCAGAGCTTCCTTCCCGCCGAAGCGGTTCAACTGGAGCACGCGCTGGACTACGGGGGTCTGGCCGTCCTGAACGACGCCTGGTCGCGCTTCCGGCTGGCGGAACTCTTTGCGCCGATCGGCTCGGCCCGCCAACGGGGCTTGCTCCAAGCCACCCTTTACAGCCGCCTGCTCTTTCCGTGCGCCAAGCTGTCCCTGGCGCAGAAAGCGCAGGGCACCTGGCTGGCACAAGCCTGCGGGTTGGCGGCCAGGGAGTCCTTTAATGAGGACGATATTTACACCGCGATGGATCAGCTCAACGGCCACTGGGTGAGCCTGGAAAAACAGCTCTACCAGCGGGCCTTCCCCCAAGCGGTCCGCTTGGTGCTCTACGATCTGACCAGCGTTTACTTCGAAGGCCAGGGGCCGGCGCCCTTGGCCCGATACGGCCACAGCCGGGATCACCGGGGTGATCGGCCGCAAATCATCCTGGCCGTGGCGACCGACACCGAGGGCCTGCCCCTGCATGTTTCCATCCTCCGGGGCAACCGCAACGACACCCAGACGCTGCAAGGGCTCTTGCATACCCTGCGGCGCCGCTTTGGGATCGCGGAGGCGACCTTTGTCTTTGATGGCGGCATGAGCAGCCGCGTCAACCTGGCGGCGATGACCGCCGCCAAACTGGGCTATGTGACGCGGCTTTCGGCGGCCACTCTGCAAACGCTGGTGGCCGAACTGGCGCTGGAAAAGCAGCTGGAACTGGGGGACCGGCAGCGGCTCATGGAGATCAGCCACCAGGGCAAGCGCTATGTGATTGCGGGCGGTCCCTGGCGCCAGCAACGGGATCAGGAGCGCCGTCAAAGCCGGGTCGCCAAGGCCGAAGCGGAGTTAAAGCGCCTGGCGGCGGTCCAGCGCAAGAAAGTCAATCCGCAGAAGCTGGCCAGTCAGGTGGGCCGCCGTCTGCAACGGCTCAAGGCCCACAAGTATTTTACCTACGGGGTCGAGGCGGGGGGCCAGTTGCAGTGGCAACGCAAGGAAGAACTCATCGCTCAGGAAGCCCAGCAGGACGGGTGGTACCTGCTGCACACCAATGAAACCAACGAGCGCTGCACGGGGGAGCAGGTTCTGGCTCACTACAAGGGATTACTGGACGTGGAGGAGGCGTTCTGCGAGCTCAAGAGCTATTTGGAAATCCGTCCCGTGCATCATCGCCGGCCCGATCGAGTGGTCAACCACGTGCGCTTGTGTTTTTTGGCTTATTGGTTGAGCGCGCGTTTGGGCGGGGAATGGCGCGCCCGGGGCGAAACCCAAGAAGTGCCGCGCCTCTTGCGCCACCTGCAAACCATACGGCTGGGCTGCTTGCGGACGGGCAAAAGGGTTCAGCGCGCACTCATGACCCAAATCCCCAAAAACCTGAACGAGCAGTTGCAAAAACTGGGCCTGGCTTCACTCTTTGCGGCACCGCCAAAATCCTAGGCGTGTAGCCCGACAAGATCGAGATTACCTCGATTTCATTGGGCCTTTTGCCCGAGCCGATAGGAAGTTAGG
>WNGH01002103.1_pt1 | contig 27123 bp, 22 predicted proteins | sample 5400631 | NCBI WGS metagenome assembly WNGH01 (sample SAMN13153373, study PRJNA577476) | soil metagenome | isolation source: 115 cm soil or saprolite under Garry oak tree replicate 1 | place: USA:California | collected 2016-06-15
CCCAGGGGAAACTCAATGGGATTCAGGTAATTCTGCTTATTCTGGTTGACGGTGACCCAATCATTTTGCAGAATGCCTCCCGTATCCCCTGAGTCGGGATTCAACGCCCAATATGCCCAGTTGATTCCTGTCACCCCAGGGCCCAGATAGGAGATGATGCTCGTCAACCACTGCTGATCTACCATATTGGCAAGCTGGGTGCCGAATTCTCCTAACCAGAGGGGAGCAATGCCTTTTTTGACGATAAAGCCCCAGTGGGTATCCCAAATGTGGGGCAGGTTGTTGGGGTAATCCGGCGCGTTAAAGTAGGAGAGATGATAGACTTCGGGCGGATAGTCATGGGGAGAATAAACCACCCGATGGGGAACGCTCAGGCGGACCGGGGCGTCGGCCACCCCTTCCAGGTTGCCTCCCCACCAGTAGCAATCCCCTTTATAGCACTCCACGCCCTCCACAAAAATCAGCCAATGGGGATTGATCGCCAGAAGCTCATTGCCCAGCTTCTGGGCCTCCATCTGCCAGTCCACTGACGGACGGCCACAGCCCCAGCAGGCCACCCCATGTGGTTCGTTATCCAAATCCGCCCCAATGATCGTTGGGTTGCCAAGGTAACGGCGGGCTAACATCTGCCAATCTGACTCAAAACAAGAGACGGAACAGTCGGACGCCGACCAGAGCTGGACTTGCGAACCGGCATCCACTCCGTGGTGGTCCAGAACGATGCGCAGGCCGAGTTGGCCGGCAGCAGCCACAATCTTATCGAGAATCTGCACCCCGGTGAGTCCCTGCAAGTCCTTGTTCATGCCATTGTTAAAAGAAATGCCGTTGGGAACACTGCTGGCAAAAAAGAGCTGGTCGGAGAATGGCAAGCGAACGGTATTATAACCCAGAGTTTTGACTTGCCGGAGCAGATCATGATAGTCGCGCTGCCCCAGGCCGTGAACCACATAGGTGGAAGATTCAAAGCCAAACCAGTTGATGGCCGCAATGCGGACCGGCTGATTGGCCGCATCGACAATCTGGATGCCGCTGGTGTGCCAGTAGCCGCTGCCGACGGGCGGCGGCGGCGTAGGAGTCGTAGAGGAGGTGGGTACGCTGGTAGCACTTGCATTGGGCCTGCCAACTCCGCTCACGGTTCTACCAGGCTGTTGTGTCTGGGAATACAGGATCAGATAGCCAGCGAAGCTGCTAATGCCGGCAACCACGAGCAAGACAATTGTGAACCAGACCCGGCGCTTCAACATACGAGAGGGAGCGGTGTTTTTCGCATTGGTATTGATGTCCTGCAGCGTGGGGGTTTCCCACCATGAGCCAGTGGATTCTGGAAGCGGCCGGAAGGGGCGTGCGCTGCCAGCCATCGCTCCCGCTTCGCTCCCCCTTGCGCCAGCGGGTGGCCCGATCAGTTGGCCCTCGTGTTGGCCAGGAAGCGAGGGCAGGGAGAGTCCACATCTGTGGCAAAACCGCTGGCCTGTAATGGTCGCTTCTCCACATCTTGGGCAGCGCCGCTCAGGCGTCGCTCGAGGGAGTGCTACAGGTGTTGATTGAGCAAACAGGTGATCTGGGGATTTCTGACCACATCGACGACAAATGCCAGTTGCCTGGTCTACAGGCCCCTGGCAAAAGGTGCACTGATGCATTGAGGGTGTTCTCGCAAGCTAGTCATTCATCTTGAAATAACAATGAGAGGTATAGTTTTTCATATACGCCGGTGGAACGCGCAGCACTGCCATGCAGCAACGCCACACGACAGACCGGCACATACTCTAGACAAACCATAACCGATACCGTGAGTGATTACATCATCGTTTTCGGTACCGGTTACGCTCAGTATAGAGGCAAAGGTAGAGATTGTCAAGCAGTATTTTGAAGGGCAGGTGCTCACCAACTACTTAGCCAACGCCCTCAAGTACGCCCCAGTCGATCAGCCGGTCTCGGTGCGCCTGGAGGTAGCGGCAAGCAGCGCGCGGGTGTCAGTGCGTGACCAGGGCCCAGGGTTGACGCCGGAGCAGCAACAACGTGTGTGGGAGCGATTTTATCAAGTGGCAGCGCCTGGGCACCAGGGGCCAGATGGAGGCCTGGGGCTGGGATTAGCCATCGCCAGGGCTATCGTCGAGCAGCACCGGGGGCAAGTAGGGGTCCAGAGTGCTCCTGGCCAAGGCTCAACCTTCTGGTTTACCCTGTCGCTGAGCTGATGCCAAACCATCCGCACAACAAACATGGTAATCCTTCATTTCAAAAAGTGCTTTCGCATTTCATCTATGCAGAGAATTGTACAATATCTATTGGGAGCAGTCTACAGGAAACAACACAGAAAAATGGAGGTTACTATGGTTGAACCCATCTCAAATCCCTGGAATGTGAAGGAAGCGGATTTTCCCACGACGGGCACTCCTTCTGAGCAGTGGCAATTTCTCCTGAACTACGCTGTTCTGGCACCGTCGCGACATAATACCCAGCCGTGGCTCTTCAAAGTAGAAGGCAATACCGTTGAACTCCATGCAGATAGATCGCGGGCGCTCCCCGCAGTCGATCCTGACGATAGAGAAATGATTATTAGTTGTGGCGCGGCTTTCGCCAATCTCCTGGTCGCCCTCCGGCATTTCGAATATGCGCCAATCGTGAACATGCATACTGACCCTGACAAACACGAAGTTCTGGCTTATATCAGCTTTGAAAAAGGGAACAAGGCAACGGAGCTAGAAGATAAGCTCTTCCACGCGATAACACAACGCAGAACGAATCGGCAGCTATTCGAAGACAGGGAAGTACCGTCATCTCTCCTCTCCGCTCTGGAAGGCTTAGCTGGATGGGAAGGAACAAGTTTCCAGGTGGTGCAGGGGAAGGAAGCGCGAAATGCGCTGGCGAATCTGATCGCAGTGGGTGATCACACGCTGTGGGCAGACGAGGCATTTCGCCAGGAAATCGCGGCGTGGACCCGCCAGAGTGATATCGAGAGCCACGATGGTGTACCTGCATATGCTTTTGGTACAGGAGATCCTGCTTCTTATCTTGGCCCGCTCATGATCCATACTTTTATGGATCATAGGGAAACGCCTGACAAACATCATCTGGCCACTGGTTCTCCTGTGCTTGCAGTGCTCTGGACGTTTACTGATGCCTGGTTCGACTGGTTCGTAGCAGGCAAGGCCGTGGAGAGGATACTACTCTATGCACGCGCCGAGGGCGTCTGGGCGTCATTCTTCAATCAGCCCATCGAAGTCGCCTCATTGCGAAAAGAACTGTGCGACTTGTTAGGAGGAACAGACTTTCCACAGCTCATACTGCGCATAGGGTACGGACCGGAGGTGCCCCCCAATCCACGCCGGAGTGTGCGCGATGTGCTTTTGTAAGGCCTCTGTCACAAGATGGTAGATAATCAGAAGATTTCAATTCGCTGATGTGTGATATACTGCTGGGTAAAGCCCATCCTTCCCGCACTGACATTGAGAAGCTCTATGAGGAGGCTACGATGCTTTACCAACCCGCTGCCCCAGGAGATTGGGGCCAGATGCAACCGGCAGCAGATATCGTGATTGCAACAGAGGAACTGGCAACGGAGGATGCATGCAAGCTCTTCCTGCGTAGCTGGAAAACGCATAGCTCGCAGGTCCTTCTCATCCTGCACGGATTGGGTGGACACAGCGGCTGGTATATAGATATGGGTAACGTATTGTCCACGCTCGGCATAACCGTCTATGCTATGGAGCATCGTGGATTTGGCCGTTCAGGTGGTATACCAGGCCATATCGATGACTATCATACGTATGTGGAAGACATCCGCTTTGTCGTTGCAGAAATCCGCAAGCGCCATCCCGGAGCAGCGATCTATATGCTTGGACACAGTATGGGCGGTATTTTTGCAACATACTTTGCAGCAAAATATGCGAGTATGCTCACCGGCGTTCTTTTCCTCAACCCCTGGATAGAGGATACCTCCAGTGTTTCTTTACTCACCACTGTGGGGATCTTACTGGGCGGTGTCTTTAAGTCTAAGCGCTATTGGCGACTTGCCGGGGGAACCGAGTCGATGACAACCAATCCAGAGGCAACGCGGATGCTAGAAGCTGACTCATTCTGGAGACGGTCAGAGACGGCTTCTTTTTTGGTTCAAATATTGCTCATGCGCCTGGGTGTGCTTGGGAAAGCAAAACAAGTTACTGTCCCTGCCCTTGTCATGCAGGCCGGGGCTGATAAGGCTGTTATCGGCACCGCTACGCGCAAATTTTACGAGACATTGGCAAGTAGCGATAAGACGTGGAAGATCTATCTCAACTACGCTCACGATAGTGAGTTTGAACAGGATCGTTCACTGCTAGATACTGATCTTGTTACATGGATAAGCTCCCATGCTCCTGCGACGAGCGAGGTATCTTCGCATTAAAGGTACAGACTCCTCCTTCTACAGGTGTGGTATACTGCGGTGAAAACTCATCACTGTTATGAAAGTCTTTGAGGAGCGTTATCACGCAGGAGCTTATCTCACCACTCGTAGCAATGCTAGAGAAGGAGTTCAGGTATGGAAGCCGCTGGGCAGGGAACGCGGCAGGGCGCAGGACTACAGTACAAGTGGATTGTTGCGATGGTGGTCATCATCGGAGTATTCATGGCCATCCTCGACTCTACTATTGTCAATATCGCCATCCCACGCCTGCAATCGGTCTTTGGCGCGGATCTCCATAGTGTCCAGTGGGTGCTCACCGCGTACATTCTAGCTCAAGGAGTTGCCACACCCGCTGCGGCCTTCCTGGCAAATCGCCTGGGTATCAAACGCTTTTATATCATGTCATTAGCGGCCTTCACGCTTGGCTCGGCCCTCTGTGGGTTGGCATGGAACCTGCCTTTGCTCATCACCTTCCGTGTCCTGCAAGCGATAGGTGGCGCGGCTTTGTTCCCGCTCTCGCTGACACTGATCTTCCGTGAGTTTCCACCACAGGAACGTGGAACCGCGCTGGGACTCTTCGGCGTGCCTGCCCTCCTTGCGCCTGCCCTCGGCCCCACACTGGGTGGCTATCTTGTCACCTACGCTGACTGGCCTGTAATCTTCTATGTCAACGTACCGATCGGCATTGCCGCTGTCATTCTGGCCTCGATCTTCTTACGAGAGCTGCGCGACGAAACCCGCCAGAGCTTTGACGCGGTCGGTTTCATCTTCTCGACAATAGGGCTGGCCTGCGTGCTTTATGGCCTGTCTTCTGCCAGCACCGATGGCTGGGGATCAACCACGGTAGTAAGCACCCTTATCGTAGGATCGCTTGCGCTTGTCATCTTTGTGGTCGTAGAGCTGGTTATCATCAATAGTGGAGGATATCCCCTGCTCGATCTGCGTATTTTCACCAATGCCAGCTTCACCATCAGCACTATTGCCAACGTGTTCGTCGTATTCGCCCTCTTCGGCGGCCTGTTTCTTTTACCCGTCTACCTGCAAATACTGCGTGGCCAGAGCGCCTTCCAGGCTGGCTTGCTTTTGTTGCCGCAGGCCCTGGCCTCAATGGTCAGCGTCGTCATTGGTGGAAGATTGGTGGATCGCTTCGGTGTGCGGGTCGTTGTGATCCCGGGCCTGCTCATCCTGGCTGTTGCCAGCTGGCAGCTATCGTTCATTACAGCCGATTCGCCCTACTGGTGGCTACAGACAATGATCATCCTGCGTGGCCTTGCACTTGGCCTGGTTGGTCAGCCGCTAATCCTCTCGGCGTTGGCAGAGATTCGACCGCAAAAGCTCACCCAGGCCTCATCGCTTAGTACTGTGGTGCGTGCCGTGTCGAGTTCGCTTGGAGTTGCAGTCCTGGCGACCCTGGTGCAGGTGCAGACTAAGATTCACTATAGCCATCTAGCCGAGCAAGTTACCGCCAGTTCGCCTCTCGGGCAACTCTTGCCGCGCCTGGAGGCATTCTTCGTGGCTCGTGGCGCAGATGCAGCCGCTGCTCAAACGACCGCCATCCAGTTGCTTGTCCGCTTGGTGCAGCAACAAGGCTACGTTCTGGCGATTCAAGACGCCTTTCGTATCACTCTCATCTTCGTCGCCATTACCGTGATCGTAACCCTCTTTATACGAGTAAAGCGACCGGCGCGGCGCTTCCCGGTACAACCAGTAGAGGCTCCTGTTGATGAAGCGGCGCCGGAGGAGGGAACTGCCCTGGCGACTGTCGAGTTATAAGCCTGGTGGATGAATTCTTACAGCACTTGGTCCTCGAGAGGGGAGAATATGCGTCACTTTCTGATCGATACCGATACCGCCTCTGATGACGCGGTTGCACTCGTTATGGCCCTGACGTATCCTGATGTGCAGGTTGAGGCAATCACAGTCGTAGCTGGCAATGTGCCGGTGGATCAAGGGGTACAGAATGCCCTCTACACAGTCGCATTATGTGATAAAGAGGTCCCCGTCTATCGTGGCGTGGCTGTCCCCTTGCTGCGCCCGCTCGAAACCGCTCAAAATGTCCATGGCCAGGACGGCATGGGCGACATTGGCTTACCCCTTTTTGGCCGGATGCCTACTGAAGGGCATGCCGTGGATGTTCTGCGTGAAATCATACGCCGCTATGTAGGAGACATCACACTGGTCACCCTCGGTCCATTGACGAATGTCGCCTTGGCTCTCCTACAAGACCCCTCGTTAGCAGGCAAGGTCAAGGAATGTGTCATGATGGGTGGAACAGGGCAGGGCTATGGCAATGTAACTCCAGTCGCAGAGTACAACATCTGGGTCGATCCCGAGGCCGCAAAGGTGGTATTTGCCTCATCTATGCCAATCAAAATGGTCGGGTGGGATATCTCCAGGGTGTATGCCGCGCTTAGCCAGGAGGAGGCAGCGGCGTTACGGAGCATAGGTACGCCATTAGCTGAGTTTTGTATTGATATCCAGAATACGCTGAACCAGTTCTCCACCAGGGTTACGCAGCTGCCAGGATTTGACCTGCCCGATCCTATTGCGATGGCTATTGCGTTGGACCCGTCAGTTGCGACAGATACCCAGCGGCTCTTTGTAGAGGTGGAGAGTGAGAGTGCTCTGTGTCGCGGGCAGACAGTTGTGGATCACCTCAGTGTCACAGAGCAAGAACCGAACATAGACGTAGTGTTGTCAGCATCCCGCGAGCGATTTTTAAGTATGTTGCATGCCGCAGTAAAGAAATGAAGTTAGCTTTTTCGACATTTTCAAGTTTTTTTCTGCCACAAAGCTCACTCGATTAACATTCCCATAATATTTTACTGCGCATAATTATAATGTAACTGACCATAGCTAACAAAGCGTATAGGATGTAGTGTGGTGTTATTTGTGATGTTTCAAGTAAAAGAAATCAGGAGATATCTTTATGACGACAAGGACCACCGGGGTGCCTGCGGGACCTGCCCCCACCGCCGAACAAGTTCGCCAAACCCATACAGAGAAATTAGACGCCATCGCTCGTTACCGCCGCGTAACCAATTATTTAGCAGCCGCAGAGATTTATCTCAAAGAAAACGTGCTGCTTGAGGAGCCGCTGAAGCCTGAGCATATCAAGGATCGCTTGCTAGGTCACTGGGGCACGAGTCCCGGTATCAACTTGATCTATGCTCACCTTAATGCTCTGATTATGCGCCACGATATCGATATGTTCCTGGTAACGGGTCCGGGACATGGAGCGCCAGCGAACCTGGCGAACCTGTACCTCGAGGGCACTTTGCAAGAATATTACCCCGAGTTGACGCTTGACCGTGCCGGGCTGCACCAATTCGTCAGGCGTTTCTCCTGGCCGGGTGGTTTCCCCAGCCATCTCTACCCGGGCATACCGGGGACGATCCATGAAGGCGGCGAGCTGGGCTATGCGCTGGCTACTGCCTTTGGTGCTGCGATGGACAATCCTGACCTCGTCGTAGCCTGTATTGTTGGCGATGGAGAGGCTGAGACCGGCCCTACAGCCACAGCATGGCATAGCTACAAATTCCTTGATCCTGCCGAATCCGGCGCGGTGCTGCCGGTAGTACACCTGAACGGTTACAAAATCTCCAATCCTACGATCTACGGCACTATGAGCGATGAAGAACTATATTCCCTGTTTACGGGATATGGCTACCAGGTGCAGTTCGTAGAAGACGATGACCTGGACGCTGCTCTCTATGGCGCACTGGATTGGGCCTACCAGGAGATCCGCCGTATTCAGCAGGCGGCCCGTTCGGGTCGGCCAATCGCCCAGCCACGCTGGCCGGTGATTCTTTTGCGCTCCCTCAAGGGCTGGACGTGTCCGAAAGAAATGGATGGCGAGCCTTTAGAGGGTTCTTATCGTTCCCACCAGGTTCCGATTCCCGATCCGAAGACGAATCCCGAACACCTGCACCTGCTGGATGGCTGGCTGCGTTCTTACCATGTAGAGGAATTATTCGATGAGCGGGGGCACCCGAAGCCTGAGATCCTCGAACAGTCTCCCAAGGGGGTTCGGCGGATGGGCAGCAATCCTCATACCTACGGCGGACGTATACGCAAGGACCTTGATCTACCTGGTCTGCTAGAGTTTGAAGTCCCTGTCGAACAAACCGCCTCAGGTAAGCAGTCACCAGCAGCCCTGCCGCGAGGAGTAAACGACGTCAGCAATGTTGAGCAGGTGGCCAGGTATTTGAAAGTTGTTATTGAACGCAACCCGCATACGTTCCGCATCTTCAGCCCGGACGAACTGGAGTCTAACAAACTGGGAGCGGTGCTCGAAGCGACCAGGCGCAACTACCAGTGGCCTATCCCTCCTCATAACGAGAAGATCAGTTCAAACGATGGACGTGTCATAGAGATTCTCAGTGAGCATACCATCCAGGCATGGTTGCAGGGCTATCTCCTGACCGGCCGTTATGGGCTGTTCCCTTCCTACGAGGCTTTTCTAAATATCGTCGTCTCTATGATGGACCAGTATGCCAAGTTCCTCAAAATGTCCATAGAGATTCCCTGGCGTTTGCCGGTGGCATCCTTGAACTACCTGGAGACCTCCACGCTTTGGCGACAGGAACATAACGGCTTCTCGCATCAAAGTCCAGGCTTTATCAACGCCGTCTTAAATAAAAAGGCCCAGGTAGCGCGTATCTATCTACCTCCCGATGCCAACTGTTTGATCAGCACGGTGGATCACTGCCTGCGCAGCAAAGAGTATGTGAACCTCATCATTGCAAACAAGCCGCCGATGCCACAATGGCTTTCTATGCCTGACGCCATTGCTCACTGCCGCGCGGGAGCCTCAGTGTGGCAATGGGCCAGCATAGATGACGGCCTCAACCCGGATGTCGTGCTGGTGGGGATTGGCGACAACCCAACATTGGAGGTTATGGCAGCCGCCCAGATTCTTAGAGAAGAGATGCCAGAGCTGCGTGTGCGTGTAGTCAATGTAACAGACTTAATGGTGCTGGAGCAGGAAACGCAGCACCCTCATGGCCTGGATCACGAGTTGTTCGATGCCTTATTTACGGCAAACCGTCCTGTAATTATCAACTTCCATGGCTATCCTTCGGCGGTCAAGCAATTGCTCTTCGGTCGCCATAGCGTGCATCGTTTTCACATCAATGGGTATCAAGAAGAAGGTACGACTACCACTCCCTTTGATATGAATGTGCGTAACGGCACCAGTCGCTACCATCTCATCACGCAGGCGATACGCTTTGTGGCGCCCAACAATCCTTACGTGGCGGCCCGGGCCAGTGAACGGGTACACCACTACGAGTATATCCTGCGTGACCATCGCCGCTTCATTCAAGAAAATGGCGTTGATCCAGAGGAAATTACCAACTGGCGTTGGAAGTAGGATGCATCTTATGAATATTCTGGTGTTGAATGCTGGCTCAAGCAGCCAGAAGAGCCGCCTGTACGCAGTAGATGGCTCGTTGCCAGACGAACCACCTGTGCCATTGTGGGAAGCTGATGCTGATTGGACCGGACATCAAGGAACCGCAGACATTGAGATTAGCACGGCTAGCGGTCAGACCCGGCATGAAAGCTTGCCGGCAGGTGCCCGAGAAAGTATCATCAAGCACATGCTGGAATCCATCTGGAGTGGGACAACTAAAGTCATCGATCAACCGACGGAGATCGCTGTGGTTGGCCACCGCGTCGTTCACGGTGGTCCCGCATATCGCCAAACCACACTTGTGACTCCGGAGGTGAAAGCGGCAATCGAGCACTACGCGATCTTTGCTCCTTCCCATAACCCGGCCAACCTGGAGGGTATACGGGTTATCGAGCAGGTGCTGCCGTCGGTGCCTCAGGTGGCCGTCTTTGATACTGCATTCCATAAACATTTACCACTCGCTGCTGCCGTTTACCCCGGCCCTTATGAGTGGTTTGAGCAGGGCATCCGCCGCTATGGCTTTCATGGCATCAGTCATCACTACTGTGCTCTACGTGCTGCTCAACTGCTTGGCCGTGATCTGCAGGGGCTGCGACTCATTACCTGTCATCTCGGCAATGGCTGCTCCCTGGCAGCCATCTACCACGGGCAGAGCATCGACACGACTATGGGATTTACTCCTCTTGAAGGCTTAATGATGGGGAGCCGCTCGGGCTCCGTCGACCCCGGTATCCTGATCCACCTGCTGCAGCATAAAGGGTATTCGGTGGAACAGTTAGATAAAGAACTCAATAAGGCATCGGGCCTCCAGGGTGTCTCTGGCGTTTCGAGTGACATGCGGCAGATTTTACAAGCAATATCGGAGGGTAATCCACGGGCCAAACTGGCATTAGATATTTACGTGCATCGCCTTCGTGGGGCTATCGGCGCCATGCTCGCGACCCTGGGGGGAATGGATGCCCTGATATTTACGGCAGGAGTTGGCGAGCACGCGGCGAGCGTACGCGCGGCTGCATGCGAGACCTTTGGGTTCCTTAACCTGGTGCTCGACCCGCAGAAAAATGCGCAATCCCCCGCCGACCAGGATATTTCGACTGCCGATTCAGCCGTGCGCGTGCTGGTTATACAAACGCAGGAGGATTGGATGATTGCCCAGGAATGCTGGAGGTTAAAAAAGAACGGCGCAGCTTGATAGAAAGCTGCACATCGTGTGCAGAACCATCAAGGCTGATATGGTAAACTTGATGTACGGCGTCTTGGAAACTAAAGGGGTGCGGGCCAGTCTCGGAAATCATTTGTAGATTTTAATTGTTCTCGCCCTTCTTAATTGTCTCTGGACGTGTTGCATTCGTCGTTACCCTGGCAGCAGCTAAAGAGGTGATCGCATGAATACATCCCTGGCAAAGCACATTTTTTCTCTGCAATCGGTTCCCCTCTATGCCATTGTATTAGCCTCTCTTACCTCCTGTGGATTGCTCCTCATGCACATGATGGGATGGCAGCTTTGGCTAATGGCGCTGCTCATCCTGCTTGTATGGTCTCCCATTCTGGCAATGAAAACGAGGGACATCTATCGCCAATCTCGCTGGCTGGCCTTCTTTTTCGTCTTACTGGTTGCCCAGAGTGTGCATTTTACCGAGCATATCGCGCAGATGGTGCAGATCCATCTCCTCGGCCTTAGCGGAACACAGGCTCATGGCATTATTGGCATGCTCGACCTGGAATGGGTCCACTTCTTATTTGATGCTGGTTGGGTACCCATTTGTGTGTATACGCTGTTTGTCATCTTCCGCAAAAGCAATCCGTGGCTGTGGATTCTAGCAGTGATTGTCACCTGGCATGCTCTTGAGCATATAGCCATTATGTCGGTCTTTCTCAGAACGGGCATCGTGGGATCCCCAGGCCTCCTGGCGCAGGGGGGAGCCATCGCTGGCGGCTTACCAATCTCGCGTCCCGATTTACACTTCCTATATAATCTGGTGGAAGAAACGTTTATTCTCATCGCATATGCTTACCAGCTCAAACAGCTCGCAAGGGCTACCAAAATTAGCCCCGCTTCAAGCGCGAGTTTTCAGTAGTTTTAAGGGAGAGAGGTATTCCGCAAAACCCTGCATTGCTCCAGCCTAGCGAAATGCCAGTTCCAACTGCTTTTTCTAGCAGGTAGTGGTAAAGCTCGTGTGCGTGGGATGTGTCCGCCCAATCTGGTTCGGCCTTTGCAAATGGACTACGCGCAGTGCGCTCACCCTGTGCGCCATCCCCATCTGTTACTGAATCGACGACCAGGCGGTGTGCGCCACTATGAAGCAGCTGCTGGCCGAACTCCTCGACTCCTGAATAGCGGAGGCAGGGGCTGATGGTTATCTGGGTGGGTACGCCGCGAGCGCTAGCAGTTCGTACCAGTTCCCAACGCGTCGACAGCGGTGGTCCACCTTTGAGACCTTTAAGGTAGGCCTGGTCGTTCGTCTCGATGGTGATCGATAACCAGGCATAAGGGATCTGGAGCATCAGTGGTAGGTCACGCTCAGCGAGTGGCGAACGTGTCTGGACGACCAGCAGATCGAGGTCGTCATAGCGGGCGAAAACCTCCAGACATTGACGGGTTACCTGGTATTTACGCTCAAGTGGTTGATAGGGATCAGTCGTGCTGCTCATGAAGATGCGGAGTTTCTGCCGTAGCGCAGGCTTCATCGTGTGGAGAGCTTTATCCAGCAGTTGAGCTGCATTCATTTTGACCTGGACAGCCTGGCCCCAGGCTGCTGTAAAGCCGCTCAAGGACCAGTTGGGTAGGAACTGGGCATAACAGTATAGTCCACAGGTTGTTTGCCCGAAGCCGCAGCCAGTATAGCCCGATAGAGCATGGGTGAAGGGGTAAGGCCCGGCGGCCAGAAACCCATGATGCTGGGGAGTCAAGATACTTTTGGCATCTTTATGAGTGATTTCCATAGTCGATAGTAATGACGTCTCCAGTGTAGTTGAGCACCTCGATGGGTCGATGGTAACACAGAGCTCTTATACCCTGCAAGTGGTATCCAACTGCTCACACGTGTTCGAGGAAGATGGATACCTGGCTATAATTAGACATCACAGGCTCATGTAAGACTATAATAAAGAGCATAGCTGGCACACAACTGTGCTCAAGTAATTGTTTCGGAGGAACATGTTATGCCACGCGCCATCGACTTTCATGTCCACTTGCCGACGACGGAGTTCATGCAGGTCACGCTCGGCCCCTACGCCAAGGCCGCCGAGCGCTTCTTCCGCACAGAGGTGAAACTGAAGGATATCGAACAGGTAGCCGCCGACTACGTGGAACTCGATATGATCGGCGTCCTTCTGGCCTGGGATGCAGAAACCGCCACGGGCCTGCCTCCACTGAGCAATGACTCTATCGCGGAAATTGTCAGACGCTACCCTCGGCAATTTATTGGCTTCGCCAGCGTTGACCCGCACAAGGGGAAGGCAGCCGTCAAAGAAATGGAGCGGGCCATCAAAGACCTGGGGCTGGCGGGGGCGAAGTTTCATCCGGGCGTACAGGCATTCTATCCCAATGATCCCACTTTTTACCCGTTAATGGAGAAAATTCAAGAACTGGGCGTCCCCGCGCTCTTTCATACCGGTACCAACGGCCTGGGGGCAGGCACACCTGGTGGTATGGGCATCAAGCTCGATTACACACGCCCCATTTACCTTGATTCTCTGGCCGCCGATTTCCCCGGCTTGACCATCATCGGCGCTCATCCTTCCTGGCCCTGGCACGAGGAGATGATAGCAGCGCTGCAACATAAAACCAATCTTTTCAATGATCTCTCCGGCTGGTCCCCGCGCTACATTCCGGAATCCCTTCTGCGCGAAGCCGCCACACGCCTACAGGACCGCTTCCTCTTCGGCTCAGACTACCCCTTCATCACACCCCAGCGCTGGCTGAAGGATTTTGAGGTGGTAAAAATCGAATTCAAGCCGGAGGTACGCGAAAAGATTCTATGGCGCAATGCTCATAAGCTACTGGCTCATACCCCAGTTGGGCAAATGCATTTCTCATCGTAACGACCCAGGGCCGAGATACGTGCAAAAATAGGACATAGGAGAAACAGGTAGAAACGGTAAAAGAGTCTCCTTTCTCTTTCTCTTCCTCCCCCTTCAATGTTACGCGGACAATTTGGTAAATGCCCTGGAATGTGAGCAGGTTTTGCTCTCAAACGCTAGCATTTGCCCCGAATCTTGAGCACTGGTACAAACTTTCCTGGACAAAATCGCTCCTCATCTGACATACTTCCTGTAGGAGTTGTAAATCGCGTTCGCGCATCGCAGACTGATTGACCGTGAGAGCGCTTTATCTACCGCTCGCACAAGAGGAATGCTGATGGTCGCACCGGCAGTAGAAGGCATCGATCTGTTCAAAATTGCAGGTCGCTCCATTTCTGGATGGGTTCCCAGTCTCAAAACAGGCACCACTGTCCGCCAGCCGTTCTGTAGTCAGCTCGAAGAACGCCTCATGCTCTGGCTGGAGTATCATCCGCTTGTCGCGAGCTACGCACGTGGCGACATTGGTCAAGCGTTTGCAAGCGCCTATCGACTGCCAACTCCGAAACATGCGCCATTCGCGATTGGCTACACGTTCGAGGGCCAACCCCATGACTACCTGCCCGATATCGTGGGCAGACTCACATCAGGAAAATTGTTCATTGCCGAGGCGGGCATGGAGGATGACAAACGGGGGGATCGCAACCTCGCCAAAGCGGAGGCTGCGCGCCACCTGGCACGCCTGCAACGAGGCGTTTTCTGGATTGGGACGGAGCGGACGCTCACCAGATTTCGCCACTACAATTTGGTCTTCTTGCATGCCAGGCGTCAAAGCTTTCCCGCCTTTGCCGACATTGCTGCCGCCTTGCAAGAGGTCTGGCCTTGGGGAGAAATGGCTCCTGTCTGCGAGGTGGCAAGCCGTCTTGAACACCAGTTTCCGGCCCCGCTTGTGGAAGCGGCGATCTGGAAGGTCGTGGCAGACAGCGCAGCGCAGGGACGTCTGTTGGTCGATCTGGAGCAGTTCTCGCTGGATCGTACCCTTCCCCTGGCCCTGCTCCCAACTGATGCTTCGCCTCGCGTTCCTGATCCCCTCCCGGACACGCTCTTACCTGAACCGACACAAGAGGTAGCAACCATCGGAGGGGCGCCGCTCGGTTTCATTCCGGGTCCGACGTTTGATGGCTCCACGCTTCCAGAGCCACAACGAGAGCAGTTTCACCGGAATCTGCGAGCCGTGGGACTGGTGCTGGCCGGGGCCACCCAAACCAGCGTAGCCGAAAAGGAGGGCATCCCGCGTTCGACTCTGGGGCGGCTAGTGAGGCGGACGAAGCAGCGAGGACAAATCGCCTGTGTCCCTCATGGCAGCTATCGAAGGGCCACGACCGTGCATCCTGCCTTCCAGGAGTGCATTCGTCGGTTGTATCTGCTCCCCACGCTCCTCTCAATGGCTGCCATCCAGGAACATACCGAGATGCACCAAGTGGCGGCGCGCCTGTCGAAGGCGTCCGGGACGCGCGTTCCAGTTCCCTCCTACAAACAGGTGCGCACAGAGGTCAATCGCCTGAAGATGGAGCCGGATCTGGTGGCTGTGCGCGAAAGGGCCAAATCCGTTCCTCGTGAACGAGAGTCTGCCGAGTCATTTGTGCTCTCCATTCCTGCACCAGCTTTGCTCACCCAGGTCGATGAGCACACGATGGAACTGTACGTTGTCACCCCTGATGGAACAACGGTTGCCAGCCGTGTGCATGCTGCGGTGCTGGTGTGTGTCAAAACGGCGGCCATCTTAGGCGCGGTCCTCTCTCTGGGGCCACTGAAGGAAGAGGACTACATGCGCTTGTTGAAAATGGCACTTGAGCCCAAAGACCGCCTCGTGCTGGCATCTGGCTGCCAGCATGCCTGGCCGTGCACTGGCAAACCCGCCATCGTCTTTCACGACCGAGGCAAGATCTTCACCTCTGAGCGAGCACGGCAGGTGTTAGTGGATCGTTTCCAGATCATCACCGAACAAGCGCCGCCGTATTGCCCTTCAGCGAAAGGGACCGTTGAATCACTCTTTCGCTGGATGACCCAACGTTTTGAACGACGTTTGCCCAACACGAGCTATGGCGTGAATTCCGCCCAAACCTCTGCCCAGGCTGGAGGCATGACGTTGGAAGAAGTGGAATGTCCTGACTGTTCGAGAACGCGTTCGCTCTCAGAGCACAAGGGCGTCCTCCGGTTCCCCTCGCACGACAGGCGCAAAATGCAGACCCCTGTGACTTCAAAGCGTTGGGCGGCCAGGGGAAAAACGGGCTGGGACCTGGTTGAAGGATAAATGATGAGAGGCAGAGAGAACAGAGGTGTCTGGGCCCATTTGGAGTGTCCCAGACACCTCAGACAGGCGTAACCCACGGAGCGGGCACACCTGACAGTCACCAGTGTAGTGGATGGGCCTTGGGCAAGTCAGCGTCCATCAGGTGACGGGTCACTTCACATCACTTCACAGCCTGTCGCTTCGTCGGGTCACGCAGAACGGAGATTGCTCATGAAGCGCTATCCGTACAGTGAGCGAGACTATACCTTCGGCCAGCTGATGCTGACGCTGCGCACCACTATCGGTCTCACGCAAGCGGGACTGGGCGAGCGGCTGGGCGTCTCCCGGCGCGCGGTGGCCGAGTGGGAGGGGGGCCTCAGCTACCCCAAAGCTGAACGCCTCAAAGAGCTCATTACCCTGGGGGTGCGAGCTTCCGCCTTTCCCGCCGGGCGCGAGGAAGAGGAGATCCGCGCGCTCTGGCGTGCGGCGCGCCAGAAGGTGCTGCTGGATGAAGCCTGGCTGCGTGACCTGCTCGCTCCTCCTGCGCCCGTCCAGCTTTCCCCACTGGCCGGGACGCCCGCTGCCCACGCGGCATCAAAGCAGGCGGCCTTCCCGCGCGTGGACCTCGTGGAAGCGCTCGACGTGAGCCAGTTCGCAGGCCGCGAGGTGGAAGTGGCCGAACTCTCGCAGTGGATCGTGCCGGAGCGCTGCCGCCTGGTCACGCTCGTGGGCATGGGCGGCATCGGCAAGAGTATGCTGGCCTCCTACCTGGGAAATCGCCTGGCGCCCCAGTTCGAGGCGGTGCTCTGGCGCTCGGTGCGCGACGCCCCGCCCTGCGAGGAACTGGTCGCCGACTGCATCACCTTCTTTTCCGAGACCCCGCCCGCCGCCTTCCCCTCGTCGCTCGAGCAGCGTATCACGCAGCTGCTCTCGCGCTTGCAGGCCCGCCGCTGCCTGTTGGTGCTCGACAACCTGGAGACGCTGCTCGAGAGCGGGGACCGTGAGGGCACCTACCTGCCGGGCTATGAGGGCTACGGACGGCTCATTGGGCGCCTGGCCGAGTCGGCCCACCAGAGCTGTGTGCTGCTCACCTCCCGCGAGAAGCCCAAGGAGATTGAGCCATTAGAAGGGCTTCGCTCCCCGGTGCGCTCGCTGCGCCTGGCCGGGATGGACGAGCAGGCCGCCCACGAGCTGCTCAGCGACAAGGGACTGAGCGGCACACCTGTTGCCTGGCACGGGCTTGTGGCCAGCTATGCGGGCAATCCGCTCGCCCTCAAGATCGTGGCGCAAGCCATCCTGGATCTTTTCGGTGGCGACATTGACCGCTTCCTGCGCGAAGGGGAGCTGATCTTCAACGGGGTGCGGCCGGTGCTGCGCCAGCAGGTGGGGCGTCTGACTCCTCTTGAGCACCTGCTGCTCACCTGGCTGGCCGTGCTGCGCGAGTGGACGACGCTCGACACGCTCTCGCAAGTGCTGCATCCCCGGGTACTGCGCACGCAGATACTCGAGGCCCTGGAGGCCTTGGGACGGCGCTCGCTGCTGGAGCGGGGGCGCCGGGCCAGCTTCAGTCTGCAATCGGTAGTGATGGAGTACCTCACCGATGTGCTGGGCGAACGTCTCAGCGAAGAGATCGTGCTGGGCAATCCGCAGTACCTGCGCCAAGTGGCCCTGGAGCAGTCTCAGGCCAAAGACTATGTGCGAGAGATCCAGGTGCGCCTGCTGGTCCATCCCCTGCTCGCGCGACTGCGCGCCGAACTGGGAGCAGACACGCTGGTCGAGGTGCACCTGCTGCGCCTGCTCGCGCAGTTCCGGACGGAGGACGCGGCCACTCAGGGCTATGGTCCGGCCAACGTCATCACCCTGCTCACCGCCCTGCGGGGGCATCTGCGTGACCTGGACCTGTCGCGACTCTTCATTCGCGGTGCCTATCTGCAAGGCGTCGAGCTGCAGGACGCCACCTTTTCTGGAGCCCTGCTGCATGAGTGCGTCTTTACCGAGCATTTCGATGCCATCGCGACGGTCGCGATAAGCAAGAGTGGGCAGTACCGGGCTGCGGCCAACTGGAAGGGGGAAGTGCGAGTGTGGGCAGAAGCAGGCCAGCGCCTGCACCAGGCCTGGCAGGCCCATAGCGCCGGTGGGTCTGCTCTGGCTTTCAGCCCGGATGGACGCACCCTGGCCAGCGGGGGCTGGGATAGCACAGTCAAGCTCTGGGACGTTGAGAGCGGCATGCTCCTCTGGACGGGCTGGCACACCGGAAGCATCAATGCTCTCGCCTTTGCTCCTGATGGGCGCCTCCTCGCCAGTGGTGGGGATGATACCCTCGTTCAGGTGTGGGACCTACAGAGTGGCACGATGGTGCAGCGGCTTGCGGGTCAGGGTGGCACGGTGTACTCGCTGACCTGGAGTCCCGATGGGAGGCTGCTCGCCTGTGGCTACGCCCATGGGAACATCTGGCTGTGGGAGCCTGAGGCGCCGAAGCCTAGTACTCGTGTGCAGCAACTTGCGGGACATAGCCACTGGGTGCCAGGGCTGGCCTTCTCCCCCAATGGCGCGCAGCTCGCCAGCGCGAGCTTCGACGGCACCGTCAAACTGTGGGACGTGGAAAGCCTTGGCTGTCTGCAGACGTTTTCCTGGCATACGGACCATCTGCCTCTGGGACGTCGAGCAGGGGAGACCGCGGGCAGTCTTGCATGGGCATACCGCCGTCATCTACACGATTGCCTTCGCACCCGACAGCCGCACCCTGCTCAGTGGCGACGGCGATGGCACCATCCGGGTGTGGGATGTGGACAGCGGACAGTGTCTTCGCGTCATGCGGGGCTACATTGCCACCCTCTACGACCTCGACTGGAGCCCGGATGGGCGGTTCCTGGTCAGTGGCGGTGCAGATGCTCAGGTGACGCTCTGGGATGCCGCGCTGGCGGCATCCCAGAGCGCGTTGCGTGGACATCGCGAGTTTGTGCAAGGCGTGGCGTGGAGCCCCGATGGGCGGCTCCTGGCCAATGGAGGGTATGACGGCATCAGATTGTGGGAGCCGACCACGGGTGTGTGTCTCGAGGTGATGCGGGATACTGACGCGGTCGAGACCATCTTCCTGGGCGTGGCCTGGAGTCCGGATGGGCGCCTGCTGGCGAGTGGGAGCTATCTGCAGGGAGTGCAGGTGTGGGAGATGCCAGCCAGCACGCGCCGCTGGGTTGGGGCGACGCAGCAACCGACCCGCCTGCGCCGTGTGGCCTGGAGCCCCGATGGGACACGGTTGGTCGGCGGAGGCAGTGATGGCTTCGTGTACGTGTGGGATGCCAGCGATGGCACGCTGCTACGACAAATGGCGGGACACGATCAGGCCATCATGAGCGTGGCCTGGAGCCCTGATGGCAGACGGCTGGCCTCCGGTGGTGGCGGCAGAGAGGGCGGGGAGCTCTTCGTGTGGGAGGCGCACAGCGGGCAGCGGGTGCAAACCTTGGTGGAGCATCCCGTGGTGGCTTCTGCCGTGGCCTGGAACCAGCGTGGGGAGGCGCTGATCAGTGGGGGCAGTGACGGCCGGCTGCGCTGGTGGGAGGTCGACAGCGGGCGCTGCCTGCGGGTGCGAGAGGCGCATCAGGGGACGATACACGCGATCAGAGTGAGTTCCGATGGCACCAAGCTGGCCAGTTGTGGAGATGACGGAGCCATCCACATCTGGGAGCTCAAGAGTGGCGAGCATCTGCGCACGCTGCGCTGCGACCGGCCCTACGAGCGCCTCACTATCACGGGCATCCGAGGCTTGACCCAGGCCGAGATCGCCACCTTGCGAGCTCTGGGGGCCGTGGAGGATGAGGCGGATGAGCGGAGCCCCAGCCCCGAGTAGGCGGCCCAGCTCTAGCCGCGGCTGGCCGGCCAGCCGCGCGGGCAGCCGCAGCGCCGCTGGGGAGCGAGGCCGATCCAACCGGGTTCCACCTGGACAAAGCTCACCATGCTTGGCAAAACGACGCTTGCTCAAGCGGCCTGGCCACGCTCAGCTGTGGGGACACCCACGCTCAGTCTAGCGGTCAAGGACCAGTGGTGGTGGTGAGGGACGTCTTCGAAGAGGGATGGCAGGGGTGCAAGAGTGGCCTCCAGGTCTCGACCACAGTCGGTGCCCTCTATAAATGCGAACTTTAAACGGCAGTAAGCCCCAAGAGTGGCCATCAGCCATGAAGCTTCTAGCAATATTGCTATCTTGCCCCTGGTAGCACCAACGTTGGAAATGGGTGTACAAAGAGGAAGAGACGCCGCTCGTCTGAGGGGTGGCTGCTGGCCACTGCGCGAATCCGCTGTACAGTGGCCAGCAGCCAGCTTGCTCTCGCCTAACTCGAAGGCTGTCCCCAGTCCGGGAACTCCTCCTTGGCTGACGTGTTCGTCACCTGCCGCAGGTCTGTGCCATTGGCTTGCGCGGTGAAGATGTCCTTCTGGTTGCCAGCACTCGCCGAACTCAGGGCAAACACGATCCGCTTGCCATCGGGTGACCATTTCGGCCCGGACGCCAGGAAGTTTCCGGGGCCGGTTGCCAGCGTGATCTGGCGCTGATCGCTGCCATCAGGGTGAATGATATACAGTCCTCCCTCACCGTTGGAGGTCAGAATCCACTGCCCGTCCGGAGACCAGCTCGCGCTGCCGAAGTCCGGTTGCCACCCGCTGACCTGGTGCAAGTCGCTGCCGTTCACGTTGACGACGAACAGGGCGAATTGGTGCAGGCTCGGATTCTCGCGCCAGAACGCAATCCGAGTTCCGTCAGGCGAGGAGCCGCCGGGACTGTCGTGGCCGCCGTAGGGGTTTGTGGTGACCCGCACCAGACCGTTTCCATCCGAAGAACGCACGGTGAACATGCCAGCGGGCCGGTTCGGGTGGATGTCATCCCAGCCCTCGCAGGCGAGTCGAGCGCCATGGGAGGACCACGCCCAGCACCCCAGGTTGAGGCTTGGGTCGGGGTTGTCCAGCAGCGTGAAGTCCGACCCATCCAGGTGGAGCGTGGATCACATCCCATTTCCACCCAGCAACCAGAGGTTGTTTTCTTTTCATCATTCTGTTCCCTTCCTTCCTGCAAAATGCTTCCAGGTTGAATTTGCGGAATCGCCAACATAGGAATATACCTGGTGCCCAATACTAAGCCGCAGAAGCTGTGCTTATTCCGCACTTCTGGTTGGAAGCATTTAGCTGGGTTGTCCCGAGGATGCTTGTAACCGGTCGAGGATTGCTTGCATTGCTGGAACAATATCGGCATGCTGGTGGATACTCTTCCAGACTCCAGCTTCACGGCGAAAGATGTGGGTGACGCGTAGCTCAAAGGAGATCGTCTCGCCAGCGACCGTAGCTTGCGCTACATTGGTGCCGACTACAAAAGCTAGATCTGTGCCGGCTATGAACAGGGGATCTTTGAGCGTGACCTGGCCGCCTGAGCACAACTGAGCGAACTGCTCCCAGGACGCGCGGACCTGCTCCCAGCCCACCTGAATGCCAGCGACCGGGTGCAGGACTGTAACATCCGAGCTGTGTGACCAGATTTCCATCATCAGCCCGGCATCGCCATTGAGCATATGATTCAAGGCTGCGTAATACTGGTCAGAGGCTTGACGAATTTCGTCTTGTGTTGACATGGTAGGTGTTCCTTTCTGTGACTTTTCCAATACAAGTGGACGAGAGAAGTAGACAGGTCTTCACCACTGAAGCTTCTCGGTGCTTGCCTATCTACCTTGCACCACTGTTGATAGTGTACTGGGATGAGTCCGAAAACTCATCGTTCGCAGGAGGTAATTGCTTTAGGAGGAGAATCGGGCAGCATCTAGTTCGAAAGAACTAGATGCTGCTTGGGGCAAAGAATTAACTGGTCCTTCCATCATTGTCCAATGTCAGACGAGGACTGAATGGTACAGCCCACCTTGCATGGCATTCAATCGAGGTGATGCTCCAGGGCATAGCGGGTGGCAGCACTGCGGGAGGTGACCCCTAACTTGCTATAAATGGAGCGCAGATGGGCTTTGACGGTCAGCAGGCTCACGACGAGTGCCTCTGCGATCTGGGCATTGGAGAGTCCCCTTGTTAACAGCCGCAGCACTTCCATTTCACGTGCCGTCAAATCAGTGGAAGCGGGAGGATGTAGTTGCTGCAAGATATCGGGAACGGATTCAGACGAGGAAGTTTGATACGACACCAGTGACGCTTGCTCTGGGGTCATGGCACGTCCCGCGGCCCAAGCAGTGGCAAAGACCTGCTCGCCCAACTGCGCCCGAGCAGTAGCGACTGCCTGCTCATAGTCGGCACGATCCACAGGTGCCAGGGGAGCCGTTCCTTCGAGCAGCACTTCCGCTGCTCCCCACAACTTCGCAGCCCCTGTCAGCTCTCCCTGTGCCAGCAGCACACGTGCCCGCGGGCTCCGGCTCCATGGGTTCCGTACTCTCTGCGGAGAGTGAGACAAGCGCAAGCACGGCCAGACCAAAATCAGAGACCAGCACCTCCTCACGGGAACTCAGGAGCATATTTTTTGGCTTGACATCGCGATGGACCAGGCCCTGGTCATGAGTATACTGCAAGGCCGAGGCCAGAGGCTTCACGTAGGACAGGATCACGTCGAGCGAGAGTCGCGTTCCCCTGGGGTGCCTCTGCCGCAGCGTGCCATGAGGAGCATACTCCATGACCAGAAAGGGCAGGCCATCCTGGACGGCAAAATCGAGCACGCGCACGATATGAGGATGGGTCAGGTGGACCAGGGTCTGCGCTTCCTGCAAAAAGACCGTTTGCTCCTCCTCGGTGAGCGCAGCGTGACGGACTTTGAGGGCCGCCTGGCTCTTGAGGTAGACGTGCTCGCCCAGGTAGACGGAGGCCTGGCCACCTTCGCCCAGCAAGCGTAGCAGCCGGTAGTTGCCTAGTTGCTCTCCGACATCCTTTCGCATCTGTGACCTCCTGTTTGCTTGCGGGATCAGCTTTCCCCTTACGTCCACGCGATCGTCTCAACAGCTTGTTGTAAATCGCGCCTGGTTCCTTGAGTGTACAACCTGGTCGTATCCAATGAGTCATGCCCCATGATTTGCGCCAAGCGGTGCAGCGGGACAGACTCGGCCATCCGGTACCCAAAGCGGTGACGCAGATCGTGAGGGCTCACATCGACGAGTCTGGCTGCACCAGCGTACTTTTTGACAACGTAGCCAAGCGCACGTTCCGACAGAGCCCCTTTTGTCTTGCCTGAAGGGAACAGAAAGACCGTCTGAGAAGGTAGAGTTGCAAGATACTCTGACTTATGTGCTTTTCAGGAGTCATGAGATGCTGAGCAACAGCCGTCGGTTTTCCCGTTGCACTGGGATGCGTCGGCCACAAGAAATCCAGAACGCAGGGATTTCTTGAGACTCTTCCAGGAGATAGATCGCGCTCTCTTGTGCATTGATCACCAGGCAGGCTGGTGCGTCCAATACCCGTGGAGCATGGATGAGCAGTACCTCGAACATCTGTATAGGGCTGCATGCATTTGCCCAGGAGATCTGGAGGCTGTACGCAGCATCGTTGATGGCCACAATGCTCCTGGGATACCTGTTGGCAAGGGACCACAGGCAATTCTTAAGGATCTCGTTTAGCTTCAAACCTTTCCTGGGCATAGTGAGCAAGTCTACTTTCAACCAGCATAAATAACACATCTGCTCTGGTTTGCCAGTATACCAGAGTTGAGTCTCATCACTATGCTCATTACAGATAGGTGCCCAGCAATTCCAGCACCTCGTGGCCGTCTCACGCTTGCAATCCTTCACATGGCACTTCATGGCAGTCCTCCCCTTCCTCTCAAGTCGCCAATAGCATACGCAATACCTCACTACATGAATGTACCAAATGTATTCAGGTTATTCCTTCTGAGATAGCAGGTTATTGAAAGTCCTTTTACTGAGTGATCTTCTCCTCCCTCCATCGGCACTTCAGGTTCGTCCGTTCAGGGCGAGAAGCACTCGCATTGCAGGCAAGAGGTGGAAGGAATACTTTGACAGCAAAAGAACCAGCCGCAAAGCGCCGTGGTTTTAATACAGGCGGATAGGCAGGTAATCAGCAGGCTTTAGCCCTTGCCATTGTTGTTGACAGTCTGTTGAATTTGCTGTATAACCTCCACTATGGATCCGAAAAGGATTCAAAATTGACTCTACTTCTATACTGAGCGTCAGGGACCCAATTACTTTGAAGGGGATGGGCTTGTACACTGCAGTAATGAATGATAGAGCAAGGAGAAGGTGCATCCCTATGTCATTTACCCAAGATGAACTTCAAGCCTTCAACACTATCCTCGAACGACGGCTTGCCGCGCACGACCGTGAAGTGGAACAGGCCTTTGATCGACGAATAAATGCGCTTCACCGCGACTTTGGTCAGCTTCTTGCTGCTGCCCAGCAAGAAATTCTACGTACATTGGCCTGGCAGTTCGCCAACCAGCAAAATGGTTTGAACGCCACGCTCAACCAGAAGTTCGATATGCAACAAAAGCACGTTTCCCAGGCGGTAAGTCAGCAGGCGGAGCGCGGCCAGCAGCAAACCGAAGAACTTCTGGATCGTGTTCAGGGCACAAAACTATTGGGGATTGAGCAGTTGATTGACCAGCGCTTTGCACTACAATTTACCGGTGAGCGTGCGGCACATACCGGCGGCGATGAACATACTCCACCTCCTCATATAGAAGCCATCGAGGTTCAAACTGACCTTCCCTGGGAAGACCTGGCTGATGTCTTTGGCAAGCTATTGGATGCACGCTTTGCTGCACTGAACGAGTCGATCCAGACTATAATGAGGAGTTGGGAGCAACACTTCTCAGTTCAACTCCACAATACGCGCGGGCAGATTCAACCTTACAAGGGAGACATGGCTTCCGTGACGCTCTCAAACGAGATCCTGCGTGGTATAGAGCAGCTCGAGCATATCGTTGAGTCGATGCAAGTAGTCATGACGACCAATCACGCTCTCCTCTCCAACCGCCTGTACCATCACCAGCAATTACCGCTTGAACGCGCACATCCCAGTAGTCATGCTCATCCAACATCTCTCAATGGTATGAGCAATCCAATTTCACTGCCTGGAGAGCATGACGACCATTGAGCTAACCTTATACCTCCACGGAAGAAAGCAATGGATAGCTACGACTGATGCTCGTAGAATCCCTTGCCGCTCTTCTTGCCTAACATGCCTGATAGTACCATGCGGCGCAGCAGCGGAGGTGGCGCGTAAAGTGGATCTTTATACTCCTCGTAGATCGCTTCCGCCGCCCACAGGGTCGTATCGAGTCCAACGTAGTCGAGCAGTGTGAATGGTCCCATTGGGTAGCCACAACCTAGCTTCATAGCAGTATCAATGTCATCGCGTGTTGCCGTACCATTCTCCAGCATCCGTATTGCTGCCAGCAGGTAGGGGATCAGCAGGAAATTGACAATGAAACCGGCAGTATCTTTGGCTAATACAGGAGTTTTTCCCAGGGAAATAGCAAATTGCCTGATGGTCTCAATCGTTTCCTCAGAAGTCGAAATCGTGCGCACTATCTCCACCAGCTTCATCACCGATGCCGGGTTGAAGAAGTGCAGCCCGCATACCTTGTCAGGACGTTTCGTGACGGCACCCATCTGGGTCACATTCAGCGAAGAGGTATTGGAAACAAGCAATGCGCTCGTCTTCACAATGTGATCGAGCGCGGGGAAGAGGCGTATTTTCTCCTCCATCTTCTCATACTAACTTGCGTTCCGCGATAGAATAAAGGAGGTGAGATTTCCAGAGAAAGGTGGGAAAGTGACATGGTGAGGAGGAAGCTCACTGCAATCTCTTTCGAAAGGTGACAAGAAAGATGAGTCACTTGCTTAACAGCCAAACCAACCGCTTCTTAGGGTATCCAGACGATGCTCGTTTATTGATTATCAATGCTGACGATTTTGGGAGGTCTCATGCGAGCAATGAGGCGACCTTTCGCGCACTCAAGGATGGTGTGGTCAGTTCGACGACCTTGATGGTTCCTTGCCCTTGGGCAAGGCATGCGATGCAACTGCTCTCGGACCATCCTGATCTTCCCTTTGGTGTTCACCTGACCGTCGTCTGCGATGTCTCCCATTATCGGTGCGGGCCGCTCACCTCCAGAGACAAGGTGCCATCCCTGGTCGATGAGACTGGCTTTTTCTATCCTCTCGAACGCATCCCCGAATTTCTGACTCAGGTCAAGCTCTCCGAGCTGGAAGTCGAATTCCGGGCGCAGATTGAGGCCGTGCTGGCGGCTTCGCTTTCGCCAACCCATCTGGATTGGCATTGCTTGGATGATGGTGGCCGGGCAGATATTTTCGAGATAACCGTCAAGCTGGCAGAAGAATACGGCCTAGCGGTACGTGTCTTTCATCGATCGACGGGCGTAACCTTGCAGCAAAGGGGGCTGCCGACCAACGACCACGATGTGCTGGATAGCTATCGTCTTGACCTCGTCGAGAAATCAGCATGGTATGCCAGAGCGTTGCGAGAACTCCCGAGTGGGTTGAGCGAATGGGCGGTCCATCCTGCTCTGGGTAGCCCTGAGATGCAAGCGATCGAACCGGAGAGTTGGCAGGTGCGCTCGACGGATTTTGACTTTCTGATCTCACAGGAAGCGCGTTCGATCATCGAACAGGAAGAGATTGTGCTGCTCTCGTACAAGCCTCTTCAGAAGGTATGGCAAGAACGATGGTCAAGTACCAGCTGATCGGGAACGAACCCACCGCTCAGTTCAACATCTGACCACCCTTGAGCGATGTACCAAAAAGGGGGATCGCATGGCAAGAGTAACGCGGGCAGTAAGCCATCTGTCAGCCGAAGAAATCAAGCAGCGGCTGAAACATGATTCACGCCCCTGGTGTCGTCAACGCTGGCTCATCATCTATAATGCTCTCATTGAGCCCCGGAAAGCAGAGGAGATCGCCAAGCACTGTGGGGTGTCAAAGGCCACGGTGCATCAAGTGATCTCCACCTACAATCGCTTAGGAGTCGAGGCCGTCGAGACGGCAGGCCGCGGTGGTCGTCGTCATGAAT
>WNGH01004774.1_pt1 | contig 27114 bp, 25 predicted proteins | sample 5400631 | NCBI WGS metagenome assembly WNGH01 (sample SAMN13153373, study PRJNA577476) | soil metagenome | isolation source: 115 cm soil or saprolite under Garry oak tree replicate 1 | place: USA:California | collected 2016-06-15
AGGCCTGCGACGCCGTACGCGGAGCGATTAGGCCGCAGTGAAGGGAGCGGACAGCGGGCGGCGAGATGAGCACTTGCCTCTCTCCTTGACAATCTAGGAGACTGTGACTATATTCCTAGTCCATCTAGGAGAGATTGCTCTCTGTGGACAAACCACTCGACCTTCTGCCGGGCACGCTCGACAGGCTGATCCGCACGGCCGTTTCCCTCGAGCCCTTGCGCGCTTACGGCATGCTGTTGCGCATTCAACAGATTTCAAAAAATCGTGTGGAGATTCAGCAGGGCCCTCTGTATCCCGCCTGGTATCGCCTTGACCACCGGGGCCGGGTCACTAGCGAATGGGACGAGTCGGAAAACAATCGAACAGCAAAGTATTACCGTCTCACAGCGGCAGGCAAGCGTAGACTGCAAACGGAAGTCGAAAAGTGGAACCGCATTGCGGATGGCATCGCGGGAATCCCGGGTACCACACCTGAGGAAGTATGACTCTGTGGAGCCGCCTTCGATCCTGGGTGCAGGCCATGCTGCGGCGCTCTCGGATGGAAAGCGAGATGGATGCGGAACTGCGATTTCACATCGAGGCATTTGCGGAGGATTTGGTGCGCGGCGGCCTCTCTCGGCAAGAGGCGATGCGGCGGGCGCGGATTGAGTTTGGGGGAATCGAGCGAGCCAAAGAGGAGTGCCGGAAAGAACGCCGTGTTAGCCTTGTCGACTCACTGATGCAGGACATCCGTTTCAGTGTTCGGCAGATTCGGAGAAACCCCGGTTTCACCCTTGCAGTCGTCATCACTCTGGCGCTAGGCATGGGAGCGAATACAGCGGTCTTCAGCATTCTGCATACTGTTCTTCTTCGTCCTCTCCCCTACCGCGATCCAGACCGACTCGTCACTGTGTGGCAAGAAAATGTGCAACGGCAGCAACTCGACAAGGCGACTGTCGCTGACTTCAACGATTGGAAAACACGGAATCGCGTGTTCGATGACTTGGCCTTTTCCTGGGATGCCGCCTATACTTTGACTGGCCCCGGGGATTCTCAATCCGTCATGGGCTATCAATTCTCGGCGAATTTCTTTTCCCTTTTAGGCGCCCGCCCTCTGCTGGGCCGTACGTTTCTACCTGAAGAAGGAACCCAGGGTCGAGATCACGTGGTTGTCCTTAGCTACCAGTTCTGGCGAAACCGGTTTGCATCTGACGAAGACGTAATCGGGCGCACGATTCAGCTCGATGGTGACCACTATATAGTGATTGGGGTAATGCCATCCGATTTCGGGCATCCGTCCGCCGGCACAGATATTTGGACTCTTCTTCCATTTCCCGTCGAACTTCTTGAGAACCGCGGACTGCACATCTTTCAAGTCATTGCGAGACTCAGATCAGGTGTGAGCTTTGCCCAGGCTCAGCAGGAACTCGAATCTCTAGCCCAAGAAAACGCACGCCGGTATCCACAAACAAACCAGCACTGGGGTACCCAGCTCAAACCGATTCGCGACACCTATACGGGAAACGTGCGACCGGCACTGTGGGTCCTCCAAGCGTCCGTGCTGTTCATGTTGATCATTGCCTGCGCCAATGTTGGAAATATGTTGCTCGCGCGCGCGGGCACGCAAGAACGCGAAGTGGCAATTCGGCTGGCATTGGGCGCGAGCAGGGGTCGGCTTTTCAGACAGTTTCTGATACAAGGCCTGACGCTAGCCGTTATGGGGACCGGAGCGGGCGTCCTGCTGGCATGGTGGGGCGTGCAAGTGCTGCCACTGATGTTCAAGGCACAGCTTGCGAATTTGCCGCTGCCTGCACGCGCCAGTGGTTGGATGAACTGGCCGGTTCTCCTCCTCACTCTCGCAATCACCGCGAGTACCAGTCTGATCTTTGGCGCGATACCCGCTTTCCACAACCCAAGTCCGTCATCGGAGACTCTGAACATTGGTAGCCGAGCGACCATTGAGCGTAAGAGTGCTCTCCGCCTTCGGCGTGTCCTGATCGTCGGCCAAGTGGCTTTATCTTTGCTGCTGTTGGTTGGTTCGGGCTTGTTGATTCGCACCTTCCTGCGCTTGCAAGCTCGGTCTTTGGGTTTTGAAACCGATCATCTTCTAACCTGTGTGTTCTCTCTTCCTCCCAATCGATATCCAAATGTGAGCAAGACTGGCTCGTTCCTTGAACAAGTGTTAGCCCGTATCCGAGTACTGCCTGGCGTGGAATCAGCGGGCGGCATCAATACGCTGCCATTGTCAGGAATGGATGCGCGGCGGCCGATTACCGTGCCGGGCCTGCTCGATGATTCAGGGCATCAAAATGTTGCCCAATTCCGCGTGGTGACGCCAGATTATTTCCGAGCCATGCGGATACCATTGCGCGAAGGAAGATTCTTCGACGAGCGCGAACGAGTAGGTTCTCCGCCGGTGGCGATTGTCAACCAGAAGCTGGCTAGTCTCTTGTGGCCCCATTCAAACCCTATTGGTCAGCATATTCTCGTACCAGACACTGCCATTCCATTGCTAACGGAAATCATCGGTGTAGTCGGCGACGTCCGTCATACGGGGCTCGCCTCAGAGCCTCCCATTGAAATCTACCGACCAGCGTATCAGACATACTGGCCATTTTTTGGTCTAGTCATCCGCACATCCCTCGATCCTGAACGACTGGCCGGCGCGATTCGTCAGGCCGTGCAGTCTGTAGACAAAGATCAGCCGATCAATTCTCTTCGCTCCATGGATGCTTTGGCGACCGATTCAATTGCTCTGCGTCGGTCTAGTATGTTTCTCCTGATGCTGTTTGCTGGTGTGGCGGTCCTGCTGGCCTCTCTCGGGATCTATAGTCTGATCTCCTACACGGTTATCTTGCGAACTCACGAAATCGGTGTACGTATCGCGCTCGGAGCTCGTCACCGAGACATTTTGAAAAGTGTGGTGGGGCAAACCGCGTTCCTGGCTTTGATTGGAATGGCGATGGGACTTATCGCGGCCCTAAACCTAACACAATTCTTGTCCAGCCTCCTTTTTGGTGTAACCGCCACTGACTTGAAGACCCTCTTGCTTGCGATGACCGTGATGATGGCCGTTACCGCGGGCGCTGCGTATATGCCGGCCCGCCGGGCAACTCGCGTCGATCCCGTGATCGCTTTGCGCTATGAATGAGGAACCATGAATCTTTGGACTCGCCTGCGCTCCTGGTTTCGCGCGACGCTGAAGCACTCACGGATGGAGAGCGAAATGGATGCGGAACTGCGCTTTCACGTGGAGGCGTATGCTGAGGATTTGGTGCGCGGCGGAGTGCCGCACAAGGAAGCGATAAGGCAGGCGCGGATTGAGTTTGGCGGCATCGAGCGCGCCAAAGAGGAATGCCGCGACGCCCGGGGCGTTAACTTCATCGAAAACTTCACCCAGGATTTGCGCTTCGGCCTTCGCACGCTGCGGAAGAGCCCGGGCTTCACCGCGGTTGCGATTCTCACGCTGGCGCTGGGCATTGGTGCGACGACAGCCATATTCAGTTTGCTGAATGCGGTCGTTTTGCGCCTGCTGCCCGTGCCCAACCGCAGCAACTCGTGCAATTCACATACACATTTCCTCCAAACGGTCCCGAGAACTGGAACAGTTGGTTCGGCTATCCACATGTTGAACGGTTCCGCATGCAGGCCGCCCTGCTTTCCGGGATTTTTGGCGGAACTGGATTGAACCGAGTGAATGTCGGCTGGCACGGAAGCGCTGGATTGGCTCAGTGCGACGCCTACACCGACAATTTCTTCGCCGTTCTGGGAGTCGCTCCACAGCAGGGTCGCCTGTTTGCCCCAGGAGACGATCGCGAGGACGCGGATGTTGTTGTTCTGAGCGATCGGTACTGGCGGGGCCGCTTTGCCGCCGACCCATCGATCATCGGTCAAACCATCCTGATCGACCAGCTTCCGTTCACCGTCATCGGGATCACGCCACCGAAATTCTCCATTTACGTTGGCGGCGCACGTGACCTTTGGGTGTCCTTGCATGCGCTTGACCGGTTCACGCCCGATCCGAATCGCTGGCGGGCTTCCTTCACGAGCTGGTTGCTTATTGCTGGCCGCCTTGGCCCCGGCGTTTCGCTGGCACAGGCTGAAGCAGAGCTCGATGTGATCCATCGTCGCTTACATGCCGAGCAACTCGCGGTTTCGGAGTACCGCGACAGCCAATCGTGGCAACGGCTAGTTCGGGAGAGCCACCTCGTTCTGCATCCGGCCGCGACCGGCATGGTCAGCGGCCTTCGACACGCGTACGAGCTTCCGCTAAAGCTGCTCATGGGTGTAGCGGGTATGGTGCTGCTGATTACCTGCGTCAATGTCGCCAACCTGGTGCTGGCTCGCGCCTCCCACCGCCGCCCGGAGATCGCGCTGCGCATGGCGTTAGGCTCGGGAAGAGCGCGCCTTATTCGGCAACTGTTATCCGAAACCCTTCTACTTGCCACCGCGGGAGGGGCCCTGGGATTGGTAATTGCATGGTGGGGCGGCACCCTGCTGGTCCGCATGATCTCGACCGGCGACGCGCCCGTGCCGCTCGATGTGCGACCCGACTGGCCCGTCTTCGGCTTCACTGCGGTCGTGTCGCTCGCTGGCGGAATTCTGTTCGGTCTCGTGCCCGCCATCCGTGGCACACGGGTCGATCCGGGCCCAGCCCTGCAGCGGGGCGCACACGGGACAACCGGATCCTCGCGTTTCCTGGACCGCGTGCTGGTTGCGGTTCAGGTGACGCTATCGCTGGTGCTGATTACCGGGGCCGGAATCTTCACACGCACGCTCGAGAATCTCCGTCACGTTGACGTCGGTTACGAACGCGACAACATTCTCATGTTCTCCGTCGACGCGAAGCTGGCGGGTTATCCCAAGGAACAGGCGGGCGCTCTTTATGGCGCGATCCTCGAGAAGGCCGCCATCTTGCCGAGTATCCAGTCCGCCAGCGTGTCGATCGTGCGTCCGGTGGATAATCAATATTACCTGGTTGACAGAATCCGCCAAGTAGACGGCCGCGCGTTGCCCGACGGTGAAACGATCAAGGTGGCCTGGAATGCCATGAGCCCCGGATATTTCTCCACCGTCCGTACACCGATCCTGATGGGCCGCGATTTCGACTTGCGCGATCGCGGGGCGGCATCGGGCGTGGTAATCGTGAATGAATCGCTGGCCCGCCAGGTCTTGCCGGGCCAGAATCCGATTGGCCATCGGCTCGACGGCGCTGAGATCATTGGGGTGGCAAAGGACTCGCTTTATGGCGGCGCGCGCGAGCAGCCACGGCCAGTTTTGTACCGGTCGCTGTTTCAGGGCGAAGGAGGGACGGACCCGAGCCAATGGGTCGGTGCGGGAGCCGTTTCCTTCGAACTCCTCTACCGATCGGGTGCGGGCCTCGTCGACGAGGTACGCCAGGCCGTCGCATCCGTGGACCCCAACGTGCCAATTTTCCAGGTCAAGACTCTGCGTGTCCAAACTGAGGACTCCTTCCTCGCTACAATTTCCAGTTTCTTCGGCGGGCTGGCGCTGCTGCTTGCCTCCCTGGGCTTGTATGGTCTCATGGCCTATGCCGTCGCTCGCCGCACAGCAGAAATCGGAATCCGGATGGCATTGGGCGCCCGCCGGCGGGAAATTACTTGGCTGATCGTGCGCGAAACGCTGTGGCTGGTATTGGCCGGTGCTGTAGCGGGGATCCCACTGGCCGTCTGGCTCTCGCGGTACGCAAAGGCTTTTCTGTTCGGAATCGCCGCCGCCGACCCAGTGGTCTTCGCAACTTCGGTTGCCGCGCTGACCGGTGTCGCCGTGCTCGCCAGCTTTTTGCCGGCGCGCCGCGCTTCGCGGATCGATCCGATGGTGGCGCTGAGATACGATGGCTGAGGTTATTCCGGGAATCCTGCGGACCAGACGCGAGGCAGTATGAGGCTGTGGAGCCACCTTCGTTCTTGGCTACGCGCAATTATCGGACGCTCGCATGTGGAGAGCGAGATGGATGCGGAGCTGCGCTTCCACGTCGAGGCATACACGGAGGATTTGGTCCGCGGGGGAGCGCCTCGCCAAGAGGCGATGCGAAGAGCGCGAATCGAGTTCGGCGGCATCGAGCGAGCCAAAGAAGAGTGCCGGGAAGCGCGTGGTGTGAACATTCTCGAAAGCCTCATCCAAGATGTGCGCTATGGGCTGCGCACGCTGCAGAAAAATCCGGGCTTTACTGTCGTAGCGGTTGTCACACTCGCGCTTGGCATGGGGGCGAACGCGGCGATCTTCGGGCTTGTGGACTCCGCGTTCTTGCGCGGCTTACCTTTCCGCGAACCGGACCGCCTGGTCCACATCTGGACGATCGAGCCCGACCACGACTGGCACACGCCCACTCCAACGCAGTATCTGGCAGTGCGGAAAGAGAGCTCGTCATTCGAGCAAGTAGCCGCAGCCGGATGGGCCGACTATTTTTACGATGCCGATGACTCCGTCTCGCAAAACCTTCCGGGATTCCTGGTAACTTCGAACTGGCTATCCACGCTCGGCGTTCAGCCATTGCTGGGCCGCGACTTTCGAGAGGAAGAGCAGATCGCCGGCCAAGACGCGGTGGTGATGCTTTCGTACGACTGCTGGCACACTCGATTTCACGCCGACCCGCACGTTGTAGGAAGGCAGATTGTTCTGAATCGCCGTCCAGTTACGGTTATCGGCGTACTGCCGCAGTCGTTAGGACCTTATTACCAAGAGCTTGAGATCTTTGCTCCTCTGGTTCTGGACTCTTACGCAAGCCAGGGAAACGTCAGAGCGGGAAAAATGAGAGTCCAAATCATCGCGCGCTTGAAACCCGGAGTGACGCTGGGGCAAGCGCGTTCGGAGGCCGAAGTCATCGCTAGCCAATTCAAAAATCCGGGTTCTCTTGCCGATAAGGCTGATCGCTTGGTGGTGGAAGACTTTGAACAAATGCGCCAGCACGCCGGGCCGACAATGCAAAATGCCCGGCGCGGTTTGTGGATGACGGCGGTCGCGGCGGGAGTTGTGCTTCTGATCGCGTGTGCCAACGTCGCGAGCTTGCTTCTGGCTCGCGGTGTGAAGCGCCACAGAGAAGTCGCGGTGCGCGCGGCTCTGGGCTGCTCGCGCAGACGAATGATTCGGCAGCTTCTGACCGAAAGCGCGCTGCTGTTCTTTTGCGGCGGGGGCGTCGCCATAGCCGTGACGCGATGGTGCGAGGAGATCATCACCAAAGTGGCGTCCGGCATGCTTCCCGGCGCGTATTTGCAAGTGGATACGCGCGTTTTCCTGGTCAGTCTGGGGGTTTCACTTGTGAGCGCCCTGGTCTTTGGAATGATTCCCGCGTTGCAGGCCACCGGCGTGGATGCAATTGAAAGTTTGAAAGATGCAGCTCCCAACGCGGCGGGCGGGTCGCACGCGCGCCGGATGCGAGAAGTCTTGATCGGAGCCCAGGTTGCGCTGGGCATGGTGCTGCTCGTGGGCTTCGGCTTGTTGCTACGCAGTTTTCTGTACGTGGAATCCTCACCGATAGGATACGACCCGCGCAACGTTTTGACCGCCACGCTCCGGTTGCCCGCTACGCGTCACACCGCCCCGTCGGATCGAGCCAGCTTGATGCACGAAGCAGTGGAGCGAGTGGGCTCCATGCCAGGTGTGATATCAGCTGGTATCACCGACTCGCTCCCAATGGATGGGGCGGACAGCGCGCAACTCAACATTTGGACAGCTTCCTCCGAGCCGGCGGCCATGAATGAGACAGTCTATTTTGTCTCGGTAAGTCCCGAATATTTCTCAACTTTGAAAATACCAATGCTTGCCGGACGTGCTCTCCGTGAAACAGACAATCGAGAGGCCAGTCCAGTTGCCATCGTCAATCAAACTTTCGCCAAGCAGTATTTTCCAGGAGCGAATCCCATTGGCTCTCGCATTGCGTTTGTGGATTCTCCCGCGGCATGGAAAGAGATCGTGGGTGTAGTTTCCGATTTCCGGCAGCGCAACCCAGAGGAAGATTTGAGGCCGCTTGCCTATTTCCCGATTGCGCAAACGTTACCGGGACGATGGAGCATCGCCATGCGGGTTCGGGCAGCGAGCGACATGGGCAACGTTGCAGCAGCCTTCGGCAAGCAGCTTGGCTCTCTGGATCCCCAGCTTTACTGGGCTATGGGCAGCATGCCGCAGCAGATCCACGATTCCGAGTCCCTAACCTTGCGCCGCCCCATCATCACGCTTTTGGCTTCTTTCGGCGGATTGGCCATGATGTTAGTGGTCGTCGGCGTTTTTGGGGTGACCTCGTATTCCGTCGCCGAGCGCACGCGAGAGATCGGCATTCGTGTCGCGCTCGGAGCGGCCCGCCAAGAAATCGCAGGCTTAGTCTTTCGTGAATCTCTGAGGGTCGCGTTCGCGGGCCTGGCCGTGGGTACGCTCTGCGCATTTGCAATCACGCGTTTTTTCGCAACGGAAGACATCGGCTGGAGCGGATCGGGAATCTTTCTCTACGGCGTCTCCCGAACGGATAGTCTTACGTATTTAGCTGCGGCCGCGCTGCTGACGAATGTCGTGCTTGCCGCGTCGTGGGCACCGGCGCGGAGGGCGATGCATGTCGATCCCATGGTCGCGCTGCGTTATGATTGAGAAGGTCGCAGGCAACCGCAATGAATGATCACTGTCGCGTCGATCTCCCAAGTTCGGTAGTGCGCCTTTCTCCGGCACGCATTTCTTCCAGTTGCACCAAACGTCCGGCCATAGGTTGACGCGCTGTAGGTCCCCCGGGCGTCGGAAAGTCGACCAGCTTTGCTAACGACTGTGTTCGTACGCAGCAAGTTCATCTTCGAGAGTTCCGCATCGGCCAACGGGATGTCCTGGCGCAAACGCAGAAGGTTCGCTTTAGCTTCGAGCAGGTGCGCTTTCGTTTAGTCCTTCTCTCGGGGAACGGATTGAACCAACCCACAGGCTACGTTTCACGAGGCTAAATGGATCGGGTTACCTCGTATTCGGATCTTCGCCCTCTAAAGCTACTAACTGCTTGAGATTGAGTAGTACTCAAATTTCCGGATACATCTCAAAGAAAGCTTCGATGGACTGGCGAAGGGTGTTCTCGATCTCTTCCTTGCTGCCTTCGATTAAGTGCATGGTCACGCGTGCCGTGCGGCCATTCTTCAACACCACCGTCGCATCCTTGACTTCGCCGAGCTCTTCCTCGGGTAGCAACCTCATCCCGTAAATCAACGCCAGCTTCGCCATGCGATTCTCCTCACTCTGTTTCCAGCGTAGTCTTCGCCCTTCCGCTGGTCAAACCGCCAAGCCGTCCCGCCACCTGACCTCCCGTGCAGCACTGTCGAGATAGACGGGCCCCATTCGCGCTGCGTCATTTCCCTGAACGAAGCCTTTTACTACCATCGCGGGCTTTTCCCTTGCGACAGATGCGTGTGCGCAATCGCTGCCGGACGAAAGCGGCTTCCCCGCGGACCGCGCTTTCCGACCGAGCAGCTTCAATTGCTTCCACCGCTAAGCTCCGTCCCCGTCCCTCGGCAAAAGCGCGCACGGTGCCGGCTCCCAAGTCCAGTGGTGCAGTCGACTCCGGTAGAAATCCAGGAAGCCGTTAAAAAACTTGGCGTCAACAAACACCGCTTCGTCCACTGCGAACTTGCCAATGGAAAAGTGCGCGCAGAAATCCGCGGCAATGGCTTTATGCTAAAGGATGGAATGCTCATCTCTCCATGGATTCGGTTCACCGACCTCCAAGCTGCGCCCCGGCCCGTACCGGCAGCGGGAACTCGCACTGACTTGCGCGACTGCAAACCACGGCTCCGTCTCTTGCCTGCTGACGACTTGCGGCTCAGCTCGCAGTATACTCAGGCATCCAAGATCGTCTCTTGATGCATCGCATCAAGCGTTGCGGAGGGATGCCGTGAAAGCAGAGCTGCGTCGAGGGATTCGCCAATACTTCTGTTTGATTGCCTCGTTGCTGTCAGCGGGCGCACGCTGCGGAGCGCAGCAACCCGAAGGGCCGCAGACCGCTGCCCCGTCCCCGGTCGCGCTCAAGCCTGCCCGGGCACAGCAAGTTGGCCCCAGTGAAAGAATCACCGTTCCTGCGGGAACTCGCGTCGGCGTCGTGCTCCAGAACGGTATCTCCACGCACAGCGCCAAGCCGGGAGACTCGGTCTACCTTCAAACGTCTTTTCCGATCACCCAGAGCAATCGCGTTGTGATCCCGGTGGGTTCCTATCTTCGCGGTGAGTTGCTGGAATCGAAGCGGCCCGGGCGCATCAAGGGCCGCGGTGAATTCCGGCTGCGTCTGGACACGCTGATCCTGCCGAACGGTTACACCGTCAGTTTGAACGCCGCCCCGCGCAGCGCCGATTCCGGCGGTAAGGAAACGACGGATCCCGAGGGCAAAGTCACCGGCCCCGGTGGTAAGGGGAAGGACGCCGGTACGGTCGCGCAGACCACGGCGGCCGGAGCGGGGATCGGGGCGATTGCCAACGGAGTCAAGGGACTCGGTATCGGCGCAGGGATTGGCGCGGCGGCGGGATTAGCCGCTGTGCTCTTGACTCGCGGACCAGAAGCGGAGCTCCCACGCGGCTCCACGCTGGACATTGTTCTCGAACACGATCTTTCTCTCGACGGCAGCCAGATTCAATTTAGCAATCTCGGGCAATTTCAGCCTGTCATTCAATCCCCGGTGCGGCCGCAACAGCCTGAGCCTTAGTTCAGGAGGGACTTGGCGCCTCTCGCTGACACCAGTGCCTGTCGCTGACAACCACATCCATCGCAGGAACGCCGGTCGGCTACCATGTGCACCTGCTGAATCTCCATACTTTGAGCCATAACCGCTGGTATCAAAAACCCTTAGACAAAAAGGGCCGGAGTACTCGCCGCCCAGGCCAGACCCCTCGAGGTAATTTTCATGTTCTCCCGGCTCGCAACGCGTCTTTCTACCTTCACACTGCTCGTTTCTTCCGCTGCACCGCCGAACCTTCTCGCACAAGAGCCTTCCGCGAGCCCTGGTCAGGAGCAGCGCCCGCAACCGAAGCAACCGCTGACTCCACCGCTCCCGCTCGGAATAGCGATCAAATTGCCGTTCCCACGGGCACGCGAGTCCCGCTATTGCTTCGCAACGGCCTCAACACGCACACGGCCAAGGGTGGCGATTCCGTTTATTTCGAGACGGCGTACCCCATTGCACAGAACAATCGTACGGTCATTCCGATGGGTGCGTTTGTGCGGGGGAGAATCCTGGATTTCAAGCGGCCGGGTCTCATCAGGGGCCGCGGCGAATTTCGCATCGTTCTCGAGCAGATGACTTTTCCGAATGGCTACACCGTCGGCCTCGCGGCCACGCCGGCCAGCGCGGACCGCGGTGGCCGGGAAGGCGTCGATGCCGAGGGCAAGATCATAGGGCCGTCGGGCTCCGGGCGCGACAAAATGCTCGTTCTCGCTACGACAGCGGGTGGCGCCTACATCGGGACACTGGCAGGTACAGTAGCCAGCGGCGCTCCGGTTAAGGGTGCCTTAATTGGTGGGGGCGTCGGAGCGGCCGCCGGTTTGATAGCCATCCTACTCACACGCGGTCCGGAAGCGGAACTGCCGCGCGGCACCATGCTGGATGTCGTCTTCGACCACGAGCTTATCCTGGACGTCGATCATTTGCCGGCGAATGATCCAGGGAGACTTTCTCAACCACTTTGGCCGGTCAATTCTCAACAGGAATCCCATGCGCGCGAACGCCCTAGAAGCCGCACGCCGCTTGGCTTGCCGCTTCCGTTTCTGCATTTTTAGGGAGCTGACAAAAGTTCTTCTCTAAGACTGCGCTCGGTCCGAAGCAGGCATCGTATTTGTCGCATCGGTCTTTTCGGTCTGAAATCGCAACGGGCTGAAGCGGTCCCAGTCCATGCTCACGCGCTGTTCTATGATCCATTCGCGGACCAGGCGCGCGGTGAGGGGCGTCAGCAGGATTCCGCTGCGAAAGTGTCCGGTGGCTATCAGCAGGCCGTCGATGTCGGTGGGACCGAGAATGGGAAGGTGATCGGGAGAATCGGGCCGCAGGCCTGCCCACATTTCTTCGATGCGCGCGTCCGCGAGGCCCGGCGCAAGCTCGATGGCTGCTGAAAGAATTTTCTCGATGCCACCCGCAGTGGTTCGCTTGTCGAAACCGGCGTACTCGACGGTGGCCCCGGCGACAATTCGCCCGTCGTTCCTCGGCACGAGATAGACCTTCTCGGACCAGAGCACGCGTTCCATCGTCAAATCGTCCGCGCGCAGCGCGGCCATCTGGCCCTTCGCGGGCCGCACCGGCGCGTACGGCGCAATTCCTTCGATCGTGACTGAAAAGCAACCGGCGGCGATGATCGTCCATTGGGCTGCCACTCTCTCATTTTGCAGGACCAACCCCGCACAGCGATTCTTCTCGCGCCACATCGCTTTCGCGCCGTTGCCGGAAAAAACCTCCGCGCCACTGCGTTGCGCTGCTTCGAAAATGGCAGCCGTCAGCGCGCGGTTGTCAACCGATGCTTCATCCGGCCTGATCACGGCGGCTGCGACTTCTTCATTCAGCGCCGGTTCAAACTGGCGGGCATCCTCGGCCCCCAGCGGCTCGGCCCTCAATCCCAGGCCGTGATGCAGCGCGATAATCGTGCTGAGCTCCGCTTTCGTATCGCGCGAGAACAGCGCCTGGAGCGTCCCCTTCGGTCGAAAGCCGGTGGTCTTTCCGGAAATCTCCTCGACCTGCGCAACAAACTCTGGATAGAGTGCGAGGCTGGCCTTCCCCAGCGGCACCATCGCCACCATCCCGGGATTCTCCGGTGCTGGGGAAAGAATTCCGGCGCTGGCCCAGGACGCTTCTTGGCCCGGGTGTTGCCGGTCGAAGACCGCTACGCGCAGACCGGCACGCGCAAGCTCCAGTGCGATCGCCCCCCCAATCACTCCACCGCCCGCGATGGCCACATCGAACTTCTTCATAAATTCATCTTATCGCATCTGCTGGCGCGCTTCCTTGATGGCCGCAAGTTTCTATGGGCTGATTGCCTACCCCAGCAAAAAACATTTGAGGAGAATAAGGAACTAAAGTGAACCGGTGAGTTCTTCAGAGAGAACCTGCGCTTTCTTGGCCAGACTGCGAGCGCGGCTCCAATCCGTGATTTGCGCGGCTTCTCGCGCGTCCTTGATGAAGCCTCTGATCTTGGACACCAAGTCCGCTTGTGCTGTATTCAGATTTTTGCCGCGCGCGGACTCCAGATTCCTTTCCGCGATGCCCAGACTCTGGTTGGTCTGCTGCTGGGCAACCGCGGATTCTTGTGGCGTAAGCTCCGGGGCAATCATCGGAGCTTCCAGCTTTTCGGCTTCGGTCCCCACGACTGCCGAGGGCGACGTGCTGGCGCGTGGCCGCGGAGGTGTGGTCCGCACGGTGATCATACGGCCGGGAAAAGGTGGCAGTTCGGGCCGTAGCTCCGGGAGCGCGTCATCCGGAACACTGGTTGTGTCCACAGGCTGTGGTTCGATTACAGGCTTCACCTGTACCGCAGCAGCCCAGGGAATCGTCGGACGTTTCCTTATGCTGCATCCAGCAAATACGCATGCAGCACAACAGAGAAAAACAGCCACCGAATAGAGGGAGCTGCGCGGCGACACTGTTAGGGACCGGGCTGGGGTTTCCGTCATGTTCAGGCCGCGAGTGGCAATTCGATGCGGAACGTCGTGCCCCGGCCGACCTCCGAAGTAAAGTCTATCGAACCGTTATGAAGCTGCACAATTCGGAAGGTGCTTGCAAGTCCGATTCCGCTGCCTCCGGGACGCGTGGTGAAAAATAGTTGGAAAATTTTCTGGCGGTTTTCCAGTGGAATGCCTTTGCCGGTATCGCCCACCGTAATTTCCGCCATTTCGCCGCGGCGGCTCAGGACCAGCCGCAATTGCCCACCGCTGGGCATGGCCTCTGCGGCGTTCAGCACCAGGTTCAGCACCGCCTGCTTGAGCAGCGCGCGATCCACGTACACCTCCGGCACATCGATTGGCAGCAATTGCGCCAGTTGGATGTTGGATTTCTGAAATTGTGGTCTTGCTACCTCCAGGACGTCCTTCAAAAGCTCTGCGAGTTGCGTTGCTTCGAGCCGGATATCCATGGGCCGGGTGAAATCGAGGAAGCGCTTTACCACCGCGTCCAGCCGGTCGATTTCTTTGTCCAGCACCTGAACGGCCTGTTGCGAAGCGCCGTCTTGTTCTGCAGGGAGCGATTCTTTCAGGTTTTCCAGCCATAGCCGCATCGAATTTAGTGGATTCTTGACTTCGTGCGCTACGCCCGCGGTGATGCGTCCCAACGCCGCCAGGCGTTCACTCACTTGAAGCTGGGTATTGATGCTTGATGGCTTGCACAGTGACGCTCACGCGCCTCGGCCCTTCGCTTGTCTGTAGCTCCGTTTCGGCCGCCACTTCACTCAGTTCATCGCTTTCAATGTGTAACGCCTCGTGCAGGGGGTGACCCAGAGGGAAAATCTCCGTCACGCGCCGCCCCAGAAGGTGTCCAGCAGGTGCGCCCAGAAATTTTTCCGCCGCAGGACTGATCATTACGGCGCGCGCGTCCCGGGTGAACAACAGCAAGCCGTCCTCAAGCCCCGCCATGACGGAATTCATGTTTTCGCGCATGGTACTGAAGATTTCATGCACGCCGCGCAGCTGCTGGCCGACTTGTGTGATTTTCCTGCTCACCAGCCCGAGTTCATCGCCGCTTCCCGCGAAACCCTTGACGTCCAGAGAAGGCGCGTCATATTGTCCTGCCGAGATACGATCCAAGTGTGCGGCGATATCGCGTAAGGGAGCCAGCGTCGCCCTGCTCACCACTGCGGCCAGTAGCGTCGAGATCACCACCGCCACCAGTACGATGGTTCCTGACTTGCGCAGGCTCGGAGAAATCTCATCCAGGAGCAGCCCGGTCGACATGGCCACGCGAATATCGAAAGGCTGCCCCCCGGCTTTAAACGGGAAACTGTACTCGTAGATTCTCGATGAGCCGCGCAACACAGTGACCTGATGCAAGAAGCCGCGTTGCATAAGTTCCGAAAGTGGATTGTGCCGTAAGTGAATTTTCCCTTCTTGGGACTTGTCGCTGGACATCAGAACTATGCCGTCCTGGTCGATGATAGAGACTTCATAAATCGCAGTTGATGCAATGGCGGCTTTCAATTGCGCCTGCAGCCCCTCGCTGGCTTGCAGCGCGTAACGCACATAGTCGCGGATGTCTCCGGCCGAGTTCGATTCCGGCCGCCAGCCGTGGTTGCTAGCATCGGCGAGGGCGCGCTCCACTTGCTCAAAACTGTCGGTCGCCAGATCTACCGTGCGCTTGTTAGTTTCGCGGAGCACTTGTTCCAGTAGCTGCCAAAAAAACACACCAGACAGGACGGCTACAACGAGCAGCACCAGGCCCGTCATCACCAGTGTGAGTTTTGTCCGCAGCCGCAGCTGCATTCTGCGTCCTTACTCCGTTTCGGCGCGATCGCCGCCGTATTCTTTGAGCTTATTATGAAGTGTTTTCAGGCTGATGCCGAGCAGTTCTGCCGCCCGCGTTTTGTTGTTTCCGGTTGCGCCCAGCGTTTGCAGTATAAGCTCGCGCTCCATCGCATCGACCGTCGTCCCCACGGGAAACTTGATCGCCGAAAGATCGCTCGGGCCTTTCGCCGCCGACTTTCCGAATTCTCCCGGAAGGCACGAGCGGGTGATCAGGTCCTTTTCGCACATGATGGAGGCGCGCTCCAATACGTTGCGCAGCTCACGGATGTTTCCTGGCCAGGTGTGCCCCATAAAAATGTCCAGAACTTCAGCGCCGATCCCTCTTACATGCTTCCCATGCTTAGCGTTGACGTCGCGCAGAATATGCTCGACAAGAAGCGGAATGTCGTCCTTGTGCTCGCGTAGCGGCGGGAGATTGATGTGAAACACATTCAGGCGGAAGTAAAGGTCTTGCCGCAACTGGCCGGTGCTGACGGCCTGCTCAGGTTCTTTGTTGGTTGCCGCGAGAACGCGTACGTCAACCGGTGTCTCACTCTTGCTCCCCAGTCGGCGCACTTTGCGATCTTCCAGAACGCGCAATAGTTTCGCCTGCGTCGGGGCGGGCATTTCGCCGATTTCATCAAGCAGCAGCGTTCCTGCGTCGGCGAGCTCGAAGCAGCCGATGCGCCGCTCGGCTGCCCCCGTGAAGGCGCCGCGCTCGTGGCCAAAAATCTCGCTCTCCATCAATGTCTCGGGGATGGCGGAACAATTGATGGCCACAAACGGTCCATTGGCACGCGGCGAAAGCCTGTGCAGCGTCCGCGCGACGATTTCCTTGCCCGAACCTGTTTCTCCGGTGATCAACACGGACGCCGAGCTCGGCGCGGCCATCTCCACGATGCGCATCACTTCCTGCATCGGCTTCGACGTGCCCACCAGGTCCCCCAGCCTTCCCGTCTCGCGCAGTTGCCGCTGCAGCAGCGCGAGCTGCCGCGCATCTCGCGCCTTGCTCAGAGCGCGGTCCAGCAGCGCGCGCAACACCGGCCCCTTCAGCGGCTTTTCGATGTACCAGAAAGCCCCCGCCTCGATCGCCGCCACCGCGCGCTCTTCGCTGCCCTTGCCGGTAATGACGATGGCCGGCACTTCGTGGAGTTCCGCCCCGAGTTGCTTCAGCAGGTCCAGCCCGTTCATCCCGGGTAATTCGACGTCCGCGATCAACGTGTCTGGCTGGTAGCTCGCAAATCTCGCGAGCGCCTCTTCCGCGGTTCCCACGCCCACAACGTCGCATCCCCAGCGCTGCAAGAGCTGTTCGTAGCCCTTTCGCGCATTGTCTTCATCTTCGACAATGAGAACGCGGTCCTTCCGCTCCACCATTTCGATGGCCCGCCCCGCCGCACGAGTCTCTTCCCCCATCGGTATCTACCTCTCTTCGGCATGCTCTTGATGAATGGCTTACCCTCGACTTGCGGGACACCTCGACTCTAACAAGAGGGCAGTGAGTTGCCAAGCTGGTCGTCAGCGGGGGGAGGTTGTCAGTTGTGAGCGCAGGGAGTCCAGCTGAATAACGGATCGTCATGCACCCTGGTCAGGCGGAGACAGATTCGAGGAGCCATGACCATAATTTGCTTGTCTTTTATGATGATTTCAACGCTCTTTCCTTCGATCATCAACAATGACTTACCTCTTGCTGCCCACGGTACTCCCCGCGGACGCTGCCGGCCGCATAAAAGTGGTCGTCCAGGCTGAAAACAAAAATCGACGTCGTCTGGCATGGGCCACCTAGGAGCGTCCAGTCCGGCATGCGCATTGTTGGACCAATCACTCTTTCACGAGGTATAGCGCGCGCTCCAGCTCCAGCTCGAGTTTTGCGCCCTTGGGAAGATTCAGCTCGTGGCCACGGCCCGATTCCATCAGATACGCCGTGAGCGCCCCTAACGCCGCTCCTTCCGCGGCTTCTTTCTTGTCCTTGTCCTTCACGCCTTTCACCGCGCCAACCGCCGCGCCCGCAGCAGCGGCTTCCGCCGCGTCATGCTGATTGCTGGATCGTCCCTCGATCAAACCTTCCTGCCTCGGACCAGGCTTCACACTATGATCGCCCGGCACGCTCACCACTTCCGCGACGATCGGCAGAGCGCCAAAGGTGGTTCGAATCTCATCAAACGTCAGCCAGAGTTTCGCTCGCCCCGCGACTCCCGCCGGCTCCACATGGCTGATGTGTCCGCAAATTTCGGCGCCGGACGGCAGATAAATCCCGCTGCCCGCTTCGAGTGGTTCGAGTGTTTTTACTTTGAATTTTTCGTTTTCCTTTGGGCCCCTGGTTCCCAATTCATCTTCGAGCCGCACCAGAAACTTCGTCCCCGGAGCAACGGCAAACGTTTCAATCGGCAGGCCGTGGCGTTCACCGTCGGCCTTCTGACGCTGCTGGTCTGCCGCTTGCATGGGGGCTTGTCGTGCTGGTCCATCGACTGGCTCCTGGGCAACGCCAACGACTCCCGGCAGAAGCGTAATCGTCAGAATGGCGATTCCGGCGGATACACGGTTGAGTTTCCTTCGTTCCATGTTCTTCCTCCCGTAAATGCTGAGCAGTCGAGGAATGCACGCTGGGTACCATGACCGAGCCACGGGAGGTGCCGCAAGGGATTGAAAAAGATGCACTTGGAGGTGTTACCGGGCACCCCAAGCACATGCCGATCGTTCTGTCGGCGAATCCCACCATCGGCCCGCAAGGATTTCCCGACATGCTCCGTTCAAGAACTGCAGTCGAGAGAGACTATTTTCGAAGGAAGTGCCGAATTCGGCGCAGCACCGAGGAATACATGGCCGGAGTGACGCGCCCCGTCTGGGTATTTTGCTGGCTGGGGTGGTAGACGCCAAACAGTCGAGGACCGCCCGGCGCCACTTGGGCTTCCGCGCCGTGCGCAAATTGGTAGGGCGCGCGGGAAGAAATCAATCCGCGTAGCTTTAAGATGTCGAGATACCCGTCCCACGCGATCTTCCCCAGCGCCAGCACCGCTCTCGGCTTCAAAATCTCCATCTCGCGTTCGAGGTAGCCTCTGCAATTCGAAACCTCCTCCGGCAACGGCTTATTGTCCGGCGGTGCGCACCTGCACGTCGCGCTGATGTAGGCGTCCTGCAGCCGCAACCCATCATTCCTGTGCAGGCAAGTAGCCTGATTCGCGAAGCCCGCTTGGTACAGCGCCGCGCACAGAAAATCGCCCGAGCGGTCGCCCGTGAACATACGCCCCGTGCGATTCGCTCCATGCGCTGCGGGTGCAAGTCCCAGAATCAAAAGCTGCGCGTGAGCATCTCCGAATCCCGGGACTGGCTTCCCCCAGTACGTCCACTCGCGATACGCACGCCGCTTTTTCTGCGCTACTTTCTCCCGATAGCGCAGCAGCCGCGGACACTTCCGGCAAGTCACAATTTCCTCATTCAGAATGCGGAGCAACAATTGTTTTTCAGCCATGAGGTTAGGAGATCTGACGCCCCATCATTCGGTTCACGTCGGCAAAGGGGATAGCCCCATCGAACAGGGAGGCGCACGTTCCTGCTTCCATCCATTCCCTCCCAATCCGCCGAACGAGTCCGAGCGTAGCGCGCATCACGGCGGAACCTGCGCTTACCCGGGCGACTCCGATCTTTTCCATTTCCGTGAGCGAGGGACAGGTGGGTGAAATCAGAATGTTGAGCGGCGCGGCGATGGCCCTAACCAACTTGGCGATGGTATCCCGGCTGCCGACTCCTGGAGCGAAGACACAATCCGCCCCCGCTTGATGATAAGCGCGCAGCCGCTCCACCGTTCGTTCGAAGCGCGTGGCGGCTTCACCGATCGGCATCAAGTAAATATCCGTACGCGCATTTAGCACCAGCGGCACACCAGCCGCTGAAGCCGTTTCCCGGATGGAGCGGATCTTTTCCACTTGCAAAGACAAGGAAACCTGCGAGCTCTCGTCATCTCCGTTCTCGTCTTCGAGGTTCATTCCGATAGCCCCCGCGGCGATCACGGCCTTCGCGGTTTCTGTCAAGTCTGCCGTCGTGGTGCCATAGCCCGATTCCATATCCGCGGTCACGGGAACCCGCACAGCATTCGCAATCCGCTCGACCACATCGAGCATTTCGTCTCTCGAGATGCGCTGGCCGTCCGGATACCCGAGTGAAAAAGCAATCCCCGCGCTGCTTGTGGCGATCGCCGGATAACCAGCTTCTTCCAGAATTCTGGCACTGGCCACATCCCAGGCATTGGGGAGTGCCAGGATACGAGGTCCTCCGTGCAATTTTCGGAACTGCTCGGCTTTCTCGGATTGACTGCGGGCGTTCATCGGAAAACCTCCCGGGGAGAAAGGTCAGGTAGTCCAGGAATCTGAGACCCGGGATTGCCCACACTTTGGGAAACGGCCAATTTGGAGAAGCGATCCCTTGCCGAATCTCTCGTGAACGTCACTGGACAATGCCCGGAAGTGTTCATTCAGTTTGCTTCAGTACTTCCGCCAGAACTAACGCCTGGTTGTGCGCTTCATCCTTTGCGCCAAAAAGAAGTGTCAACGTTCCGTACACCTTCTCCATGCTTCTCAGTTCCTTGAGCAAATGTTTCTTCTTCTCTAGCTCAGTCCTGTAGTTCATTTGAAAGCTTGGCCATTTTTTCACATCGTGACCGTAGGATTTCCGCAATGCATCGCTCGGAGCAATGTCCTTCATCCACAAATCGATCTTCGCAGCTTCTTTTTTCATGCCCCGCGGCCACAGCCGATCCACTAGCACGCGCCAGCAGTCCTCTTTCGATGCACGGTCGTAGACTCTCTTGATCCGGATCATCCCCTGCTTCACTCCAAAATCTTTAGTACCTCGTCGTGAATCTTGCCGTTGGTGCTCACGAGTTGCCCTGAATAAATCGTTCTCTCGCCGCGAAGATTCGTCGAACGGCCACCGGCCTCCTCCACGATGATTCCCAGCGGAGCAAGGTCCCACGGCTTCGATGTCCAATCCAACGCCGCATCAATGGCCCCCTCGGCCACCAGCATATGTTGCCAATATCCTCCGAACGCCCGGCTGTTCCGTGATGCGTCCGGCAAGCGTCGTATTCTTTCTATGATTTCACGGTTCTTGCTCGGACCCGTACCGGTCGTAAAAATCATGGCCTCGCTGAGCTTCCCGACCTGCGATACATGGATCCTCGTTCCGTTCCGATAAGCGCCTTCCCCACGGTACGCCCACCAGCGTGATCCCAGTCCCGGCGCGCTGGCGATTCCTGCGACGATCTCGCCGTTTAACTCGATTCCCAACAGCGTCCCAAACGTCGGAATCCCCCGCGAAAACTCTTCGGTGCCATCGATGGGATCAATGATCATCCTCGCTCGCCCCGACTTGCTCGCGGCATGCCAATCTCCGCCGCCCATCTCCTCACCCAGAACGTCCAGCGCCAGCCCACCCGCCGCCACTTTTGCACGCGCCATTTCTTCCACGGCTCGGTCCGCCTGCGTTACCGCTGTCCCGTCACCCTTTCTCTCCGTGCGCAGCTCCTCGGCACGGAAATACCGCATCGCAATCGAATCCGCCTGCTCCGCGATCGCCTCCAACAAAGCCCCATACGTTTCGCCGTATCCCATTGCTTCTCCCATGGTATCCCTGGGCCCAAAACTCGTGCCCCGCGACTCTCCGCTTTCGACTTTCAACTGTTGATTATCCACTTTCTTCCGATTTGACTCTCTCCTTCTGCACCCCTAGCATACAAACTTACGCCCATGTCTGCGCAAACGAACACCGGGGCAGTCCTCGACCGCATTCTCGAAGCGCGCCGCGCCGAGGTCGATCATCGCAAGCGCGTCTTACCCGAGACCGCGTTAAGGTACGGCGTGAAGGCGGCCACTCCGCTCCGCAATTTTTCCGCAGCGCTGTGCCGCGATACTCTAAATGTTCTCGCCGAACTGAAGCCCGCCTCGCCTTCACGCGGTGTCCTTCGCGATCCCTTCGATCCCGTAGCCCTCGCAGAGACGCTGGAGTCCGCGGGTGCTTCGGCCCTTTCCGTTCTAACGGAAGGCGAGTTCTTCCGAGGCTCGTTAAAAAATCTCCGCGATGCTCGCAAGTCGATCCAGCTCCCGGTGCTTCGCAAGGATTTTATCTTCGATCCCTGGCAAGTTTGGGAAACCCGCGCCAACGATGGGGATAGCTTTCTCCTGATCGTCTCCGTACTTGAAGATGCGCTGCTTCGCGACCTCATCGCCCTGGGCCGCGAGCTGGGCATGGAGCCGCTCGTCGAGGTGCACACCGCGCAAGAACTGGACCGCGCGCTGGCCGCCGGCGCCCGCATCGTCGGTGTAAACAACCGTAACCTCAAAACCCTCACCGTCAGCGTCGAAGCATCCTTCGAACTGATCGGCGGCATTCCGGACGACTGCATCGCGGTCAGCGAATCCGGCTTGCGCACACATGACGATCTCGTGAAGCTTCGCGCCGCAGGCTTCGACGCTTTCCTCGTCGGCACGCAGCTCATGCTCTCGCCCGATCCGGCAGCGGCGCTTTCCGCCCTCCTCATTTCTCCGCCGGGAACGCCGTAGGTGGCCATGATCCGCGTCAAAATCTGCGGCATCACCAACGCAGCGGACGCCCTCGCCGCCATCGATGCCGGCGCCAATCTCCTCGGGTTCAATTTCTACTCCCAGAGTCCCCGCCATATCGCCGAAGCCGAAGTGGCCAAGATCCGCCCGCAGCTTCCGAAAAAGGTCGACGCGGTGGGCATTTTCGTCAATGCCCCGGCTGCTGACGTCGCCGTAGTTTGCAAATCGCTAAAGCTCGATGCTGCCCAGCTTCATGGCGATGAGACCCCGGAAACCGTTGCCGAGCTGGCCCGCAACCTCCCGGTCGTCAAAGCCTTCCGCGTCGAACCTGATTTTCCCTTGGGTATTCTGGATGAATATCCCGAGGCGTTTGCCTTTCTGTTTGACGCCGCGCACACAGGACAATATGGTGGTACGGGCCACGCCACGGATTGGGATGTTGCTCGGCGCGCCGCGGTTGGCCGACGTATCATTTTGGCAGGTGGTCTGAAAGTTGAAAATGTAGCTGCGGCGGTGCGCATTGTACGGCCCTACGGAATTGACGTCGCCAGCGGCGTAGAATCAAGCCCCGGAAACAAAGATCACGGCCTGCTTCGGGAGTTCATTCAGGAAGTCCGCCGCGGCGAGCGGAAATAGAATCATCCACCGGAGATTCACGGAAATCCATGAGTTCGATCCTGCATTCCCCAAAAACGGCGCCGGGACGTTTCGGCCCCTACGGAGGCCGCTACGTTCCCGAAACGCTCATGGTGCCGCTCTTCGAGCTGGAGCGTGCCTATGAAGCGGCGAAGTCGGATTCGACGTTTCACGCTCAATTTCAATACCTGCTGAAAAATTTTGCTGGCCGCCCCACACCGTTGCAACTTGCTTCGCGCCTCACCGAAAAACTCGGAGGCCCGCGCATTTATCTCAAGCGCGAAGATTTGCTCCACACCGGTGCGCACAAAATCAACAACGCCATCGGCCAGGGCCTGCTCGCCGTCAAAATGGGCAAGCCGCGCATCATCGCGGAAACCGGCGCAGGCCAGCACGGAGTCGCTTGCGCCACCGTCGCCGCGCATCTCGGCCTCGAATGCGTTGTCTACATGGGTACGGAAGACATGGCGCGCCAGGCGCTCAACGTCGCCCGTATGCGCATGCTTGGCACACAAGTCGTAGGCGTCGATTCCGGCAGCCGCACGCTCAAGGATGCCATCAATGAAGCCATGCGCGATTGGGTCACCAACGTTCGCACCACCCACTATCTTCTTGGCTCTGTCCTCGGAGCGCATCCCTATCCCACTATGGTCCGCGATTTTCAAGTGGTCATCGGCCGCGAAGCCCGCGAGCAAATTCTGGCCGCCGAAAAGCGTCTTCCCACGCACCTATTCGCCTGCGTCGGCGGCGGTTCGAATTCCATTGGCCTCTTCTACCATTTCCTCCGCGATGCTGGTGTGAAAATGATGGGCATTGAAGCCGGCGGCCGCGGCCGCGAACTCGGCGAACACGCCGCGCGCCTCGCCGCTCATCTGGGTTTTTCTGGAGCGCGCCCCGGAGTTCTCCAAGGCACGTACACTTACGTTTTGCAGAACGAAGACGGCCAGATCGCCACGACGCATTCCATTTCTGCCGGCCTTGATTACCCCGCCATCGGTCCCGAGCACGCCTGGCTCGCCGACCAGCGCCGCTCGGAGTATACCGCCGTTTCCGACCAAGCCGCTCTCGACGCCGCGCGCCTGCTATCCCGCACCGAAGGCATCATTCCCGCGCTCGAATCCGCCCACGCCATCGCTGGACTCATCGAGCGCCTGCCCAAAATGAGCAAAGATGATCTCGTTATCCTCAACCTCTCCGGCCGCGGCGACAAGGACATGGACACTTACTCCCGCCTGCTTTCAGCGTAGCTGTTTAGAGGCACAATACTTTGGATCAATCGACGGCCTTTGTGCTGGAGCGCGATTGATAGGTTGATGGAGGACGGGCAACAAATTCATCACGGAGATTGTGGCGTTTGGTGGAGTAAGAGCGTGGCAGGCAGCGTTTAACGTATTTGCGCCGCCTCCGATTACAGAATTTGAAGAATTACTTCGAACCATGCGAGATCGGCTCCAAACTGCGGCCCAAGACCGTGGAGGGGATGCCTGCCCCACAACGGTGATGCTTTCCTCCAGAGGTCCTATATTTAGGTGCAGTTTTTGCTAATCTTCTTCAGGCTCCAATGATGGTTACGCCTCCCCACTCGACCCGCATCTCCAAACGCTTCGCCGAACTGCGCGCATCGGGCGAACTTGGCATCGTCGCTTACATCGTCGCTGGCGATCCTTCCCTCGACGACTCATTGAAATACGTCCTGGCACTCGCCGAAGGCGGTGCGGACTTCATCGAACTCGGCGTGCCCTTCAGCGACCCGCTTGCCGATGGTCCCACCATCCAGCGCGCCTCCGAACGCGCCCTGAAATCCGGCACGACCCTCGCCGGCGTCATCGATCTAGTTCGCCGCATTCGCAAGTCGACTCCGCCCGCGAGCGAAGTTCCTCTCGTCCTGTTCAGCTACTACAATCCCATCTTGCAGATGGGCCTCGAAAAATTCGCATCTTCGGCCGCGACTGCCGGCGCAGACGGCGTTCTCGCCACCGATCTCACGCCCGAAGAATCCGACGACTATCGCCGCATTCTCGCCGCCGAACACCTCGATACCATCTTTCTCGGTGCTCCGACTTCCACCGACGACCGCCTCGCCAAAATCGCCGCCTGCTCTTCCGGGTTCCTCTATCTCATTTCGCGAACCGGCGTCACCGGTGCAAAGGATGCCTTGCCCGACGATCTCCCCGCGCTCTTGCGCCGCTCCCGCGCCGTCACGCAACTTCCCATCGCCGTCGGCTTCGGCATCTCACTTCCCGGCCACGTTTCCGTTCTCGGTGGCCTGGCCGACGCCGCCGTCATCGGCTCCGCTCTCGTTTCCGAAATCGAAAGTGCCACGAAGTCCGCCGCCGCAAGCGATGCCCTCACTGCGCTTGGCAATCGCATCCACGCGCTCAAAGAAGCCGCCCGCCACGGCCTCTCCCGCCGCGAGGTCGCCCCATGATGAGCACCCCTCGAGTTTTCGCACTTCGCCACGCCGCTGTCATCCTGGGGCGATGCGACAAGGATCGCCGAAGGATCTCAACGTCAACACGGGCGACAAACCCGCCCGCCGTCCATCGAGGGCAACCACTTCGTTTCTGGCTAGAGGCGATCCCATGAACCTCAGCGACTGGCGCCGCCGCATCGACGAAATCGACAAGAAGCTCGTGGAACTCTTGAACGAACGCTCGCGCTGCGCTCTCGAAATCGGCAAGCTCAAACAAGCGGCGAAAATTCCACTCTATCAGCCTGACCGCGAAAACGAAGTCTTGGAGAACGCCGAGCGCAATAATCCCGGTCCGCTGACCGACGCTGCCATTCGCCGTCTCTTCGAACGCATCATCGACGAAGCCCGCGCCGCCGAACGCGACGCCATGCACTCTGGCGACGGCAGTGCTAAAGGCGGGCAGGAATGAGCCGCTCTTTTTGGAAGGGTATTTGCAGTGGCGGGACTTTTGTCCCGTGCTTTTGGCTTCGAATCGTTTAGAGAAGGAAACAGGAAACTCTTATGGTCATCGTGATGCAAGAAGGGGCCACCGACGCCCAAATCCAGCATGTCATCGACCGCCTCGTTGCCAGCGGCTTCAACGTTCACCGCTCCACCGGCGAATCGCACACCGTCCTCGGCGCCGTCGGCGTTCACCGCGACTTCGATCACCGCGACTTCGAATTGCTCGACGGCGTGCGCGAGGTCATGCGCATTACTCAGCCGTTCAAACTTGCCAGCCGCCAGTTTAAGCCCGAAGGCACCATCGTCGATCTCGGCCGGGGTGTTCGCATCGGCGGCGCGGAAGTGGTCGTCGCCGCCGGCCCCTGTTCGGTCGAATCCCGCGAGCAAATCCATTCCGTTGCCGCAAGCGTCGCCAAGGCCGGCGCGAAGATCCTGCGCGGCGGCGCCTTCAAGCCGCGCACTTCTCCTTACGCCTTCCAAGGCCTGGGTGAACCGGGTCTCCAGCTCATGCGCGAAGCCGCCGACAAATTCGGCCTCTTCACCATCAGCGAAGTGATGGACGCTTCGCAGATTCAGATGATGATGGGTTATGTCGACATCTTCCAGGTCGGCGCGCGCAACATGCAGAACTACTATCTCCTTCGCGCGCTTGGCGAAATCCGCAAACCTGTTCTCCTCAAGCGCGGCATGTCCGCCACCATGGAAGAACTTCTGATGAGCGCCGAATACATCCTTGCTGGCGGCAACTACAACGTAATTCTCTGCGAGCGCGGCATTCGCACCTTCGAAACCTACACCCGCAACACCTTCGATATCGCCGCCATTCCGGTCATCAAAAAACTCTCTCATCTGCCGATGCTCGCCGATCCTTCTCACGGCACCGGACGCCGCGACAAAGTGCCACCCATGGCCCGCGCTGCCGTAGCCGCAGGTGCCGATGGTCTGCTGATCGAAGTTCACAACGATCCCGACCACGCCCTCTCCGACGGCGCCCAATCTCTCGAGCCCGCTTCCTTTACCCAACTCATGGCCGAGCTCCGCATCATCGCCCCAGCCATCGGCCGCCGCATCGCCTGACCCATGCCCGGCGCTCACCTCATCTCCCGCGTCACCATCGTCGGCACCGGCCTAATCGGCGGCTCCTTCGGCCTGGCTCTCCGCAAGTACACCTCCGAGATGCACATCTCTGGCTGGGACCGCCCCGAGGTCGTTCGTGAAGCGCAAACTCGCGGCGCAGTCAACGCAGCCTTCTCCGGCGACCTCGCTCCCGCCCTGCAAAACTCCGATCTCATCTACATCGCGCTTCCCATCGCCGCGACGATAGATCTTCTTCCGGAAATCGCGCGCCACGCTTCTCCTCACGCGCTCGTCACCGACGCCTGTAGCACCAAAGTCCGCATCGCCCAAGCCGCCGCCGAACTCTTTCCTGGCGAAAAGGACCCGCTTTTCCTCGGCGGCCATCCCATGGCCGGCAGGGAACTCCCGGGAATCACGCATGCCGACGCCGATCTCTTCCGCGAGAACACTTACGCCCTAATCGCCAAGTCTTCCGAACCCGTTGTGGTGGGTCGGAATTTGTCCCCGCCAGGT
>WNGH01005399.1_pt1 | contig 27114 bp, 19 predicted proteins | sample 5400631 | NCBI WGS metagenome assembly WNGH01 (sample SAMN13153373, study PRJNA577476) | soil metagenome | isolation source: 115 cm soil or saprolite under Garry oak tree replicate 1 | place: USA:California | collected 2016-06-15
TCAGATTCCCAGCAGATTCGGGTGAATCTTCTGATAACCGCGCTCCGCGGCCCAGAGGTCGAGGGGGATGATGGCCAATTCGTCGACAACGGGGACGGCGTGTCCATTTTTTGTCAGATCGACCGTCTTGATATAGCAGTGGCAACTCTCACAGGCTTCCACACGGACATAGCTGAACTCGTTGGCGATGTATAGCGGCAGTTTCTGCGGATCCTCTTCGCCACACGCGGCGCACGCGATGCGCCCGTAATCCCACTCCATGGCGCATAGCGAGCAGATCAAGGAGCGCTTCCCGCCGTCGCCTTCCGGACGGAGGGCGCCAACCTGCGGTTTACTGCCACATAGCGGGCACGTCGATGCCGTCTGGTTTCGAGGATTCCATTCGCTATGATCCGCGAGGTATTCGGCGTAGGGCTGCAGGAAGAGCCAGGAAACCAATTCTTCCTCGGGTTGCAGATTCGCGGCGGCCGGGCACTGCTCCCAGAATTCCAGCAGAATTTGCCGCCAGCGGCTGGCATCCTGCAAGCGCAACGCATGCGCCGCTCGTGCAAGCGGAGGCGGAGCGATCTCTTCGAGCACGGAAACGAAGGGCGCAAATCGCGGTAAGAGAACGAACAAATCACACTCACCCCGCAGCGTGCCCAAGAGCCGCTTCTCGTTACCTATTCCGCATTCAGCTTCGATTTCTGCGTAGAGCGACTGCTGAAATCGAGCCAGGCGTTCATAGAAGCGGAGAGCTTGAGAGGCGAATGGGTGAGTGGAAGCCAAGTCGTTTGCGCGCTGGATGCGGGCATCCCACTTGCCCGTTCTCATTTTCTGGCTGCAGCATCTCGCGGCAAGTGCTCATACCAGACACGGTGATATCGTTTCGCCCAGCCGACCGAGACATCGCCGCGAATGACTGAGCCAAAGGCGCCGCGCTCCATGGCGGTGCCCATATAGACGTGAATGATGAACAAGCCAACTGTGAGCAAGGCGCAAATCGCATGGACGATCACCGCGAAGTAACGCAGGTAGCGAAGGTTCCAAGGAACCAGATGGGGAAACCACAGAATCAGGCCAGATAGCAGCAGTAGTATTCCACACCAGAAAAATCCCCAGAACAGCAGCTTCTGTCCGGCGTTGAAGCGACCGGCGGAAGGAACCGACTCGTCTTCGTTGCGAACGTAATGCCCGAGAGCGCGCCAGAATTCCTTGTCCGGCCCGGTCTCGTGCATTTGCCCGCCCCACATACCGTACATGAGGACTGTGGCGAATACGAAGATCAGCCCGATCCAGGGATGCAACTCGCGCGAAACCGTAGGGCCGCCGAGCACGACTGCGATCCAGAACAGCCAAGGGGACCAGAATGCCAGTCCGGTCAACAGGAGATAAACGTACGAAAACCCTGCAAGCCAGTGCACCAGCCTTTCGTGAAACGAATAGCGAAGGACTCGCCCATTCGCGAGGAGTGGCGTTGAACTCATGGCTTGTTTCCTGGCTCACGTGTGGCCGGACGCGACGCGGCGCCTCCCGGCCGCGGTGTTTCGTCGTCTGCCGGCACAACCTTCGGTCCGAACCGCAAATAGTGGGCGAAGACGCCGAGCAGACCTCCGATCATGGCGATATTCCCGATCCACTTCAGCGGCCCTTTCCAAAAGCTGACCATCCAGGGAACGTGCGGGTCCTTCGGCAGGCCGCCGTAGAGTTCGGGGCTGCTGGCATCGTGGAGGACGTAGATAACGTGAGTCCCTCTAACTCCGGGTGGATCATAGACCCCAGCGTTCTCGAAGCCAGAATTTTCCCGAAGCTGCTTGGCACGCGTTTCGCCGAGTGCTTTCATCTCAGGCTTCGTGCCAAAATGCAGGCAGCCGGTCGGACAAGCTTTGATACAAGCGGGTTCCAGCCCCTGGGTGACCCGGTCCACACAGAGTGTGCACTTGAAGACCTTGCGCGCCGTGGGGCTGAATTTCGGGATGTTAAATGGGCAGCCGGTGACGCAATATCCGCAGCCGATGCAATGCTCCTGCTGAAAATCGACGATGCCATTGACGTATTGCACGATGGCGCCATCCGCGGGACACGCGATCAGGCATCCCGGCTCCTCGCAGTGCATGCACTGATCCTTGCGCATCAGAAGCTGTAGAGTGCCGTCTTCGCGCTCGTGCTCGTTGAACTTGATCAGGTTCCAATAGTTCCACTGCGTTTCCGGCATGGTCTGGTAGGAATTGTTGAAGGTGGTCTCGCTGAAGGAGAGGCCGTTCCATTCCAGGCACGCAACCTCGCAGGCTTTGCAGCCGATACAGGTGGTGGTGTCAATCAGCTTGCAAACTTCAAACTCGCGCCTGACGCCGGCACCAGGGACGGAACCAGCGTGTCCTGAAATGGCGCGGATTTCCAGAGTTGCCTGGCTCATCGCCTGTCCCCGTTAGGCCTTTTCAACCTTGACCAGAAACCCCTTGAATTCAGGAGTGAATGCATTGGCGTCATATACCGTCGGAGTGAGCACATTCGCCGGCGTGCGCGCGTTTCTCTCGGCGTCTTCCTGGATGCCGCGAAAACCCTGGTGGATGGGCAAGCCGATCTGATAGACCTTCTTCCCATCAATCGTCATGGGCTTGATGCGGCGTGTGACAAATGCCTTGGCGACGTAGGTGCCGCGCGCGCTGCTTACTTTGATTTTTTCGCCGCCACGAATACCGATTTCATCCGCCAACTCCACGGGAATTTCGATAAACGGCTCGGGAATTAACTGGACATTGACCGGATTGTTCTTCGTCCAATAGTGGTAATGCTCCGTCAAGCGATAGGTTGTGCAGACCACGTTGAAGCCCTGTTCGGGGCTCCCAAATTTATCCGCCGGAGTGGTGAATTTCTTGACCACCGGGCTGCTGGATTGGTTCGGGTGTAGCGCATTTTGCACCGGGCTCTCGACCGGCTCATAGTGCTCCGGGAAAGGCCCATCCGCGAGCCCTGCAAGGGGCACAAAGATTCGCCCGACACCCTCGGGATTCATGATGAATGGCCCCATGTGATCCTTGGGATGCGAATCGGGCTTGAAGTCGGGAATGTCGTTGCCCACCCACCTTTGCGCTTCTTCATTCCACCAAATTTGCCGCCGCTCGGGATCCCACGGCTTTCCCGAGGGGTCGCATGACGCGCGGTTATACAGGACCCGCCGATTTGCCGGCCACGACCATGCCCAGTTGGGGTAGATTCCCAAACCTGATGGATCGTCCGTGCCGCGGCGCGCAAGTTGCGGCCCGGCTTCGGTCCAAGAGCCGGAGTAGATCCAATTCCCGCACGAAGTCGTTCCGTCGTCGCGTAACCAGGCGAAACCGGGCAGTTGCTGGCCGGCTTTGAGAGACTGCTGCGTGGCCGGGTCGGTGAGATCGGCAAGCGTCTTGCCATTAATTTCCATCGCGAGATCGGCGAGCGCGGGATGTTCGGGATCGGTGTACGGCCAAGTCAGATTCAGGATGGGGTCAGGAAATTTCCCGCCTTCCTTGCGATAGAGGTCTCGCACGCGCAAAAAAATCTGCGCCACAATATCCTGATCGAGACGAGCGTCGCCGGGCGGGGGCAGAGCGGCATTCTTCCATTGCAGCCAGCGCGCCGAGTTCGTCATGCTGCCGTCCTTCTCGGCAAAACCCGCGCAGGGCAGGCGGTACACGGTCGTGTTGATCTTTTTCATCTCGTCAGCAGTAGTACCCGGAGCGCGCCAGAATTCGCTCGTCTCATCCGGATAGATTTCGCCAACGACCAGCCAATCCGCCTTTTTGAGCGCATCGATATTTTTTTGCTGATCCGGGCCGATCATCACGCCGTTCATCCCAAACGCGAACATGCCTTTCACCGAGCCGCGATACATGTTGTCCCAGATCTCGGTCCAGGAGTAATTGCGATCCACCTTGGGCAGATAGTGGAATGCGAAATCGTTTTGCTTGCGTGCGGCGTCGCCGTACATGGCCACCAGAAGTGAGACCATGAACTTCGGTGTATTGGACCAATAGTTGAACGATTGCCAAGGGCCGGGTTTCGAAGCCGTCGGCGTGGTGCGCTTCAGAAAAGCCGTCAAATCGGTATCTGTAGGGTTGGGCACCTTCAGATAACCGGGCAGGTTATCGAAGATACCCGCCATATCCGTTGCGCCCTGAATATTGGAATGGCCGCGCAGAGCATTCACGCCGCCTCCGGCGCGGCCGACGTTCCCAAGCAATAACTGGAGCATGGCCGCGGTGCGGATGATTTGCGTGCCATAGGTGTGTTGGGTCCAGCCGACGGCGTAGATGATCGTCGCCGCCTTGGTCGTGTCCCCGTTCTTGCGAATCGAAGTGAAAAGGTCCGCCGCCTTCAGAAACTGGTCCCGCGGAATACCGGTGATGCGCTCAACCATCTCGGGCGTGTAGCGGGAGTATTGCTTCTTCAAAAGCTGGAAGACGCAGCGAGGATGCTGGAGTGCAAGGTCATAGGCGGTGTTTGCCGGAAGCGCCGGCGGCGCTGCCGCGGGGGCAGCGGCCTTCTGCGCTGGCGGATCAGCAGCCGCGCTTTTCGACAGATCGCTACCCTCTTCATAGTTCCAGGTAGCTTTGTCATATGCCTTGGTGCTGGGATCAAACCCGGAAAACAGACCGTCTTCCGGCAGCTTGAAGCCTTCCTTCACCACGAAGGCGGCATTGGTGTAGTTGAGGAGATAATCCTTCGCGATGCGATTGTTCTCGATCGCGTAGCGGATCAATCCTCCCAGAAAAGCGATGTCTGTGCCGGCACGAATCTGCAGGAAGAGATCGGCAGTGGACGCCGTGCGCGTATAGCGCGGGTCCACCACGATCATTTTGGCATTGCGATTGCGCTTTGCTTCAATCGCCCACTTGAATCCGCACGGGTGGTTCTCGGCTGGATTCCCGCCCATGATCAACATCATGTCGGTATTCTTGATGTCGATCCAGCCATTGGTCATCGCCCCGCGCCCGAATGTAGGTCCCAAACTTGAGACCGTGGGGCCGTGTCAAACACGGGCCTGGTTTTCCAGGTAGCAGACCCCCAGGCTGCGCATGGTTTTGACGACCAGATAATTGAACTCGTTCGTATCCGTGCAGCCGCCGGTCCAAGCGATGCCTTCGCAACGATTAACGGTACGGCCCTGCGGATCTTTTTCGACAAATGTATCGTCGCGTGACTTTTTCACCCAGCGGGCAATCTCATTCAGCGCGTCGTCCCAAGAGATGTCCTGCCAGCCGCTCGTCCCGGGGCGGCGCACTTGCGGCTTCAGCAGGCGGCGGTCATTGAGGATATCCTGCTCGAGCGAAGCGCCTTTCGGGCAGAGGGTCCCGCGATTGATGGGATGGTCAGCGTCGCCTTCGACGTGAATCACTTGAGGAGTGACATTCTTGGCTTTGTCGCCCAGCGTATAAATGATCACACCGCAGCTTACCGAGCAATAGGGACAAGTCGAGCGCGTTTCGGTGGCACGGGCGATTTTTAGTTCACGGAGCTGCGCGTAGGCAGGTGTCAGATCAAATCCGAAAACGGTTGCTGCCGCGCCTCCTAACGTAGCGACCTTCAGGAAGTCTCGCCGGCTGCTTTCCACAGGTCAGCCTCCTATGGCGATGATGAAGCGAGGGTCCTTATCGTTCGAGGGCGAATGCCCGCCATCACAATCGTGCAAGCGAACTGCTTTGTCAAGTCCTGCAAACGGAAAGGGGCGTGTGTTCGTTTCGCACACCAAATTCCCGTTTTTAAACATCTGTTCTATCTATTCTTCTGTGTATCCGCCGCACACCGGCTCTTGCGAGAAGCGCCCTCCGGTGGACGTGTACATCGTCAGGTACGGTGAGCATTCTCCAAATTAATTAAAGCCGGTTTCCACCTATCGATATGTATTGGTCATTAAGCACAGTAGTACGAATTTCCTATACGGATGGCCTGATCGCCCCATTACGCTCGCTTTAGGGCGCCTGAGCGAAACGGTCCAGAAATTCTGCCCCTGAAAATCGGCCAAAGCACTGGGACAGCTATCGCGCTTCAAACCACCGTCGAAGCGTTGGCGGCAATGCAAACGTCTGGATTGCAAGGGTCTGACAGGAGCTTAGGGTTGATAAAGCTGAGAAATAGCGGCCTTCTTATCGCGCAGGGGCAAAATGCCTCGGGCAACCCACGAGCCTGGGAAAAACTTGTCGGTGACAGGCCGGTGGAAGCTCGGCTCGATATCTTGCCGGAAAATAAAATCCGCCCGAGCGCGTTCGCGATGAGCTTAGCCGTGCAGCTGACGATCGCGTCAGCTATGGTTTCGCTGCCCCTGTTTTTCCCCGAAAGCCTTCCGATGCGAATAATGTACCAGGTTACGCCGCTTGCGGCTCCCTTAACCGAAGTTCCCACACACGCCGAACTCCCCGTCGCTAAAAATCAGCCGATACCCGCTCAGCCCGTCGAACCGACGCATGTCGCGAAACTTTTCGCTCCACAACCACTGATCGCGCCAAAACCCAGGGTTCCGGAGCGGCAGAATTCGGATATCCCAAAGTTGGAGCCGGTCCTGGCAACTACGAAATTGGACACCTCCACACCCGGGCCGGAACGCCCGCGTGAGCCGGTTCGGACCGGTGTGCTAAGCATAGACAGCGCAGCACAACCCACACTCAGGGCCGCTAGTGAAAAAGTTCAGACGGGCGGCTTCGGCGATCCCAACGGATTTGCCGGCGGCACGTCTGATGCAAAGCACGGCAACGTCGCGCGCCTCGGTTCGTTTGAACTTGCCTCCGGTCCAGGCTACGGAAATGGCTCCGGAGGCGCGAATGGAGCGCGCGGCGCTGTGGCCAGCGCCGGGTTCGGCAGCGGCGTTGCCGCACCCGTGGCCAAGAGCGGGACCCACGGCACAGTGCAGTCGGGCGGCTTTGGCAGCGTGGAGATGGCGCCTCCGGGGAAATCCGCACCGAAGCAAACCGAAAAGGCCCCGGCGATCCAACCGGTGGTGATCTTGTCCAAGCCAAGTCCGGCCTATACCGATGAAGCGCGCAAGCTGAGAATCGAAGGCGAAGTGCTGGTCGAAGTGATCTTCCGGGCCTCGGGGCAGGTACAGGCGGTTCGCGTGGCGAAAGGATTGGGACACGGATTGGACGAAGCCGCTCTGCATGCCGCGGAGCAGATTCGCTTCAAGCCCGCGTTGCAAGAGGGGCAGGCGGTGGATTTTCCTGCCATCGCACACATCGTATTTCAACTGGCTTTCTGAGGGGGGCGTATGCGGGTCTGGACAATTGTGGGGGCGGTGCTGATCCTGAGCGTTATGCCGCTGCGCGCAACTGCGCAAACTTCCAGCGTGGACCAAGTGGTGGATCGAATTGTGGTCCAGGAAAAGGCGGAAATGCAGATGCTCCGCCAGTATTCGCCATTAGTGGAAACTTATATTCAGATGTTGCGGCCCGATGCCAAGCTTGGGCCTGTGCCCGCCGGCGACAAATATTTTATCGGCAAAGCGCAACTCGCTAATGGGGTCGACCTCGAACCTTTTGCGGGCGACGAAGGCGGCGTCCGTCACAAATTGAGCGGAATCGGCACAGTTTTTAGCGTCGAGTTTCTGCCGCGCGGCTTTCTACAGATGATCTACCTGGATACGAACGGATTCGACCAGCAGAACTACCGGTTTGATTACGTTCGCCGGGAATTTCTGGGAGATGTTCGTTGTCTCGTATTTGATGTCACTCCCAATTCCAGCGCCGGAAAGGGCCGGTTCATGGGGCGGATCTGGGTGGAGGATCAGGCATTCCATATCGTTCGGTTCAACGGCGCTTATAACGGGTCGTCGCGCACAAACTTCTACTTCCATTTTGATAGCTGGCGGGTGCTGGCCGGGCCGCAGGAGTGGCTGCCCGCATATGTCTACAGCGAAGAGGGAGAAGTCAAGTACGCGATGACGCGGAGACTCACGTTCAAATCGCAGACTCGCCTGTGGGGCTATAACGTCGGCCGCACCAAGCAGGAGCAGGAGCTAAACAAGATTATGGTGGAAGCTGCGCTGCCGGTGAAGGACCAGGCGGAGGGGGCCAATGACTATTCACCGCTGCAGGCGCAGCGCAACTGGGACCTGCAGGCCGAGGATAACGTAGTGGATCGCATGGAAAGGCTCGGCCTGCTCGCGCCGCGCGGCGAAGTCGACAAAGTTCTGGAAACGGTGGTGAACAATATAGAAGTCACGAACAATTTGAATATCGAGCCGGAGGTCCGCTGCCGCGTCCTGACCACGTCAACGCTCGAATCGTTCACCATCAGCCATACCATCGTGGTCAGCCGTGGGTTGATTGACGTGCTTCCGGATGAGGCCAGCCTGGCCACCCTCCTGGCGCGTGAGCTCGGTCACGTTGTGCTCGCTCATCGCATTGACACGCAGTATGCGTTCTTCGACCGCATGTTGTTCGATGAGAAAGATACGTTTCGCCACTTCGGCTTCCGCAGAACGCCGGAAGAAGAACAGGCCGCTGCTCAGAAAGGCGCGGAACTGCTGCAGAACTCGCCGTACAAAGATCAACTTGCAACCGCAAAACTCTTCATCCAGGCGCTGCAGGATCGCACAAAGGATGTTCCCAATCTGATCAGCCCGCATCTGGGCGACCGCATTCCTAACTACTGGGCCGTCTCCTCGCCGGCAAACGGGACGCGAAGCTCCAGCGCGGAAGCAGCGCTCCCTCAAACCGGTTTGTCAAATTCCGCAGCAACCGGCAGTAACAATAAGGTTCTGGCGGCGTTGCCGCTTGGCGGACGCATCAAAATGGATCCCTGGAGCGACGAGTTGACCATGCTGAAGGCCAAACCCGTCAGCATCGTCGCAGAACGGGAAAAGATGCCCTTCGAGGTTACGCCGTTCGTTATTTACCTGACCCGCGGCGAGCAGTCCCGTCCCACGCAAGACGTGCCGGCGCTTGCGACGGAATCCAATGCAGGTCCGAGCGATCCTGTCGTGCCTGGCGTCGATACGAAATAAAAGCGTCTACGGATAATAATCCGAACTACGGCCGCGCGATTCGGCTCGGCCAGCGTTTTGAAATTAACTTCTTGAATCCGACGCCAGCCTTCCACATCTACCCGGGAGGTTTGCGCTCCTCCGCCGGTAAGTTCCTTATCGCAGACGTCGGGCTACTATTTTCCACAGAGCCCGGGATTTTCACAGAGTATAGTTCAGCGAAACTGCAAAAGGGCGCTTGACGCAATCAGAGAAACTGCTATACTTCACCCCGTCCGGCTAATACGAGAATCAGGGGACGATGCATTTTGTCGAGCCCTCTCGGGGCTCGAAGTGAGGCTAGTTACGAATACCGGATAATATTCAGTCGAGCATCGCGCGAAGCCGCTTGCGCTCTGATGTGCAGGCGGATTGGCCCGGCGCTCGACGCCGGGTTTTTTATTTTCGGTTCGAAAAGTTTTCGGACGTTCCGCCGGGCGCGGAACGCTCTGGGCGGTGCCCAGGGCCGAAGCTCTTTGACAACTGAAGAAGCTGGCAAAACGCGGAGCAATTCGCCCCGATTTCAATCGGGGAGAATTGTGACGCGTGTAGTCCGCAAGTTCTGCTCGAGAGAGCGAATTGTGGAAAGGCGAATTATCCGCACGGAACTTCGCGAAAGCAATTTCGCGGCGGCGACGTGCCGGGTAAGTTTTATGGTCAAGCTACTAAGGGCGTATGGTGGATGCCTTGGCGCCAGAAGGCGATGAAGGACGTGGCTAGCTGCGATAAGCCTCGGGGAGCCGCAAGCAGGCTTTGATCCGGGGATTTCCGAATGGGGAAACCCGTGCCGGTAAAACCGGCATACGGCCCGCTGAATATATAGGCGGGTGCGAGCTAACCCAGGGAAGTGAACCATCTCAGTACCTGGAGGAAAATAAATCAACAGAGATTCCGAAAGTAGCGGCGAGCGAAATCGGAACAGCCTAAACCGTCGTGCTTGCACGGCGGGGTTGCAGGACCGCGTGAGTAGAGTTACCAATCCGGAGGCTAGGTGAACCTGCTGGAAAGCGGGGCCACAGAGTGTGATAGCCACGTAACCGAAAGCTTACCGGACTCGAAGCGGTATCCTAAGTACCACGGGACACGTGAAATCCCGTGGGAACCCGGGGAGACCACTCTCCAAGGCTAAATACTCTCTGGCGACCGATAGTGAACCAGTACCGTGAGGGAAAGGCGAAAAGCACCCCTGCGAGGGGAGTGAAATAGAACCTGAAACCATATGCCTACAAGCAGTCGGAGGGTGATCTCCGGCCTTCGGGTCGGAGCCGCCTGACGGCGTGCCTCTTGCTTAATGAGCCGGCTAGTTACTCTCACAGGCGAGGTTAAGCGTAAGCGAGCCGTAGCGAAAGCGAGTCCGAATAGGGCGCATAGTCTGTGGGAATAGACGCGAAGCGGGATGATCTACCCTTGGCCAGGCTGAAGGCGGCTTAACCGCTGCTGGAGGGCCGAACGGGTGTTAGTTGAAAATAGCTCCGATGAGCTGAGGGTAGGGGTGAAAGGCTAATCAAATTCCGTGATAGCTCGTTCTCCCCGAAATGCCTTTAGGGGCAGCCTCATGTGATCTGCCGCGGCGGTAGAGCACTGAATGGACTAGGGACCAACCAAGGTTACCGAATCCAATCAAACTGCGAATGCCGCGGACAGCAACATGGGAGTGAGACTACGAGGGATAAGCTTCGTGGTCGAGAGGGAAAGAACCCAGACCGCCAGCTAAGGTCCCCAACTGCAGGCTAAGTGGGAAAGGAAGTGTGATCGCTCAGACAGCCAGGAGGTTGGCTTAGAAGCAGCCATCCTTTAAAGAAAGCGTAACAGCTCACTGGTCAAGCGATCATGCACCGACAATCCAACGGGGCTTAAGCCTGCGACCGAAGCTGCGGAATTGTGTGGCGCAAGCCGCACATTTGGTAGGGGAGCATTCTGTGGAGTCTGAAGGCAGACCGAGAGGACTGCTCAACGCCACGGAAGAGACCCTGCCGGCATAAGTAGCGATAAACACGATGAGAACTCGTGTCGCCGAAAGTCTACGGTTTCCTGAGGAAGGTTAATCCGCTCAGGGTTAGGCGGGTCCTAAGGCCAGGCCGAGAGGCGTAGCTGATGGATAGCAGGTCAACATTCCTGCCCCACCTAGCGGGCGTTATTACGATGGGGTGACGCAGAAGGATAGAGGAGTCGGGAGATGGATTTCCCGATGGCCCTGTGTAAGCCGGATCGCGCCGGAAAATCCACGCGGTCATTCAACGGTCAGACAGGTCCCCAGGCCACACGGCCACAAAGTCCTTGATTTCACGCTGCCAGGAAAAACCTCTAAGGAGTCCGCAAGGTGCCCGTACCACAAACCGACACAGGTAGACGAGGATAATCTCCACAGGCGCTCGAGAGAACACTCGCTCAGGAACTAGGCACATTAGCCCCGTAACTTCGGGAGAAGGGGTGCCGCACTAGGGTTTATAGCCCGAAGCGGCCGCAGTGAAACGCGCTCTGCGACTGTTTAACAAAAACACAGCTCTCTGCAAAGTCGAATACGACGTATAGGGGGTGACGCCTGCCCGGTGCCGGAAGGTTAAAGCGAGGGCTTAGCTGCCGCAAGGCAGCGAAGGCCTGAACTGAAGCCCCGGTGAACGGCGGCCGTAACTATAACGGTCCTAAGGTAGCGAAATTCCTTGTCGGGTAAGTTCCGACCTGCACGAATGGCGTAACGATAGAGCGACTGTCTTGGCGAGTGACTCGGCGAATTTGTGGTTCCGGTGAAGACGCCGGATGCCCGCATCTAGACGGAAAGACCCCGTGCACCTTTACTGCACTCTGGTCATGATTAACGGGAGGATCTGCGTAGCATAGGTGGGAGCCTATGAACCTCGGCTTTCGGGCCGGGGGGAGGCGCCGGTGAAATACCACCCTGATTCTTCTGTCGGTCTAACTTACGGCCCTTGACGGGTCGGAGGACATGGCCAGACGGGTAGTTTGACTGGGGCGGTCGCCTCCCAAAATGTAACGGAGGCGCCCAAAGCTCGGCTCAGGCGGATTGGAAACCCGCTGTGGAGTGCAAGAGCATAAGCCGGGTTAACTGCGAGACACACACGTCGAGCAGGAGCGAAAGCTGGGTCTAGTGATCCGGTGGTCCCGCGTGGAAGGGCCATCGCTCAACGGATAAAAGGTACGCCGGGGATAACAGGCTGATCTAAGCCAAGAGTTCACATCGACGCTTAGGTTTGGCACCTAGCAAGAAACTCACCCCGAGATAAGGTCTCCCAACGCCGCTACGGCGGCGTAAGAAGGCCGGTCGAAGACTACGACCTTGATAGGCGGGAGGTGGAAGCGCAGTAATGCGTGCAGCTTACCCGTACTAATCGGCCGTTCGGCTTGACCATAAAACTTTCCCAGCACGTCATCATTAAGGCGTGCGGATGCTCTCGTAGAGCAATTGCGGACGTCAGCTTCTTCAGTTTGTCGATGCTAGCTCGTTGGGGGCGTTTTGCAGCCTCCAGAGCTAGCATCCAGAGTTTCTGGTGGTCATACCGCGGGGGTCACACCCGTTCCCATCCCGAACACGGAAGTTAAGCCCCGCAGGGCCGATGATACTGCACGGGTAACTGTGTGGGAACGTAGGTCGCCGCCAGGATAAACACCAAAGGCCGAAGCAGCAAACAACTGCTTCGGCCTTTTTATTTTTAATGGCTTCCATTCTGTTAATTTGATCGAAATCCGAAGAAATGATTCGACTGCCCGCCGCAATCTTGTCTGCGGCGGGCATTGTCATTTTAGAGGCGTGCTAAACTGAGCTTGCTCGGAGGCATCCGTGAAACAGAAGCGCAAATTTACAGTCATCATTGAACGGGACGAGGATGGCTACTACGTTGCCACGGTGCCAACTCTGCGCGGCTGCCACACACAAGCCAAGAGCCAGGACGTTCTGATGAAGCGCGTTCGGGAAGTGATTAAGCTCTGCCTTGAGGACAAAGATGACGCCGAGCCTCTCGAGCTTGTAGGTATCCAGCAAGTCGCCGTATGACGCGTGCCCCCCGGGCTCTTACTCTTCGCTTCGAGTTCAGCTCAACTCAAAGAGAAACATTTTCGTTCTGAAATTTGAATAAAGCTTAAGACGTCTGCTTTTGACCTCGCCAACATAAAAAAGGAGCCCCCGCCTGGAGCCCCTTTTTCCTGATTATGGCTGGCCCGCTTATTTCTCGAAGCTGACGAAATCGCCGTTATCGGCGCAGACTTGTTCGGCAATATTCCAATCGGGATGCAGCTGAAAACCTATATGCGCATTCCAAGGCTTAGCCAGGGCCTTCGGATCCTCCATGGTGACGTCGAGTTCAAGATCATTCAGGTTCATGCGCTGAAACCGCTCGATGACATGCAGCTGATCGCTATGGGAACGGCCAGCGCGATCGAGCCAGGTTTTTTCATTGAAACCAACCGTGTCCACTACGAAGGTGTCGCCTTCCCAATGGCCGATCGAGTCACCCATGTAAGTAGGAGTGACATCGTCAGGATGTTTGCGCCCATCGGTGAAGATATGGCGGACCGTGTGGTCATATTCATAGAGAAAGATGACCTCTTTCGGAGTTTGCACAATTTGTAACGGAAAAGGCTGCAGATAGATTCGCGGCACGCCCGGAGGATAACATTTGGTGATCACCGGGTCGTTTGTCTCCTGTAACGTGTACTCTCCCCCGTTTGAGGCTTTCGCCTTCTTGAATTGCTCCTGGCCCCAAGAGGTCAACTCCGGGCCCTGCCGGTCGTAACTGTTCCCGCCATACCCCCGCCGCGTGTTCCACACGCCGGTCAGATCATGGGGATCGTGTGGCGGTCCCTGCACCGGAGGTGCTGGTCCCCTTCCCATAACTTGTTGAGGCGAATTACCTGCTGGCTGATTACCTTGCGTGGGCCGCTGGCCGGCTGGTGAATTCTGCGCGGTCGCAGCCGGACCCATGACGAACACCGCGACCAATAAGAAGGTGCCAGACACGAAAGCCGTTCGCATTATTGAAACTCCTTGGATCGCTGGCGCGCCCCGCTGCGGGATTTAAGCGCATTTTCAATTATCGCCGCCGCCGCCCAGCGAGACTTCCTGTCCGTCTTTCGTAATTTTCCGGATCCACATGGTCGGAGAGCCGCTCTTCGCTGGTCCGCCCGTCAGCGTGACCTGATCACCGGGCTTGAGCGTGCTCTTGGTCCACCCGGCTCGGGCGAGGTGATTCGGGCTGGTGAGTTCGCCTTCCCATTTCTCGACCTTACCCGAGGGATCCTTTACGTCCATGGATATAAGTACGTGAGGATTAACAAACTGAAAGTCCGTGATTGTCCCCGTGACCGTAATGGTTTTCGACATGTCGTAAGCGGCCGATCCGTGATGTGCGAAAGTAGGTCCTGAAAGGACGAACAAAACGCCGAGCGAGATTAGAGACAAGGTCAACGTCTTCCGCATGTGAGCTGCACCTCCACCAACTTGTGAAGTCTCGCATTAGACCCTGGGTCTGTCAACCGCTGGCACCCTATTACCGGTGTTAAATTAGTGTTAAGAAGAGGCTTATGGCGCTGTCCTCGCCCCGAGCCAGCAGAAACTCTACCGTTCACCCCCAAGCCTTAAGCGGCTCGAATCACGGCCCTTCTCGGCCCGAGCGGAGCCGCAAAGTGGCTTATGTTTCGTGAAAGAAATCGTGCAAACGCCGCGCGCCCTCCTGGAACTCAGCTTCGCGCACAATCAGGCTGACCACCAGGAAGCCATCGCGTGGGAAATCGAAGAAATGCCCCGGGTGCACAAGCAGATCGCGGGTTTCTAGCAGCGCGATAGCGAGATCCTCATCCGAACGGGTGGCGGGTACACGCAGCACGGCGTACCATCCTCCCTCAAGTCTCAAGCGATCGACAGAGCCTGCTTCCCGCAGCAACTTGTCGAGAAAACCCAGATTCGAGCAGAGCCGCTCCCGCATTTGCATTTGCAGATTGCCACGCATGGCTAACATTTCGGCCAAAGCAAGCTGCCCCGGCGTGCTCGGCGATAGATACGTATCGCCGATCAACTCCAGCCGCTGCATGGCCCGGCGGGCCAGCGCTTCCGGTCCGCTTACGATTAGCCATCCAAGCTTCATCTGCGGGAGCAGGGAAATTTTGGATAGGCCGCTCAATGTAAACGTCAGCGCCGGGGAATCGAATGCGAAACTGCAGGGCAACTCCGTACCGTCCGCATAGTCCAGGAAAACCTCGTCGGCAATGATGGCCAGATCACGGCTCGCGCAGATTTCGGCCAGCTCTAGCGCTTCTTCTCTCTTGATGAACGAGCCTGTCGGATTGTTTGGATGCACGACCATTACAGCTTTCGAGCGCTCCGTCAGCGCCGCAGAGAGCCCCAGAAAATCAACTTGCCAGCCCTGGTCGTAAACGAGCGGGTAAGACACGGCGCGAATGTCAGCAAGATCGGCCAGATATTCGAAGAGGGGATAGCTCGGCGCAGGCACCAGGACCTCATCGCCCACTTCGCAGAGCAGGCGAAAGACGTAGTTATAGGCCTCGCTTGTGCCGGAGGTAATGACAATGCGTTCCGGGTTAACAGATGTCTCTGTCCCGAGAAATCCAGGCCGCCCCCGGTAATAGTCCGCTATTGCCTGGCGCGCCTGCGGCAAACCCTGGCTCTCGGGCTCATAACGCAGCATGCGGCGATTATTCAGCGCGGCAAAAAGCCGCTCTTCCGGATAGCGGAAGCCGCAGGTCGTAGGGTTGGAATTCGTCAGGTCAAGCAGTGGCTTGCCGCGGCGCCGATGCTCTTCCAGAGCAGTTGCGAAGCGATTCGGTTCCAGACGCCAATTTGTTCGCGACGCAAACATGCATTCGCAAAGCGATCGCGGAGATCTATATCATGGCCGCACGGAACCCGCGGCTCGTACGGGACAGCGACAGAAGCAAGATGCCAAAGGCATTCATCCGGAATACAATCGCTAATTCGCCTTCTCGTGTGTCACCATCTCGTCGCACTCAATCTTGCCGTCCCGCAGGTGGATGATCCGATCAGCGTGTTCCGCGATCTGGCGCTCGTGCGTAATCAATATAATGCTGTTCTTTTGCTGATGCAGGCGTGCAAACAAACCCATGATCTCTTCCCCAGTGCGCGTGTCGAGATTTCCCGTGGGCTCATCGGCGAGCAGGATCGACGGCGAATTCACCAGGGCTCGCGCGATGGCCACGCGTTGTCGCTGACCGCCGGAAAGCTCGCTCGGCTTGTGCATCATGCGACTCCCCAACTCCACCGCTTCCAGCGCGCGCTTGGCCCGCTCCAGCCGCTCCTCGGCCGTCATTCCCTTATAAATCATGGGCAATTCCACATTGTGCAGGGCAGTAGCCCGGGGCAATAGATTGAACGTCTGGAAAATAAACCCGATCTCTTGATTGCGAATTCGGGCCAATTGATCTTCATCAAGATCGCTTACCAGTCTGCCTGCGAGCCAATACTTGCCGCTTGTAGGAATATCCAGGCAGCCGATCAAATTCATGAGTGTCGATTTTCCCGAACCCGAAGGCCCCATGATGGCGACGTATTCGCCACGATGAATCGATAAGTCCACGCCTCGCAAAGCGTGCACTGTCTCCGCGCCCATTTCGTAAATTTTTGCGAGATTCTCGGTCTTGATCGTCAGATGCTGATCCAGCAGATCGTCGTGAAAAGAAGTGGGAACCGCCGAGCTGACAGCCATTAAGATCGCCCCGAAGGACGCAGGGATTCGCCCATCGGATCGTGCAAACCCACGAATTCCGATGCCCCTCCGACGCCTTCTCGATTTCGTCCGATTGTACGGCTCATCATGGGCTGCTCATTCTAACAGTATTCGCTTGCCTATATCTGCCGTGCAGGTCAACTAGTTTCGTAGGAGAGTATTTCCGCGGCCAGAACGTCAAGCTGCCATGGCCTAAGGGTCATTCGCTGGGAGGCGAAAATGGGATTGACTGAGAGGATTCCGACCCTCCGCCGTCGGGCAACCTCCGGACGCGTTTAATGCTCTGAAGAGATTAAAGTATGGTCCTGAAAGCGGGATTCTCTCGTTGACGCGCGCTACACACAGGGGCTAGAATTCGGGGTCTGCCTAGAAGAGGCATACGCGATGAAGAAGTCTCAGCATTTCCGGGTTTCCATTTTGGGAAGTACTGTGTTTCTGCTGGGCTCCTGGGCCGTTCCTGGCCTAGCGCAAGATCAGCCGGCCAACCCGCCGCAATCATCTCCCAGCCAGCCATCAGACCAAAAGCAAGACAACAACAAGAAAAAGATTAATGAGAAGCAGGTCCTGAAGGAACTAGCCACCCCTTACAAAAAGTGGCTGAACGAGGATGTCGTCTTCATCATTACAGATACCGAGCGCAAAGCTTTTCTCACATTGCAAACGAACGAGGAACGCGAGCAATTCATCGAGGAGTTCTGGCAGCGGCGCAATCCCGATCCGGATTCGGTCGATAATCCGGTGAAAGAAGAGCATTATCGCCGCATCGCTTATGCCAATGAGCATTTTGCGTCCGGCATTGCCGGCTGGAGAACGGATCGCGGCCGCATTTACATCATGTACGGTAAGCCCGACACGCTTGAGAGCCACACGCAGGGGGAAAACTACGAGCGCCCGCTGGATCAGGGCGGCGGTGAAACAAAGACCTACGCCTTCGAAGATTGGACCTACCACTATATTGAGGGCATTGGCGAGAACGTAGAGTTGGAATTTGTGGATCCCAGCGGCACTGGCGAATTCCGTCTGACCACCGACCCCTCGGAAAAAGACGCTCTGCTTTACGTTCCCGGAGCTGGCTTGACTCTCGCCGAGCAGGAGGGAATGTCCTCCAAAGCAGCCCGGTTTACCAATACAGATGGAACGCACATGGCGCCTTCGCCGTACGGGGCGCGCAGTTCGAATCTGGATGAATTTAGCCGTCTCGAACTGGAGGCTAAGATTTGGCAGCCGCCGACGGTGAAATTTAAGGATCTGGCGGAAGTGGTATCGTCGCGCATCGTTCACGACCAGATCAAGTTCGACTACCGCTTCGATTTCTTGCGCGTCGCCGGCGATACAGTCCTGGTGCCCATAACACTGCAGATTCCCAATAATCAGTTGAGCTTCCAGAGCAAGGACGGAGTGCACACGGCCACGCTCAACCTCTTTGCCCGCGTGAGTTCCCTGAGCGGGCGCACGGTGCAAACGTTTGAAGATACGATCCGTCGTGACTTCCCCGATTCGCTTCTGCAGGGCTCGCTGCGCTCCGCCTCGATTTACCAGAAGGCCGTTCCGTTGCGCCCCGGCCTTTATCGCCTGGACGTGGTCCTTAAAGATACGACGAGCAATAACATCGGCGTGGTAAACACGCGCCTTGCTGTGCCGCCCTTTGATGACGACAAGCTGCAGGCCAGCACCTTAATCCTGGCCGATGAGATTTCCCCGGTGGCTGCCAAGGATATCGGTCTGGGCATGTTTGTGATCGGCTCGATGAAGGTCCGGCCAAAGCTGGACCACAGTTTCAGCGCCGCTCAGCCGATCGGGGTTTATTTCCAGATTTATAACCTCAAGATTGACGATAAAACGCACAAGAACAACGCCTCCGTCGAGATCCAAATCTTTCAGGGCGACCAAGCGATCAAGCACGTAATGCAAAGCTCTGAACAATTGCACCAATCCGGTGAACAAATGACGGTGCAGGAATCGGTGCCGGCCCGGACCTTGGCGCCCGGGAAATATCGGATCGAGATCAAGACGACGGATGCCGTAGCCAATCAAACCGTCACCCGGTCGGCGGACTTTACCGTTACGCCTCCACCCAACGAGAAGATTGCGGCGCAAACTTCTTCCGTGAGGTGATCAGTGAAATTGCGGCGGACCGCGGCCTTCGTTTTTTTCGGGTTCTTCCTCTTCGCTGCCTCGCCCCTCGCCGCGCATAATTTCGGCAAGTTAACAGGTATCGTGGCCGATCCAACCGGCAACCCGCAAATGGGCGCCACCGTCTGGTTAACGCCGGAATCCGCCGGCGGCCGGGCTATTGAACTGCTTACCGACGAAAACGGAATCTTTGTCAGTCAAAGACTCCGCCCCGGACTGTACTCGGTCAAGGTCATCCTCGCCGGATTCATGCCCTCGATTCAATACCACGTCAGCGTCGGCGCGAATGTGAATACGTCGCTCCATGTCGAGCTCGATTCCATCTTTGCCTCGCTCGATCAACTACGCCGGAAATCGCCCAAGCCTGCTGAACCCGATGACTGGAAGTGGGTCCTACGCACCTCGAGTTCTTCGCGCCCTGTGCTGCAGTTGCGGGATGGCACGGTCGTCATTGCCAACAACTCAGACGTCGGGAACGACGATCAACCGCGTATCGGTGTGGAGTTGAACAACGGCTCGGTTCGGCCCGGTTCTTCCTCCGCATTGCCTGGATATATGGGCACGGCCGTCTCTTACGATCAGAGCTTAGGGAAGGCGGGCAGGCTGTTGATGGCCGGGGAAGTCAATTACGACCAGACGCTTTCCGGAGTATTTGGCGGCTCGGTGGCAAGCATCTGGCTGCCCGGTGGCAAGTTCGGAGAAGGACCCGAAACCACCCTTACCGTGCGTCAGATCCGGCTCGGCGACCAAGGCAGATCCATCCGGGCCATGCGTTTTGAGCATTCCGAGCAGATTCCTTTGGCCGATCATGTAGTCCTGGAATATGGGGGCGAATATCTCTCGGGCGGCTATGTTGGAGCACTGACTTCATCCTTGCGACCGCACGCCCGCCTGGGCATGCGGCTCTCCACTCATTGGAACGCGACGTTTTTGCTCGAGACAGACGCTGACGCTTACGGTCTGCGCGCGCGTGCACAGAGTTCTGAAGAAGAACCAGCCATCGAGGCGTTGCAGGCGGGGCCGACATTCATCTGGGCCAATGGGCGTCCGATCTTGAATGGCGGGTGGCACCAGGAATTTGCGGTCCGACATGACTTGGGAGCGCGTGGCGAGATTGAGAGCGCCATATTTCGCGACGATTTCAGGCACGAAGCTGTGTATGGGACCCGCATGGAATCGTCGGATTCAGCTCCGCCCGCCGGCCTGTTCCCTGGACCATTTGCGAACGACGCGGGAGCAGTCGGCTTCTGGGGCTCGCGGGTGGTCTATCGAGAGAAGCTCGCCGCTAACCTGGAAGTGGCGGGTGTCTACGCCTGGGCCGGTGCACTGGCTCCCGACAATCAATTTGCACCCCTCTCGGACCTGCGAGAAATGCTGCAGACCACTTACCGCCACAGCGTAGCCGCGCGCGTCGCGGGAAAGGTTCCTAAATCGAAAACCCAATTTGCGGCCAGCTATAAGTGGATAAATGGGACCGTGGTCACCCGCCAGGACCTCTATAGCGAATCCGCGATGGCGATAGATCCTAACCTGAGCCTTTCGATCAGGCAGCCGCTGCCCTCATTCATGACGGTTGGGCGCTGGGAAGCCTTGGCCGATTTCCGTAACATGCTGTCACAGGGGTACGTGTCTCTTGAAGGTCTGGACGGACGCATGCTTATGATGCCGGTCGAGCGTTCGTTTCGGGGTGGAGTAAGTTTCCAGTTTTAATCAGCACTACGGAAAAGGGTAAGTTCCTACCAAAAACTGTATGCCCGTGGGAAACCACGCCCCGGTGCCGTCCATGAGCTTGTCTTTAATGGCTTTAGCGCTTCTCAAAATCCGTAGGCCACGGTATAGAACGTGCTGCCTTTTTAGGCGCTATTTCTGAGCCAGCATAACGATAAACGGCAATTATGACTGAGGACAGCCAAAGCGTTGGGGCCCGGCTGAGTGCAATTGTTCTCGCGCTGCTCACCATCGCGGCCATTACCTTCGGCGTCATCAATTTCCAGCAGCGCCTCTCGTTTAATGTGCCGGACGACGGTGTCTCCTGGGTCGATGGCGAACAGGGTGTTGAGGCAATCTTCGTGGCGCCCAATTCCCCGGCGGAGCGTGCGGGGATCCGATCCGGCGATGCCCTCACCTCAATCAACGGCCAAGCCATAGGTCGCGCCGTCGAGGTCACCAAACGGCTCTGGACATTAGGAATATGGTCACAGGCGCACTACCAAGTCTCGCGCCAGGACGGCAGGTTCGAGACGAGCCTGGTCACAGCACCGGGCCCTAAACCTCTCTCGATTGAAAACTATCTCCGTGTCGTGGGCGCGCTCTATCTCCTGATTGGTTTCTACATTTTTATACGCCGCTGGAACGCCGCACGCGCGGTCCACTTTTATCTGTTTTGCCTCGCCTCATTTGTACTTTGCTCGTTCCATTACACCGGCAAGCTGAATCTGTTCGACTGGGAAGTCTATTGGGCGAAACTTGCTGCGCTCCTCGCCGCGCCTGCGCTCCTGGTCCACTTTGCCCTAGTTTTCCCGGAAAGAAGCATAGCCCGCCGCACCACTCACCGCATCTTGCTCTTGACTTGTTACTTGCCGGCAATCGCCTTACTGGTGGTGCATATCTACGTAGCCATCGGTGCCGCGGGCTTCGCTTCCTCCCTCTCTGCGCGCATTGCGCTCGATCAACTGGAGCTGGGATATCTGGGAGCTTACTTCCTGATAGCCGCGGCGATTTTCCTCCGCAGTTATTGGCGGGCGCCCAACGGTCTGCTGCGCCAGCAGTTGAAATGGGTCACCGGCGGCACCCTGGCCGGCATTTTGCCGTTCGCCGCGCTTTACATTCTGCCTTTCTCCTTGGGAGCTATCCCACGCCAGTGGATGAATTTATCCGCGCTCTCCTTGGCGCTGATCCCCCTGTGCTTCGCCTATGCGATCGTGCGTTATCGCCTGATGGACGTCGACATTATCTTCAAGCGCGGGTTAGTTTATACCGCGGCTACTGGCGCTGTGGTCGCCGTCTACATTGCGCTGGTAGCGGTCATCGGTGGGCTCTTTCATACGGCTTGGCCAACTGGGCTGCTGGGTGAAATCATTGCCATAGTCATCGCTGCGTTCCTGTTCCAGCCTTTTCGCGATTGGACCCAGGCCCGTCTTGATCGCTTTTTCTATCGTGACCGCTTGAACTACCGGCGCACCTTAATCGAATTCGGGCGCACGCTGGCGAACGAAGTTCGCCTCGAACCGATGCTCGCTTCGGTTATGGATCGCCTCTCGCAAACTCTGCTGGTGGACCGCCTGGCCGTGTTTCTCGAGGACTCCTCCCAGCCTGGCCGTTATCCCTTGGGAGCCTCCCGCGGTTTGCGCATTTCCAAATCGGGAGCCGAGGGGCTGGACTTGAGTTTCCTCTCGCCCGAGCGGCCCGAATTCGCCCGTGGCTATCTCTTCTACGATTCTTCTCGCGCGGCGCGCGAGCGGAGCGGGTCCGTGCGGCACGGTTGCCATTCTCGGCTTGGGCAAGACCATCGACGGTGATTTCCTCACCAGCGAAGATCTCGAACTAGTCCTTACGATCGCCGGCTGCTTGGCCGTGGCACTCGATAATGCCCAGCTTTATTCCTCGCTCGAGCAAAAGGCGCACCAGATCGAGCGCTTGAAGGATTTTTCGGAAAATATCGTCGAATCGATGAACGTCGGCGTGCTGGCAGTGGATTTCGAAGGACGCATCGAGTTCTGGAACACACAACTCGAGCATTCGATCGGTGTGCGGCGCGCCGATGCCGTCGGCCGCGCGATCGAGGAGATTCTTCCCGCCGATCTGGCCGCGGAAATAGCGGCGCGTTCCGAGGAGGAGCGCGTCACGAACCTTTATAAGTTTCCCCTGCGAAATCGGGATGGTCGCACCCTGGTAGTGAATGTCTCCATTGCTCCGCTGGCGGGCAAATCAGGTGAGCGCATTGGGCGGCTCATCCTGGTTGACGATATCACCCGGCGCATGCAGCTCGAAGAGCAGTTGCTCCAGACCGAAAAACTCACTTCTTTGGGCCTGCTGGCTGCGGGCGTGGCCCACGAAGTGAATACGCCGCTGGCCGTGATTTCCAACTACATCCAGATGCTCGTTAAGCAACTGCCGGCGAACGACCCCCGGCACAAATTGACGGAGAAGATCGTCAAGCAAACCTTCCGAGCCAGCGAAATTGTCAATAATTTGCTCAGTTTCTCCCGCACTGGTGGCGCGGAATTCAAAGAAGTGGATCTCAACCAAGTGATTGACGAGACGCTCACTCTGGTTGCTCATCCCTTCCGCGCCGCTAACGTTCAGGTGATCAAGAATCTCGGAGGCGATCTACCCGGCATCCTGGGATCGACCAATCGCTTGCAGCAGGTTTTCCTCAACCTCTTCCTAAATGCCAAAGACGCTATGCCTTCCGGCGGCATGCTCGAGGTGCGCGGCGCCGCGAATAACGGCATTGTGGAAATCGAGGTCACGGACACAGGAATCGGCATCCAGCGCGAAAATCTCGCGCGCGTATTTGATCCCTTCTTCACCACCAAAGCCACCGGCCGTGGCACCGGCTTGGGTCTCTCGGTCAGCTATGGCATCATCAAGGAGCATGCCGGCAAAATCGAGGTGCGCTCAACTCCCGGCAAGGGCACCTCTTTCCGTTTGGAATTTCCGGCCGCAAGGAAAGCGGTTCATGCCTAATGGCTCGATCCTGGTCATAGACGACGAAGCAGAAATTCGCGAAGGCCTTGAGCTCCTCCTTTCCTCCGAAGGCTATTCGGTGACTTCCGCCGAAAACGGCGAAGCGGGGCTTGCGCGCCTCGAGGCAGAACCCTACGACCTGCTGCTTCTGGACGTCAGCTTGCCGGACCGCAATGGCCTGGACCTGCTTCGCGATATTCGGCAGCGCGATCGTGATCTTCCTATCGTGCTTATAACCGCCTACGGCTCAATTGATATGGCGCGCCAAGCATTCAAGAGCGGCGCTCAGGACTACATCACCAAGCCCTGGTCGAATGACGAACTGCTCGCACAGGTCGCCTTGGCCGTCGAGGGGCGCCGTTTGCGAGAAGAGAATCTTCAGCTCAAACGCGCCCTCAAGCAGCGCTACAACTTCCCGAACATCATCGGCAAAGGTGAGCGCATCGTTTCCGTTCTTGATTTGGTGGCGCAGGTGGCCCCTTCGCGCTCGACCATTCTGATTGTGGGCGAGAGCGGAACAGGCAAGGAGCTCATCGCCAAGGCCATCCATTCCGCATCGCCACGCGCAGACAAACCGTTCGTGCCAGTCAATAGCGGCTCCATTCCCGTTGATCTTCTCGAATCGCAGCTATTCGGCCATGTAAAGGGGGCCTTCACGAGCGCCGTCGCCTCGAAGAAGGGACTTTTCGAGGTGGCCGATCAAGGCACCATTTTCTTCGACGAAATTTCGACCATCGGCTCCGAGACGCAGGCCAAGCTGCTGCGGGTTATCCAGGAACGCGAATTCATGCGCCTGGGCGGCACGGCAAATATCAAGGTGGACGTGCGCATCGTCGCCGCATCCAATGTCGATTTGCTCGGTCTGGTGCGTGACGGTCGTTTTCGCGAAGATCTCTACCACCGCCTGAACGTGATCGCCCTCAAGCTTCCGCCGCTTCGCGAGCGCCGCGAGGATATTCCTTTGCTCGTCGACCACTTCCTGCGCGAGTTCTCAAAAGAGAACAACCGGGCTTTGGGGCGCTTCACTCCGCAAGCCATGAAGTTGCTGATGGATTATCCCTGGCCCGGAAATGTGCGCGAACTCGAAAATGTCGTGGAGCGTGCCGTCGTTCTCTCCACGCGCGAAGAGATCGATATCGACCTGCTGCCCGACGCCATCCTCACGCGAGGAATGCTTGGCGATGCGCGCCTGCAACTCTCGGAACTCCTGAACTCTCTGGCGAAGGAAAGCAATCAGCGCGCGGCTGCCGGGCAGTCTGTCCCGTCGCTCTTTGAGATGATGGAGCAAATTGAACGCCGGGTGATCGTAGATATGCTCGAACAAACGCGCTGGAACCAGACCGAGGCGGCCGAGCGTTTTCAGGTGCCCCTGTCGACTCTGAACCAGAAGATCAAGCGCCTGGGAATCGAGATTCACCGCCGCAGCGCCGGTCGCGGTCCGGGCGACCCGCTGGCTCAGCCTGCGGAAAGCAGGCGATAATTCCGCCGTTTCCGTCTTAGGATCTTCGGGGCCCACGCGTCGCGGCAGGCGCAACCGGGGGCGTGTATCCCTTTGGAAGCAGCGTCGTCGTAAGGTCCACCCCGGAGAGATCTACCCCTTCCAGATTCGTTTCGCGCAGGATGGTCACGCCCATATCCGCGCCGGTAAATTGCGCGCCCCTTATGTTAGCGGAGCGAAAATTTGCATTACGCAGATTCGCGCGACGGAAATCCGCGTTGCTCAAATCACAGCGGAAAAACTCCACGCCGCTGGCCTGCGCTTCGCTCAGATCGGCGCCTCGCAAATCGGCTTCGGTCATGTCCGTATTGCGCAGATCGGCTCCGCGCAAGTGAGCGCCAGCCAAACTCGCGTGGGTGAGCTTGGCCTGCTGCAAATTCGCGCCTTCCAACTTCGCTCCTTCCAGAATCGCACCAGCTAGATTCGCATGGCGCAGGTCTGCCAAACTCAGATCTGCCTCTCTCAGGTCGGCGCGCTTCCCTCCGGGCTTGCCGAGAAAATGATTCCTATGTGCCTCGAGGATTTGCGCAAGTCTCTCGCCTCGGTGGCGAATTCGACTCGGTTTGCGCAGGCCCTTGCCACCACGGATCAAATCCAAAAGTCCCATGCTCGTCCTCTGGACGGAAAAAGCCCTCTTGCTGCCCCTATTCTACTGGAATCATCGCTTGGATCAGCTCACCAGCGGTTTGTATTTCGACTTTTCCTGAGGTGGCGGCCAGCTCTTCCAGCCATTCCGCTCTTTAATTTGAATTGTGATAACGTAGATACGGGCCTCGTTAGCCCGTGCGAATTGTGAAGCGCATCCAACCTGCGAGAATCATGCGATTCGCTCTGTTGCGAAATCCGGGCCGTTCTAGCCGGCGCACACTCCTGTTCCTGCTGGCGTTTGCGCCTTTTGCAGTAATTGCCCTCCCACTTTCGTTGGCCACGCAAGAAAACCGAGGCGGCGAGATCGTAGCCAACCTGGCCACGGGTCGAGTCGTGTTTTGTGTTACCCACGATGCGATCATCGTGGCCGCAACGAGCGGGGGCGGCGAAGTCGGCTCGCGCCCTCCTGCGGTGCTCCCCGTCAGTTCTGGGCGAATCGGTGTCCTCTTGGGCGCCATTGACTGGACCGCTCCCGATACGGCCAAGACCACGCGCTTTGATTCCGAACTGCCGGCCGTCGCGGCGAATGCTCTTCGTCGTCCCACGCAAAAGCCTGCCCAGGAACCCAGCGAGATCGAAGACATTGGCGTGGGAATGCTCGAGTTGATCCGTCCGGTGGTGGATCAGATCCACCATAAGCTTGAACTGGCTCCGGATGAGCCGCTGGTCGAACTGATTCTCGCCGATTACGTCCAGGATTACGGGCCCGAAATCTGGGACCTGCAGTATCGCGTGCGTCAGGAAAACCTAGCCAATGATTACTGGCAGACGCGCATTCTCCGCCCTGCTTATGTCCAACTTTTTCCACCGGAAAAAGGACAGCCGCGCACGTTTATAGAGGCGGATTATCCCGCAACTGTTCCGCAACTCCGGTTGGCGGAGCGCGTTGCGCAACCTGATCCGCAATTCGACCGTATTGCCCATTCGTCGCGCGATGTATCGGAGGCGGTTGCGTTTATTGCTGCGGGAAATAGTACCAAGGCGCCTTCTTCTCCCATCTCTGACTTCATGCGCGCCGCAATCCCCTTGGCCGGCGGAAATGACCAAAATCTCACCATCGCTGTCTTGGATATGAACCGCGGGTTCCAATGGTTGCTCGCGCCTCAGGAGCCCATTCCGCCGGGGAAGACGCAACCTACTGAACCCGACACCCCTTCACTGCGCAAGCGCCGACCTCGTCCGCAATAGCTCGCCCAGCCTTGAACATTTTGAGTCATCATTCTAGCTGCTACGCTACTTCGCTGCTGATTTTTCCGCAAACTGCTGCTTGACGCGCGCACTTTTTTCGGCCACTGAGCGAGCCAGTTCCTGCTTGTAGGCAAGGAGTTGCTCCGCAACTCGCCCATCGAAAGTTGCTACGATCTCCGCCGCGTAAATAGCCGCATTGATGGCCCCCGGCTTATCGATGGCCATCGCGGCTACGGGGACGCCGGCGGGCATCTGCACACTCGAAAGCAGCGCGT
>WNGH01009829.1_pt1 | contig 27113 bp, 30 predicted proteins | sample 5400631 | NCBI WGS metagenome assembly WNGH01 (sample SAMN13153373, study PRJNA577476) | soil metagenome | isolation source: 115 cm soil or saprolite under Garry oak tree replicate 1 | place: USA:California | collected 2016-06-15
CTCGCCGCAGCCGTCGAGTGTCGGCGTGTAAACGAGCTGGCCCGCCGCGCGTAACCGGGTCGCGACGGGTTTCCAGATCCAGCCCCCCTGATAGGCGCCGTGAATCAGGACGTAGGTAGCCATCGGCTCTCCTTCACGGCCGCCGCCCACCCGCCATCATCCGCAAGAACGCCGAGGACAGCCGCGGGTCGAGCGTGTCGCGAATGCCGTCGCCGAGGAGATTGAACGCCAGCACCGTGATGGTGATCGCCAGGCCCGGAAAGAAGGCCAGCCACCACGGCGGGACGAGCGCGGTGATGGAGTCGGCCAGCATATTGCCCCAGGTCGGCGTCGGCGGCGGCACGCCGACGCCGAGAAAGCCCAGCGCCGCCTCGATGACGATGGCCGCTCCCAGATGCGCGGTCGCCAGGACCAAGTAGGGCGCGATGCACTGTGGCAGCACGTGCAGCGCCATGATGCGCAGCGCAGAGGCGCCGCTCGCCCGTCCCGCTTCGACATACGGCATCTCGCGTACCGACAGCGCGACCGAGCGAATGACGCGCCCGCCGAACGGGATGCGGGTGATGGCGATGGCGAAGATCACCGCCTGTAGGCCTGTGCCGATGGCCATGGAGATCGCCATCGCCAGTATGAGATCGGGGAACGATTGCAATATCTCCATGACGCGCTGGCTGTAGAGATCGAACCGGCCACGCAGATAGCCGCAGGCGACGCCCCACAGCGAGCCGACGGTCGTGCCCAGGATGACGGCCGAGAACGCGACGAACAGCGAGGTGCGGGCGCCGTAGATCACGCGGCTGAGCGTGTCGCGGCCCACCTGGTCCGTGCCCAGGAAGCTCTGCGCGTCGGGCGGCTTGTTCATCCGCCGGAAGTCCGCCTTGAGCGGGTCGCGTGGCGCCAGCAGCGGGGCCGCCAGCGCCACGAAGATGATGGCGAGACCCACGAGGCCCCCGAATGCCGACAGGGTGTTGCGCCGGGCGAAGCGAGCGAGCTCGACGAAGATGGGTTTCACGAATACCGGATGCGCGGGTCGAGCCACGCGTAGCTGAGGTCCACGAGGACGTTCACGAGCACGAAGATCACCGCATAGAGCAGCACGAGGTTCTGCACGACGATGATGTCGCGCTCGATCACCGCGATGACGAGCGCGCGCCCGAGCCCCGGCACGCCGAACGCCTGTTCGACCGCCACCGAGCCGCCCAGCACGAAGCCCAGCAGCACGCCGGAGATCGTGATCACCGGCAGCAGCGCGTTGGGCAGGGCGTGCCGGAACACGACGAGACCCTCGCGCAATCCCTTGGCCCGCGCCGTCCGAATGAAATCCTCGCCGATGACCTCGAGGAGACACGAGCGCGACATCCGAGCGATGTAGGCGCCCTGTGCGAGCCCGAGCACGACGGCGGGGCCGATGACGATCTGGAGGTTCTGCCACGGGCTTTCCCAGAGATGGACGATGATGAACGGCGCCTTGTAGCCGAACCAGAACAGGCACGCCAGCACGATGAGCATGCCGAGCCAGAAGCCGGGGATGGCGATGAACAGGATCGACAGCGCACGCGCGACGCCGTCCGGCACGCTGTTGGGTTTGAACGCGCTCAGGATGCCGACGGGCAGCCCCACGAGCCAGGACACGATCAAGGCCAGCACGCCGATCTCCGCGCTGATGGGGCCGCGGTGCGCGATCAGCTCCGCCACGGTGTCGCCGCGGAAGAACGACTTGCCGAGGCGGCCGGTCGCGATGTCGCGCAGCCAGTGCGCGTACTGCACGGGCAGCGGGTCGCTGAGGCCGAGGTCGGCCATGATGCGGACGCGGTCGGCGGGCGTCATGCGCGCGTGGCCCTCGACGCCCAGGATCGCCACGAGCGGGTCGCCGGGCAAGATTCGGAGGATCACAAAGATAGTGAGCGAGACGCCGAGCAGTGTGACGGCGGCGTATACCGCCCGGCGCGCTAAGTACTTCCTCATGGTCCTTTAGGCTGGGGAATCGAGGGGCGCCACGGCTCCGCCGGGGCGCCCAGAGCGTTGGGGGGTGTGGGGGGCCATCTCGGGCCCCCCACGTTGATCAAGCCAGCCAGACCTGGTCCCACCGCACTACGTCGTAGATCCCAAAGAACGTCGACGGGTTCTGGCCGTGCACCTTGTTGTACCAGGCGTCGTAGATCTGCTCGTACGCCACGGGGATCAGCGGCGGATCGTTCTCGAGGATGTCCTCCGCCTTGCGCACGAGCTGCCGGCGCTTGTTGTCGTTCAACTCGCGCTCGATCTGGTGGGCGAGGTCGTGGAAGGGCGCATTCGTCCAGCGGGAGTAGTTCTGGGGGCCGTCCTTGCCGTACCACGCGCTGAAGATGTCCGACGGGTCCATCAATGTGGAGACGATGGCGCTGATCGCCAGATCGAAGTTGCCGGCCTGGGCCTCGTCGAACCACACCGAAGTCTGCACGACTCTCAGATTCGACTCGATGTTCAGGTGCTCCTTGAGCATGGCCTGGATGGCGACCGCCCACAGCTTGAAGGTCGGGATGTCGCGCACGACGAAGTCGAGGTTGCGCAGGCCCTGGCCGTAGCCCGCCGCCTGCATAAGCTTCCGGGCCTCCTGGACGGCCGGCTTGATGTCCTTCTGGTAGCCGAGCTTCTTCTCCAGCTCGACGCGCGGCGTGGACATCGGGTGGAACGGATAGACGAAGCCGCCCACCTGCATGGGGGCAGTGTCCTTCACCACTTCCACCAGGGTGGGACGATCCATGGCGAGATGAATGGCGCGGCGCACGCGCGGGTCGGCGAGCGCCTTGTTCTTCTGCATGTTGGTCCAGAAGGCCTGGATGACCGATTGGTTGAAATTGGCGGCGGTGACGCCGGGCATCTCCTTGGCCTTGCGCCACGTCACCGGGTCGAGCAGCCGCGCGTAGTCCACGCGGCCCGACAGGAAGGAGGCGCCGAGCTCCGGCGTGAACGGCAGGAAGTGGTAGATCTCGAGCTTGTCCACGAGCGGCAGCCCCTTGTTCCAGTAGTCCGGATTCCGCTCCTGGATCCAGATCTCCTTGTCCTTGCGGGAGACGTGGCGGAACGGCCCCGTGCCCGGGTAGTTCATCACCTGGCGCAGGTTGCCCTGGTTGTCCTCCAGCGTCTTCTTCCGGACGATGATGTTCCAGCCGCTCGCGAAGGCGCCCAGCATGAACGCCTTCGGCCGCGCCTCGGTGAGGCGGAACTCGATCCGGTAAGGATCGACGACGACGATCTCGCCCACCGTGGAGAAGAGCGGCGTGCGCGGGATCACCACGCCCTGGGGCGGGTGTGCGATGCGGTCGTAGGTCGCCTTCACATCCTCGGCGGTGAAGTCGGCGCCGTCGTGGAACTTGACGCCCTTGCGCAGGTGGAAGGTGTACTTCTTGCCATCGGGCGAGATCTCCCAGCGCTGCGCGAGGTCGGGAATGATCGTCTGGCCGTCCTTCGGGCTCCGCCGCAGCAACGTGTCGTACATGGGGCTCTGCGGGCCGATGTTGGCGACCGTGCCCGACTGGTGGACGTCGAAGTGGGCGGGCGCGTTATGGACCGCGTAGCGCAGCGTGCCGCCCCGCTTGGCGGCGGGATCGGGCCGAACGGTGGCGTCCTGCGCGGACGCCGCGCCCGGCGCGGACAGCCGCGAGGCGACGGCCGCGGTCGCGCCGGCGACGCCCACGCGCTTGAGGAAGGTCCGGCGGTCGACGCGGGCGGGATGCTTCGGATGCTCGCTCATGTACGCCTCCTGGCCGAAAGTTTCAGGACGATAGCAGAGGTTGCTTACAGGACCAAGACGCAGCGCGGCGATGGTAAGCTACCGCGCCATGAGCCCCCTGGACACGCCGGCCGTCACCGTCGACCTCGACATCATGGAAGCCAACATCCGCCGGGTGCAGGCGCATCTGGATCGGCACGGGATCGCCAACCGCCCGCACATCAAGACGCACAAGATCCCCGCGATCGGCCGGATGCAGATGGCCGGCGGCGCGGCCGGGATCACCTGTCAGAAGCTCGGCGAGGTCGAGGTCTTCACGGACGCCGGCGTCGCCGACGACGTCTTGCTCACCTTCAACATCCTCGGACGCGACAAAACCGATCGCCTGATGGCACTCAGTCGGCGGCTCCGACGGCTCGCCGTCGTCCTCGACAACGAGGTCGTCGCGCGCGGCCTCTCCGAGGCGGCCGCGTCGCATGGCGTCGACGTGCCGTTCCTCGTCGAGTGCGACACGGGCTTCGGCCGGAACGGCGTCCAGACGCCCGACGAGGCCCTGGAGCTGGCGCGCGCGACGATGCGGATGTCGCGGATGGACTTCCAGGGCCTCATGACCTTCCCCAACCGCGACCCGGGCACCCGCGTCTTTTTCGAGCGGGCGCTCCAGCTCTTCGCGCGCGCCGGCATCCCCGTGCGCACGGTCTCGGGTGGCGGGACCCCGGGGATCTTCACGGCGCAGAGCTTCGCGATGCTCACCGAGCACCGCGCGGGCACGTGCGTCTACAACGACGTGATGGTGGTCGCCGGCGGGACGGCCACCTGGGACGACTGCGCCATGCGTGTCCGGGCGATGGTCGTCAGTCGGCCGAACGACGGACGGGCCGTGCTCGACGCGGGCTCGAGTATCCCGAGGCGCAGATACCCACCCTCTCCGAGGAGCACGCGATCGTCGATCTCTCGACGTGCGGCGAGCGTCCGCGCGTGGGCGACGTCGTCCACGTGATTCCCAACCACTGCTGCGTCGTCTCGAACATGGTCGACGAGGTCCACGGGATCAGGAAGGGGCGCCTCGAGGTGACGTGGCCGGTCGCCGCGCGGGGCAAGGTGCGCTGACCGCCCCGCGGGGACGTCAGCCGAGGAGGCCGGTGGCGCTCCCGACCATGGTCTTCTCGCCGTGCTGGTTCTCGCACCAGACCTCGACCACGACGCGCGTCGCGCCGTTTTCGGGTCGCTTCTCCGTCACGACGCCGTGCACGGTCAGCCGATCCCCGGCGTAGACGGGCCGCGTGAAGGTCACCGACATGCTCCCGCCCTGGACGAACCCGGCGCCGAGGAAGCTCGTCATCATCTCCGAGACGTAGGCCGTGGACATCATCCCCTGCGCGAGCGGCACGCGGAATCCCTTCGCGCGGGCCCACGCCTCGTCGGTGTGGATGGAGCGCGGGCGCACGCCGGAGTAGGCGTCGATCTTCCGCTGCGAGATCTCCTTCGTCAGGCTCGGCAGCTTCTGGCCGATCGTGACCGCCTCCGCTGCGATCGCCATCGATTTCCCCTAGTCTCGGAACAGCATCTGGGTGAACTGCCCCCGGATGAGCGGCGTGCCGTGCTCGTCCTGGGTGACGAACTCCGTGACCATGTACGGCTTGCCGCGCCGCTCGTACTTGTCGATCACGCGGCCGCGCGAGCGGACGCGCATCCCGGGCCGGACTGGTAGGAGGAAGTGGAACTCCATCTTGGCGTGCAGGCCGGCGTGCACGGTGTACTTGGTGTGGCGCAGGCGCAAGGCCTGATTGCCGAGCAGCGTCGGGTGGGCGACCGGGCCGCCGAAGGGCGAGGCGCCGAAGAACCACGGATGGAGGTCGTCCACGGCGAACGCGTACGTCTCCACGTCCTCGGGCGTGACGAGGCGCTCGTCGGAGACGAACTCCTCGCCGAGTGTCAGGGCCTCGTAGGTCAGCTTTCTGAAGGCGTCTATCTCGGTGTCCCCGCGCCAGTGTAGCCCAGGCGCCCGGGCGATTACCGCACCCGCCAGTGGTATGTGTTCATTCCGTGAGGTTACAGAGTGAGCGTGGCGTGGGCAACCGGGGTGACGTGGCCGCCGACGTCGATCCCCTTCACGCCCCGGTCGCCGTGGATCTCGACGTACAGGATGCTGCGCCGCCCCATCGTTGTCCCCTGCTCGCTGACGAACCGGGTGCCGGCGGCGGAGGAGACCAGACCGTGGCGCATCATGAACGCGGCCAGCGGGCCCGTCGAGCTGCCGCTCGCCGGGTCCTCCGGGATGCCGTACTCCGGCGCGAACATCCGCGAATAGGCGCCGTCGGGCGTCGGCGCGAACGCGAAGACGCAGAACGGCTCATCGCCCGCAACCTTGAGCGATCGCAGGCCGGCGAGATCGAGCCACGCGCGATCCACGGTCGCTCGGTCCCTGAGCGCGACGAGAAGGGTCGGGTTGCCGGCGTCGAGGAGCTGCGGCATCACGTCGAGCAGGTCGCGGGCGTCCAGTCCGAGCGCCCGAGCGCACAGGGCCGGGTCGAAGCGACGTCCCTCCTGGATCGGCGGCGTCGTCAGCCAGATCAGCGGCCGCGAACCCGTCTCCAGCCGGATCGCGACCGCGCCGACGCCCTCTTCGAGGGCGAAGCGATCACGCGAGCCCGGCACCATCCCCTCGTCGAGCAGGACCCAGGCCGTCCCGACCGTCGGGTGACCGGCGAAAGGGAGCTCGCGGGCGGGCGTGAAGATCCGGACGCGCCCGACGCAGTCGGCGCGCGTCGGCGGCGCGACGAACGTCGTCTCCGACAGGTTCAGCTCGCGCGCGATCTTCTGCATGCTCGCGTCGTCGAGCCCCGCGCCGTCCGGAAACACGGCGAGCGCGTTGCCCTCGAGGGGTCGCTCCGTGAAGACGTCGACGACGCGATAGCGGTGGGCTACCATGCGGAGCGGAACGTTCGCTTGATCGCCTCGATGCGCTTCTCGTCCCGCCGGTAGAAGGTCCACTGCTTGATCCGCTTGGCCCGGACGAGACCGGCCCGCGTCAGGATCTTCATGTGCTCGCTCGCGGTCGGCTGGCTCACGCCCAGCTTCTGCGCGATGAACACGCCGCAGACACCGTCGCGGACCAGATCGCCGTCCACCTGCGGCGGGAAGTGCGCCCGGGGCCGCTTGAGCCAGGCCAGGATCTGCAGGCGGCGCTCGCTCGCCAGCGCCTTGACGACGTCCACCATGTTCGACACTTTGCCAAGTGACTAAGTGTGTGTCAAGATCCGATGTCGTGACGGACATCACCCCGGAGGCGATCGAGGCGGCGCACGCGGTCATCAGATCTCACGTCCGCCTGACGCCGGTCGTCGAGACGGATGGCGCCGACTTCGGACTCCCCGGGATGACGCTCGTCTTCAAGCTCGAGCAGCTCCAGCACGCCGGGTCGTTCAAGACGCGCGGCGCCTTCGCCAATCTGCTGACGCGGAAGATCCCCGACGCAGGCGTCGCGGCCGCCTCCGGCGGCAATCACGGCGCCGCCGTCGCGTACGCGGCGATGCGGCTCGGAGTGCGCGCGCGGATCTTCGTGCCGACCGTGTCCTCGCCCGCCAAGATCCAGCGGATCCGCGCGTACGGCGCCGAGCTGGTCGTCGGCGGCGACGGGTACGCGGACGCCCTCGCCGCGAGCGAGGCGTGGAGTCGCGCGTCCGGCGCCCTGCCCGTGCACGCGTACGACCAGGCCGAGACGCTGCTGGGCCAGGGCACGCTCGGCCGCGAGCTCTCCGCGCAGGCGCCCGGGCTCGACGCGCTCCTCGTCGCCGTCGGCGGTGGTGGCTTGATCGGCGGCATCGCGGCCTGGTACGCCGGGAGACTGAACCTCGTCGGTGTCGAGCCGGAGGCCGCGCCCACGCTCACGGAGGCGCTCAAGGCCGGCCGGCCCGTGGACGCCGCGGCGGGCGGCATCGCCGCGGACTCGCTCGCGCCGCGGCGGGTCGGCGAGCTGATGTTTCCGATCGCGCGCGCGCACGTCCGCAAGGTCGTCCTGGTCGACGACGCGGCCATCCGTCGCGCGCAGGAGGCCCTGTGGGCGGGGCTCCGGGTCGTCGCCGAGCCCGGCGGCGCTGCCCCGCTCGCCGCCCTGCTCTCGGGTCGCTACCGCCCGTCGCCGGGCGAGAGGGTCGGCGTGCTCGTCAGCGGCGGCAACACGACCGCGGTCGACTTCGGCGAACCGCTCACTTCGTGAGGGCATTGACCCGGCGGACGGTGCGCGGTAGACGTAGCCGGATGGAAATCGGACTCTTCACCGAGTTTCAGTGTCCGCCGGGTATGGACGAGGCGCGGGCCTTCGACGAGTCGCTGGACGAGATGACAGCGGCCGAGGACCTCGGCTTCGACGCGGTGTGGCTCGCCGAGATTCACTTCCAGAAGGAGCGCTCGGTCCTCTCCTCGCCGCTGGTCGTCGCGACGGCGATCGCCGCCCGGACCCGGCGCGTGAAGATCGGGATCGCGGTGCAGGTCCTCCCGCTGAGCCATCCGCTCCACCTCGCCGAGGACGTGGCCACGGTGGACCACCTGAGCAAGGGCCGCCTCGACTTCGGTGTCGGGCGCAGCGGGCTGCCCGAGCACTACCAGGGCTTCAACATGCCCTACAGCGAGAGCCGTGAGCGTTTCCAGGAGACGCTCGACATACTGGTCAAGGCGTGGACGCAGGACCGCTTCACGCACGAGGGCAAGTACTTCCAGTTCCGCGACGTGTGCGTGCTGCCCAAGCCGTTCCAGAAGCCCCACCCGCCCATCCGCGTGGCCGCGACGACACAAGAGACGTATCCGATGGTCGGGCGCATGGGACTGCCGATCTTCCTCGCCGTGCGGACGACGCCCATCAGCGACCTCAAGCGCTTCATCGGCGGCTATCACGAGGGCTGGCGCGACGCCGGCCATCCCGGACGCGGTGAGGTGGCGCTGATCGTGCCCGTCTACGTGGCAGACAGCGAGCGGAGGGCGCGTGACGAGGCGGAGGCGAGCACGCGGCACTTCTTCCGCTCCATCGGCGCGGCCCTGGCCAGGAGCGGCACGCGGCGCGAGGATGGGGCGCGCCTGGCGGGCATGAGCTACGAGGAGATCCTCGGCGAGCTGGTCGTGTACGGCACGCCCGGGTCGGTGACCGAGCGATTGCTGGAGCTGCGCGAAGCCCTCGGCTACTCGAAGCTCTCGGTCTGGATGAACGTCGGCAGCCGGATCCCGCACGCGCGCGTGCTCGACTCGATGCGCCTCTTCGCCGAGCGCGTGATACCACGTCTCGGCTGACGCGCGGGAAGGACTTGCCTCGGCAGGCGTCTTGGTGGGACGATCGGCATCGGTGAGGAGGAGCCATGAGCCATCAGATTGACGTACAGGACGTCGAGTATCTCCGCCACGGAGACAAGCCGCTGCTGGCCCGTCTCTTCAAGCCCCGCGGCGACGGGCCGTTCCCGATGATCGTCGACCTGCACGGCGGCGCGTGGTTCCGGGGTGACCGCCTGAACGACACCGTCATCAACGAGGCGCTCGCGAAGAGCGGCGTCGTCGTCGCCGCGCTCGACTTCCGCATGCCGCCCGACGCGTCGTACCCGGGGTCGGTGGTGGACATCAACTACGGGATCCGCTGGCTCAAGGCGCGCGCCAAGGACCTCGGCAGCCGCCCCGATCTGGTCGGCGCCATCGGAATCTCCAGCGGCGGCCACCTGGGCATGCTGGTCGGGATGCGGCCGCGCGATCCGCGCTACGCGGCGCTGTCGCTCCCGGCCGGCGCGCCGGCCGTCGACGCCCGCCTCCGTTGCATGATCCTCTGCTGGCCCGTCATCGATCCGCTCGCGCGCTATCGTTACGTCAAGAAGCTGAAGGAGGGCGGCAAGCCGTACCCCGACCTCGTCGACCGCGTCATGCCTGGCCACGACCAGTACTGGAAGACCGAAGAGGCGATGGCCGAGGGCAACCCGGTGCTCGCGCTCGAGCGCGGCGAGCGCGTCGAGATGCCTCCCGTGCTCTACCTGCAGGGCACCAAGGACATCGCGCATCCCCGTCCGGACCTCGACCGTTTCGTCACGCACTATCGCAAGGCGGGCGGCCAGCTGGAGCTCGAGCTGTTCGAGGGCGAGGCCGAGGGCTTCGTGACGCGGAATCCGGGATCGCCGGCGGCGGCGCGCGCGATCGAGCGGATCATCGAGTACGTCCACAAGCTGGGCCGTTGATGGCCCTCGCGTTCAAGAAAGTGCATCCGCACTTCGTCGGCGAGGCGAGCCCGATCGAGCTGCGCACGCTGCACGATCGCGAGACGCTCGCGGCGATCCGCGCGGGGATGGACGAGTACGCGGTCCTCGTCTTCCACGGCCAGGACTTCGCCGACGACGAGCAGCTCACCTTCGCCCAGCGGCTCGACGGCTCGCTGCACGAGCGGACGGGGTCGCGCGCGATCGGGAAGAACCGCCTGGGGAACGAGGCGCTCGCCGACATCTCGAACCTCGGCGCGGACGGCGGCATCTTGCAGCCCGGCGATCGCCGCCGCGCGTACTCGCTCGGCAACCGCCTCTGGCACACCGACGCCTCGTTCGTGGACCCGCCGGGCCGCTACTCGATGCTCCACGCCCGGGTGATCCCGCCCGCCGGCGCCGATACGGAGTTCGCCGACATGCGCGCCGCGTACGACGCCCTCCCGGTCGACACGAAGAGGTCGCTGGAGGGGCTGCGCGTCCACCACTCGATCGCGCACTCGCGCCAGACCCTCGGCTTCGAGTTCTCCGGCGACGAGGCGGAGCAGCTGAAGGGCGCGATCCATCCTCTTGTCCGCACCATCCCGCGCTCCAACCGCCGGTCGCTCTACCTCGCCTCGCACGCGTCGCGCATCGTCGACTGGCCGATCCCGGAGGGGAGGCTCCTGCTGCGCGACCTGATCGAGCACGCGACGCAGCGGGAGTTCGTCCACCGTCACGCGTGGCGTCTCGGTGACCTTGTGATCTGGGACAACCGCGCCACCATGCATCGGGCGCGGCCCTTCGAGGACACGAAGTATCCCCGCGAGCTCCGGCGCGTGACGACGCTCGACGTCGTGGACGTGGAGGCGCCCGTCGCGAGCCGGGCCTGAGGGAGCGAGCGCATGAACATCGTCGATTCGCAGGTGCACCTCTGGGCCGCGGAGTCGCCGGACCGGCCCTGGCCGCCCGGTCGGGCGCCGGAAGCGCAGAAGCCCTACCCGATCGTCAAGGAGACGCTGCTCTTCCAGATGGACCTCGCCGGCGTGCGGCGCATCGTGATCGTGCCGCCCTCGTGGGAAGGCGACCGTAACGACCTCGCGCTGGAGGCGGCGCGCGCCTATCCCGACCGCTTCGCCGTCATGGGACGCCTGGCGCTGCAAAAGCCCGAGAGCCGCGCGCTCGTCGCCGACTGGCGCAAGCAGTCGGGCATGCTCGGCATGCGCTTCACCTTCCACAACGAGCACTACCGCCACTTCCTCACCGACGGCACGGCCGACTGGCTCTGGCCGGCGGCGGAGAAGGCGGGCATCCCGCTGATGGTTCTGGTACCCGGCGCCCTGGACCACCTCGACCGGATCGCGGGGAAGCATCCCGGGCTCAAGCTGGTGATCGACCACGTGGGGATCGCCGTGCGCGGCAAGGCGCCGAAAGTGTTCGAGGACCTCCCGGTGGTGTGCGCGCTCGCCAGGCACAAGAACATCGCCGTGAAGGCGTCCGGGATACCGTCGCTGTCGAACGAGCGCTATCCGTTTCCTGACCTGCACGCGCACATCCGCACGCTCGTGGACGCCTTCGGTCCGCGCCGGATCTTCTGGGGTACGGACCTCACGCGCATGCCGTGCACCTACTACGAGTGCATCACGCTCTTCACGGAGCACCTGCCGTGGCTCAAGGGCCCAGACCTCGAGTGGGTGATGGGACGCGGAGTGTGCGAGTGGCTCGGCTGGCCGCTATAGCCAGCCGAGCCTGAGCGCCGGTCGCCGGTGACCACGGACGCGGATCACCGGTCGTTGTAGCGGTTGTAGTAGTGATGGTACCCGGTGTGCGAGTAACTCGGATATCCGTAGCGAACCCTCACGTTCACCGCCGGCTCCGGACCGTACGCGACGGGAGCGAGCGGGACCACCGCACAGCCGGTCAGCAGCAACGCGGTCAGCGCGATCCCGAGCAGCTTCATGATCAGTCCTCCTTGGCTGGCTGACGCGCGCCGGGCGCTCTCTATTTCGCGGATTTCCCGAAAATGTTCCGGCCGCCCGCGCCGTCCAAGGGGGCAGGAGGGTGGCCATGAGCGCACGGCAGATCTTCGCGACGTTTCTCGCGCTGATCCTATTCGTGGGGAGCTCGGGGTTTGCGGGCGCGGCCGATCCACCGCCGCCTCCGCCCGGGGCGCCACCCGCCCCGCCCGGGGCCGCGACGCGGTCGTCCGAGGCCACGCCGGCCCGTCTGAGCTATATCAATGGAGACGTCGCGTTCTGGCGTCCCGGAACCGAGAGCTGGACGCCGGCGTCGCTCAACACCCCGCTCGCGCCCGGCGACGCGCTCAACACGGGTACCGGCGGCAACGTGGAGATCCAGGTCGGGCCGCGCGCCTTCGTGCGCGCCGCCGAGGGAACGCAGCTCGGCCTCGACTCCCAGGAGCCCGACTTTCTCCGGCTCCGCCTGACGGCGGGCCACGCCGCACTCGACCTTCGCCGGCTGGCGCCGGGGCAGACCGTCGAGCTCGAGACACCGAATGGAGTGTTCACGGTCGAGCGAACGGGCTACTACCATGTCCAGGTCTCGGGCGACTCCACCGTGTTCGCGACATTCCGGGGCGGCAGCGCCACGCTGACGCCGGCCGGCGGGGCGCCGACAGCCATCGCCGCCAACCAGCGGCTCATCGTCTCGGGTGTGGACGCGCCGCGCGTGCAGGTCGGCGGCGCGCCCCAGCTCAGCGCGTGGGACCGCTGGAACTACGAGCGAACCGACTCGCTGCTCCGCGCCGCGAGCGCGCGCTATGTCGGACCGGACGTCTACGGCGCCGACGAGCTCGATCAGTACGGCAGCTGGCGCACGGTCGACACTGGCTCGACGACGCGCCGTGGGGTTGGGCGCCGTATCACTACGGTCGCTGGGTCTCCGTCGGGGACTATTGGGCGTGGGCCCCGGGTCCCGTCGTCGTGCGGCCGGCGTACTCACCCGCCCTGGTCGTGTTCCTCGGCGGTGGCGGCGCGAGCGTCAGTGTGAGCATCGGCGCGGCCCGGCCGTTGTGCTGGGCGCCGCTCGGCTGGGGCGAGCCGGTGATTCCGTGGTGGGGTCGCGCCGGGTTCGTCGGCGTCGCGAGCTGGCGCGGCTGGGGCGGACCGCGCGTCGTCAACAACGTGGTCGTCAATCGGGTCACGAGCGTCAACGTGACGAACATCAACGTGTACAGGAACGTCCACGTGACCGACGCGGTCGTCGGCGTGCCGGCGGAGCGCTTCGGCCGCGGTCATGAGCGGCCACAGCGGATCGGCCGGGCAGAGGTGCGCCAGCTCACTCCGGTGCGCGGCGCTCTCGAGGTCCAGCCCATCGCCGTGACTCCGGCGCCGCGCGGCTCCGAGCGCTGGACGTCGCGTGCGACGCCGGCGCCCACAGCGGCGCCGAATATCACTCCATTCCGGCGGGCGACGGCGCCGTCGGCCGTGATGCCGGGCGGCGGCATTCCATCGGCCGTCGCTCCAGCGCGGACTGAGCGCGAGCGGCGCGAGCCCGAGCCGAGGCGTGGATCCGAGCGCGCACGCGATGACCGTCGCGACGATCGCCGCACCAACACGTCTCGTCCCGAGCCGCCGCGGCCGCAGGAACCGGAGCGTCGGGTGGCTCCGACGCCGGCGCCCCGGGTCGAGACGGTACCTCTGATGCAAACGATGCCACCCGCGCCGCGCGCGACCGACGCGCCGCCGGCGCGCCGCGAAGCCGCACCCGTGCGGCCGGTCGAGCGGCCCGTGTTCGCCACGCCGCCCACTCCCAGTGCGCCCCCGGCCCGCGCCGCGGTCGCGCCGGCCCGGTTCGCGCCCCCGTCCCGGATCGCGCCGGCCCCGGTCGCGCCTCCGGTTCAGTTTGCGCCTCCCGCCCGAGTGGCGCCTCGACAGGACGGCGGCCAGCGTCAGGAACGTGAGCAACGCCAGGGGCGCAACCAGAGCCAAGAGCGCGGCGATCGACACGAGCGCCGTGGCTAGTCGCGGCAATTTCTACACGGTGGGGGCCGTAATTTCTACACGTCGGCCGGCCGGCCGACATTTGGGTAAGCGTTATGTGACGTCCACTTACGGCTCTCGTTCGCTGGCACGCCGGTTGCCTTACAGTGCCGCAGGAGGGCCGCCACCGTGAACAAGGTAACGTCGGGCCTTTGCGCGCTAGTCCTCATCCTCGGACTCGCGGCCGCGTGCACGGATTCGAACCGGGACCGGATCGAGAGCAAGCAGGGCGACAGCACGCCGTCGACCGCGCAGCCGGCCACGCCGCCCGACACCAGCGGTGGCGCCAGCGCTGCGAACCCAGGCTCCAGCTCGGGGTCCGGCAACCGCACGAACTAAGCGCGATGGCCTCGCGGCGGGACTCCGCCGCCGCGAGGCCTGCGCGGAGGCGTCACGCATGAGCCACAGGGTCCTCGTCACGTCTTTTCTCGTTCTCTCGCTCGCGCTCGGCGCACCGTCGGGCGCCCGGGCGGGCGAGGCGCTGGAGCAGCTGAAGCCCGAGATCGGCCAGATCATCAAGGTGCTGGAGAATCCCGCGCTCAAGGGAGAGGCGAAGACTCGCGAGCGGCGCGACGCGCTCCGCCGGATCGGCTACCCGATCTTCGACTGGGCGCAGATGGCGCAGCGGTCGCTCGGCCGCCACTGGCAGCCGCGCACGCCGTCGGAGCGCGACGAGTTCGTCGGCGTCTTCCGCGACCTGATGATGCAGACCTACATTTCGACGATCGAACGCTACAGCGGCGAACCGATCGTCTATCTCGCCGAAGCGGCGCAGGGTGACGAATCGACCGTCAACACGAAGTTCGTCACCAAGCAGCGGCAGGAGATCTCGATCACCTATCGCCTGAGCAAGCAGGGGGACCGCTGGCTCGTCTACGACGTGCTGGTCGCCAGCGTCAGCCTCGTCGCGAACTACCGCGCCCAGTTCGACCAGATCATCCAGACGTCGTCGTACCCGGATCTCCTGAGACGCATCAAGGCACACGACATCGCGAAGAAATCAGCGTAGCGGCGCGCCTACTTCAGCCTCAGGTCCTCGTAGGGCCCGGAGTACGGGTAACCCTTGATCAGATTCACCCCGGCCTCGTCCACGCGCGATCCGACACCCCACAGGAACGCGAGCTCGTAGACCGGGACCTGCATCACCCGGTCGTAGAGGAGCTGCTGGATCTGATGGAGCAGCGCCTCGCGCTTTTTCCGGTCCGTCTCGCGAGCCTGACGGTGGAAGAGGTCCTCGATCTCCGGAACGACGCCGGGCGAGTAGATGCCGTCCCTGGTGACGTACGGCTCGAGCCGCGTCGCCGCGTTGCCGGCGGGGCCGGCGATGGCGACGATGACACCCTTGAGCTTGTGCTCCCGCCACTCCGTGAGGAACGTCGCACGCTCCATCGTGCGCACGTGCGTGCGGATGCCCACCGCGCCGAGATAGCTGCCGATGGCCTCGGCGAGCGTCGTGAACGGAGGCAACGGCGTGAGGTCGCCGCCATCCAGGCCGCCGGGATACCCTGCCTCGGCGAGGAGCTGCTTCGCCCGCGCCGTGTCGTAGGGCGGCGGCTCGAAGGCGCGCGCGAACTCGAGGCTACGGTGGAGCAGGCCGCCGGTCACGCGTGAGAAACCGAGCGTCTCGGCCTGGTTGAGAGCCTGCCGATCGAGCGCGTAGCTGGCCGCCAGGCGGACGCGCCGATCGTGCCACGGCGACTTCGGGTCGAGCTGCTGGGGGAAGTCGAGCCAGAAGACCCCGGGCGGGTACGCGGCCACGAGCCGGAGCCCTGGTGTGCGCTTGATCTCCTCGGCGACGGGACCGCTGAGAAGGTACGTGATGTCCACCTCACCCTTCTTCAGCGCGGCGGCCCGCGTGGTCTCCTCGGGCATGCTCCGGAGGACGAGCCGCTTGACGCCGGGCACCTTGCGCCAATAACCCTCGAAGGCCTCCAGGGTCAGCTCGATACCGGGCGTGAAGCTCACGACGCGGTACGGGCCCGCGCCCACCGGGGCCTTCTTGAAACCGTCGTCACCGACCTTCTCGACGTACTTCTTCGGCACGATCCAGGCAGCGCCGGTCGCCGAGGTGCCGTAGAAGGTCATGAAGTCCGGCCACGGCTCCCTGAGGTGGAAACGCACGCGGCCCGGGTCGACGATCTGGACTTCCTTCATACGGTCCTTGAGCAGTTTCGCCGACGCGCCCTTGTACCGCTCGAAGGTGAACTTCACGTCCTCGGCCGTCACCGGGTCGCCGTTGTGGAACTTCACGCCCTTCCGGAGGACGAACTCGTACGTGAGGCCGTCCTTCGACGCGGTCCACGACTCGGCGAGGCTCGGCGTGTTGCTGCCGGCCGGCATCGGCTTCACCAGCGCGTCGTGGATGGCGTAGAGCACCATGAACGGCGTGATGAGCGCTTCCGTCTCCGCGGGGTCGAGCCAGCGCGGGGCGAGCGTGACGTGGAGGCCCCACGTCATGGTCCCCTCCGGCGCCGCGAGCGATGGCGAGACCGATGACAGGACGACGAAGACGATGAGCAGGGCGACCAGCCGGGACCGAGCGCGCATCCATTCCTCCTTCTAGTGCTTACAGGGCGAGGTAGCCGCCATCCACGGCGAGCTCTGCGCCGGTGATGTACGAGGCCTCGTCGGAGGCCAGGAAGAGCACGGCGAATGCGACTTCCTCCAGGCGTCCCTCACGCTTCATCGGTACGCCCTTGAGCAGACGTCCCCGCGCCTCCGGGTCCCGGTTCGAGGTCAGCATCGGCGGCATGACACCGGGATGGACCGAGTTGACGCGGATGTTTTCGGTGGCGTGCTGGATCGCCGCGGACTTCGTCATCACGCGCACGGCGCCTTTGGAGGCATTGTAGCCCATGTGCACCATCGCCTGGCCCGTGATGCCGGAGATGGACGAGATGTTGACGATGGAGCCGCCGCCGGCCCTCTGCATCGCCGGGATCGCGTGCTTCATTCCGAGGAACACGCCCTTGGCGTTGACGTCCATGAGCCGGTCCCAGGCGGTCGTGCTCATGATGTCGCGCTCGATGCCCCCGCTGATGCCGGCGTTGTTCACGAGGACGTCCAGCTTGCCGAACGCCTCGACCGCGGCGGCGACGGCGCTCTGCCACTCCGCCTCGCGCGTCACGTCGAGGTGCACGTACCGCGCCCGCCCTTTCGCGCCGGTGATGTCGTCCACGACTTTCTTGCCTTCGGCGTCGAGCACATCGGCGACGACGACCGCGGCGCCTTCCTTCGCGAAGAGCTTCGCCTCCGCGGCGCCCATCCCGCTGGCGCCGCCGGTGACCAACGCAACCTTTCCCGCGAGTCTCATGACCGCCTCCTTGCTTACCGGTTCGCCGGCATGTACCGTTCAGCCCTTGACCTGGGGCAATAGCCTCAGCGCGTTGTCGCGCTCGATCGATCTGAGATCGGCGGCGCTGAAGCCGTGGTCGGCCAGCCCCCGCACGTGGTCCGCGGCGGTGCGGAACGGGAAGTCGGTCCCGAACAGCACCTGCGACACAGGCACGAGCCTCAGCAGCGACGCGAGGGCCGTCGGATGCGCGGCCTGCGCGACGTCGTAGTTGAATTTCCTGAGCTCGTACGCCACGCCCTTCGGCACCCGCGACTCGAGGCTCTTGTCGGCGAGCGGCAGGCGCGTGAGCCGCTCGCTCAGGAACGGCATGGTGCCGCCGGCGTGGGAGAAGATGAACCGGATCTCCGGGAAACGCGCCGCGGTGCCGCTGAAGACGACGCTCGCGATCGTGCGGGTGGTGTCCGTGCCGTACTCGATGACCGGCGGCGGCACGCCTGGGACGAGGTTCCGGCAGCAGTTGGCCGCGGTCGGGTGGGTGTAGAGCACCGCCTTGCGTCGGTTCAGCTCCTCCATCACCGGCGCGAACGCCGGGTCGCCGAGCCACTTGTCGCCGTAGCTCGTGAACATGCAGACGCCGTCCACCTTCACGCTGTCCAGCGCGTAGGCGATCTCGCGCAGTGTACCCTCCACGTCGGGCATCGGCAGCGTCGCGAACACGCCGAAGCGCCCCGGGTGGTCGATGACCAGCTTCGCCGCGTAGTCGTTGCACTCGCGCGCCATCCGGCGCGCCTCCGCGCCGTCGCCGAGCCACACGCCCGGCGTCGTCACGGACGTGACCGACGTGGCGACGCCGGCCCTGTCCATGTCCTCGAGCGACCTCGCCGGCGTCCAGTTACGCGAGACCGGCTGGAGCAGGTTCTTGGGGGCGAGCTCGCTGATATAGGACGGCGGCGCGATGTGGTGGTGCACGTCGATCCGGTGCGGCGCCGCGGCCGGCGCCTGTGCCATCGCGCGGGCCCGCGGGGCGAGCGTGGCCGCGCCCAGCGCGGTGACGCCCAGGAGGAAGCGCCGTCGGGTCGGGCCTCCGAGGTCGTGCATGCGTCGCATGATAGCCTGAGGCCGTCCATGCGTGTAGTCTTGCTCGCTCCGACGCCGCTCGACTCTCCCCGCGGCAACGCCGTGACCGTGGGCCGTATCGCCCGCGAGGTCGGCGCCCGGGGCGTGGACGTCGGTGTGTGGGACGCGTCGGGAGACAAGGCGCCCGGGCTCCTGGCGGAAGTCAGGCGCGCGGCGCCGGCGATCGTCCACGCCTTTCACGCCTATCGGACGGGGCCGCAGGGACGCGCGCTCGCCGAGGCGTGCGGAGCGTCGCTCGTCGTCACGCTCACCGGGACCGACGTCAGCGACGATCTGGTCCGGTCGGAAAACGGACCGGTCGTGCGCGACGTGCTCCGCTCCGCGGCGGCGGTGACGGTCTTCCATGAGAGCGTCGCCGCGACCGTCGGCGCCGCGGTACCGGAGATCTCGTCCCGAATCGCCGTCGTTCCGCAGAGCGTCTGCTTCCCGACGGCGCCGGCGGGACACGCCCCGCCCGTCGTGGCCGGCGAGCCGTGCATCGTGTTTCCCGCGGGTATCCGTCCCGTCAAGCGGCCGGCTCTGCCGCTCGCGGCGCTTGACGGGCTCGCCCGCCGGCGCCCGGCGGCGCGGCTCTGGTACGCGGGACCCGTGCTCGATCGCGAAGAGCACGCGCGTCTGCTGCGCGCCCTCGCCGGCCGCCCCTGGGCACTACATCTCGGCGCCGTGCCGCATCACGCGATGCCGGCGCTGCTCGCCGCGGCCGACATCGTTCTCAACTGCTCGCTCTCGGAGGGCGGAATGGCGAACGCCGTCCTCGAAGCGCTTGCGCTGGGCCGTGCCGTCCTCGCGTCGGACATTTCGGGCAACCGCTCCCTCGTGGAGGACGGCGTCACCGGGTTCCTGTTCGGCTCCGAGGCCGAGCTGACGGCCAAGGCCGAGCGGCTGGCCGCCGACCCGTCGCTCCGTCGTCGCCTCGGCGAGGCCGGGCGGCGCGTGGTCGAGACACGCTTCACGCCTGCCGTGGAGGCGGAGGGCTATCTGGCCGTGTACGCGCGGGTCGCGGGCCGGCGAGCGGCGCCGTGAGCGACGACGGCGAGCTGTTTTTCTCCTACCGTGGCTGCACGTTCCGGATCGACGCGGGCGTGCAGCCGCCCAAGGCGGGGTCGCTCCTCTTTTGTCGGCATCTCGACGTCCGCCGCGGCGAGCGCGTGCTCGAGATCGGCTCCGGCGCGGGTCTCGCCGCCGTCCTGCTCGCGCGCGCGGGGGCGCACGTGATCGCGACCGACGTCCGCCCCGAAGCGGTCGCCTGTACGCGCGAGAACGCCGCGCGCAACGGCGTCGCCGCGCACGTGGACGCGCGCCTCGGCGACGGCTTCGCGCCCGTGGCCGGTCTCCGGTTCGACCTGATCTGCACGAGCCCGCCGCAGATGCCGACACCACCCGGGCGCGAGCGCGACGACGCCGAGGCCGCCGCCGACAACGGCGGCCCCGACGGCTGGGCGCTGCTCGAGCGCGTCATCCGCGACGCGCCCGCTCACCTGACGCCCGGCGGGCGCCTCGTCTTCACGCTCTTCGCCTTTCTCGGCGTCGAGCGCGCGCAGAAGACGCTCCGCGCCGCGGGGCTCGAGCCCCTCGTCGTCGGGCGCGAGTCCCAGCCCTTTCCCCGGATCGGCTACGAGCGGCTCGAATACCTCCGCCGCGGGGACTCGGAAGGAACGATCCCACGCGATTCGCTCCCGCGCACGGTCGACCGATACGTCGTCGCGGGCCGCCGGCCGGTATGACCGAGATCCTGCTCGGCGTGGATGTCGGCGGCACGAGCACGTCCGCCGGGCTGGTCACGCTCGACGGGCACGTCCTCGTCAGCCGGGGTCGGCCGACCCACGGGCCGCGGGGCGGCGATGCGCTCGAGCGTCTGCTGGCGCTCGTCGACGAGGTCGCCGCCGTCGCCCGGGAGCGCGGCGACCACATCGTGGGCGTCGGCGCCGGATTGCCCGGCGTCGTGGACTCGGCGAAGGGCACGGTCGGCAGCGAGGCCCACCACGTGCCCCAGCTGATCGGCGCCCCGGTCGCGCGCCTCCTCTCGGAGCGCGCCGGAGCGCCCGCCTTCATCGACAACGACGTGAACGCCCTCGCCGTCGGCGAGTGGCTCTGGGGCGCGGGGCGTGGCGCGCGTTCCCTCGTCCTGGTGGCGATCGGCACCGGCGTCGGCGGCGGGATCATCCTCGACGGGCATCTCTACCGGGGAGCCGGCGGCTTCGGCGGCGAGCTGGGCCACGTGCCGGTGAAGCTCGACGGGCGCCCGTGCATCTGCGGCGCGCGCGGCTGCCTCAAGGCCTACGTCGCCGGCGCGGACCTCGCGGCGACCGCGTCGCAGCGGCTCGGCCGAACCGTCGACGCGCCCGCGCTGTTCGATCTCGCCGCGCGCGGCGACGCCGCGGCAGAGGCCGTGCTCGACGAGGCGCTGGAGGCGCTGGCCGCGGGTCTCGCGATCGTCGTGAACGGCCTCAACCCTGAGCGGCTGCTCGTGACGGGCAGCATCGGCCGCGCCTTCGCCGCGCGCGAGCCCGACCTCCGCGCGCGCCTCGCGCGCCGCGCCTACGCGGGCGCCGTGGCGACGACGCACCTCGCCTTCATCGATCTGGACAAGGACACCACGGTGCGCGGCGGCGCGGCGCTCGTTGCCTACGGCCGGATGGGGGGCCCCGAGATGGCCCCCCAAACCCCCCAGCGCTCGGGAGCGCCCCGGCGGAGCCGTGGCGCTCCTCGACAACCCGACGGCCGCTAAGGACGTTCGGTCAGCATGGGCCAGAGATCGTCGGCGCCGCGACCGACGACCGCGCGGCCCAGATCCCGCGCCCACGCGCTCTCGCTGCCGAACTCCGCGCGCCACGACCAGAGCCGGCGCGTCGCGAAGTGGAGCGAGTGCTCGTAGGTGAAACCGATGGCACCGTGGCTCTGATGCGCGATCCCGGCGCCGATGCCCGCCGCCTCGCCGACCCGCACCTTCGCGGCGGCCACCTCGAAGCGCGCGTCGCCACGATCCGCGGCGCGGAACGCCGACTCCGCCGCGATGCCGGACGCCGCCACGTGGCCCGCGAGGACCGCGAGGCTCTGCTGAATCGCCTGGAAGGAGCCGATCGGCCGGCCGAACTGCTTCCGCTCCGTGGCGTAGCGCACGGCCTGCTCCAGACACGACTCCAGCGCTCCCGCCATCTGGGCGGCGCGCGCCATCGCGCCGTAGAGGCGAATCGCGTCGGCAGGCACGCCCGCGGCGGGCGCCGCGGCGAGCACGGGCGCCTTGTCGAAGACGAGCGTGTCGCGCGGCTCGCGGCGATGGTCGCGCGACCATCCGCCTCCGACAGCGTCACGACGTGGCCGGCGTGACGGCCCCACGGCACCCGCGTCGCCGTCCCGCTCACCGCGAAGCCGCCGCCGCCCCGCGCGAGCGTCAGCCGCTCGTCCTCGTGCACGGGCGCCAGGGTGAGGGGGCCGAGCGGCACCTCGAGCCCGGCCCGCGAGAGCAGCCAGCCCGCGATGATCGTCTCGGCGAGCGGCACCGGCGCCGTGTGGCGGCCCGACGCACGCACGACGACGTGAGCGTCGAGCCACGTGCCCGCCGCCCCGCCCGCGCTCTCGGGGACGAGCGGCAGCGTGAGGCCGCCTTCTTCCAGCGCCCGCCACAGCTTGTCCGGCCACGCGCCCTTCTCGGCGGACTCGATCAGCTCCTTGGTCGCGAGGTCGTTGAAGAGTCGCGTGACGGTGTCGGCGAGGAGGGAGCCGAGCTCGCTGGTCATCGCAGCCCCAGCCCGCGCGCGATGATGCCGCGCAGGATCTCGCGCGTCCCGCCGCGCAACGAGAACGACGGCGCCGTCTGCGTGATGTAGCCGAGGACCTGCTGGAACGGGGAGCCCGTCTCGTTGGTCGGCTCGGTCCCGACCAGGGCGTGCACCAGCTCGGGAACGGACTGCTCGAAGGTCGTGCCGACGTCCTTCACCGTCGCCGCTTCGAGGTTCGGATTCTCCCCCGCCTGGAGCATCCCGGCGACGGACGTCGACATCTGGCGGAGCGTCGCGAGGCCCGCGACGAGGCGGCCCACCTGCTCGAGGGAGCGCTCGTCGGGCCGCGCCGAGACTTCGCGGATCAGCTCCCGGATGAGCGAGATGCTCGAGAGGTAGCGCTCCGGCCCGCTCCGCTCGAAGGCGAGCTCCGTCGTCACCTGCTTCCAGCCGTCCCCCTCGTTCCCGACCCGGGCCGCCTCGGGCACGAAGGCGTCGGTGAAGTTGACCTCGTTGAAGTGGTGCCGGCCCGCCAGATCGATGATGGGGCGGATCGTGATGCCCTTCGTGCTCTTCAAGTCCACGAGGAACTGCGTCAACCCCTCGTGCTTCTTGTCGGGCACGATCTGCGTCCGGAAGAGCGCGATCAAGTAGTCGGAGATGTGCGCGTTGCTCGTCCAGACCTTGGTGCCGTTGACGACGTAGCCGCCGTCGGCGCGCGCCGCCCGGGTGCGGATCGACGCGAGGTCGGAGCCGGAGTCGGGCTCGCTCATGCCGATCGCGAAGGCGAGCTCGCCGCGCACGATGCCGGGCAGGATCCTCTCCCGCTGCTCTTCCGTGCCGAAGCGCAGCAGCAGCGGGCCGCTCTGGCGGTCGGCCACCCAGTGGGCGCTCACCGGAGCGCCCGCCGCGAGCATCTCCTCGAGGACCACGTAGCGCTCGAGGAAGCTCCGCTCGTGGCCGCCGTACCTCTTGGGCCACGTCATGCCGATCCAGCCGCGCGCGCCGACGCGGCGCGAGAACTCGCGGTCGAAGCCGCCCCAGGACCTGGCCCGGGTCACCGGCTTGGCGCCGCTGAACTGCTCGCGCAGGAACGCCCGCACCTCGCCTCGAAGGGCCTCCGCCTCGGGCGGCAGGTCGCGCAGGGCGAAGCGGAACGTCGTCGGCATGGCGGGAGTTCAGCACACGCCGAGGGGCGACGCAACCGCCCTTGACCTCGCCGCCCCGTCGCCCTAACGTCCCGGCGATGGACGCGCAGAGCCTCCAGGGCCTGACGGCGGCGGTCGGGCCGATCGTCCTGGTCTCGGCGGCGGGGCTCCTCTTCAACGGCATTCAAACGAAGAACCTTCACATCTCCGACCGGATCCGGGGCCTCAACGCCGAGCTCCGGAGCTCGGCGACCACGGACGACCGCCGCCGTCAGGTCATGGCCCAGATCCCGCTCTTCGACCGGCGCATCCGGCTGAGCCAGCGCGCCCTCGAGCTGCTCTACCTCTCGATCCTCTGCTTCGTCCTGACCTCGCTCGTGCTGGCCGCGGCGCTCTGGGTCGCCCCGATGATGCTCACGCTGATCGTCACGCCCCTCTTTGCCGGCGGCGTTATCCTACTGGCCATCGCCCTCGTGCTCGAGTTCGTCGAGATGCGGCTGGGCCTCCGGACGATCGAGATCGAGGTGGATCGAGCGATGGGAGGAAAGCTATGAGAGGCGCGCGCCGTGGCATCGTCGCAATCGCGATCGCCGTGCTGGCCCTCGGAACGGTGCCGGCGGCCAGCGGCCAGATCCCCGCCGACACGGTGGTGATGGCCTGGCACGTGACGCTCGCTCCGAGCTGGTTCGATCCCTCCACCGCGCCGCCGCAGATCACCCCGTTCGGCCTCCTGTACGCGATCCACGACGCGCTGGTCCGCCCCTATCCGCCACACAAGATGGGCCCCAGCCTCGCGGAATCCTGGAAGGAGAGCCCGGACGGGCTCGTGTACGAGTTCAAGCTGCGCCGCGGCCTGAAGTTCCACAACGGCGATCCCGTGACGTCCGAGGACGTGAAGTTCTCCTACGAGCGCTACAAGGGCGCGGGCTCGAGCGAGATCCGGGCGCACGTCGAGGCGGTCGAGATCGTCGATCCGCTCACGGTGCGCTTCCGTCTGAAGACGCCCTGGCCCGACTTCATGACCTTCTACGGCACCACGGCCACCGCCGCGGGCATCGTCGTGCCGAAAAAGTACATGACGCAGGTGGGCGATGACGGCTTCAAGAGGCACCCGATCGGCGCGGGCCCGTACAAGTTCGTGAGCCACACGCCGGGCATCGAGGTGGTGCTCGAGGCGAACCCCGGCTACTGGCGACGGGCGCCCAGTGTCAAGCGTCTGGTCATGAAGAGCGTCCCTGACGCCAACACTCGCGCGGTCATGCTGCGTAGCGGCGACGCCGACTTCGCCTTCGCGCTCGACGGCCCGGACGCCGAGAGCATCATGCGCGACTCGCGCATGCAGATCGTACCCTCGAAGCACGCGTCGATCTTCTGGATCGAGTTCGCCGACCAGTGGGATCCGAAGTCGCGCTGGCACGACAAGCGGCTGCGCCTCGCCGTGAATCACGCGCTGAACCGGCAGCAGCTCAACGAGGCCGCGTGCCTCGGCCTCTGCCCGCCGGCAGGCGTCGTCGTGCCCCGGGTGATGGACTTCGCGCTCCAGGTCGAGCCGCCGGCCTACGATCCGGCGAAGGTCAAGCAGCTCCTCACCGAAGCCGGCTATCCGAACGGGCTCGACGCCGGCGACTTCGTCGCGATCCCCGGCTTCCCGACCCTGGCCGAGTCGATCCTCAACTATCTGAACGCGGCCGGCATCCGCATGAGGATGCGCCCGATCGAACGCGCGACGTTCTACGCCGACTGGAAGGACAAGAAGCTGCGCGGCCTCTTCCTCACCGCCGTCGGCAACTCCGGCAACGCCGCGAGCCGGGTGGAGGCGTACATTCAGTCCAAGGGCTCGCATGCCTACGGCGGCTATCCGGACATCGACGACATGTTCCTGCAGCAGGCGCGCGAGCGCGATCCCAAGAAGCGCGAGGCACTGCTCTTCAAGATCCAGCAGCTCACCATCGACCGGGTGATGTTCGCGCCGGTCTACGATCTCCGCGTGCTCCAGGGTGTCGGCCCGCGCATCGCCAAGCACACGATCACGGATGTCTGGATGAGCCCGTGGCCCTCCTACGAGGACATGACGCTGAAAGGGCAATGACCATGGGCATCACCGACGCGCGCCACACCTGGCCCGGGGCGACGCTCGCCCGGGTGCCGTACTGGGTCTACCAGGACGAAGCGAACTACCAGGCGGAGCTGCGCCGCATCTTCGAGGGGCCGGCGTGGAGCTACGTGTGCCTGGAGTCCGACGTCGCCCTTCCCGGCGACTACCGGACGACGTTCGTCGGCGAGATGCCCGTCATCGTCGTGCGTGACGCCGACGGCGCGATCCGGGCCTTCGAGAACCGCTGCGCCCACCGGGGCGCGCTGATCGCGCTCGACGACGCCGGCAACACGGCCAAGCGCTTCCAGTGCGTCTATCACTCCTGGAGCTACGACCTCGAGGGCAATCTCGTCGGGATCGCGTTCGAGAAGGGCTCCCACGGACGGGGCGGGATGCCCGCGGACTTCTGCAAGACCGAGCACGGGCCGCGCAAGCTCCGCACGACAACCCTCTGTGGTCTGGTCTTCGCGAGCCTGTCGCCCGGGGCGCCGCCGATCGGCGAATACCTCGGCGACGAGGTGCGTGGGCGGGTCGAGCGCGTTCTGCGCGAGCCCGTCGAAGTGCTCGGCCGCTTCGTTCAGGTACTGCCGAACAACTGGAAACTCTTCGTCGAGAACGTGAAGGACACCTATCACGCGAGCTTGCTGCACGCCTTCTTCACCACCTTCCGCGTGACCACGCTCACGCAGGGAGGCGGCGTGCTCGTGAGCCCCGACGGCGGGCACCACGCGTCCACCACGCGCGACCGCGCCGACGATCGCGAGAGCGCGGCGTACCGCGAGCAGGGTCTGCGCGCCGACCACGACCGCCTGCGCCTGTCCGATCCGAGCGTGCTCGACGCGGTCGACGAGTTCGGCGACGGCATCAAGCTGCAGATCCTCACCGTCTTCCCCGGATTCGTCCTGCAGCAGATCGGCAACTCTCTCGCCGTGCGTCAGGTCCTGCCCAAGGGCCCGGGCTCGATGGAGCTGCACTGGACGTATCTCGGCTTCGTCGACGACACGCCCGAGATGCGACGCCGCCGCCTCCGGCAGGCGAACCTCGTCGGGCCGGCCGGCTACGTGTCCATGGAGGACGGCTGCGTCGGCGGCTTCGTCCAGCGTGGCGCCGCCACGGCGGCCGACGCACTGTCGGTGGTCAACATGGGCGGCGACGGCGCCGAGTCGCAGGACACGCGCGCGACCGAGGCCTCGGTCCGCGGCTTCTGGAAGGCGTACCGGCGCTACATGGACTATTGAGGTGGGCGACCTCAAGGTCGCGGACCTTGTCCCGCTCGTGTCGCAGCTCAACGCCGACTACGCGCGCGCCATCGACGACGACCGGCTCGAGGACTGGCCCGACTTCTTCGTCGAGCGCTGCGTCTACAAGATCACGTCGGCCGAGAACCTCCGGCGCGGCCACGAGGTCGGGGTCGTCTATGCCGACTCCAAGGGCATGCTGCGCGACCGCGTGACGGCCCTGCGCGAGGCGAACGTCTACGAGCGCCAGACCTATCGGCACCTGGTCGGCCTGCCGGCGATCCTCGGCGAGGCCCACGGCGCGGTCCGCGCCGAGACGCCGTTTCTCGTGGTCCGCGTCATGCGCGCCGGCGCGATGGACATCTTCGCGACGGGCCGCTACCTGGACGCGCTGGTCGAAGAGGACGGCGCGCTCCGATTCCGCGAGCGCATCGTCGTCTGCGACAGCAGCCGCTTCGACACGCTGCTGGCGATCCCGCTGTAGCCCCTGGCCCCATGCGCGAGCACACGGGCCGCGCGCGGAGGCTGGCGATCTCGCTGGTGTTGCTCGGCTCGCTCGTCACCG
>WNGH01000877.1_pt1 | contig 26970 bp, 26 predicted proteins | sample 5400631 | NCBI WGS metagenome assembly WNGH01 (sample SAMN13153373, study PRJNA577476) | soil metagenome | isolation source: 115 cm soil or saprolite under Garry oak tree replicate 1 | place: USA:California | collected 2016-06-15
GATTGTCCACCAGAGTCGCTTCCGTCAGGCGTTGCTGCGAGAGCAAATCACGGATACTGTGCGGACGCAGGAAAAACAGCGACGTGAGTATCGCGGTAACCACGCCCACGAGCGACCCGAAAGTACCGGGAGCTTTTGGCGCGTAGCCGACACCAAGCGCTGTGGCGATCGTAAGCGCCAGACTTGGCTTTTCTTTTGCAGCTTCAGTTGACGGCGTCATTCCGCTTTCGTCGTGCTTCTGTCTCGGAACCACTTTCCTCAAGCTCTGCTTCGTCGAAGACCGGATCGGACACCACATACTTTTCGCTGGCCCACGCGCCCAAATCGAGTAGACGGCAGCGTTCACTGCAAAACGGAAAATCCTTGTGGAGGTCGGAGTCCGTCGCTGTCTTGCAGATGGGGCAGCGGTGTTTCATCGGAGAAGCTTAACCCAAAACGCGCAGCGGCGCTCCAGTGGTAATGCGGTGGAGCTTTTCGTGTGTGGGAGGTTCGCGTTTCGGTGTCTTTGTAGCGTCGGCCTTTAGGCCGCCATCTTTAATGTGTGGCACTATTTCCACGACACGTCCGATCAGATCGTACGCATCAGTCTTTGTGATTTCCACACGAGCGGCGTCGCCCGTGTCTGCGAATCGGCCGTCAGGCAGCTCGATGTCCGTCAAATATAATTTGCCGTCTATTTCGGGGGCCATGCCTTGCAAGCGTGCTTCCCAAACGAGCGGATTATCCTTTGAGGGTCCCTCGATCAACGCCGTTTCCGTACGGCCCTTCCAATTCTTTAATCGTTCACGGGAAATTTTCTTTTGGATGGCCATCAGGCGGTTGCGCCGGTCCGTCACAACTTCCGCATCGACCTTTCCATCCAGCGCAAAACTGTCTGCGTTGTCTACGTCTGAATATTCAAAAACGCCCATCCAGTCAAATTGCCCGGCGCGCACGAAATCGCAGAGTTCTTTGAAGTCATTCTCCGTTTCGCCGGGAAATCCGACGATGAATGACGTCCGCAGCGAAACTCCCGGAATCGTCGTGCGAATGCGCTCCAGCAACTTCAAAAATGCTTCCCCATGCGATCCCCGCTTCATGCGTGCCAGCATGTTACGGCTGGCGTGCTGCAATGGCATGTCCATGTACTTCGCAAGACGCGGATGAGCGGCAAGCGTGTCCAACAACTTCTGTGTCACACGATTCGGGTACGCGTAGAGAAAGCGCACCCAGAGAAGTCCATCGATACCAGAAAGCGCTTCCAGCAATTTCGCTAAGCCGTCGCGAATTCCGAGATCTTCACCGTAAGAAGTGGTGTCCTGGCCAATCAGCGTGACTTCGCGCGCGCCACTTGCGGCAAGATTCTCCGCTTCGCGCAATACGGATTCAAAGCGGCGGCTGCGGAATTTCCCGCGCAATTGCGGAATGATGCAGAAGCTGCACGGATGATCGCAGCCCTCGGCTATTTTCATGTAAGCGGCATGTTTCGGCGTGGTCAGAATTCGTGGGGTCAAATCGTGGTAGAGAAACGCAGGTGGTTCCGCAGGCAAAACGCGCAATTCGCCATGCACAGCTTCCAGGATGCGCTCCACTTCGCCGGTTCCCACGACCGCGTCCACTTCTGGCACTTGCGCGAGAATCTGGTCGCGGTAGCGTTCGACGAGGCATCCTGCCACGATGAGTTTCTTCGCGGAGCCGAATTTTTTGTGCTCCGCCATCTCAAGAATGGCGTCAACGGATTCCTTCTGCGCGGGTTCAATGAAGCTGCAGGTGTTCACCACAAGCACGTCCGCTTCGTCTGCACGCGGAGTCAACTCGTAACCATCGCGCGCAAGAATGCCCATCATTACCTCGCTATCGACAAGGTTCTTTGGGCATCCCAGACTGACAAATCCGACCTTCGGCATGGAGAAAATTGCGCCTTTTCGCAATTCTCTATTGTAGCACGCGCCCTAGCCTGGCCTGAGTGACCCCGCTCGCCGAGGCGCGTTCATCTTGTCCGAAGCTCGGCGCGGATGGTTCCGAGAAGTTGTTGCAGGCGGGGTACATCGCACTTGGCATTGCCAAACCGGGCGGCCGCATAAAGCAGTGTGAACTCTTCCACCATCCGGCTCAACGCCGGCTTTTTTACGGCCGCTGCGAACTCAAACGGAGTTTGCGTTTCGTTTCGTGTATAACCGTGGCGACCCATCAAATGCAGCAACTCCGAATACATTCTCGAAGCAATTTGTGAACTGGCCGCGCTGACGTTCTTTCCGCGCAACACGAAAGCCATGCGCAGTTGCCTCAGAAGCCGGCCGACCAGGCCATAGCGCAGCGCAACGAGCAGCAGAACCAAGAGCAGGGGTAACACGAACGAAACCCTCGCGTGGTGGATTTGCCACATGCTGAGATTATCTTTCATGTGCCGCTGCATTTTGGACAACCAGGCAACGCCAAATTCGCGCCAGTTACGCGACTTCACCTGGAAACTTTGCGCAAGCGCCGTCTGGTGCGCGAAATCGTAGCTGATCACCCAGTCGTTCCACGTCAATTCTGCCCAGTCCGCAAGATGCGAAAGCCGCGAAAAAAAACTGGTCGTCACGATCGGAGCGTCAGGCGTTGGGTCAAATACAATCCAGCCGCTTCCGGGGAAATACGCTTCCACCCAACTGTGCGCATCGCTGGCGCGCACGATGTAATCGCCGCCCAGTTCATTGAATTCTCCGGGCAGAAAGCCGTTCACTTCGCGCGAAGGAATGCCCAGCGTGCGCAGCATAACCGTCATCGCCGACGCGAAATATTCGCAGTGTCCTGCACGCGTTTCGAAAAGAAAGTGCGCCAGCGGATCCTTGCCGGGAGTTCCCGTGAGATTCAGGGTGTAGGCGAATTTTGTTTTCAGAAACGATTCGAGCGCAACAGCTTTATCGTACGGGGTCGCCGCGTGCTGCGTGGCCGTGCGGGCAAGCACTGGGATCCGCGCATCGATTTCCGGCAACTGCAGGTAAGTGTTAGTTATGGCTTCGGGGTAACCCACAGCTGCGGCCTGAAGACGAGCGCGGTCCGGCGCGGGAAGCTGCGAAATTCCCGTGTAACGCACCGAAACGAAATTGTGAAACGGGTTCATCAGCGAACCCGTGGCGTCACGATAGATGTAGTTGCGCCGATGGCTTATTCCGCCGGCTTCGCCCGTGAAATTTCCCCGGACTGCCAAAATCGCTCCTGCGACGAAGAGCGCATCGGATGCCATCGGCTCCTGCAGCACGGTGAATTGCAAAATCTGTCCGCGCAATTCGCCAGCTTTCGGCTTGTCGCGTAGCGCGATCCAGCCGTCACTATTGGCTGAAAGCGTCTCCGGGCTGCGCTCTGCCGACGTCCATCGCCTTCCGTCGAAGTTTGCCAGGGCGTTCCCACGCCAGCGCAGCGCTGGATAGTTGACTGGTGAACCGGTTTCGACTCGCAGTACCACGGCAGAACTTTTCTTGATTTCTCCAATTTGTCCGAGCTCCACCTGATCGGTAAATCCGCTAAGAAGTGTTGGGTTGAAACTGGTCTTGCCGAGATAGCCTGCACTGACGCGAGGAAGGAGAAAAAACAAAACAGTGCCGCATAGGATTGCTCCTACGGATACGGTGAAGGCCGCGAGACCAAGTGCGCGCGCGAGCTTTTTCTCTGAGTTGGGCGTCGAAGCGGCCGGGGGGATCAATGCGCCGCTCGCTCCGCGGCGGAGTTCTAGTCCTGCATACGTTGCGACGGCGAACAGAAGAAACAGGAAGAATAAAAAGAGGAACGTCGTGTCCACGGTGAGTACGGCGGAAGCCAGCACGGCTGCAAACGCGAGCATCACCAGAAAGTGCGCGTCGCGATCGGTTCGCGCACTGTATAGCCTAACCAGAAGAACAAAAATCAGGAAGTGGACCGAACTGATCAACGCGGCGTAGAGAGGAGGATTAGGAGAATTCGCGGCCAGGCTTCGCGAGAGGAAAAACATATCCACGGGGAAGAAGAGGAGGTAGCACAGAACCATGAAAGTGGCAGTTCGGGAAGTCAGTTCGGGCTCGTGGCCGTGCCACCAGCGCCGGGCACGGTAGAGCAGAGCTAAAGTTGCGGCGATCGAGGTGAAGAGATCGATTTTTCCGGTGCCAACCAGCGTGAGCATCGCGGTAAGCAGCAACAGAAAAAGAGAAACGCGAAAAAAACGTTCCGCGGGGAGAGGTTGCGCGATAGAAAGTGACGTACGGGCAGCCATGGCCGAACCCTAATCGTAGCATTCGGCTTGCAAGTGCCGGATGGCAGCGGTCCAATCAATAACCGTTAGCGCCTTGTTTTCGGCGCCGAAAGATGTTTGAGAGCACTTCGAGCGATTTTCCGTGTGAGACCGGAAACCGGCATCGAGTGAACCTCGGTCAGCGGCAGGTGTTTTGCGCGCAAAATCTTGGGTAGCAGCTTCACGCGAACAAGGTATGCAGCGACGGAAATCGTTCGATACGTGACGGTGTGCCGCACTTCATCCAATAATTCTGGTCGAACGAATTTTGCGTTTTTGATTCGCAAATCGCGATGCAGAATTGCGTGAAAGGCACTCTCCAAATTTGCCGGTGCCGACACGGTTGGGAAATGCCAGAGTTTTGCGACCAACGACGGAATATGATCGTCGGCCTTGTTGCCGGCGAGAATCGCGGGGGGAGGCAGAAGCAGGGAATTGCCCTTTGAATCCAACAACACGACGCTGACGAGTTGGACTGCTACAACGGCGCGCTTCTTGCGTTTTTCCGGCAGCGACCCGGCAATGCCCAGCTTTCTTCCTTCGCAGAATTGCGCTACCGGGCAAAGCAAACACTGCGGCGAGCGCGGAGTACACAGCGTCGCACCGAGCTCCATCATCGCCTGGTTCCAATCACCGGAAGATTCGCTCGCCAACAAGCGATCAGCGCTCGCTTGCAGATTGCCCCAGCGTTCTGGTTCCCGTAGATCGCCGCGAATTGCTTCGAGACGCGACACCACTCGTGCGACGTTTCCATCAAGCACGGCGTGCTTCTCATCGAACGCGATGCTTAGGATGGCGGCCGCGGTGTATTCACCGATGCCTGCCAACGCCAAAACGTCTTCGCGTTGACGCGGGAATTTGCCTCCGTGCTTTGCGACGATCTGCTGCGCGGCGTGCTGCAAATTGCGGGCGCGGCTGTAGTAACCGAGTCCAGACCAAAGGCGCAGCACTTCTTCCTGCGGGGCCGAGGCGAGGGACTCCACGTCGGGGAAGCGATCGAGGAATTTGTCGTAGTAGGGAATAACCGCCGCGACTCGCGTCTGCTGCAGCATGACTTCCGAAATCCAAATGCGGTAGGGATCACGATGTTTGCGCCAAGGCAATGCGCGCTGAAATATCTGGAACCAGCTGAGAAGCGAATCGCGGAATTTTGGTAAATCGGCGGTATCCAAACGCTCACCCACAAAGAGTTCGCTAACGCAGTTGATGGATTTCTTCAAGCGACTCGAGGAAGATCACGTACGAAGAGTGCCACAGTTCAGCGGGAATTGTGCCGCGAGCGCGGCTGGTCACAATAATTTTGAAGAGTTCGGGTGAGGCTGCCAGATCCTGCAGCAGCGCGCTCTGTGCTTCCGTTGATACTGGCTGTGCCAATGCCAGGTACTGCAGAATCGCAAATATATTTTCTTCCGCCGGCGCGAGCATTGTTTCAATTCCTGCGCTGCGAAATTGCAGGTAAGCATTGCGCTCATAGAAGTGCCAGGCGATTCCCGCGCATAACGTGACGGCACGCTCAAATCTTTCGTTCAATTTTGCGGTATTCTGCGCGCCTGCACCCCCTCCATGCGGATCAAGCACCAACAGCAGGCGGCGATCATCCTCTCGGGCAAATTCTCGCACCATCAATGAGCCGGCCCGCGCGGAAGCTTTCCAGTGCACGTGACTTGCGCTGTCGGTCGGAACGTATTCGCGCAGGGAGTGCAGGTCGTGTCCGCGGCCTTTGTTGTAGCTTTCGATGCTGCCTTCGATTCCTGGGAAGATTTCGTTGAGTTCGGCATTCGAGTCCACGGACGGATAAACGAGGGCTTCGGATTTCAAGACAATGCGACGCGCTTTTTGCAAGAAGCCGAAGGGAAATCGCGTGACGAGTCGGAAGCTGTCCTGAACGTGCAAGCCCCGCCGCAAGAACGTGACTGGGACACTCTGCCTCATGCGATCCTGGCGCTTCAGATGCGGAAAGAAGACCGGCGTTTCAAGCAAAGCCGCAACCGGCGCGTCTTTCGGCACGACTGCTTCGACCCGCAACGCGAAAGATGGCAGCGTGAGTTTCTGATTCATCAATTCGACGCTGGCCCGCACGGTCTGTCCGGCGAAGATGTGTTCGGGAACATCGATCTTCAGGTCGATACCAGCGAGCGAGATCGACGAGAGAATTCCAGACATCAAGATCACGGATACGAGGCACGCGAGAATCAGGAAGAGCAGGTTATTGCCCGTATTCAGCGCTGCGAGAGCGACGAGTAATGTCGCTCCAAAATAAAGCCAACCGGCGCGGCTGATTTTGTATTCAACTTTGTGGCCGATCCAGCGGAGCGGCGTTCGCTTGGCGAGAGTGGGCACCAGCGTGACGGCGACCCACGCGGCAATCGCGAGTGCAAAAAGCGCGGAGCTTGCGGCTACGCCAAGATTGCCGAGTTCCGCGGCGGCTCCAGAATACACGGCGAGTAACAGAGCGACTCCGAGTGCAGTGATTGAGAGGAAGAATGCGCGAACGCCGGGACGGTCGGCTTTGGCCCAGAGTTGCGCGAGAGTGGAAGTGGTGGTGGTCGTCGGCGGCATGGGTAGCGTTTGTGGCATTCCTGGTGCGTCGACAATCGAAGCGAGATTCCTCGCTTCGCCGGCCTGCGCAGGCAGGCTCGGAATGCCGGCGCTGCTTTCCATCGCAGCAATTTTATACGATGCCTGCAAGACCCAAGACCGCGGCATAAAGCCACGGCTACAACAACCGGCGCCTGACGCGTTACAGCGGGACGCGGACGGAGTCTACGATCTCCCGCAAAGCCGCTTCGGTGGTTTCTGATTTTTTCTGAAGCGAAGCGTGGCGAGCGCTGGCCACGACACGGTGCGCGAAGACCGTGACCGCTAATTGTTTGAAGTCGTCGGGCACGCAGTAGTCGCGCCCTTCGAGAAACGCTCGCGCTTGCGCGGCACGTTGTAGCATCAAAGTTCCCCGCGGACTGACGCCGAGCGCGAGTTGATCTGAGTTGCGCGTGCGGTTCACGATTTCGAGTGCATAGTCGTGCAGGCTTGCGTCGACTTTCACGTGCGTGACGGACTCCTGCATGGCGAGCACTTCGCTGACATCGGCGACCGGCTCCAAATTTTCAATGGGATTGTCGAAAGCGCGGCGGCGCAGGATTTCACGTTCAGTTTCGTGCGATGGATAGCCCATCTTGATACGCATCAGAAAACGATCGAGCTGCGACTCGGGGAGCGGGTAAGTGCCGTGGTGCTCGACCGGATTTTGCGTGGCGATGACCAGGAACGGTTGCGGCAGCGGATGAGTTTTTCCATCCACGGTGACTTGCGCTTCGTTCATGGCTTCAAGCAAGGCGGATTGCGTGCGAGGCGTCGTGCGGTTGATTTCGTCGGCCAGCACCACGTTGGCAAAAAGCGGGCCGGGACGGAACTCAAATTCGCGGGCGTCGGGTTGGTACACGCTGACACCGAGCACATCGCTCGGCAAAAGGTCAGAAGTAAATTGCACGCGCTGAAAAGTGCAATGAAAAGATTTCGCGAGCGCCTGCGCAAGGGTGGTTTTGCCTACTCCGGGAACGTCTTCAATCAGCAAGTGCCCACGGGCGAACAACGTGATCAGCGCAAGCTGAATGGCTTCTTCTTTGCCGTAAATGGCGCGGGCGATGGAGCGCTGAAGTTGCGAAACGACCTGAGAGGTAGCGGCCGGCATCGGTTGAAAACCCCGGATAATCCTGTTACAAAAGAAAGGCTGCGCTGCGATCCGTTGTGCAAATGAAAATGTGTCGCGAAGCAGTCCACCCGTTCCAAACGGGCGATTAGCTCAGCGGTTAGAGCGCTCGCCTCACACGCGAGAGGTCAAAGGTTCAAATCCTTTATCGCCCACCACTTTCTTCTGCCTCTGATATTCTAACGGAACGAAACCATGTTAACCGTTCTTCGTGCATTTGAGTTTCTAGGTTTGAGCATCTGGCTGGGGAGCGATATTTTTTTGAGCTTTGTGGTGGCGCCGGGGGCGTTTTCGGTGCTGGCGAGCCGGGATCAGGCCGGGGCGATTGTCGGATATTCGCTGGGGCGGATGCATTGGATGGGGATTGTTTGCGGAGCGGTGATTTTATTGGTGCGGCTTTTGCGGATTCGGAGTTTGACTGCTTTGGTGGCGCCTGCTGCTTTGTGCGTCACATTGATGATTGTGCTTACTGTGATTTCACAAGTGGCGGTCAGTCCGCGGATGGCGGTGCTGAGGGTGCAGATGGGGTCGATTGAGGCTACAGCAGCGGGGAATCCGTTTCTGGCGGAGTTTGGGCGGTTGCATACGATTTCGGTTGGGTTGGAGAGTGGAGTATTGCTGACGGGATTTGCTGCATTGTTCTTGACGGTTAGAGATGCCTCGGCGGTGGTGCGGTAGAAGAAGGAGTGCCTGCCAGGCTGGGCGCGCAACCTCTCAGGCTGGATTAAACCAGGCTCGGATGCCCAACCTACCGTACCGCCGTACCCCCTTCCCCCTCTTTTTTCGTAAATAGTCATTTTAAAGAGGCTAGCTCGAACAAGCTTGTCGATGGACATGCTTTCTGGATACCTCTGTGTGTCCTATTGCGTCGTCATCCTCCAACCAGTGTGAGCAGCTCGCGACGGATCCGGTCCTTTTGTTGCCACTCTAGAGTTGAGGTCCTTCGCACATCCTCGTCGGATGCACTCAGGATGACAATTTTGTCGTGGTTGAACCACGGAAAAATTGGACGCGCGAGAAACGCGGGGCTAAGACCAATCTTATGCGAGCTCTAGCGGCGCGGTGGGCGCTTATGCCTGGATTTGGTTTTGTTGCGGCCAGAGGCGGTCAGCTTGGTGCGTTTACGCTTCAATTTGGGCGGGCGGATTTTGTTGGTGGCGGCGTAGCCGGCGAGTTCGAAGGCGCGCCACATGTACCAGGAAGCGACGGTACGGTAGGGGCGCCAGCGTTCGCCGAAGGCGAGGAGCTCTGCAGGGCGGGGCATGTGTTTTTTGCCGTAAGCGACGGACCAGCCTTTTTTGATGCCTAGGTCGTGGATGGGGAGTACGTCAGGCCTGCCTAGCCGGAAAATCAAAAACATTTCTACGGTCCAGGCCCCGATGCCGCGGACGGAGATTAGGCGTTCGACGAGTTCTTCGTCCGACAATTTCAGGGCTTCCTCGTGGGTGGGAACAATTCCGTCGATTGTTTTTTGGGCGAGATTTTTCATGGCCAGGATTTTTGCGCCGGAAAGGCCGGCCTTGCGCAGGGCAGCTTTGCTGAGTTTGAGCATTTCTTGCGGCGTGGGAGCTTTGCCGCTCGTGCTGAGTGCCTTGATGCGGGCGAAGATGGTGGCGGCGGCTTTGCCGGAGATGGATTGGTAGGCGATTGATTCGAGAAGCGCTTCATACGGAGATTGCGTGTGATCGATGTTGGGATCGAAGGGCATGGCTTCCTGGACGAGGCGAGCGATGCAGGGATCGCAGTTGGAGAGATGGGTCACGGCGATGGCTAGATCGAAGGGCAGTTCGGAAAGCGTGCTCATGGCTTCGGTAGATTAGAGCAATTGTAGGAAAAAGTGAAAACATGCAGACAGCAACGCTGAGATGTACGTGAACGGAGGTAGGCCAAAGTCCCAACTATCCGATCAGAAGTCACTTATTATTCCGTGGAGCGGACGGACGTATGAGCGCGAACAGGGAGAAAAGGTTTATGCAGAAGCCGATGTGCGGAACTCAGTTTTTTGTTGTCTCATTCGTGGCGTTAGCATTCGGCGCGGTAGTAATGGCACAAGACCACACCCTAAGGATCGCGCAAAAGATGTCCGACGGGCAGCCTATAAAAGTCGAGCAAAGCAGTCCTCTTCCCGAAGACCACGAAAGCTGTGCTAGCCGCTTTTGATAAATACGAAGTTGTGGGAATGGGCGCAGCACATGGGAATAAAGACCTTGACGACCTTGTTCTGCACCTCCTCCGCGATCCTACTTTTCCTGACAAGGTAAACGACGTGGTCGTCGAGTGTGGCAATTTACTCCATCCTAGACCGCTATATTGCCGGCGGCGAAGTTACAATCTCCGAAGCGCGGCAAGTTTGGCGCAATACGACGCAACCGATGTGCAGCGTGTCGGGATTTTACGAAATACTTTTTCCTTTAGTTCGCAGAATCAATCAGAGGCTTCCCCCGCAGAAAAGGCTGCGCATGTTGGCGGGGACCCTCCTCTGGATTGGAGCAAAGTCAAAAACAAATCCGAAGTCATGCTGGACCGGGATGCCACTGTTGCCTCGGTAATGCAGAAAGAAGTCCTCTCCAAGCACCACAAAGCGCTCATGCTCTTTGGTGTTTTTCATCTTTTTCACAACAACAACCGCGCGCCAAAAGGATTGGAATCAGCGGTGCAACGTTACGAAAGAGACTATCCGGGTATTACGCTAGTGATTGCGGACTTGATCGTGTCCACGGATTCGCCCGCGCCAGGGCGCGACGAGTTGGAAGGGCGAATGGCCTCCTGGCCAGTTCCATCGCTCGTACAAAATATCCGAGGCACCTGGCTCGAGGATGTAGACAAAACTTACTTTTCTAAAATGGTAGACGCTTATCTCTATCTTGGTCCTAGTAGCTTGATGTTGGTTGAACCGAGACCGGCTGAAATATTCTCTAACAAGGGATATATGGAGGAACTCCACCGAAGAGCGGCGATCATCGAGGACACGTTCTTAACGGACCAGACGAATCCCGACAAACTTTCCGACCTGAATTTCAGCCCATTCTTGTACTGAATTACCGGAAGCATTTCCTAAGATTTCAAGTTGTGAGTAATGCTCTTATCGAAAATGCAGCCAGCATCCGGAAACAATCCATACAAGGAGGGTGTGCTAAACTTTCGGGTTTATGCAAACAGGAATTATTGGACTACCACAGGTTGGAAAGACGACGCTGTTCCGGATTCTGACGAAGGCGCATGTGGATCCGGCGAAGGGCGGGCAGGAGACGCGGGTTGGCGTGGCGAAGGTGCCGGAGCCACGGCTGGTGGAGTTGGCTAAGCTTTACAATCCCAAGAAAATTACGTATGCCACTGTGCAGTACGTCGATCTTGGCGGAATGCAGAAGGAGCGGATGCGGGATGCGCTGGCCTCTTTGCGTGAGGTGGATGCGATTGCGCATGTGATTCGCGTGTTTGACGATCCGAGCGTGCCGCACGCGGAGGGCAACGTCGATCCTTTGCGTGATGCTACGAATCTGGAGTTGGAGCTGATTCTTTCCGACCACGAGCAGATTGATAAGCGGCTGGAGCGGCTGGAAAAAGATTTGAAGAAGAAGGCCGACAAGCAGTTTGAGTTGGAGAAGGCCGTTCTAGAGAAGTGCAAAGCCCATCTGGAGGCGGAAAAGCCATTGCGGGAATTGCCGCTGACTCCGGAAGAGCGGAAACCGATTGGCGGATTTTTGTTTTTGTCGCAGCGGCCGATGTTGTACGTGTTGAATTTGGGCGATGAAGAGGCAGGAGAGCTCGATACGGCCGTGGAGCGGCACAAGCTGGGCGCTTTGCAGGGGCGGCCCAATACGGCAGTGGTGGCGGTTTGCGGACGGCTGGAAGCGGAATTGGCGGAGATGAATGACGCGGAAGCGGCGGAACTGCTGGCTTCTTATGGATTGAAAGAGCCGGGGCTGAACCGGCTGATTCGCGCGACATATGATTTGATGGGGCTCACCTCGTTTTTTACGGCGGGCGAGCCGGAAGTGCGGGCCTGGACGATTCACAAGAATACGAATGCGGTCAAGGCTGCGGGCGCGATCCACAGCGATATCGAAAAGGGATTTATTCGCGCGGAAGTCGTGCGGTGGAATGATTTGCTGGCGGCGGGAAGCCTGGGAGCGGCGCGAGAAAAGGCGCAGGTGCGGCTGGAGGGGAAAGAGTACATCGTGCAGGAAGGCGATGTGATTTTGTTCCGGCACTCAGGGTGAGCCGAAACGATCGGATTCGCCACAGAGGCACAAAGACACATCAGAGAAGAACGAGAGAAAGGCCGCGAGGACTGAAACGGAAGGGATTGTAGTTGCCGGCTGGCTGATGTCTCGAGTTTGTAAGCTACGGAGTTAGCAGCTGGAGAGAGACAGCGAGCCCCGCAACGGACGAAATGGAAAACCAGGAAGCGTTGAGGATAGGACTGGCGGCGATCCTGGGGCTGGTAGCCGCGGGCGGAAACCTGCTGGGCGGATATTTCGTGGTTCGCAAAGAGTGGCCGCGCCGGTTCCTGCAATATTTTCTGGCGTTGGGCGCGGGCTACATGCTGGCCGTCTCGCTGATCGATATTATTCCGGAGTCAGTGCGACTTGCGGGACAAGGTGCATTTCTGTATGTGCTTGCCGGATTTTTCCTGATTCATCTTTTCGAACATACAATTGCTCCACATTTTCATTTTGGCGAGGAGACTCACGAAGAGGAGTTTTCAAAGCGCAACGCGCGTCGAGCGGTGCTGCTCGGGTTGGCGATTCATGCGTTTTTTGACGGCGTGGCGATTGCGGCGGGTTTCTTGGTTTCGACATGGCTTGGAGCCGTGATTTTTGTGGCGGTGTTTCTGCACAAGCTGCCAGAGGGATTTACGGTCGCTTCGATGGTTTTGGCCAGCGGGCAGAGCAGGAAAAGCGCGATACGAGCGGCGGCAACGCTCGGCGGAGCGACGCTGCTCGGTGTGGCACTCACAAGCGTTTTTCAGGGACAACTTCAATATGCGCTTCCGTTGGCAGGCGGAGTTACGCTTTATGTAGCGGGCACGGATTTGCTGCCTGAGGTAAATCGCGAGCCGAACTGGCGGATGGCGCTTCTGGTGTTCGCTGGTGTTGCTATGCTATTGATATTGCAGCATTTAGTTGGCGTTTGAGGCTTGCCGGACATTGTGGAATTTCTTGAGCTGGGGTACGCCAGCTAGGCCGTCCGGGCGCCATGCAGGACGTCTAAGGCCTAGAAATCAGGTGGTTTAGCGTGAGTCGTCTTCTTAAACGCTGGATAAATTGCGCCCGCAACTTAATGAGATTGCGTGTGTTAGATGGGGTGTGGTCGCTATGACCAGGTCGGACGTCCAACTGATGCTGGACGTGAAGTCGGGCGACGAACGGTCGTTCGAACTTCTGTTGCAGCGTTATCGGACTCCGCTGGTCAATTTCCTGTACCGGATGGTGCGAAGCCGGGAGCAGGCGGAAGATCTGGCCCAGGAGGTTTTCATTCGAGTGTACCGTGCCCGGGAAGAGTACGTGCCGAGCGCGAAGTTCACCACCTGGCTTTTCCGGATTGCAACAAACCTTGCTTTGAATTCGCTGCGGGACCACCGGTACCAGAAGCTGGAAATGTCGATCGACGCGCCCTTGACGAACTCTGAGGAAGGCGACGAGAGGCCGTTTGAAGTGGCGGACAAGCATCCGACGGTCGAGCAGGAATTGGTGGAGGAAGAGCGCAAGAAGATGATCCGGCACGCGATCGAAAAATTGCCGGAGAAGCAGCGAGCGGCGGTATTGCTGCACAAGTATCAGGAGCTGGACTATGCGGAGATCGCGAAGATTTTGAGTTGTTCGGAGAGTGCGCTGAAATCGTTGCTGTTTCGCGCGTACGAGGTGTTGCGAGTGGAGTTGGCGCCGCTAGTGAGACAGGGAAAAGCAAAGTAAGAAGGATGGGAATGATGAGCTGCACAAAAATGGAAGAACGGATTTTGGCCTACGTCGATGGCCGGCTGAAGGACAGCGAACGGAGCGAGACTGAAAAGCATCTGGCTTCGTGTGCGGCGTGCCGCGTGCGCGTGAATGAGTTTCGGTCGGTAGGCGAACTGCTGGATGAACTGCCGCTGGTGGAACCTTCGCCAGCGTTTGATGTGAGAGTGCGTGCGCGTGTGGCTGCAGAGCCAGTCAAGCCAAGTTGGTGGGCATGGTTGAGGCCGTCGCCGCGAATTGCGTTTGCGGCTTCGGCGTTGTTGGTGGCGACTTTGTGGATTGGATATCACTCGCAAATCATTGCGCCGCCGGCGATTCCTCCTGATGAAGCGGACGCACAGATGATGCAGGACATTTCTGTGATGGAAGATCACGATACGCTGGCGAATTTTGAACCGTTGAAGGAACTACCGCCAGCGGTAGATAACGCGGATGACGCGGACGATTCAGACCATCAGATGTAAGGCGAAATGCGGAAAAGATTCCAACTCGGATGGGCAACGCTGGCGGTGATTGGTTTTGCCGTCTTAAGCGGTGCTATTGGCGGCGCGGTAATGGCGCAGCAATCGCAAAATCATCCCGACCGTCCGCCGCAGAGGCAGCAGCCTGCACCTCGTCCACAGACGCAGCGGCCGAGCACAAATAATCCGAACGCCAGCCGGGCGCCGGCGCAACAGGGGCGCCAGCCAAGTCCCGCCGCAAATCGTCCGGCGGAACGTCTACCGGAGCGTCGATCGGAACGGGTGCCGAACCGGACCTCAGAACATCAAGCGAACCAACGCCAACTGAACAATGAAATGAACGGGCCGCCCAACCGGAATGAGAATCGGCCGCCTTCGGCGACGAATGGACCTGCACGTTCGAATAATTTCAGAAATTCGAACGATTTCAGCGAGCGGCCGAATGAAAACAGGCCAGGAGCAACACTGCGGCCCAGACAGCAGGCTGGTGTGGGCGCGCAGCGTCCGTTTGTGGACCGCATGCGCGAATTAACGCCGCAACAGCGCGACCGTGTGCTACAGAACAGCAAAGCATTTCAAAACCTTGCTCCAGAGCAGCAAGGCCGCATCCGGCAGCAGTTCAATCAGTGGGACCGCTTGAATGGGCAACAGCGGGCAGATCTGCGCGCGAAAGAAGATACCTGGCGCAGGATGACGCCTGAGCAACGCGAGCATATTAAGAATGATGTGCTGCCGAAGTGGAGACAGATTCCGTGGGAGCGCCAGCAGGCGATTCAGCAGAAGCTTGGCGTGCTGCAAAATATGCCGGAGTCCGCGCGCAACCGGCGCTTGAGCGATCCGAACTTTACGCGCGGAATGAGCGACGAAGACAAAGCGACACTGCACGACTTGAGCCACTTGCATGTGGGCGGGGCGCCTGATCCGCCGGGGAATGAGTGAAGCAGTACCAAGTGATCGTTCCAAAACTCGAACTCGAAACTCGAAAAACGAAATACGAAAATGGGTGGTGCTGCGGCCGCCGGGTCGTAGCCAGGTGTTGACTCCTCGAAGGTTTGAAGAAACAAGATCAACAGTCCAAATTGACAGAGTGGATGCTCTCGCGGCATCGTGACTTGTCTAAATGCGGTGCATCGAACCAGCAGAGGCCGAGCTTTTGAAGAGCGATTGTAGTTCCATCCATCGTTCGAGCGACAATTCAGTCAGTCTGGAAGGCACACGCAGAGCGGTGAAGTTTGAGTTTAGCCGTAGAGCGCTGGGCAAGCTATGACGCGGTTTCGCGCGCTGAAACACAGAAATTTCCAACTGTTTATCGCCGGGCAGCTCGTTTCGCTTATCGGAACGTGGATGCAGACGACCGCGCAGCTATGGCTGGTTTACGATTTGACGCACTCACCTGCGCTGTTGGGGATTTTTGGATTTGCCAATCAAATTCCGATGCTGGTTCTTGCTTCTGTCGGTGGTTACGTTGGCGACCGCTACAGCCGGCATCGTGGAGTGATTGCCACACAGACAATTTCGATGGTGCTCGCATTTATCTTGGCCGGCTTGACGTTGTCGCATCACATTCGCGAGTGGTCGTTAATTGCGATTACCTTTTTAGTGGGAATCGTAAACGCGTTTGATGTGCCGATCCGTCAGGCGTTTTTCGTGGAGATGGTTGGAAAAGAAGATTTGCCGAACGCCATTGCGCTGAACTCCTCGATTTTCAATGGAGCGCGCGTGGTGGGCCCGGCGATTGCCGGGTTTGCGATTGCCTGGATCGGCGCAGGCTGGTGTTTCTTTTTAAACGGACTGAGTTTTTTCGCTGTCATTCTGGCGCTGATGGCGATGAGGATTCAGCCGCAGGAGCGCAAACCGAGCACGGAATCGCCATTGCAAAGTTTGCTGCAAGGATTTCGGTTTGCCATGAAGGATCGGCCAATCCGCTCTGCGTTGTTGCTGCTGAGTTTGTTGAGTCTTCTGGGTCTGCAGTATTCGGTTTTCATGCCGATTTTTGCAAACGACATCCTGCACGCTGGAGCGCGTGGCTTGGGGCTCTTGATGAGCGCGGCGGGAGTCGGAGCAGTGCTCGGTGCGCTGCAGTTTGCGGCGCGCACGACTTACAAGGGCCTTGCGAAATGGATCGCGGCAATGTCCATCGTCTGCGCGTGTGGACTGATCGTGTTTTCGCAATCGCACGTTTTCTGGTTGTCCGCCGCGGTTTTGTTCGTAGTGGGATTTGCGGCAACATCGCAGATGGCTGCAACCAACACGACCGTGCAAAATCGCGTGCCGGATGAACTTCGCGGACGAGTGATGGCGGTGTACGCGACGATGTTCATGGGAGTGCAGCCGCTGGGAGCGTTGCTGGCTGGAGGAATTGCGAAACGGATTGGTGCTCCGTTTACGCTGGCGATTTTTGGATCGATATGTTTGATAGGGAGCCTGGTTTTTGCTGCGTGGGTCTTGATGCGGCTACGCGCCGCGCAAGAGGCGGCGCAAGTTCAGGCAGGATTGGGCCGATAGAGCCACGACGGTTGCACGACCGCGTCTGCGGCGGGAATGGCGGCAACTTCGGCGAGGACCGCATCGACTTGCGAACGTAGCGGCGAGAGAGAACAGACCGGGTCGGTTGCGGCAGCATCGCCCGCGAGCAAGAGGGCCTGACAGCGGCAACCGCCAAAGTCCTGCGCACGACGATCGCATGATTTGCACGGCTCCTGCATCCAATCTTCGCCGCGGAATTTCTGAAATGCGTCGCTCGATTCCCATATTTCGCGTAGAGATTTCTCTTTTACATTTTCAAACCGCAGGCCGGGGATAACCGCCGCTGCGTGACAGGGAAACGCTTCGCCACTGGGCGTAAGAAGCATCGCTTTGCGTGCCCAGCCCCCCATGCAGGGCTTGGGGAACTTCGCGTAGTAGTCGGGAACGACGTACTCGATACGCAGTTTGCCGAGTACACGCGCCTGTGCGCTTTTGAAGAAATCGAGCGACTGCGTTAATTGATCGCGGGTTGGGAGAAGTTTGCCGCGATTTGCGAATGCCCAGCCGTAATACTGCACATGAGCGAATTCGACGCGTGAGGCGGAAGAGTTTTCCGCGAGGGACAGCATTTCGTCAAGCTGATCGAGATTGCTACGATGCAGGACGAAATTGAAAGTGACGCCGACACGGCGCGACTTTAGCCAATCGAGCACGCGGAGTTTTTGGGCATGAGCTTTGGTGCCACAGATTTCGTTGGCAGACTCCTCGCGGGCACCTTGGAAGCTGAGTTGAAAGTGGTCGAGCCCGGCGGCGAGTAGATCATCGAGGCGTTTTTCGTCGAGCGGCAGGCCGGAAGTGATCAGGTTGACATAAAGTCCAGCGGCCCGCGCCGCCTGAACGAGCAAGGAAAGATCGGGACGAGCGAGCGGCTCGCCTCCGGTGAGGTCGACTTGCATGACACCGAGTTCGGCGGCCTCACGGAAGACGCGGGACCAGGTGTCGGTCGGCAATTCGTTCGTGCGGGCGGCAAGCTCTTGAGGATTGGAGCAGTAGACGCAGTGCAGCGGGCACCGGTGAGTGAGTTCGGCGATGAGCGCGAGCGGATTTGCGAGGGCTTGGATCATGAACGTACGAGATCAGAGTTAGTGTAACAATCGAAGAGAGATTCCTCGACTGCGAGCCACGAAAGGCGGGTGGCTCGGCGCTCGGAATGACGACTGAAGGCTCCCTCGCGGCACCAACATCAATCAGGATGCGAAATCCAGAGCTCGTTGATCGCGCAGGAGCTGGAGATAACCCAGAATGTCCTGCTCGACTTTTTTCGGCTCCGCTTTTGCGTATAGCTTTTGTAGGTCGGCCACGATTTCTGAAATCGTATGTTTGCCATCGCAGCGAGTGACGATTTCGAGGCTCGGGCCGGCTAAGCGAAGAGCGCGTTCCGGCATCAGGAGCACGCGATTGCCTTGATTTTCGCCGAGGCGACACCCTGCTGCAAGGTGCGGGCGCGAATTCGGATCCGGGGTCACAGGTCGGCTTTGTCGGGATGGAATGCGCCGGGCGGAGGCCAGGCGGGGTTCACGTACGCAAAAAATAAAGCGTCAAGCATCGCCCACAGAATATCGCATTTGGCGCGCAACGCGGCGTGCGCCGCATCTTGTTCTCCGCGCGTGCGTGCATGTTTGACGACCCAGGCCAGGGCGAACTCCGCGTCTTCTGGAGCTTGCGTGAGGCGGCCGGTGAAATAATCCAGGCCTGAGGAGAGCCAGGGATAAAATTGGCGAAGACTGTCCATGCGAAGCGCGATCAGTCGTTGCGAGAAAAGTTCCGTGAGCGAGGAAGCCACAGCTTCAAGATGCGAGCGCGTGAAGACGAAATGAACGTAGGCATCGACGGCAAAGCGCGTCGCGGGAAGGATTCCGTCGCCGCGTACGGCCTGAATACGGGCAAGGCCAGTGGCTTCAACGAGCCTAAGCCACTTTTCAACGCCGCCCGGAGCGCTACCGTCGCCATCATGATCGATCAGCCGTTTGCGCCAGGCAAGGCGAAAGCCTTGGTCGTCCGATCGAGCGAGAAGCAGAGCGTCTTTTCGTGGAATATGGCTCTGATAGTAGTAGCGATTCAGCGCCCAGGCCTGTATCTGGCCGCGGCTCAGCGCACCTTCATGCATGAGCTTGTGGAACGGATGCTTGTGGTGGTACCGCTCTTCGCCGATCACGTGAAAACCGGCGATGAAGTCTGCTTCAGAGAGGGCGGGCTTCTCATTCTGATGAGTCACAGAGTTACTTCCATTCCGTCGTAAGCAATCTCAAAACCGGCCTCGCGCGCCATGCGGTGCTCGTCGCTGCGTTCGTCAAGGATGGGATTGGTGTTGTTGATGTGCACGAGAATTTTGCGGCACTCGGAATCCTTTGGGAACTGGGCGAGCAGGCCATCGCGGCCAGAAAGAGGGAGGTGGCCCATTTCGCGAGCGGTTTTTTGGCCCCGGCCCGTCTGGATCAACTCGTCATCGGACCAGAAAGTGCCGTCCAGGAATGCGACGTTGCTCGAAGCCGCGGCTTTCATGCCCTCACCGGAATTCTCAGAGAGGCACGGTGCAAAGCAAAAGGATTTTCCGGCTTGTTCAAAGCGCAGCGCCAACACCGCCTCCGAAGATGGAAGAGTCCGGCGGAGCTCCGTGCTGACGAAGTCTGGAAAGTCGCAGCCGAGCGACGTAGGAGAACAAACGAACGACGGAGGAGCCGACGGATCTTCCCCAAAGCGGCACGCGAGGCGGGCGCCGGGAGACAACGTTTGCCACAGGACGGGCGGATCGGCGCGGTGCAGGACGTCGAACACACGATTTTCGGTCTTCAGCAGGCGTTGCACCGCGGGCGTGGCAAATATGAAAAAGGACTGAAACTCACGCAGATGAAGCAACCCCATCACTGAATCTACGTCTGCTGAAGTAAGAAAGACACCGGCAATAGGTGATCCGGTGGTATCACCGGCCGGCGGAGCAAGCTGCGCGGTGGCGATGATTTGCGAGCGTAGGTCCGGAGAGGCGCCGAGAAGAAACCAAACTTGTCCATCAGGAGAAAAAGCCAATTGAGTTTGCGTTCGTGTGGTCGCTTGAAGAGAGCCGGCGCGCAACTCTGAACAGTTGCGACAGCCGCAATTCCACTGCGGAAAACCTCCCCCCGCGGCGGATCCGAGAATTCTAATGTGCATGGAAGCTTTTCATCGGAATTAGACTCTGGCGGGCAGAAAGTCGAGTTGTGAGAGCGCCAAGACGAAGGCCGGGCAATGGCCCGGCCTCATTCGATACGCTTCGGAAAATTTCACGTCTGGCTGAGTTTCACCGAACAAAAACTAGATTTCTGCGTTGGCGTAAGAGCTGATTTCGCAGTTCAGATCGATTTCTTCGTGCTCAGGTGTGGTCCATTCCATGGGTATGACTCCTTGACGTTGGTCGAACACAGGAAGAATAACACGGAGACGGAAGAGCAGAAAGCACAATTCAAGCTGGCGTCAAAGCGATGCAGCGAGGGGACGCAAGCGACGAACAGGAAGCGAAAACATGCCACAACGCCTCGTGAGTCACAATGAAACAGAGCACAACTGGTCGCGTTGAATCTGTCCGAAATCTTTGATAACAATTTTTCAAAAAATATTGAGCTGAGTGCACGATTTCCCTTGACAAGAATTGTAGCGAGTCTATGATGTGGCGAAAAGTGGTACGAAGTGGGAAGTAGTAGAGCAGAGCAGGGGTTCACGGACGCGGTTGCGGTAAAGCAAGTAAACAATTTGAGTTTTTCTGTTTTTGTGGGGAAACGTGGCGATCTGGGGCAACAGATTCCGTCGTTTCGCAGGGCGACTGCTAAGCGGTCAAGTTGAGACACGACAGCTGAGCGGTGGATGGCTAAGGGCAAATGAGTCTTCGGGGAAACTGTCAGGCGAAGGTGGACGAGAAGGGTCGTCTCAAGATACCCGCCGTGTTTCTCGAGGGCTTACGAAAGTATGGAAATCAGTTTTATATCACCAGCACGACCGGTGAATCGGCTCGGATTTATCCGATGCAGGTTTGGATCGGGATTGAAGAAAAACTGGCGAAAGTGTCCAGTCAGAATCGGGCGAAGCGCAAATTTCTGATGAGAACAAGCTATTTCGGGCAAGCCGTGGAAATGGACGGGCAGGGCAGAGTGCTAGTTCCACCAGTTTTGCGGGAGTCGGCACAGACCAAGGGCGAAGTCGATGTGTTCGGGAATCTCGATTACCTGGAAGTGATGAACCACACGCGGGTTTTGGACGAGATGAAGAACGATCCGTTCACGGAAGACGACTATAAGGCCTTGGAAGATTTGGGAATCTAGTAGGAAGCGGCCTCGACTACGTCGGGGTAAACGAGTGGCAAGTGGCGAGTGGCGAGAATATGGCCGGCGAAAGTGGACGGCCACACACGCCGGTGATGTTGCAAGAGGTGCTGGAATGGCTAGGAATAAAACCGGACGGAATATACGTCGACGCAACACTGGGAGCCGGAGGGCATTCGCAAGCCATCGCCGAAAGAATTTCTTCGGGCAGGTTGATCAGCCTGGACCGGGACGCACAGGCGCTGCAGATCGCGCGGGAGCGTTTGAAGACCTTCGGGTCGAAAGTGAACTACGTTTTGTCTCCGTTCTCAAGGATTGCGGAGGCCGTACACGAGTTGGGGATTCCGAGGGTGGACGGGGTCTTGGCCGACTTGGGGGTTTCGAGCATGCAACTTGATCAGCCAGAGCGGGGATTTTCGTTCCGTGAGGCAGGTCCGCTGAACATGCGGATGGGAGTCAGCGCTGAAAGTGATGAGCTGACCGCAGACGAGATTGTGAATCGTTGGCCGGAAACAGAGCTGGCCAATTTACTCTACCGCGAAGCGGATGAGCACGATTCCAGAAGAATCGCCAGGGCAGTGGTAAGAGCGCGGCCGATCAGAGACACGGCGCACCTGGCAACGATTGTGGCAGGGTCCCGAAAGCAATGGGGAAGGCAGAGACTGCATCCCGCGACAAAAACGTTTCTGGCGCTGCGGATAGCGGTGAATCGAGAGATGGAGGAACTCGGGCAGTTTCTTTCTCGGGTCCCCGCCACAATGAATCCACAAGGGCGGTGCGTGATTTTGACGTACCACTCCAGGGAAGACCGCATCGTGAAAGAAGCATTTCGCGAAGCGGACCGGCAAGGGACGCTGAAGATTTTGACAAAGCATGTGGTGCGGCCCAGCGAGCAGGAAGAAAGGGCGAACCCGCGGTCGCGAAGCGCGAAGCTGCGGTGCGCAGAAAGAGTCTGAGTATGAGCAAGAGAAAATCAACGGCGATGCGGGAGTTCAGGACCGTCAAGCGGATCGATAATTCGCGTCTGGTGCGTCACATGGAGCCAGCCAAACAGAAGAACCTGTACAAGACGGCCGGGCTCGGCGGAATCGTGGCCGTGTTTTTCCTTTTTTACATTTTTCAGCACTTTCGCTGCATCGATCTGAGTTTTGAGCTTGAGGATTTGAAAGCGCGGCAAACGCGCGCGGCGGCATTGAATTCGGAATTGAAGCTGGAGATCGCGAATCTGCGCGACCCAATGCGGATTGATGTGATCGCTCGCAGACAATTGGGATTGACGCAGCCGTTGCCCATCCAGGTGCGCGAATATGATGCGCCGAGCGGAATGCAGGTGGCAGCAGTGCGTTTTGGGCGGCGCAATCGAGGCCAGTAACGGCGTCGCGCCATGACCCGAGCTTCAGAAGTGGCGTTCGTTTTATATCAGGGTTTGTAAAACAACCCTGAAACCCTTTTCAGGTGGAGAGAATCCCGAACGCAGCGGGCCATGCAAGAAGAAAAAGTCCACGTCCGTCTGTTGATTGTCGCCGGCGTGGCTCTCTTGTGGATGACCACGGTGTTCGGGCGGCTTGGCTATCTTCAGTTAATCCGGCATAGCGATTACCTGGTACGCGCGCAGCGTCAGCAGCAGCGCACCATCGAAATCACGCCCAAGCGCGGCGCAATTTACGACCGCAACATGCATCCGCTGGCAATGAGCGTGCCGGTGGAGTCTGCGTTTGCGGTACCTTCGGAAATCGGCGACAACAAAGCGATGGCGGCGCGGCTGCTTTCAGGCGTGCTCGGAATTCCGCGCGACGTTTTGGAAACGCGATTCGAATCGGGCGGATCGTTCGTCTGGATACTTCGCAAGCTGCCGCCAGACAAAGCGGAGGCGGTGCGCGCGCTGAACCTGAAAGGCGTCTATCTTCAAGGCGAAAATCAGCGTTACTACCCGAAGCGCGAGCTGGCTTCGCATGTTTTGGGCTTCGTGGATTTGGACGAAAAGGGTCTTGGCGGAATCGAGTACGGACTGGACAGCACGATTCGCGGCAAAAGCGAAAAAATTGTTGTGATGGCCGACGCGCGGCAACGTTGGTTTGACGGAGGCGCGGCCCAGAAGGATCAAGGCGCAAACGTCGTCCTGACGATTGACGAAAAGATTCAATACATCGCTGAACGCGAGCTGGCCGCGGCAATCGCAAAAACGCACGCGCTTGCCGGCACGGTGATTGTGCAGAATCCGAATAACGGAGCGATTCTGGCGCTGACGAACTGGCCGAAGTTTAATCCGAACTCGCCGAACGACGTAAAGAGCGAAGCGCGGATGGATCGGGCCGTCAGCGCAATTTACGAACCCGGCTCGACGTTTAAGTTGATTACACTGGCTGCCGCGTTTGATCAGAACCTCATCCGTCCCGAAGAAGTTTTCAATTGCGAAAATGGCGCGGTGTACGTGGCGGGCCACCGCATCCGCGACCACAAGCCGTTCGGCTTGCTGACGGTGTCCGACATTCTGGCCCAGTCGAGCGACGTCGGGGCCATCAAGATCGCCATACGAGTTGGCGCGCCGAAATTTTACGAATATATCCGCGCCTTCGGATTTGGCCAGCAAACTGGTGTTGACCTTCCCGGCGAGAGCCGAGGAATGCTGCGCCGGCTTGAGAATTGGACGCCAGTTTCCATTGGATCGATTTCCATGGGACAAGAGGTTGGTGTAACGCCTCTGCAGTTGGTAACGGCCGTGTCGTCGATCGCAAATGGCGGTACGCTTTATAAGCCGCATGTGGTTGCGGAATTACGCAGAGGCGATCAGCCGATGCCATTGACGGGCGCGGTCGCACCGGGCGAGCCCAAAGAAGTAATCCGTCCGGAAACTGCCGCGACGCTGCGGCGATTAATGGAAGGCGTAGTGCTCAACGGAACAGGAAAGCTCGCGCGACTGGATGGCTGGACTGCCGCCGGGAAGACAGGCTCGGCACAGAAAATTGATCCAGCGACCGGTCGTTACTCGCCAACACAACTGATCGCGTCCTTCACAGGATTCGCGCCAATCAACGATCCTGCTGTAACGATTTTGGTTTCGCTCGACTCGCCGGTTGGACCGCACGAAGGCGGCATGGTGGCTGCTCCCGTATTCAAGCGGATCGCTGAGCAAGTTTTGCCGTACCTGGATGTGCCGCGCGATGTGCCATTGAGTCCAAAGCTGATTCAAGCCTCGTACAAGCATCCCGAAGTGGACGAGAGCGCGACGCTTGAGGATTTCACGCCGGTGGATTTTGCGGCGCAGCCCGATCGGCCGCCAGCGCAGGAGAAAAATAGCCAGCCAGAGCCTGCGAAGCCGTCTATAACGGTTGCTCTCGACGAAGGCGGCGACATCGCTGTTCCAGACTTCCGTGGGAAGACGATGCGCGACGTTACGGAAATGTGCCTGAGGCTCGGACTCGAGCCAGTTTTGGTTGGCAGCGGATTTGCAGTGGACGAGTCGCCGACAGATGGCGCCAAAGTTCGCCGCGGCGCAAAAATCACGGTGCGATTCGGAACGTCTGAGGAAGCGGCGAAGGTCACGGGCAAAGCGGCGAAATCGAACCCGAAAAACAGGCGCCGATGACCACGGGTTTGCAAGTGCCAAAAAACGCGGCGGAAAGCGGCAAAGCGGTGGAAGAGCGCAAGCTGAAAACTCAGCAGCTGAAAAATCGCTCACTTACCTTGGCGAAAATATTTTTGCGGAGCGACACAAATGTGCCGTCCGGTGCAAAGAATTTGAAAATTGATGGCATCGCGTGCGACTCGCGTAAGGTTGCGCCCGGCTCCCTATTTTTTGCATTGCAAGGAGCCAACGAAGATGGCAACCGCTACGTGCGCGATGCGGTAGAGCGTGGTGCAATTGCAATCGCCAGCGAAGCCTCGGCGCCGGTCGATCTTCCTGCCAATGTCGCGTGGATCCAGGTTACGGGAAGCCGCAAAAGCCTTGCTGCCGCGGCAGCGAATTTCTTTGGCCGTCCCGCAGAGGTGTTACAACTCATCGCGGTGACCGGCACAAATGGAAAGACCACGACGACTTCGCTCATCGATTCCGTTCTTCGTGCATCGGGAGCGAAAACCGGATTGTTCGGAACGATTGCATATCGCACGCCGCTTGGCGAGTACGTCGCGCCGAACACAACCCCAGAGTCGCTGGACTTGCAGGGGTTCTTCGCTGAAATTCGCGACGCTGGCGGGAAATACGCCGTGTTGGAGGCTAGTTCGCACGCACTCGTGATGGATCGCCTCTGGGGCTGCCGCTTTCAGTCAGCCGTTTTTACAAATCTGACGCGCGACCACTTGGATTTTCACAAGAATTTTGATGATTATTTCGCCGCTAAGCGCCGTCTGTTTGAAGGCACTGGCGCCGGAGCACCTGAGACAGCAATCTTGAACGCTGACGATCCCTACAGCAAACGCCTCGTGGGGCTCGCAGCGAAGACATTCACCTATGGCCTCGAAAACTCGGCGGACATTGCTGCTAAAAAGTTTCAACTCGCATTCACTGGATTGACCTTCACCGCACAGACTCCCAACGGACGGCTGCAAATCGTCTCGCCCCTTGTCGGCCGCATCAACGTGTATAACATTTTGGCGGCTATCGGCGCGGCTCAGTCTGCCGGCATTGCAAATGAAATCATCGAAGCGGGAATTCGCGCGCTGAAAAACGTTCCGGGCCGCTTTCAGCGAGTGGACATGGGACAGCCGTTTCTTGTCATCGTTGATTTTGCGCATACCGACGACGCACTCGAAAATCTGGTCAAGACTGCGCGCGAGCTCAATCCGAAGGGCCGCGTGATCACTCTTTTCGGGTGTGGCGGCGGCAAAGATCGGACCAAACGCCCGATCATGGGCGAAGTCAGTGGCCGCCTTTCTGACCTCACGATTCTGACAAATGACAATCCCCGCCAGGAGGATCCGCTCAAGATCATCAGCGACATTGTGGTCGGCATGCAAAGGAGCAGCGGAAAATATCTGATCGAACCGGACCGCGAGAAAGCCATTGGACTCGCGTTCGATGAAGCTCGTGCAGGCGACATCGTGCTACTCGCAGGCAAGGGACATGAGGACTATCAGGTGCTCGCCGACAAGACGCTTCCCTGGGATGATTGCAGGATAGCGCAGCAGGCGCTGCGCCAACGCGGCTTTGATGCGCCCGGTTCTGGCGACGGAAACGCGGGCGCGGAGTTTGGCACCTAGCGCGCACTCCTGTTTGTGGGATTCGGGTGCTGGCGTTCCGGAATGGCCGGGATACGCCAAAGTAAGCTAATAAAGGAGGAGCCCAGCGACCGGTGAGCACACAGCAAACCCTGGGGTATGCCCATAAGGCGAACTCTCTGAGGCATTTATGCGGTGGACGATTGCACAGGTGGCTAGCGTTTTGTTGGCGCGGACGGGAGCGGGGCTCGACCCCGTGGCCCGGCTGGCCGGCGTCTCGATTGATTCTCGCTCGGTACGTCCCGGCGAGCTGTTTATTGCCATCCACGGACCGCGTCACGATGGACACGATCATGTTGCCGGTGCGCTGGAACGCGGCGCACTCGCAGCCATGGTGGCCACGGCAAAAGTGGACCAATTTCCGGACGCGATTCGCGCGAAGTGCCTCGTCGTGGACGACACCTTCGTCGCGCTCAAGCAATTCGCGCTCTCCGTACGCGAAGCATGGGGCGGCAAAATTGCCGGTGTCACGGGGTCGGTCGGAAAAACCACGACCAAAGAGATCCTGGCGGCACTGCTTGGCGCGCGGTTCCGCGTTCTGAAGTCGGAAGGAAATTTTAATAATGAGTACGGGCTGTCGCTGACCCTG
>WNGH01002922.1_pt1 | contig 26935 bp, 27 predicted proteins | sample 5400631 | NCBI WGS metagenome assembly WNGH01 (sample SAMN13153373, study PRJNA577476) | soil metagenome | isolation source: 115 cm soil or saprolite under Garry oak tree replicate 1 | place: USA:California | collected 2016-06-15
GCCCTTGGCGCAGGCGCGGACGGAGTTATTCTCTCTCGCAAATATTCTGAGATGCGTTTGGCGAATCTGCGGGCGGCAGGAGAGGCACTGCGCGCCTGAGCACCTTAGGCGAGTTACACCAGCGCGATTACCTCATAGTCCAAGTTGCCTGGCAATAGTTAGCAATCACTGCCTTTATCAACAGCAGGCATTGGTTCTGTTAGAATCCGGACTTTGAAGCTCTCTCCAAAGAGTCTTCTTTGCTTGCGAGAGTTAGCGGCGGCTCTCCGTGAAAAAAAAGAACGCCGCAGGTGGGGGCACTTTGTCTGAAGGAATCCAGGGTCGCCCCATGACGGCGGACTTATCCCCCGAGCGACAGCATGAATGCTCTCGCCAGCTATCGCTCGGCGGATGGGTCTACTCTCTGGCGGTAATCGCCGGGCTCTGTCACTTTGTTTTCAGTGGAAGATACGGCTATTTTCGCGACGAGCTGTATTACGCGGCATGTGGTGAGCATCTGGCGTGGGGATATATTGATCATGCTCCGTTTGTTGCCCTGATTGCACGACTGAGCCGTGCAACATTAGGAGACTCGCTCTTTGCGCTTCGGTTCTTCCCAGCACTCGCAGCGGCGGCGAAGGTGTATTTGTCCGGGTGGATGGCGCGAGAGCTTAGCGGAGGACGTTTTGCCCAGCTGCTCGCGGCCCTGACTACACTGGTCGCGCCTATCTATCTGACGTTCGACAGTTTTCTTTCGATGAATTCCTTTGAGCCACTGTTCTGGATGGCATGCGCGGCGATACTGTTGCGGATTCTGAATGGTGGAGATGAAAGACTGTGGCTTCTGTTCGGAGTCGTTGCAGGGCTTGGGACTTTAAACAAGCACTCGATGCTGTTTTTCGGCTCAGGTGTATTTGCCGGGTTGTGCCTGACGGCAGCGCGGCGAGAGTTTGCGAAGAGGTGGGTGTGGCTAGCCGGGGCGCTCGCGCTCCTGATATTCATGCCGAATCTGCTTTGGGAAATACGGCATGGCTGGCCGACCATCGCCTTGCTCCGTGCAGTGATCGGGACAAAATATAGCCACGTGACTCCCTGGGAGTATGTCTGGCAACAATCACTACTGACGCTTCCCTTGGCCACTCCGATCTGGCTGGCCGGACTTTGCTACCTGCTCTTCGACGCCGCCGGCAAAAAGTACGCCGCACTCGGCCTTGCCTATTTGATCGTGCTTGCAGAATTGATTGCACTGCACGGGAAGAGCTACTACCTGGCGCCGGCTTATCTCATGCTCTTCGCGGCTGGTGCGGTGTGGATCGAAACGCGAGTCCTTCCGCGCACGGGAATGTGGGTGAAGCCGGCGACGGTTACGCCTTTGATTATCGGTGGGTTGATTGCTGCTCCACTGGCAATGCCAATTCTGCCCGTGGCCTACGCGGTGAAGTATTGTCGTTTCTGGAATGTCCAGGCAGTTCATGTGGAAAACGTGCCGCTTGGGGACCTGCCGCAGTTTTTCGCGGATATGTACGGCTGGCCTGAGCAAGTTCATGCACTCGCCCAGGTATTTAACGCTTTGCCGGTTCAGGATCGCGAAAAATGCGCGGTGCTTGCCTACAACTACGGTGAAGCGGCGGCAATAGACTATTGGGGGCCAGCACAGGGTTTACCAAAGGCACTCAGCGGACACAATCAATACGCACTCTGGGGTCCGGGAGGCTACAGCGGCGATGTGGTGATCGCGATTGGTTTCTCCGAAGAACAGTTGCGAGAGATCTTCGACGAGGTCAATCCGGCAATGAGAGTGACAAGCCAATACGCAATTCCCGAAGAAGCGAATTTGACCATATATCTGTGCAGGAAACCTAGGAAAAAACTGCCAGATATATGGGCAAAGTTGACGTGGTTCGGATAGGCTGCCGGACAGAAATTCCTGCTAGATACAGTTGGCGACCAAGGCGCAAAGGCAAACATGCTCGTCACGAACTGGCCAGCATAGTTGAAGCAATGAGCCTGCTTATGGGCACAAGCCTGGGCCGCATGAGATTTAGCTTGGACGGTGAGGTCTCGGGAACTTGGACGTGGTTCAATTTGACTCCCGGGATCGCCTTGGCCTGCCAGCTTCTATCTTTATCCCGCCCGTTCTGCCGCTTCATCCGCGTCCTTGCAGACCTCTTCCCGAATAATCCGTTCTGTGGCTTCGTCGAGATAGGAGTGCAAGGCCTTCTGCAAGGCCAGGTATTCCGGCCAAAGCGTCTTCTCTACAAACGCCCGCGGCGCACGCACCACGACGGTCGTGTAACGCTGGCCCTTATAGCGATAAGGTTCTAGCCCGTGTCTCCGGCAAAGCGCTAGAAAGAGGCGTCTCTGCCATTGGTCCAGTAGGGAAAACCTCGTCTCCGGCAAGGGTTGTGTTTTGAGGGCGGCGTCGAGCCCCTTCCGGATCCGCTCGATTGCGGCCGCCGCAGCCTGGCGCTCGCCTGCGGTCGCGGCACTCTCGAACAGCGCGGTAATCTTGCGCAACTTTTCGCGGAGCTGGGGTTCAGTGGTCACAGTAGCAGGATAGGACGGCCACCGGTGCGGAGACCCCAGTTGGTTTGTTTTGAGCGAAGCAGCTGGCCCCTCCTCCTCTAACTCACGGGAGTCTCAACCACTCCCGGAAAGGACTGTCATGCAGATTCTACATCGGATTCTCGGCTCCTTCCCACCGTACACCGGTGGCATAGCATCCCGTTAACCATGAGAAGGCCGATCCCTATCAAGAGTTTGTGCTTTCGCGGTGATTTTTCCATTTTTTCCGTTCAGTCAAGCCGGCCCCTGTCGCCACCCTTCCATCCGCACTCGGCGCTCCAACAAATTCTTGCTCGGTGCCAGTTTAATGTTCTCGTCTTCCGCTCGTGGCTGCCCGCTTCGCACCTCGGAGTCCAGAGAAGGCCAGCGAGCGACCGCAGCGGCATGTCGATGTCAGGCAGCAGGCGCGTCGCTTCCATTTCAATAGCTTCTAGATTTGGCGTTCGCGGCAAAGACCGGTTTTTCGGAAGCGATCACGGAGCTACTGATAGTTTTACCAGTCGTTCGAGGAGTGCTGTTGCTCCAAGATGTTGCGTCATTGAAATTGCAGTGTGGGAATGTGCTGCAAGCACCTTGTGTCCGTTTGACCTCCGTATGAAGGCGAGCCGGGTGTGACGATGCGCTTTGCTTCTTCTTTGATGATCCTCGCCGCGCTGCTGTTAGGAGTGGCGGTTGGCCTCGGTGCATACACATTTGCCTACGCCAAGGGATACGCGTATCTGACAAACGATCCTCAAGCTTGCACCAATTGTCACGTCATGCAGTCGCAATACGACGGGTGGATGAAGTCGAGTCATCACTCCGCAGCGACCTGCAATGACTGTCATACCCCTCACAACATCATCGGGAAATACGCCGTGAAGGCGAATGACGGCTTCTGGCATTCACTTTATTTCACGACTGGCCATTACCCAGACGTGATTGAGATTACGAAATTCAACCGGAAAGTAACCGAAGGGGCTTGCCGGCGCTGCCACGAAAACATCACCGCAGAGATTGCGGGAAATCCCGTGCACGGCGGCGCCGCAGGTCTCCAATGCATTCGCTGTCACAGCTCGGTGGGACATTCTTGAGACTCCCCACGCCTAAACGGCGGGGGATTCTTTGGAGTTACAAGCAATTGCTTCCTCGTCTCCAACGATGTTTCCTGCTTCACCGGCGCGCGCTTTGCCTTGTCAACGGGAGCCTTATATCCCCATGCCTCAAGGCAGGGGCTCTGCGGCTCTGGTTGTAGCCCGCCCGAGAACTGACACTCTTAGGACCGGAGGGATGATGAACACACCTACACTTGATGTCGAACCTCGCCGTTCGCGCAAGCTTCTAATCATCGTCATTGCCCTGGCGGCCGTGGCCACGCTGGCGGTCACCGCACTGCTCATAAATATCTTCGAACGCAAACAGGAAGCGAAGAATCCGTTCTACGAAGTGGTCGATCTGAATGACACCATCGACGATCCTGCGGTGTGGGCCAAAAACTTTCCATTCCAATATGATCTCTACAAACGGACGGTCGATATGCAGCGCACTAAGTACGGTGGCAGCGAAGCCATGCCGCATTCGCCCACCGAGGCCGATCCCCGCTCGGTGGTGGCACGGTCAAAGTTAGAGGAAGATCCGCGGCTCAAGACCATCTGGGCGGGCTACGCGTTTTCGGCAGACTACCGAGAGCGTCGCGGGCACGCCTACATGCTCGAAGATCAGACCTTCACCGAGCGACAGAAGTTCAATCCGCCGGCAATGTGCATCAACTGCCACGCCTCCTTGGTTACAACGTTTCTGAAGCTAGGCGACGGCGACCTGATGAAGGGATTCAACGTCATCAGCAACACACACATGACATACGCTCAGATTCGGCAGTATGTGAAACATCCGGTGGCCTGCATCGACTGCCATGATCCTCAGACCATGCAACTGCGTATCACACGTCCAGCGTTCATCGAAGGCATTCGGGCACTGAAGGCATCACAGGGTGTGCTGAACTATGATGTAAAAACAATGGCTACCCGTCAGGAGATGCGCTCCTATGTCTGCGGACAGTGTCACGTCACCTATTACTTCCAACCGTCGAATAAGCGACTAACCTATCCCTGGGCAAAGGGCCTGAAGGTGGAAGACGTCATCGCCGTCGAAGACGACGGGAAAATCAAAGAATGGGAACATCCAGACAGCGGCGCAGAGCTGATCAAAGCACGGCATCCCGAATTTGAAATGTGGAATCAAGGTGTTCACGCACGTTCTGGCGTGGCGTGCGCTGACTGTCATATGCCTTATATGCGGCAGGGTGGGTTGAAGATCAGCGATCACCAGATCAACAGCCCTCTCCTGAAAGTCAATCGCTCATGTCAGACCTGCCACCATTTCCCGGAAGAAGAACTGAAGGCCAGGGTGGAAGACATTCAAGACCGCTTCTTCGACCTGCGTAATACCGCGCTCGATGCGCTGGTTGACTTGATCAATGACATTAAAGCCCAAAAGGCCAAAGGAGCACCTGACGCGCAGTTAGCTGCCGCCCGCGCGTACCAACGAAACGGCCAGTTCATGATTGACTTTGTTATGTCGGAGAATTCCATGGGCTTCCACGCGCCGCAGGAGGCCCTCCGCATTCTGGGTGACGCGATCAACCTTTGCCGTCTGGGTCAGGTGATCCTCCATGGTGGGCCACCCCCAAGCCACAATCCACCAAACATTAAGAACGTGTCGCTTTCTTCGGAAGCGGCTTCCGCCACCACGACGCCCACAAAATGAACAGGCTGCCTTGCTTCATAACCCGTTGGGCGCTACCTCGCGGGTGCCACGGGGTCGGCGATACTCGCCGAGCTGTGGTATGTGCGTTTCTGCCACTCTGTCAATTGTGTTAGTACGGACTCGAGCCAAACGTGACCTAATGTGGAGCACCGGACAAAAATTAAGACGGAGCAGCAGCTGCAAAACCAGAAAGTGACTTCTCAGGAGTTTGACTGACGCGCGAGAAGTGTAATCCTGGCGCGTCGAAAAGAAATCAGATCAGCCGGCCGGAAGTCCATCCCTTGCGCCAAAATGAATTGCGGGTAGCCGAGCCCGCACCCATGGGGCCAGGACTTTTGTGCCACCGGCCTACAGACTTAGGAGAAGTGTAGAGTGGCGTGGGCTTTTCGAAATGTGACTCTCTGATGTGTCCCTTTGTCGATTTAAAGTGTTTGTCGGCACCCGCACCCATGGCGCCAGGACCGGTGTGCCACCACCAGTCCTGAGCTGAGGCCGCGCGAACAGAGCCGACAGTAAACACGAGCACGGCGCAGAAACCGAAAACGAATTGCTTCATTGGTTGCCTCTAAGCGGTCTTAATTATAGAAGAGCCGCCAACGCGGAAAGTGAGCCAGCTCATGGCGCCCACAGGAGTCTCCACGTGGAGGCAGCATGCGTCGCCGTATCATTCCATGGAACTGTCACTAGTTACAGGGAGGAGGCGAGCGAAGCCCTGTGGCCTGAGAAATTCGATACGATTCAGGACTTCACAGCGAAGATTATTTGGATTGCCTTTTTGGGAAATTAAGCCAAGGTGTATACATCAAGTACATCTTTCGGCTCTTCTACTTTCCATTCGTTCCTGCTATATTCACTCAAGCCCTCATGCGAAAAACTGGGATTGGTTTGCTGGTGGCAGCATACGTCCTGGCCCTCTGCACCTGGCTGGCCGCGCCGGCCTATGCCCGTGTGAACGCGCAACCCGGCCCACCCATCCTCGCGGAATACGCGGGTCCTTGGCCTGTGTTCGTGGCCTGCGGCCTTACGCTCAATGGCCTTGTATTGGCGCTCATTCCCGTTCGCCGCGGCGAAAAGTGGGCCATCTGGCTCTCCACTGTGAATCTGCTCATTCTCCTGGCGACTCGCATCGCCACCGACCCACGCTGTTTGGTGGTGCTCGATCCGCACCAGCATGGCGCTCATACCTTCATGATCTCCATGGTTCTTGGTTTGGTCAGCCTCACGTTGGCCGCACCGCAACGTTCCAAGCCCGGTCACTCTGGTGCTGCCGTTCAAAGTAAAGGATATCGAAAAGAAAAACGTCATCCTCAAACGTTTCGTCTACAGCTCTCAAGTACGTCGGACGTTTCGACGCCGGAGTCAGCCTTCACGGAAAATGTCAGTTCCCACGGTATGCGCGTACGAACAGTCCGTTTTTGGGAGCCGGGTAGCCAAGCCCTTATCAAATCCCCTGTTCGCGAGCTTTGGGCGGGTGCGAGAATCGTCTATTGCCGTTCACTCTCCTATAATTCCTTTGCGTTAGGATTGGAGCTTCTGACCGCAGCCCGAAAAGACAAGATATGATCCCTGCGTGCCCCTCCGAAAACGATCCTCGCTCCTGATTTCTCCTCGAAACTCGGACTGCCCGCGACTTAGCAGGCCTCGCCAGCACCGCAAGCGACAAGGTGCGACTTCGTCCCATTCATTGTTTTGTCACGGAACTAAGCACCGGTGAAGATTGCCCAAAGGTTTCCGACGGGGCGCGGTACAGAACGTGAAACGCGAGGAACATCGCGGCGATCACCGGAAACACGAACAAGCTGGCCTCGGGCCCGAGCTTTCCTCCGGTAAGCCAGTCCGCGCCGTGGAACGTGGCGGTCAGCAAGCGGTCCGGGGCCAGCCGCCCGCCGTTCGGCCCGGAGTAGACAAAGATAGCCCCGAAATCGAATGCGGCGTGGAACCCGATGGCGAATCGCAAATCGCCGGTGCGGCGAAGCGTCAGGCAAATAAGTAACGCGAGTAGACCTGTCGAAGCCCAGTCGGGCCAGCGCTCGTACGGCTTGCTGAAATAGTGAAGCGCGCCGAAAAGAAATGAAATCAGAATCGCCGCGGGCCAGAACCCCATTCCTTGCGCCAAAATGAATTGCGGGTAGCCGCGGAATAGATATTCTTCCGCAAAGCCGATCGCGAGCGAAGCCAGCAGCCAAAGCAGCGTCGCGCGCCGAAGAGCCGCTCCATGAAGCGCCAGCGAGCCGGCCGAATAGCCGCCCGCGAGAAAAATCAGCAGAATCAAAGCAGAGACGCCAGCATATCCGAAGACTGCGCCTTCCCAGAACCTCCGCCCGAAGGCGTTCTTTCCCGGCAAGCCGTAGCTGGAAAGCTTGCGGTGCTCCCAGCGCGCCATGATCCACGTAGCGATTACGACGGCGATGAGAGTAATCGCGTCCCCGACCAGAAACACCATGGCGTACAAGCCTTCCGGCTCGACAATGCCGCGTGCTTTCAAGATCAGCACTACAACTTCCTGGAAGGCGGCCTCGAAGGCGATGACGATGGCCAGAAAGATCAGCAGGCGCCAGCCCGAGCGCAGCCCGATTGGTCCGACGAAAATCTCCTGTGCTCGCATTGAGGGGCATACCTCCGCGACGCGCTACGATAGCGCAGGAGAATGCGGGTTGCCACCGAGAGCTGCTGCAGCCACTGTGCTAAGTCGGCGTACGGGTAGACGGTCGCAAGCGGCTCCTTGTTCCATGCGCGAGCCGACCTGTTCGCATTTCAAGAGATCGCATGCCTTGGCTGTAACGGACATGTGTGACAGGCTGACCAGTACTTAAGTTACCGAAGAGACGACTTCGATTAATCGGGACCCCCGACGTTACTTGGGGCCTCTTCAGGCCTAGCAAATTGCGGCGCAACTGGTCTTTCGCCCGGAAGATCATGATCTTGACCGCAGGAAGCCCCCGGTTCAGGGTGCGCGCAATCTCGGAGTAAGTCATTCGCTTGTAGTAGCGCAATAAAAGTGGAACCTTATATTTTTCCGGCAAGCGAATCAGCTGTTCCCTCACCTGGCGACGTTCTTCGCTACGCAGAATCTGGGACAGTGGCGAAGGAGTCGAATTGTCGGGGACTTCAGTAAGGTCGGTTCCCCCCACACACGAATTCAACTCGCGCTTTTTCCGTCGCAGCTTATCGATGCAATGCCGACCTGCCACCTGCGAGACCCAAGGCCTGAAGGGTAACGCCTGGTCTTTTGTCCCCAGAACCCTGTGCAGCTTCAAAAAAACCTCTGCCGCTGCGTCTTCAGCATCTTCCGGGGACCGAAAGAACCGTCGACAGACCCGCAAAACGTGACGATGGTGCGCCGTGTAGATTGTGCTTAATGCTTCGGGGGAGGTTTGCAGGGCTTGGTTCAAGGCCGCGCCGAGCCCAGTTTCTTCCAAGTGGAGTGAAGCGGATCCTGTTGCCATCGCTCGTCCTGCGTCTTTGAATTTGGGCACACCACCAGGTTCCCGCTCGCACCATATAATTGCTTGGGCGCTCGCGGTGTTGCCCGGTTCAGGTATTTGGAATCATTTCCTCTCCGGTCGCCTTTCTTCGGTCGCGCGACCGAAATCGGCCTACGGCGAGGCGCCAAAAAATACTTGCTGCCAGAACGGGCGTGCTCATTCATGATTCCCCCGCGGCGGCGGACAACCAGGAGTGTCAAGTCATCACCCGGCGAGCACTCGCCGGCGAAGTCGAGTACCGCCGCAAGTGTGGAGAACAGGGCTTGGTTTGCGCTCGCACCTCTAACCGCTCCTGCTGCGGCCGAAAGGCGATCCATCCCAAACTCCTCGTCTCCGGAATTCCGGCACTCGGTTACGCCGTCGGAGAAAGCGATCAACATGTCGCCCGGATTCAGTCGGACTTTTCCAGACTCGGCAACAGCATCCGCTGCGTCCGAGTGCGATCGTGCACAGCGCTGGATCAAGCCGAGCAAATGGGTCTGCCAAATTCCCGCGGTCAAACCTTTGCCGGCGATGTCGCCCACTGCCAATCCGAGGACGGGGTCGAGTTCCATCACTTTGAAAAAATCTCCCGAAAGATGACGGACGGGAAAAATTTCGCCGGCGATCTCGAACTCGCCCGAGGTGAGCTCGCGTGGGGCGCAGAGCCTGCGTTGCACCTGAGCGGCTTCATAAATGGCTTGTTGCAGCTTTGCTTGTTCGCGACGCACCGCATCCAGTTCCTCTTTGACCGCCTGGATGTTCTCCGCAGGCTTTCTTCCCCTAGCGAGCATACCTTGACCGCTTTTCGCTTCGGTCGCGCGTGTCGTTGCCTGCGCCAGGTAGTTCCCGAGCGCGTTTCGCCCCATGTCTGGCGTCTTCTCGATTAGCCCAGCCATGCTCGCCTCATCCAACGAATTTGTAGCCCACTCCGTGCACCGTCAGAAAGAAACGCGGCTGGTCGGGAACGGGTTCGAGTTTCTGGCGTATCCGCACAATAAAAGCGTCCACCGTGCGCGTCGTTGGAAAATTCTCGTAGCCCCAGACCTCGTCAAGCAGCCTGTCGCGGCTCATCGTTTCCCCGGAATGACATAGGAAATGCTTCAGCAGCTCAAACTCTTTGCTCGAAAAATCCACAGGCTTGCCGCCACGCAGGACCTGGTAGCTGCGCAAGTCCACCTCGACATCGCCGAAGGCATAGCGATCCTGCTCTTTCGGGAGCGTTTGCGCCCGACGCAGAACAGCCTTCACGCGAGCCAGCAGTTCCCGGATCGAAAAGGGCTTGGTGACGTAGTCGTCGGCACCGAGCTCGAGGCCTACAACCTTATCCACTTCCTGGCCACGCGCCGTAAGCATGATGATGGGAATCGACGGGCGCTTAGCCTTCAGCTGTTTGCAGACCTCCAGGCCGCTCATCCGCGGCATCATCACGTCGAGCACGATGAGGTCCGGGGAATCCTTCAGCGCCCGCTCGAGTCCTTCCACGCCATCGACCGCTGTGATCACTTGAAAGCCCTCGTACTCGAAATTATCGCGTAGCCCCGCGACCATAAGCGGCTCGTCCTCGACGATCAGAATTTTCGTTGTCCCCATGACCACTTCCTTGTGCTCTCCCCGGACCATGGCGTCACTTCCACTCCAAAGCCTTCATGCCATTGCGTCCCCAGGCTGCGTCGGGGAATCCAAAGGCAATGCGATCGTGAACTTGCTGCCTTTCTCGGGTGCGCTTTCCACCAGCACGTCCCCGCCGTGCGCCCGCGCAATGTGCCGCACCAGGGATAGACCCAGCCCCGATCCTTTGATGTTGTGTACCAGAGCGTCTCCACACCGGTAAAACTTCTCGAAGATTTTCTCCTGCTCGTTCTTCGGGATGCCAATCCCGCGATCCTGGACCTCCAGATTTACGCGGCCGTTCGAACGGTACAGACTCACGCCGATGTATTTCCGGTCCTTGGAGTACTTCAGGGCGTTGTTCAGGAGGTTGAGAAGCGAACCCGCGATCGCTTCGCGGTCCACGATTACCGGTGGAATGTCGCCGGAAATGTTCTCCTCGAAGGCAAATCCATTTTGTTGGATTTGAAAGCGGTAGGACTCCAAAGTCGAATGAACCAGTTCGGCGAGGTTGGTTTCCTTGAACTCGTATTCCTTGCGTCCCGCCTCAATTCGGGAGAAGTCCAGGATGTTGTTAATGAGTGCCGTCAGGCGCTCGCTCTCCTCTCGTATGATGCGGAAGTACTCTTGATATTTGTCCTTGGCCATAAGCCGCCCGAGCTCCAAGGTCTCGGCATACAGCCGGATCAGGGCCAGGGGCGTCCGCAGTTCATGTGAGACGTTGGCCACAAAATCGGACTTCAGTCTGGCCAGCGTCATTTCCCTCGAAAGGTTGCGATAGGTGAGCCAGACACCGCCAGCCATCAGCAGAGATAGCGCGCCGAGCACGATGTAGTTGTATCGGAGGAACTTGGTTCCCAGGTCGGCGACCGTTGTGCCTTGGTACTTGATCGCCACGTGCAATCGAGGAAAAACGTCGGTGAAGGCGCGCTCCATCTCCGGCTTGCCCCCGTCCCAGTTTGCAGAAGCCACCCAGGGAGTGGAATCCTTCGGGGGATGGATCATCATGACCGGGGGATTGGCATCGCCCCGCAACACAATACTCTTGCTGGTCAGTACGTCCTTCATCATGGCGGGCAGGAAGCTTTTGCGCAGGTAGTCGCCGTCAAAAGCAACCATCCCCAGGGTTACGCGATCCTTGGCCACACCTGGGGGAATAAAATAAGCAAAATTCCAGTACGTTTGCTGATTTTCGGCGCCCGTCCACCACCCCTCGAAGCCCACCGGACGTTCTTCTTTCTCCGCCGCGGTTCGAACGCCTTCCACCATCTTGGAGGCTTCCAAAGGCAGCCAGGACGCCACGCCCTTGATCTCTTCCTGTGTGAGTGCGCAAAAAACCTCATCCTGTTCGTGGCCCGGCTGCAGGCGAGTCAACAGCAGATTATTCTTCTTATCGTACAAGCCCGCAAACCGATACTCAGGATGCTCCAGAAGTATCCGCCTGAGCCCGGTCTTGATTTTGGAGTCGCCGTCGTCGGGGTTTGGGAACTCTTTACGGACGGGCGTGAGCAAGTCGTTCGCCCTCTCCAAGCTTTTCTTTTCCGCGATCCTCAGCACGTGGGAAAAGTCGCGCTCGAAGGCAGCTTGGACGGCCTCCGAGCGCTGGATATGCTTCAGATTCCAGATGCTGAAGCCCATCAAGGCTGCCGCAGGGAGCACGATAGCCAGCTCCAGCGTCAGGAGCGTTCTCGTGCGTTCTGTCAGTCGCAACTTCTTGGACATTCTGGAGCCTCGCCAGATTTTTCTCGCCCTTACGAGGAAAAGACTATAAAGACATCTTCGGACAAGTTGTCAACCCATCGCAAATGATTGTAAAAAGTTGTGAAAGACGCATTAGCTTCTTTTTTTCAGTCACTTAGCAAGTATTGACCCGACCTTTTTTTTGACACATGTTCTCGAGTTGAATCCGGGAACATCGGGAACAGTTGGGCCCAAAGCAGAGGAAAAAATCGGCTAGATACGCGAGCGTAAAGACAAGCCAAGCAACAAGATAGAAAACCACGACCGGTCCGATGAAATTCATCTACCTGTATCTGCCAAACGCTGTACTCTTGGCCGTCATTCTGCAACTCGTCCTCAACATCCCGTTCTTTAGCCTTAACGGTCAGGCGCTGCCGGTCCCAACTCATTCTTATGGACTTCAGACTCCTCCGTCGAACAGGCACTCGCCTGACTCGCCTGATCAAAAATGAGAGTCCACTGTTTGCTTATCGAGTACAAAATCCTTGAGTGAAACGTCTGGAAGCTCAAAGTCAGTATGAAAATGGCTTAAGGGAGTTGCGGTCAGCATCAGAGCACCGCTGATCGGCCGCGAGATGCCATAAACCCCATTGAATGTAAGGACTAGCGGGCTAACTTCTAATTCGGCAGGGTAGGGAGAATAAGATCCTCCGATCGGGAGCGCCTCGTTGAACTTACGAATCTCACTTTCCCCGAGAATAGCTTTGCAAAAGTCGACGGGCTGCCGGAAGGGAGCTTGGCAGAATAAGACCCACTCGTGCATATTATCAGGCAAGAAAGAGCAACGCCCAATCCCAGGTACTTCCATGGATTTTGCACCAGCTGGAATCAGAGTTGCCCTCGAATTCCCTAATAATGTCAGATAAGCGGAAGTTCTCACAGTCACCGTGGTACGTCTTAACTTCTGGAATACCGCTTCGTCGATATGGACCTTCATCCAAAGCTGGCCATTTCTGTCAGAAAACATCAGACTGCGCCAGGTCGTGTTCAGGCTGTTACCGTCGGGAGTCCGAACCTTCACCGCCAAATGATCTGCGATTAGATCCAGATCCTGCGGAATTCCCGTAGCTCGAAGTGGGAAGTCCAATTCCACGGTATTCGCTTCGCCATCAGTCACCAGACTATTGCGATCCTGTCCGTCCTGTCTGCTCAGGTCCAACCCGAGGACCACAGAAGCTGGCAACGCTTGCCGATGAGTCAGCGCCAACTGCGCGGCATACGCCGTCGGGCGTGGGAAAAAAGACGGGACCACTAACGCGAGAGGCAACGCGCAGATGGCGATTCCGCGAGCGAGCGTCGTCCGCCGGTGCAGGTACTGAATCCGCAGAATCAGAAATGTCCCCACGACCACCACCACGATCATGGCGGAAATCGGAATCCATTCCCCGTGGCCGTAAAGGCCGAAAACGGGCAGCCTACCGACAAAGGCGATGATGAAGTAGAGGACTGGAATCATAACCAGAAGAAGCAGGAACTGCTTCAAATTCTCCGTGACAGTCGCCAATGCCAAGAACGGAAGGAACCAGACGAGAAGGAGCAGCAACTGGCGGACGAGCAATCCGGGCAAATAGGACCAAGCCTTGAAGCCGTGAGCGGCAAGGATGACACAGTCGGCTAAGAGCATCGGCAGGTTCAGGAACACCAGCACGAAGAGAACCTTAGCGGCCAAAAGACTCCCACGACGATATGGGCGTGTGAGCCAGAACTGGCGATCGCCCGAAATGGGCTCTCCATGAACAACGGCAGCGATCAGGTACCACCAGGCCAGCGGCAATAGCAGGCGGTAAATAGCGTCCAGCCGATCGATGGGAAGCGCATACGCGGTCAAGACGGGTCGGCTACGAGCGCCGAGGTAGGCGAAGGCTGCGATCATGGTTGTAACGACGAGAATTTCTTTCCACAAGTGTCGAGAGTCCTTTTTGAAGATGTGGAGAGTGTGCCGCATCGAAGGCTCCTTTCAGGCGGTCCCGCTCGAGGACCTCGCAACGGCCGTGAAGATAGCGCGCAAGGACATCGGAGTGAATGAAACGTTGCGCGAGCCGACGAAGCGCCGGTTGATTTCCGTAGGCGTACTTTCGCTATCAAAACGCGTTTCAATGAAATGTACTACAGCGGATGACGATTCACGGCAAATCCAGTTCTTCGGCCAGTCGACGGGCATGCGAGGCGTGGCTCCCAAAGTAACCTCCACTTCGCGAAAGCGTTCAACCAAGAACGAGATTTCTTCTGAGAAACACAGGCAACCGCGGTCGAGATAGCCGACATGGCTGACAAAACTCTCGAGGTCATGGAGATCGTGCGACGAAATAACAACCGTGGCTCCCTCAACGCGCTGCAGCAAAGTTTGAACCAGCTGGTCACGCACAACCGAATCGAGACCTGCAAATGGTTCGTCCAGCACGATAAGCCTCGGTCGATAGGTGAGCGAAGACACGACCGCTAGCTTCATGCGCGCGCCTCGCGATAGAGTTTTGATTTTCTGATCGAGCGGCAGGGCCAAGTCGCGTGCCGTTTCATACGCCACTCCGTCATCCCAAGTGGGGTAAAACGGCCTGAGATAAGAAAGAAGATAGCGGCCGGTCATCCAGTCCGGCATATCCTGGTTTTCCGACACGTAACCGATAACGGCCAAATCGCAGTAACGGAGTTTCTCGGACGCAACGCCGAGGACTTCGCAATTTCCACTAGTGGGTCTGAGAACATTCATGAGCAGTTTAAGTGTGGTTGTCTTACCCGCCCCGTTGGGGCCCACAAGAGCATAGATCGCACCTTCCGGGACCTTGAGGTTCAACCCATTCAGGGCTTGGACACGGCCGAATCGCTTCGACAACTCCTCAGTTTTTATGGCGTAACTCATACACTTGTGCGCTCTTCTTCCTTTGAAAAAGAAACATGAGGTTCATTTCTGCCACCGAGTCTCTTCCAGTGCTTCTGAACGGCAGCCAGAACGGAATCGAGATCAACACCGCAGCGCTTGGCTTCGACAACGAGTTGCTCGATTTCCTGACCGAGCAACTGGGCACGTTCCCTGGGACTGGAAGGAGGCCGGGCTGCCACTGCCGTACCCGTTCCTGGGTGAACCTCAAGGACCCCTTCGTTGACCAATTGGGTGATGACCTTGTGGGCCGTATTTGGATTGATCTTCAATTCCTTGCTAAGGACACGCACGGAAGGGAAGGGATCCCCCGTACGCATCTGACCAGACACAACGGCTTTTTTCGCAGCGTAGACGACCTGGTCGCAGAGGGGAGCTCCGGGGCGAAAAGATATTTGAAATGGGATCATTTGTCATGACTGTATTACTACAGCTAGTACAGTCTGTCAATGCCTGCGTCGCATGCCTGCCTACTTGCAAACCGAAAAACGTTTCAGCTCGGTGCGCGAACGTCCGCCCACGAACGGACCAGGCTCCACCTGGCGAACCGGTTAGGCCGAGAAATCGCCTTTGCTCGTCAGTCTCAAGCCTCGTCGAGCGTCCATAGTTTTTGAGGAGACATCCTTATTACGACCGACGCCATCTTTGGCAAATATTCCAAATTGTAGCGGCACTCCGAACGGCACAATAGGCGACTACAAGTGATCCAACAAATTGGAGAAATGCGACTAGTTTAGGCATGGGCTGGGGCCTCGCACCGAGATTGAAAACCTAATTTTTCCAGATACTCTTCGAAAAATCGGTGAAAAGGTGTCGTGCGCAGCAACGTCATAGCGCTGATACGCCGTGATTTCCGCTTATTGCATGCAGGCTATCGAAATGGCTTGTGTAGCGCCATAGTACAGCCGTACCGGAGGCGCCAGGCACCTACCGCATTGGAGCCGTCAGGCATGGAGATAATAAGGCTTCTTAGAAGGCGATGACCTCACTAGCGATGAGCGGCGCGCCTTGCAGGACGCGTTGTTAACGTCCTGGGGATCTGCCGAGGCAGGCGGTCTCCAGCCTGCGTCGCGAATTCTCGACGAACTGCGGCGGCGGCGGTGAGCCTGCAGGTGCTCAGACAACGAACACTTCGACCCTGCAAACCACGATCCAGCTCAGTCAGGCTCTGATGAGCATCCTGCCCGAGCCCCTCATTGATCCCACAACCGATCCGCCCGGAACCTTTACAAACGTAATACCCCGGGAGTTCGATCCGGGAAAAACAAACTTGTCCAGGCGAGTTGGCTCAGCGCAATAGGCTGCCCTACGCAGGCCACGATCGCGCTTCCAAATGCGGACTTCACCGGCGTTGGCGGCTCCTCAACTTATACCGATCCCGCGTGCTCAAGCGGCGATCTGAATGACCAGCGGAACCAGGGTCTCCTGCTCGTGAAGACTGGCCCGACCGTAAATTTTGCAGCCGCGACAGCCGATCTCATCAACATTAAGGGCATTACCCTGACTGAACTCGGCTATGACATCAGGAAGTTCGGCCCCGGTACGCACAGCGGTCCCCAAGGATCGCATTGCGGCGCGGGCGCGCCTCGCTTCAACGTCAGCACTTCTATCGGGTTCTTCTTCCTTGGCTGCAGCTCACCTCCGCCCAACATGGAGACTCTTGGAGACGGTTGGCTAAGGCTGCGCTGGAACCCCCCGATGGGTTTCGGGGCTGCATGCGGTCCAACATTCGGCCCCTGCCCCATTACGGGCACGGTGCAGAGGATTCAGATCGTCTTCGACGAGGGATATCTGACGCCAACGACGACGTTTCCCCTACCTTTTGTAAATACAGGAGGGGGTCCAGATGAGTTCGGAGCTGCGATCCTCGACAATATTGATGTGAACGGAACCCTGGTCGGACGTGGTCCCGTGAGCGCCAACTAGCTTAGAGCAACTCGACTACTGGGGCGCCTTGTCCGGCCAGGGCTCAAAGCCGGCACGTCGCGCGGCATCCCACAGTTGCTTGTCGTAGGTCGCCAGTCTGACCGCGGTCCCTAGAGACTCCTGAAACAGAACTGCCGAGGCGAGTTGGATCGCATCATAACCGCGGAGTCCATACTCCCAGGCCAGCGTCTCGGCGCGCGACACGAGCGCCTCCGTGACAGGGACGCGGGCGATGTCAGGCCATTGTGCGGCGAAAGCGCGCTGGGCTTGTCGCGCTTCGTCCTCCTCCAAGAGTTTCGCGCGCACCGCCTTGGTGAGCGCCGCCGCGACCTCCGCTCGGCTAATCAGAGACGTGGCGACAACGTCGGCGCGTGCCGCGAAGTCGAGCGTCTCGCGCGATCCCCGCTCCTTGAAATGACGCTTCACCAAAGCACTGGCGTCGAAGTACGCAATCACTCGCGATTCTCGCTGACCAGATCAGCGACCGTGCGCCGCCCTCGTAGCCGTGCGACGGGCTTCGTCCGGGGCAATCGCCGGCCGCTCCACTGAATGCCACCGGCGCTCTTGAGCGCCGCCAGGCGTTCACGCACTGGCGTGGCCTCGGGGATGAGGCGGGCGACAACGCGTCCGCGTTGTGTGACCACGATCGTCTGGCCCTCCCTGACTTCGCGCACGCACTCGCTCAATTTCGACTTGAGCTCACGGATACCGATTCGACGTTCAGCCATGGTCAACCCTAGGGTGCTTTCAGCAGCACGTTGCCTTGAGGCTACATTGTATCACATGTGACTACATCTGCGGCCCAGCGAGCCGCTCGCACGATGGCGCAAGTGAAGCTAGGTATCTAAGTTTCTCCACGTGCGGTGCACGCTTATTGGCCTTCCCAGCAGGACAACTGGAGGACGTTGGTCCACAATCACACCTAGCTACTTTTTGCGCCGTTGGTGGTTGCGGAGCGATCTGTTGCATGAATCGAACGCCTTTGATGTGTCATGGGTGGCTGTGGCCTTCACAGAAATTCGACTGTGGGGCCGACGGTCATGCCGCGCTGACTCTCAAAACTGGATTTGCGCAAAGAGAAGAAAGGCCTTTAAATACTCCGATCGCCTTATGGAACGCAGAAGAGACTTTTTGAAATGCGCAGCAGTCCTGGGCGCTCGGACGGTGTTCAGTTCGCCCTTCCCGAAGCTGCAGGTGCAGGCTCAACCGGGCACACCCGCCGAGGTAAACGAACGTGCTTACTGGCTTGCTGTGCTCGAGAGACTGGCCAAGCCGGTGCTTGAAAACCTGGCCCGGGGCGAGCTGAAGAAGAGAATGCCTGTGGAGTCAGCGAATCCCGATCGAAGGAAATATACGCATCTGGAGGCTCTTGGCCGGTTGCTTGCCGGAATCGCGCCTTGGCTCGCAGCCGGGGGACTGAATGAATCCGAAGCGAAGCAGCAGCAGAGGTTCGTCAGTTGGGCCCAGGCATCTCTTGACGCTGCCACGGATCCTAAGTCGGCTGACTTCATGAATTTTCACGACGGCTCCCAGCCCCTAGTGGACGCGGCGTTTCTAGCGCAGGGAATTCTTCGAGCGCCGCAGATTTTGTGGTTTGGACTGGATATGCGGGTGCGCAAACAGTTGATCGCTGCGCTCCGGTCCTCCCGTGTCATTCCCACTCCGGACAAAAATAATTGGGTGCTGTTTGCCGCGATGATTGAAGCCGCTTTGCAAACCATGGGCGAGAACACCGTCGAAGAGCGGCTGGAAGCTCCTGTGCGCCGGATGCTGCGTTGGTATGTCGGAGATGGCGCGTATGGGGACGGAGAATTCTTTCACTTCGATTATTACAACAGTTTCGTGATTCACCCCATGCTGCTGGACGTGCTTGCCGTCGTGAAACAGAAGGACCGCGAATTGGAGGGCGCCTATGCAATGGAATTGCAGCGGGCGCGGCGCTACGCGGACATCTTGGAGCGGCTGATTGCCCCTGACGGTACATTCCCGTCGATGGGTCGTTCCACCACGTACCGGTTTGGCGCTTTTCATGCTCTTGCTCAAGTTAGCCTGATGCGCGAATTGCCCGAACACCTGAAGCCGGAACAGGTCCGCTGCGGCATGTCTGCCGTCATCTTCAAAATGATCGGGGCGCCGGGAACCTTTGATGATGGGGGCTGGCTGACAATCGGCTTTTGCGGACACCAGCCATCGCTAGCGGAAAGTTACATCTCCACGGGAAGTCTTTATCTCTGCGCCACGGCCCTGTTGCCTTTGGGCTTGTCCCCTTCCGATGCCTTCTGGAGCGCTCCGGCCATGCCTTGGACTTCCCAGCGTATTTGGTCCGGCCAAGCCCTTCCTGCGGACCACGCTCTCGTCGAGCCATCAGCCACGCGTGAGCGTTCTTCATGAATCCTGCTCGACTGGACTTGGGAGGCAGCAATCGCGTGGTGTTGACCTAGCTGCTAGTGCATGTGCCCGCACACTTGACCGATGAGGAAGCAGCTACACTGCCCTGCGCTGGAGTAACCGCGTGGAGCGCTGTTATCGCGCTCGGGGATATTAGACCTGGCGATTCCGTTGTAGTTCTGGGGACCGGAGGTGTTTCGATTTTCGCGCTCCAATTCGCGAGATTTCTCGGAGCCCGCGTCATCGTAACCTCGAGCAGCGATCAAAAGCTCGTTCGGGCAAAGGAACTGGGCGCCGCTGAAGTCATTAACTACAAGACGGATCCTGACTGGCCAAAGGCAGTCATGGAGTTAACCGAAGATATCGGGGCGGACTATGTTGTGGATACCGTGGGAGGGCTGAAGGAAGCCATTGCAGCTGTGCGGCTGGGAGGCACGGTGGCATTGGTGCGACTGCTCATTGGTGTGACTTCTGAAGTCGACCTCGTTGCGTTCATGGGCAAATGTGCTCGCGTAGAAGCGGTCGACGTGGGCTCGCGGGAAATGTTCGAAGCGATGAACAAGGCGATTGCATTTCACGCTATGCGTCCGGTGGTGGATCGGGTCTTTGGTTTCTCCGAGCTGCGAGAGGCCCTTAACTATCTGAGGGAGGCTCGCCACTTCGGCAAGGTTTGTCTGCGGGCTTAGCTCGAAAGACTTTCCTCGACGTGACGGAAGGAATTGAGATGTAACCCGCAAGCCGCGCCATTGGCTATAGAGTCGCAACCTTCCTTCATCGAGTGTGCTCTCCCTTGGAGAACTTACGAAAAAACTTTGGGCGCTATACGAACATCAACTAGTCCGGGTGCCGTGCCTCACGAATTCGCAGGCCTCCTTAGAACGACCGGGGCAAACCGGGCATCAATCTGCCCCGCTTTCGGTTTGTTTTTCTCTTCGGTCATGAGTCCCCGACTCCATGCTTGGAGCGCGCCGTTCGGAACTGATCCTGGCTCCGTAGGCAATCTATCCCGCTTCGCTCGATATGCACAGCTACAACTTTCTGATGCAAGAGGTTCCCTTCGAAACCAGATGAATAAACCTTGTTGTTGTGATGAGGCCTGTGAATCTGTGGAAACTACAACAAACCTTTTTGCCGCGTGCACTTGGAGAGTTGAGCCCCAGGTGGCTTTTTGTGAAAACAGCGGAAAACTCGACCCACTTGGCTCGGCACACCAGCAGGTCACCGTTTTATCCGGATCCGTCAACAAGTTCTCCGCACCTTTTTCAATTCTTCTCCACAGGATATCTCCATCGAGGGCCTGTAGCTCCATCACCGGTCTGACAATCTGCTGGCCGACGTGTTTCTGCAGCCGCTGCCGATTGCGAATAACGCGCCGCAACCCAGATCACCTCTTCGCGAGGCAGGTTTGACCAGCCAAGCCCCTTTCAAGCATGCAAACTAAGCGCTATAGCTCTGTCGAAGTTGAAATAAATCTCCGCGCAGATGCACTGCGTGAACTCTTTTATTGCCCACTGGGTCCGGCGGATGAACTTCACCGACGACATATCTGGGCCAAGATTCGAAAAATCAGCGACAGCTCGCACGATCGCGGTCTCATTTGCCGGCCTGGGCGCTCGGTACAATCACTTTCCTACCGAGCTTTCTAGCGGGGCAAAAATGCGGACGAGTTGGAACTACTACTCGTGTCTGAGCGCAACGATCGGATCGACGAGCATCGCCCGCCGCGCCGGCAAATAGCACGCCGCAAACGCAACCGCGGTAAGCAAAATCGCAACCGCCGCGAACGTCGCCGGGTCCGTCGTGCTGATGCCGAAAAGCAAGCTTTTGATCAGTTCCGTCAGCAATCCGGCGGCGATCAGGCCGATGGGCAGGCCCGCGAAAACCATCATTGCCGCTTCGCCGAACACCAGCTTCAGCACATCTCGTCGTTGCGCTCCCAGGGCCATTCGAAGGCCGATTTCGTGAGTCTGCTGGCCGGCCACGTAAGACATGACGCCGTAAATTCCGATGCTGGCAAGCACCAGCGCAATGGCCGCGAACACACCCAACAAGATCATCGCGAATCGCCGTGACACCAGTGACCTCGCTATGATCTGGTCCATCGACTCAAAATTGTAGGTTGCCTGCTCGTGGTTCATCTGCTGCATGGCTGAACGGATCTTGTCCGCAGTCGGATAATTTGGAGCCTCGGTGCGAACCACGATCCCCGCTCCCTTTCCCAGCCACGCGTCAGGGGCTTGTTCGGCGAGCGTGTAGAGTTGAACCTTCACAGAGCCGCTGAGCTTCTCATCCTGTGCCCACTGTTCTGTGTGGCCAACTACGCCGACGATTTCCATAGGCGAATCCTCCACGAGGATGCGCCGGCCGATCGGATCCTGGTTTGGGAAATACTCTCGCGCGAGATTCTCGTCGATGGTTCCGACGCGGCGTGATTGTGCACTATCTTCCGAGGTGAAGAATCGCCCGCGGAGAAGAGGAATGCCCATCACCCGGAGATAATTCGGGCTCACGATGTAGAGCAGCGTTTCGGGCATTTCGTTCACCGTCAGTGGCTTCGGCCTCCCTTCGATCCAGAAGTGTTCTTCCCAATCATCGCTCAGCGGCATGGATGCATCTGTCAACGACGCCGCTTCCACGCCCGGAATTTGTGCAATGGTATCAGGAAGGCGACGAAGCATCGGCCGGACTTGATTCGGTGCTTCCTTCAGGACGGAAGGAGGAAAAGCCAGATCGAAACTCAAGACGTTCTGCGGATTGAATCCCCGATTCATGCCCCAGAGGCGCGCGAGGCTACGAAGCGTCAGGCCCGCGCCGACCAAGAGCACTACCGCTAGCGCCAGCTCAAGCACTACGAAAACGGCCTGTGTGCGATGCCGCGCTCCGCTCGAGCCGCGCCCCCCTTCTTTCAAAGTCTTATTCTGGTCCGGGGACGCGGTCTTCAGAGCGGGCGCGAGGCCGAAGAGCACGCCAGCAACCATGGAGACGGCCAGTGTGAAAAGCAGAACGCGGGAATCGACGCGCACATCGTTCGCCCTTGGCAGTGCCTGTGGCAGAGCGCCCAACCACGCCTGCGTTCCCCACCATGAGAAAAACGCGCCCAAGGCCCCGCCTGCAACCGACAGCAGCAGACTTTCGGTCAGCAACTGCCGGATGACCCGGCGCTGCGTCGCTCCCAGAACCGAGCGAATCGCGAACTCCCTTGCGCGCCCCATTGCCCGCGCGAGCAGCAGATTGGCCACGTTCGCGCAGGCGATCAGCAGCACGAATCCGACGGCGGCGAGCAACACGAGCAGCGTGGTTTGGATCCCCTGGACCATGCGTTGTTGCAGGGGCATCAAAACTAGACGGGCGTTCTTGTTTGTGCCCGGATAAGCCTTCTCGAGGTTGAGCGCGACCTCATTCATATCCGCGCGCGCCTGTTCGATGGTTACTCCCGGTTTCATCCGCCCGATACCGCGGATTCCCGGGCGAAAACCACGCGCTGTGAGCCACGAGGCGTTTCCGGACCCTATGGGCACGTACACATCGCCAAGCTCGAAATTCATCGACTCGCAGCAAAAATAGAAGTTCTCCGGTACGACCCCAATCACCGTATAGCCCGTCCCGTCCAGCGTCAGCAGGCTCCCTAAAATTTCCGGCGAGCTTCCAAACTTGCTCCTCCAGAAACGTCCGCTCAGCATGACGACCGGCGGTGCGCCTTTCTTGTCGTCCTCCGGCGAGAAATTTCGTCCAATGACCGGCTTGACCCCCAACAACGCAAAGAAGCTCGCCGAAACCTGTACGGCATTCAGCCGCTGTGCCTCGCCTGAATCGGTCAAGCTGAAATCCGTGTGACGATAAGCAGCTAGCGCCTCGAAGGTGTGGTTCATCCTCACCCAGTCTAAGAAGTTCGGATAGGCAATCGACGCCTCCGGGAAGGGCGGAAACTTTTCGGCCACCGCCACCAGCCGTTCGGGATTCGGATAAGGCAGGGGATTCAGCAGCACTCCATTGACCACCGAAAACAGCGCGGTATTCGCACCTATTCCGAGCGCCAGCGTCAGCAGGGCTATCGTCGTGAACCCCGGCGACTTCGTCAGTATTCGCAGCGAGTAGCGCAGGTCCTGCCACACCGTTCCCATGGGTACTCCGAAATCTGCTGAGCTAAACGTCCAAACGCAGGTATCCTTCCGAATCTACACTTAGCTAAGTCTCTGCGCCGTCGGTCCTTATCCAGCTCGCTCAGGATACATCTCGGCCTGGACTGTCCGTTGCAGGGAAATGCTGTCGCGGAACCGAACAGCCGCCTTCAGTCAGATAGCTTCAGGATCGACGCAAATCGGAAGCGGAGACCTGGTCGTGGTTGGTGAAATATCGCTTTATCACAAGTAATTGACGATTCATCAGCAACTGTTGCGCTTTTACTCTATTGTGCACTGATTATCTGGCAGCATGTGAGCTGCAACGCCACTGGATCGCGAACTTGCCGAGCAGTCAGCGTAATGGAAAAATCCTCAGCCTGTTCATCGCGGCAAGAATGGTTGGTCCAGCCGTACTCGGAAGCCACGTACTAGCAGCTAGGCTCGCAGCGCTCAGCGTGGAAGAATCCTCAGCCGCTGCGTCTTGGCAAGTTTGCGCTGCCGTTTGTCGAACGTATAAAAGACGTCGGGCCCCAGACCTTCTCCATGTTGCAGCCGCACTTAGAACCAGAGCCTTTTCCCAGATCTCAGAACCAAGCGGCGCAATGCGAAATACACCGGCGGCTTGATGTTGCAGAAACAGATCGTGAACGGACCGAGCCTCGAGGCGCGTCCATTCCTTTCGGAACACTCGCAACTGGACGGCGTTGGTGAATTCCACCTCGCCCAGAGAGGTCAGCAGAAATACGGGTTTGGACCTAATCAAGCCAGTGGCGACGGCTGAGTTGCTGTCCTGGCCATAAAGGGACACGAGAAATCCAGTGTGGCGTAGGCGATCAATAGCGCCCCCGCTCCTCAGAGGCAAGCTCGGTACCAGTTTTGCGAGTCGTCTTTGCGCCAAAGATCCGTCGTCGGAGGGCGGAAAAATCAGGGTATACGTCAGTCCCCGGGCGAATGGGCAACAAGCGGGCGATCATCTTCCGCCGCTTGTGGGCTATGATTCCCTCACCCTTATTCAGCCGAGCCTCGATCTCCGGGAAGTGATAACGAAGATCTCGCACAGTTGTCTTCTTCATTGTGACTCATTATAGCATCACATTTGGTCGGTGTCTATAATCAATGGACCGGTCAGGCGTCTCCGCTTACAACGACGAACACACACACTGGCCCTGGTTCGTGCAGTTTCTCGGCGGAGCCGTCTTCTTCGGTAACGAGTGGCCGCCGCTTCGCGCCAGGCTCATCGTCGATGACCGCGCACACCCAGTCACCAAACATCTGGCCGCGACACTCTCCTCACCCGACAACGAGTGGTACATCTGGAAGCCGAGCCCCCGCCTCAACAAAGACGTCCAGGTCCTGCTCACGCTCGACCTTTCCAACTATCCCATCGGCCTGAAAGACACCATCACCTCAGGCGACCTTCCTGTCGTCTGGACCAACGCCCGCTACCATATGCTTTACATGAACATGGGCCACGGCGACAAAATCTTCACGAACAAGGAACAGAACCAAATATTCGAAAACGCAGTCCTCTGGCTGGGCGCCTCTGCCTCCGGTGAGAAGACAAAAGGCAAATGTTGAGCCGTTGAGCGCGCGGCGGATCGGCAACCCTTCCGTCATCGGATAAGGGACGGAGTTGCGGGCCCTGGAAACGGAATTGGCGGTTCTGGCAGTTGTGGGTCTTGACACCTTACGAAGAATAGAGCCACTGAGGCGGCAAAAACGACAAAAATCATGGGGCTCTCCAACGCTCACGACGCCAGCGCCGCCCAAGCCGTGGCTGCTCCGGATTCGGGAGGCCCGCGCTATCCGGGCGACTTGCAGTACCATGGAGGCCCCGTCGCAGTATCCATGAAAAATCATTTGATCTTCCTTCATCCCAATGGGGGCTGTACCATTGCCGGTTGTTGGGGGAACCCGGGAGGTTTTCTGCGCGACCTCTTCAATAGCGACTTCATCCACGTCGTTGACCAGTATACCGGTAGCACTGCGAATGACCGTTATACCGTGGCAGAGGAGGCGACAAACATCAACTATACCCCGCCCAGCAAACCGTTCACGGACGCCGATATGCTGGCCATCGTGCACGCGGTCGTAGCATCGAGAGAAGGCGATGACGATGGCTTTGCTACCGGCTATGGCAACGAGTACCACGTATTTCTGCCGCCGGGACAGGACGAGTGTTTCGACTCAACGTTCACTGTGTGTTACTCGCCGGACCAGCCAAGCACCTTTTTCTTTTGCGCATATCATGGCAGCATGGACTTTCAGGACATTGGGCACGTCCTTTACAGCGTCGAGCCCTTCCAGAACGTCGACGGATGTAGTTCGAGGCCTGGGACTCCCAACGGACAGCTTGCGGATTCGACCAATAATGTCCTCTCGCACGAGACGTTTGAGACCATCACCGACCCCGACGGCACCGCTTGGTGGAACTCCTTGGACAACGGCCTTTTCGGGCAGGAGATCGGGGACGAGTGCAGTTTCATAATATTCTTCCGTAACCCTAACCCGCCGCCGCCGGTGCTGGTGTTTTTCGACCCGAGTGATGTCACCCTGAATGGCAAACCCTACGCTGCGCAGCCCGAATACAACAACGCCGCTCATGCCTGTACGACTATGCCTTGATCGGCTCATTCCTTAGACACGCGAATAGGGGCGACGCGGAGCAATAACGCGCCGCCCATGATTCCAAGTTAATGAATCCTACCGCCGGAGGGTTGCTGATAGAATCGGCGATGACTTCGGCCGTCTGGCCCCTAAGTGACCGGCCTACTGCAACTTCGCGTACTCGGCCTTGGCAGCGATAAGAATGGGGATGTCAGGGTCGGCGTCCTTCCACAGCGTGAGGAATTCCTGATAGGCAGCACGGGCTTTGGCGGTGTCGCTTTGCATAGCATAGGCTCTGCCGAGTTGGAGATGCGCCAGTGCGCCGATAGGTTCGTAGAGAACGACTCCGCGATGGTCGAGAATTTTCTGGAACTCAACGGCGGCCTCGTTGCCCTGATGCCCGGCCAGATAGGCTTCGCCGCGCACATAGACGGGATGCAGAGCGGGCATGAAGGCACCGCCGCCGGCGGCACCCTCTGTCCCCAGGTCATAGGGAGCGGTGGCCTGAAGAGCTTCAATGGATTGGGAAGAATTGTTGTGGCTGAGCGCGAGCTGGGCGTGAATCGTTGGCAGGTAGTTGAACTGGACCACCGTATCCTCTGGGAAGCGCTTGGCCAGATCAGCCGCTAGTGCCTGAGCCCGAGATGCGTTCTCTGCAAAGGCTAGCGCCAACGCCGCTAGGTACTGCACATCCCGGCCCGTCGAAAGGCGAAGCGCCGCTTGGGCCCGCTGCCCGGCTTCGGCCGTTTCCTTTTCCTGCGCCCGCTCAGCCGAAGCCACCGCCCGGCCTGAAAACACCCGGGCGTTCCCCAGCCGCCGGAATAGGCGGCCGCATCGGCTTCTAGGTCCAGTAGCACGTCTTCGAGTCCGGGTTTGCCTGCACCCCAGGCCACTTGCCGTGCCATTCCCGGAAG
>WNGH01001246.1_pt1 | contig 26933 bp, 30 predicted proteins | sample 5400631 | NCBI WGS metagenome assembly WNGH01 (sample SAMN13153373, study PRJNA577476) | soil metagenome | isolation source: 115 cm soil or saprolite under Garry oak tree replicate 1 | place: USA:California | collected 2016-06-15
TTTGATTTCGTCCTCGTTGTGCAACGTCGCGCGCCCGACGATGCTTCCACTCACAAGGACTGGTTCGAGCACAGCGACCGGTGTGAGAATTCCAGTACGCCCGACCTGAATGATGATGTCCTTCAAACGCGTCTGGACGCGTTCGGCGGCATATTTGTAAGCGATCGCCCAGCGCGGGGATTTTGCTGTAAATCCGAGGCGCTCGCGCTGCGCAAAGGAATTGACTTTCACCACCGCGCCGTCGGTTTGATAAGCAAACTTGTGGCGGATGCCGTCCAGCTCGTGAATCGCATCCAAAATTTCCTCGACTGATTCGGCTACCCACCAGCGCTCAGTGACTGGCAAGCCGAGCTTCTTTAGCAGTGGAAAAATTTCCGAGTGAAGATCGACGTCGACTCCTTTAGTTGCCCCGGTTCCGTAAAGGACTATCCCCAGCGGGCGTTTCGCCACGATCGCCGGGTCGAGTTGCTTAAGCGAACCGGCCGCGGCGTTACGCGGATTTGCAAACAGCGGCAGCCCCTGCTTCTTGCGTTCCTCATTAAGTTTCTCGAAGCCTTTTCTGTCCATGTAAACTTCGCCGCGCACTTCCAGAAGTTTCGGCGTGCCGTCGCGCAGACGCTCCGGCACCGAGCGGATCGTGCGGATGTTTTGCGTGATACTGTCGCCCATGTTTCCATCTCCGCGTGTGGCCGCCTGCCGCAGTTTCCCACTTTCGTAAATGAGGGAAACCGCAACGCCGTCCACCTTTGCCTCGATTACCACCGGAATTTTTTCGTCAGGCAAGAGCCGTTGGATGCGGGCGTAGAAATTTTTCACTTCCTCTTCCGAGTAAGTGTTGTCGAGGCTGAGCATCGGAACGAGGTGCGAGACCTGCTCGAATGCCTTGAGCGGTTTTCCGCCGACGCGCTGGGTGGGCGAATCGGGCGTGACGAGATGTGGGAACTGCGACTCCAAATCGACCAGATCCTTGTAGAGTTGGTCGTATTCCCGGTCGCTGATTATCGGAACGGCTTCTTCGTAATAGAGCCGGTCGTGCTTGCGGATTTCTCCTCGCAGCTGCTCGATTCGCTTCGCGGCTTCCTTTTCGTCCATGACTGTCCTGCACGATACGAGCGCGCGAAATCTCGGCAACGGCTGCGCATTTGTAGGGCAAGCGCATCGCTTGCTCCCTTTCCATCGCCAACCATAAAGAAAACTCGCGGCAGGCGGTGCGCCTGCCCTACAATAACAATCGTGAAGCCCGGCGAGCGTATCCTCGGGGTGGAAGGCGGTGGCACGAAAACCGCCTGGGTGTTGGTCCAGGGTATGGAAACGAGCGGCGAGGCCAGCGCGGAATTTCGCATTCTCGATCAGGGGAAACTGCCGCCATCCAATTTGCGTCTGACAACACCGGAACGGCTGCGCGAAATCTTCGCTGAGCTGCCGAAGCAGATCGATCGCGCGGGAGTTTTTCTTGCCGGTTGCGCTACGGAGGAAGATCGCCGCTCGCTCAAGCAAATCTGTCTTGAAGTTTGGCCAAACGCCAAAATCGTCACGGGCAGCGACCGCGATTCTGGCTTGGCAGCGAGTCTCGATCATGGAGACGGCATCGTGGTCAACGCCGGAAGCGGTTCCTCTGTGACTGGGCGCCGTGGTGACCGAATCGAGAGAGCGGGCGGATGGGGACACATCTTGGGCGATGCTGGCGGCGGTTATTTTCTTTCCATCCAAGCGCTCCGCCTTGTCTTGCGCGAACACGATTTGCATCACAGCGAGATGCAGTTCACTGCCAAAATCCTGCACGCGCTTTCGTTGAACAATTTCGATGAACTGGTTCGCTGGGTGCAAACAGCGGACAAAATGGAGATCGCGATGCTGGCGCCCGTAGTCTTTGAAGCGGCAACTGGAGGTGATGCGCGTATGATGGAGATCATCGAAGAAGGTGCACGCGTGCTCTGTGAATACACTGAGGCCGTCGCGTCGCGTCTCCATCTGCTTGCACCAAAAGTCGCGCTGATCGGCGGCCTTTTCTATCGGGACTCGATTTATAGGCACGCGTACCGGCGCAAACTGAAAAAGAATCTTCCTGATGCGCGCGTGACAATCGCGGAGCGAGCTCCCGAACTTGGGGCCGCGTGGCTGGCGACAGAAGCGGGTGATCACGCCGCATTTCACCCAAGGCCATCCCAAAACGAAATCGAAAGTTTGGCGGCTGCGCTTACCGAGCAGCGCAATCCGCGCTCGGAGAATCTCGAAAAAATGAGCGCACAGCAGCTCGTCGAAGTGTTTGTCGAGGAAGAAAAGTTCGTTCAGGAGGCGTTGCGCGTCGCGATCGGCGAGTTGACCAAAGCGATTGAGATTGTGGCTGAATCGCTGCGAAACGGTGGTCGCTTGTTTTATGTCGGTGCTGGGAGCAGCGGGCGCATCGGTATTCTCGATGCGAGCGAAATCCCGCCCACTTTTGGTGCGCCGCGTGATCTGGTGCAGGGCGTGATCGCTGGTGGCGTGACGGCGCTTTATCGCAGTGCTGAGGGCGCTGAAGATCAGAAAAGTGCCGGCGCATTGGCTTTGGATGAGCGTAAAATAAAAGGCCCCGATGTTGTGATTGGAATTACGGCCAGCGGCCGGACGCCTTTTGTGCTCGGAGCGCTTGCCCGGGCAAAGTCGTTAGGTGCAAAAACGATTTTGCTCACCTGCAATCCGACTGTAGCCGGCGTCGCTGACGCCGGCCGGCCGGGATCACCCGCCTTCGCCGAGGCTACGGCGGGCAAGCCGATCGCGGCTACAGACGTCCATCTAGTAGTCACACTCGAGGTCGGACCCGAGATATTGACTGGATCGACGAGACTGAAAGCCGGGACCGCGACGAAGGTTGCCCTCAATATTATCAGCACCGGTGCCATGGTCGCGCTGGGCAAAGTGCGCGGCAATCTGATGATCGATTTGCACGCTAGCAGCACGAAATTGCGTGATCGCGCAGTGCGGGTTCTCGCCGAACTGGCGCAATGTGATTACGAGTCAGCCCGCAATTTTCTGGAGGCGGACGATTGGAATTTGCGCGCGGCGTTGGAGAAACTGTAGGAATTTCCATTTCCTATAAGCGCAACGGAAGTGGCTCATGCGAAGCTAGGTGTGACTTAACCGAAAGGAACAACCCTATGCTCTGGACAATATTCGTAATCTTGCTCGTGCTCTGGCTGCTTGGCTTCATCGGCCATTTCGGTGGCGCGCTGATCCATTTGTTGCTCGTGATCGCTGTGATCGTGCTCATCATTAATCTTGTCAGCGGGCGGCGGCCACTGTAGTCGAAAGCAGGTATGACTTAACCGAAAGGAACAACCCTATGCTCTGGACAATATTTGTTATTCTGCTGGTCCTGTGGTTGCTTGGATTGGTCAGTTCGTACACGCTCGGCGGGTTTATTCACATCCTGCTCGTCATTGCGATTGTGGTGCTGATCATTCAGTTGATCTCAGGCCGGCGGCCATTGTAAGCTCGAACCAATGAAACCAGCCGTGATCATCGGCATCGTGCTGATCATCGTCGGTGTGATCGGCTTTGCCTGGGGTGGACTAGGTTGGACGACACAAAAGAAAGACGCCCAGCTAGGCCCGCTTGAAATTACGCACAAGGAAAGTCACGGGATCGCGTTTCCGCCGATCGCGAGCGGCATTTGCCTGGCCGGCGGAATCGTCCTTGTAATCATCGGCAGCCGAAAAAGCTAGCCGCCGGCTTTTAGCACTGCGAAAGTCTTGGTGCCTTTGCGGTCGAGGTACAGAAGGACGCCGCGCTTCGGATCGGCTTTGTTGAGGGCCTCACGGAATGATTGCAGGTTCGTGACTGGTTTGCCGTCCACTTCCGTAATGACATCTTCGCGCTGAATGTCCTGGGCCGCGGCGATGCTGTTGTCCTCCACGTTCGTTACCACCACACCTTGCTCAACCGGGACGTGCAGGCGTTCCGCAACCTCTTTCGTCAATTCCTGCACCTGCAATCCAAATTTGCCGATCCCGCCGTCGCGGGACTGGCTTGGCTGAATTGGCCGGGCCGGTTCATTTGATGTTCGCGCGATCTCGTTAGGCAATTCACCGGTCTTGAGCGGGACTTTAATAGTTTTGCCTTTGCGCCAGACAGTGAGCTGGACATTTTGGTCGATCTTCTTTTTCAAAATCTCATGCTGAAGCTGTGAGTCGGTTTCGATGGGTGTTCCATCGATCTGCGTGATTAGATCGAACGGCCGCAAATCGCTTTTGGAAGCGGGCGCATCAGCTTCAATTGTGCGCACCACGACGCCTTTATCAGCGCCTTTGAACAAATCGCGGATTGCTGGGTCGTCGCCTAGAGTTTCGATCCGAATGCCTAGCCACGGACGCGTAATCTTGTGGCCTGCGACCAGCTCGGCCCCGATTTCTTTTGCCATGTTGATTGGAATGGCGAAGCCCAGTCCGCGGTTCATCCCGTTGATCAGCGTGTTCATCCCGATCACTTTGCCGTCGATATCGCAGAGTGGGCCGCCGCTGTTACCGGGATTAATCGAGGCATCAGTCTGCAAGTAGTCCGAGATGGAATAGCCGCCTGACTGAAACAATTTGCTTCGGCCTTTGCCGCTGATCACACCGTAGGTAAATGTGTAATCGAGCCTGAATGGCGCACCGATCGCAAAGGCAAACTGCCCAACTCGCACAGCGTCGCTGTCGCCGAGTTGGACGACCGGCAGATCTTTGGCATCGATCTTGATCACGGCGATATCGGTTTTTTCATCGGTGCCCACCATCCGCGCCGGAAAATTCCGTCCGTCTCTCAGCTTCACATCGATCTTGTCTGCGCCTTCGACCACGTGAAAGTTCGTGAAGATGTAGCCATCGGGCCGCATGATAAAACCGGAGCCTTCGCTTTGGACCGAACGCGGCGCTCCCGGATTGCGCCGCGGATTGTTTTCATCGGGCGGCCCCTGAAAGAACAGGTCGTCAAGCGGCGAGCTCTCACTGATTTCGTTCTTCTTGGAAATCTCAATAATGACAACGCTGGGCGCTACGGTCTCGAAGACTTTCGCGAAAGCATTGTTCAATTGATGAACCACGTCCTTCCCTGCCTCCGCCGCAGCAGCAGGAACACTGGAAGTTGGGACGGCCTCTGGTATCGCCGCAAACGATGTACTGAGTGCAACGCACAGGGTCAAAATGGATAAACGCATCGGTTGGAATTTGGACAGCAATGAAGATGCAACGTTCAACTGGCTACGTCCAATGCCAGCTTACTCAAAGGCGCGCTCGCAGTTCAGTCGCAGAAGTACTACATTCCTTGACGAAGCTCGTATACTTTCCAGCTCAACCCTTTTTATGAGCGCGTTTAAGAGGCGAATCGTCTTTTGGGCAAGCGTCGTGCTTTTGATATTATTTTGGGCAATAGCGGTTGGTCCCGAGCCGCCTGCGCGTATATCTATGTCGCCGGAAGAACTGGTTCGAGCTGTCACCATTCAGCGCGATTCGCTCATCGACTTGTGCCTGATGGAGCACGTCGATCCGAATGGGCGCGACGCGCAAGGGCGCACCCCGCTGCTGATTGCAATGTCGCAAAAGGATGAGAAAACGGCGCGCCGGCTCGTTGACGCCGGTGCACAGGTCGATCTTGCCGATAAGAGCGGTTTTACACCGTTCATGGCAGCAGCGATGCACGGCAATCTTGCAATGTTCCAGTTGCTCCTGGCGCGTTCAACTAATCTTCGTGCCGAAGCTCAGACGAAGGACGGGCAGGATCTCCTGGGATTGGCGCTCGATGGCGGTAATCCGCAGATCATTAAGACCGTGATCGAGCGCTTACCGCCGATGCCGCAGTGGAAAACCAGTACGCAGCGCGCTCTGAATGCGGCGCTGCAAGTGGCGAACAAGGACCAAATCCGATTACTGCTTGGCAAGCATTCAACGCCTCCCACGCCTGAGGGCAGAAACGTGCCGTTCCTTGCTTATTCCATCGCGGGAAACAACTCCTCGCTTTTCAGCACGCTTCTGGCTTGCGGAGCGGATCCTAACACCGTTCTGCCGTCGCGTTGCGATAAGGATTTTCTCGCGCTGCTCTCATCGAAGGCGCTTCGCAGCTACGTGGAAGAAGACAGGAACCTTACTGTCGTCATGCTCGCCGCGGGACTTGGACAGGATGACTATCTGCGCGCTCTGATCAATGCAGGCGCCAACCGGAACCGGCTGACGATCCGGGACAAGATGTCTGCGTTGGATATTGCCGCAGAAACGGGTCACTGGCGGGCCGCACAAATTCTTCTCGGCGGCGGGCCATCGCCCGATCGGTTGCGCCTCGAAATTTCTCTCGCCTTGCAACGGGTCGCCCTCGTTAAGGATGGCGTGCCGGTGTATCGCACGCAGTGTTCGACTGGCCGACCGGGTTATTCGACAAAGAGGGGCGAATTTGTGATCACCAACAAGGAGCGCAACCATCGTTCCACCATCTACCACGTGGAGATGCCGTACTTCATGCGCCTGAGCTGCCTTGATTTTGGAATGCACGCGGGATACGTGCCGGATCACCCGGCGTCACACGGCTGCATCCGGTTGCCCGAAGACGCTGCTCGCAAATTTTTCTCCGAACTTCCCGTCGGCACGCTTGTGACTGTGCAATAAGGCGACAGCCGATTGCCGGCCGGAAATCCGACGTCGCGGGCCGCATCTCTGATTTCCTTGAATCCAAACTGACTCATGTGGCATCTCAATGGAATCCTATGGAAACAAACAATATTCGAGCGGCATCCCTTGTAATGACAAACGAGCGTGGGGTCGCGAACAAGGTTTCGCCCGCCACCTGGATCGGACTCTTCCTCTCATTGTTCGCGATGCTCGTGATTCGATATGCGTTCGTGTTCTTCGTACCCGAAATGACATTCGCCTGGGTAATTCTAAAGGAAACGTTGATCTGGGTGAGTGCAGCCGCTTTCCTGGTTATCATCCTGCGCGCCGAATATTTGCCCCTCCGCTCTATCGGCCTCGGCACCGCGCGCTGGTGGATGTCGATCTTGTGGGGGCTCGTAATCGCCGTTGTATCGGCAGCAGTCGTCGGCGGGCTGGCTTATCTTACTGGTTACGGCCACGGTCCCGGATCTGCCGCTTTCGAGAAACTGCCGCTTTGGTTAATTACGCTCATTGTTTTCCGCGCCGGAGTGGTAGAAGAACTATTTTATCGTGGTTACGCTATCGAGCGTTTGCGCATGATTGGTCTCGGACGCTTCTGGTCGGTCACAATTCCGCTGGTCATTTTTTCGCTTGGCCATTGGTCCGGCGGCGCTGCAAATATTCTGATCGCTCTTGCGGCGGGTATAATCTTAACGGGATTCTATTTGTGGCGTCGTGATTTGGTCGCCAACATGATCGGCCACGGCTTGGTGGACTTTGTTGCCAATGTGGTGCCCAAATTGTTTTCCTAGCAATCCAACCTTTCATCTGCGGATTTTTGAAAAAGCCGCTGACTAGCGCGTAGGCTTTCGTAGCTTACGAGACGGATTGCAAGGAATGACACCATTGCTTTTGTTTGCTCCAGGCGCAGGAGCGCCTTCGTCGCATCCCTGGATACAAGATTGGAGAAAGCGTTTGTCTCGAATCGGCATCGTCGAGACCTTCGATTACGATTACATGCGCGAAGGCCGAAAGCGACCCGATCGCTTGCCGCAGCTTATCGCCGCGCATCGAAAAGCATTAAACCGGGCGCGAGAGCGACATCGCGCTGAATCAACCATCCTCGTCGGCAAGAGCATGGGCGGCCGCGTTGGATGTCATTTATCGCTGGAGGAAAAAGTGGATGGATTAGTTTGTCTCGGATACCCGCTCTGTCCGATGGGCGATCAGACGAAACCTCGCGATGAAGTTTTGCGCGCTCTTACCACACCGATTCTTTTTGTGCAAGGCGCGCGCGACTCGCTGTGTCAGTTGGATCTTCTGGAGCGCGTTCGAGCCGAAATGAAAGCGCCAAACTTTTTGCATATCGTTGAAGAAGGCGACCACTCCCTGCGGGTGCCAAAGCATCAGCTACAGGCGAGCGGCCAAACACAGGAAGCTGTCGATCAAACAATTCTCAACGCGATCGTTGGATTTGTTGAACCCTTGGTGGTGGCCACGGATTAGAAGAACATGAGGAGAAGGCACAATCGCGTTTCCATACGCGCCGGTCAGGTCGAATTCGTCAAAGTCGGGACAGACGCTTGGCGGTGGCGCGATGTCTATCGTTGGCTGCTGGGCTTGAGGTGGCCGCGGTTCGCGGCGTTTGTCGCCAGTCTTTACGTCGGGCTAAACCTTCTTTTCGCCGCGCTTTACAGTCTCCAGCAAAACAGTATCGCCGGCAGCACTGGCGGGCATTGGTTTTTTGATTGCTTTTTTTTCAGCGTGCAAACGCTGGCAACAGTCGGCTACGGCCACATGTATCCGCAAACGCTTTACGCTCACGTCGTCACCACGATTGAAATCATGACTGGGATATTTTTGCTCGCGGTGATGACCGGCCTCATCTTCGTGCGCTTCTCGCGCCCGATTGCGCGCGTCGTGTTCAGCAATTCCATCGTCATCGCGCCGTTGAATGGGAAGCCGACGCTGATGGTGCGAATCGGCAACGAAAATCAGCACAGCATGGTGGAGGCCGAGTTCCGGATCATGTTTTCACGCGATGAACCGTTGCTCGAAGGCGGAGATTTTCGCTACTTTTATGTCCTCAAACTTCAGTTTGATCGGCTGACGGTCTTTCCCGCGGCGCTGACTTTGCGGCACACCATCGACGAGAAGAGTCCGCTTTTCGGCGCGACTGTTGAATCTCTCCAAGCCAGGCGTGCGCTGTTTTTAGTATCGGTCGTTGGAATCGATCCGGTGATCGCCGCGTCGGTCCAAACGCAAAAGGATTACACCTGGCGCGATATTCAATTCGGCCATCGCTTTGTCGAAATCTATACCGAGCATGGCGGCGGCAGACTGACGGTCGATTACGGCCGGCTTCACGACACTGAACCAGTGTTGTAGGGACATCGCGCTGCGATGTCCGCCGCTCTATTCAGGCGGCTGTAGAATCATGCGCGCGAACTGAAACATCGCGCCGATAAGCTGAACAACGATCCCGGTGAAGAATGGCCAGAACGCGCCCAGCAAGGCGACGTTACATAATTGCAACAGGATCGCTCCCCACCCAAGAGTGGCGAACAAATGAAAAATGAAGTTGGCGGATGCGTCTTGTAACTGCCGTAGATGAAGACGGCGAGAGCTGATGTTTACCGTGATCCCGAATGCCAAAAAAACTACGAAGGCGACACCACTGCACCATCTCCACACGCTCGTCAGCGCAGGCTCGACGGTCAGCAACAACAGCGCGATCATGCAAAGACCAAGCGGTAATACTGAATTGGCTAGCAAAAGCCGTAGCCGGAATTTATCGAGTGCCGACCAGTCGTGGATCGCCTCGCGGCGAAAAACGACCACTACGCCGGCAAAACCGGCAAGAGCGACAGCAATTTGGGACGCAGTGCTGAGCGCTTCCCCCGGTTCCATGGATTATCACTTCAACATTCGACGGCGAAGTGGGGAAGAATATTTTTCAAAGCGGATTCCAAGCTTTGTGGTTTTGCTCAGACGCAGATTTAAACTAGTCTGTTAGATCCAACTACAGGAAAGGAGTAACGCTACTTATGGCTACTTATATCGGGCTGATTCAGTTTACAGACCAGGGTATTCGCAACGTTAAAGACACAGTTAAGCGCGGCGAAGCTGCGATAGCTGAGGCGGAGAAAATGGGTATGAAGATCGTGGAGGAATTCTGGACGATGGGCGCTTACGACGTTGTCGTCCTGTTCGAGGCGCCGGATGACGAAACGATGAGCGCGTTCATACTTAAAGTCGGCGCGCTCGGCAACGTCCGGGGTCAGACCTTGCGCGCCTTCCGCCGGCAGGAAATCGAACAAATCCTGTCGAAGATGAAATAGCCGTTTGTTAAGATCCGAGTCGCGCTAGCTCCGCTGCGTCGGGTGTTGCAGTGAATTGCTCGGCTGCGTTTGCAATCTGAGCGCGATCCGCTTCGACGAAGTCATGTTTCCGTATGTTGCGTTAAGCAAAAACAAAGCCTGGCAGCCGGGGCCATACGAAGGCGTTGAGTTGATGATTCTGCATCAGCAGGAGAGCACGGGCGGGCTCGTCGTCCTCCGCAAATTCAAGGCCGGTTACACCATCCCAGCGCACACCCATCCGGCGGCGAACGAATGGGCATACGTGCTCTCAGGTGAATGGGAGGAATCCGGTACCACTTACACCACGGGCGCGCTGTTCTTTGCGCCCAAAGGCACGCGGCATGGTCCGCACATCGCACGTACGGAAGTGATCAGCCTCACGATCTTTGACGGACCGCTGACCGTCGAGTGATGCCCCAGCAGGATGCGATATCTAACTGCGGTCCCGACCTACCCAGCAATGGCGTCGATCGCTTTCCATTCTTCCGGAGTCAGCTTGAGCTTGGCGGCAGCAACATTGTCTTCCAAATGCGCGAGAGACGACGTCCCGGGGATGGGCAGCATGACGGGCGATCGAGCCAGAAGCCAGGCCAGCGCAACTTGGTAAACACTCACGCCGTGGGCCTTTGCCGCGAGATTCACTGGGTTCTCAGGTTTCAAACCGCTGCCTCCCCCGATGGGAAACCATGGCAGAAAGCCAAGATTCTCCTTCTCGCAATAAACCAGAACGTTTTCCGATTTGCGGTCCTCGATGTTGTACCGGTTCTGCACGCTGACGATCGGAACAATCTTGCGCGCCCGCGCAATTTCTTCCGGATCAACGTTGGATAATCCGATGTGCCTGATCTTCCCGGCATCTTGCATTTGCTTGAGCGCACCGAGCGACTCCTCGATGGGGACTTTGGGATCCACAGTATGCAATTGATACAAATCGATTCGTTCCAAGCGGAGCCGCTTCAAACTTCCTTCGACAGCTTGTTTGAGATGTTCGGGTCGGCAATTTGGTACCCACTCGCCGGGTCCCGGCCGTGTGAGACCGCCTTTTGTCGCGATGACGAGTCCCTTCGGATAAGGATGGAGCGCTTCGGCTATGAGCAATTCGCTCGTGTCCGGCCCATACGCATCGGCTGTGTCGATCAAATCGACACCCAGCCCGGTTGCGCGTCTGAGAACTTTGAGCGCGTTCTCTCGATCCGGTGGCCAACCCCAAATACCTTCCCCGGTGATACGCATGGCGCCAAAGCCCAGCCGATTGACCGCCAGGTCGCCGCCCAATTTAAAAGTCGTGTTCATAGCCATTGTTGGTGTAGTTGATGACTGAGCTCCAAAGATCACATCGGATTTCCCTGCCAAAAGCGCGGCTGCACTTGCCAGACTCATCCCAAGAAACGTTCGCCGGGTGACGCCCCGTCCTTGGCTTGGCTCAGGAAATCCATTCGTCATCATGCAGGAGTACGTTTGTGGAAAGCGCCGTCAACGCAAGGAGATGATTCCTTTCGCTCATGAATCAGAACGGCGAATGCCTCTTCGAGATCTCCGCCGAACGTAACGATACCTCCTTCGTGACCGGCCATTACCAAAATCTTTCTGCTTTGCAGATCGCTCACCTTGAACAGACGCATAATTTCGTACGCCACTTCTGGCGTGCCATAGCCAACGGCCTTCGAGCTCGTCGGCGCTTGATTTAGAATGGCCGTCCACAAGGTTGAGTCGTGACAATGAATCACCGCACCGGCCATTGCATTGGATTTGTAAATCGCCGCATGCGTCAACGATTCCGATGAAGGAACCGTGCTCCCTTCGTATCTCAACCAGTTCCTTTCGAAATCGTAAGCCACGACTTTGGTCCAATCCGCACGTGTCAGATCGGGCACCCCGCCGGTCGCCGAACCAGTGATATAAAAATTCCTGGTCGCGCCGTCTCTTACGCTCAGGTTACCGAAGCTGGTACCATTTGAGTCCACACCGATTAGTCGCAACTGAAGAAGTTTCCGCCTGCATGCGTTCAATTCGGCAAACCTGTCGAACGGAGTGACCTCGGCACGCGCGCGCTCGTGCGTGAACTTTACGTATTTGCTCACGTCGCGTGCTCGGGAAAAAGGGAGAAAATGCTTTTTTCGTTCGCTTCGCACACGCCGCGCTCGGTAATCAGTCCGCTCACCAAGTGCCTCGGCGTAACGTCAAACCCGTAATTTGCGGTGGGACTTCCCTCTGGCGCAATACGCACTTCGACCTGTTGCCCTTCAAACCATCCATCAGCGTGTTTTATTTCCTCCGCGCCGCGCTCCTCGATTGGGATCTCTTTCAAACCGTCCCGCATATCCCAATCAATCGAAGCCGAAGGCAGCGCGACGTAGAACGGTACGTTGTTGGCCTTTGCCGCCAGCGCCTTCAAATATGTGCCGATCTTGTTCGCGACATCTCCCGTGTACGTGGTGCGATCCGTTCCGACAATCACCAGATCGACTTCGCCATGTTGCATCAAATGGCCTGCCGCGCTGTCCGCGATCACTCGATGCGGCACGCCGTGCTGACCCAGTTCCCAGGCTGTAAGCTTTGAACCTTGATTCCTGGGTCTGGTTTCGGCCACCCATACGTGGAGCGGCAACCCGCAATCGTGCGCGGCATAAATCGGACCGGTGGCTGAGCCGTAATCAACAAAGGCGAGCCATCCGGCGTTGCAGTGCGTTAGCACATTGACCGGCTTGCCTGTTTTCTTCCTCGCAATTTGCTGAATGAGGGCTAGTCCGTGTTGCCCGATCATCCGGCAGTGGTCCACATCTTCTTCAGCCATCGAATTGGCTGTGCGCAGAGCAAGAGCGACCTTTTCTTCTGCGGTTTTTCCATCGGCGATACTCCTTAGCTGGCGCTCGATGGCCCAGGAAAGATTCACTGCGGTCGGCCGTGTCGCCCTGAGTTGCTCCGCTGCGCGGGCCATGTGCTCATCGAACGCAGCGCGCGCCGCTGCCTCAATTGCCGCCAGATACATCCCATACCCCGCGCTCGCGCCGATCAATCCCGCCCCACGAACATGCATTTCCCGAATGGCCGTCGCCATTTGTGCAACGGTGCGGACCTCTTCGATCATGAAACGATACGGCAAAAATCGTTGATCGATCAGCTGCACGACGCCTTCATCGTCTGGCTTAACCCAAATCGTTCGAAAATATCTGCCGCCTACTTTCATAAATTTCGATTATGATCAGCTCCTAAACATCAATTCCCATCGCGATCGCGCCGGGGATCGTCTCCCAGCCGCAACGTTTCCAGAATTCGGCGCCGCGCTGGTTGTCATCAGCCACCAGGATAATAGCGCGTTGCACCCCAGCCCTGCGTAAGCCATCGAGGCATTCATCCAGCAGACGCTTACCGAGTCCGCGCCGCTGATATGCGGGATCAACGGCCAAATGATAAATGTGTCCACGACGTCCGTCGTGCCCGCATAACGCGACTCCAAGAATTGCCGATCCATCGATCGCCACTCTGCTCAACCCTGGGTTCCGCGCGAGAAATCGAGCGATGCCTTCCCTGTCGTCCCCCTCGGCGATCTCAAGACCTTCGACGCGCTGCCACACCTGAAGCGCCCCGTCGTAATCGCTGATGGAAAATTCTCGCGTGTCGATGTTGCGGCTCATGTTGTAGCCGGAAATACTAGCACGATGCAGCGTTTTTGGCTGAGGATTGCGTGAACGCGGTTGCAGATTTCTGTGAATGTCCGACTGAAACAATGTGAAGCAATTTAGCCTCATCGTTCTGGCGATTCTCGCAACCTTGATCTGCGGCTGGGCTAATTTGGGCGACGGCAGCGACAAAGTTGATGACTCATACGGCAACCTGGTGCAGCGACGTTTGCGTGACGACGGAACGGTCAGCGTTCTTTACCATAAAGATCGCTACCTTTACGAGGTGATCTTTGCTAATGGCCGGAGCGTTTCGGAAACGTATTTCAACGTGAAGGGAACCGATCTTTCCGAGAAAGAGATCACGAGATTCCTGAAGGCAAACGCCGCCGGTGGTACGTGGACACCGGACAATACGGCGAAGGAACGGCGCTTCAAACGCGGCGATGGGAAAGCTGAGGCAACGTACGGAAACGTGAATGGACGGCCGGGACTGACGGTGCGGGAACTTCGTGCGAAACCTTAACGAATCGCGTCAGTCGGAGCGCGCATTGGCAAGACCAGCGCAGTAACAATGCCCACAAGAAAGAAACCGACGATCTGAATGAACATGTAGCCAGCTGTGTAAGCAGACGGAAACCCGTACCAGTTCCAGTAGGAAACGTTCGTCGTGATGGCAGCCAGAATTCCGGCAACGAGCACAAAACCGACCCGGCCGGCAAAGGTGGTGATGCGCGTTTGGGCCAAAAGGAACACGACCAGGATGGCTTCGAACAGTTCGGTGCCAAATTCGATGCCGAGCCATTTGCCAAACGTGAACGGCCGGCCGGGCGCGTGATACATGAGAATTCCGGAAGGGTTGGCCGCCATTTTTTCCACCATGTGTTTCATCGCGTCGTTCTTTTCCTGTCGAGTTGCGTTTTTGCCAACGCCAGGGCCGGGAAAAACATAAAGGCCGCTGTGCTCGCCGATGGTGCTTTGCATCGAGCTTAGGACGGCAGACTCGTTTGGAATTTCGCCAATGCCAGCTTCGCCCAGAGGCAGCGCCATATGGGCAATCGACGTCCAGATAAACATGACGATTCCACCGAGGAGGCCGGCAACAAGAAGTTTCATTTGAAGATTATTTCGCTTACCAACAAACGCTTCGCAAGATGTTGACAAACGGCTCTTATTGCGATTGAATATTGCGCGTTAGTTTCCCCTTCTCGCTAGCCATTCTCTTGGCGAGGTGTTGTTCGGAAATTCGCATAGTTCAATCAGCAACTGCATAAAATCCGCACGTATGGCGGGACATAGTAAGTGGTCGAAGGTCAAGCGGTTTAAGGGCGCGATCGACGCGAAACGCGGCAAGATCTTCAGCAAATTATCGAAGGAAATCACCATCGCGGCAAAGGCCGGCGGTGGCGATCCGAATGGCAACCCGCGTCTGCGCAGCGCGATTCAGGCTGCACGGGCGCAAAGCATGCCGAACGATAACATTGAGCGCGCGATCAAACGCGGCACGGGCGAGGGGAGAGACGGTCAACAAATCGACGAGATCGTTTATGAGGGTTACGCGCCCGGCGGCGTGGCGATTATTGTTGAAACTGCGACCGATAACAGAAACCGCACCGGGGCGGAGATTCGCAAAATTTTCACCCAGAACAATGGCAACCTCGCCTCGAGCGGGAGCGTTTCGTACATGTTCCACCGGAAAGGCCAAATCACCGTTCCGCGGTCGAGCATTGACGAGGATCGGCTGCTCGAAATCGCCCTGGAAGCCGGCGCGGAAGAGTTGACAACCGAGGAGGATCAGTATGTTATTATCACTTCCCACGATCAGCTATACGCGGTAGCTGAGGCGCTCAGAAACGAGGGCGTAACGACCGATGGGCAAAAGCTTACATTCATTCCCGATACGACTGTTCCGGTGCCCGACGAGGCCGCGGCGCGTCAGGTGCTCCGCTTATGTGATGCGCTTGAGGACGACGACGACGTGCAAAACGTCTATTCAAATCTAGAAATTCCCGACGAATTGCTGGCCAGGTTGCCGGCCTGAAAAAGTATTGCTTACAGGAAACGTGTTAAGGCGCCGCCCCGCCGCAGCCAAGAATTTTAGCTTATGAACGAAGAAAACGAAAACCAACCCGTGCCGACTGAGTCCGCCCTGCCGGAACAACGCCATCATCGCCCGCGCCGCCGTTTTCCGCGAAAACGTTATCGGGATCGGGGCGACCGGTTCAGGCGCGATGATTCCGGCGAATCGCCGAATTCTTCGTCAACCAATACCGATCCTGCCGGCGCGGTTACTGATGTCGAGACCCTTGATCGACAACCACGCGAGGCCGCGGAGACCGTTGTGGAAAGTGGCGAACAAGTTCAAGCTGAGCCGGAATTCGGCGAAGGCATCATCGAAATCTCGGGCAAAGGCTTCGGGTTCCTGCGCGATCCGAAGCGCAACTTTGTGCAGACGCCGCAGGACATTTTTGTCACTCCTGAAATTGTGCGCCGCTTCGCTTTGCGCGACGGGATGTGGATTTACGGTGAGACCCGGCGCGGCAGCCGCGGCCCGCAATTGGTCAAGCTACTCACGATTAATGGCGAAGAGCCGGCGAAATATCAGGGTCTCCGCCCATTTGAGGAATTGACCACCATCAATCCGAACAAAAAAATCAAGCTCGAGACGGTGCCAGATCGTTATACGACGCGGATCATGGACTTGATGACGCCGCTAGGGATGGGTCAGCGCGGTTTGATTGTCGCGCCACCGCGCACAGGCAAGACAACGCTGCTGCATCATATCGCCGAAGCGGTCGCAAAAAATCACCCGGAGATGATCCTGATCATTCTTCTGGTCGATGAACGCCCGGAGGAAGTGACCGATTTTCGCCGATCGCATCCAACAGCGCAATTGATGGCGAGCTCCAATGATAGCGATATCAAGAGTCACACGCGCATTTCGCAACTGGCCATCGAGCGGGCCAAACGGCTGGTCGAAGCGGGCAAGCACGTCTTCATCCTGCTTGACTCCATCACGCGTACCGCGCGCGCATTTAATAATGCGATGGCCGGCGGAGGCCGCACGATGAGTGGCGGTATCGATGCGCGCGCCATGGAAATTCCGAGGAAAATTTTCGCCGCTGCGCGGAACACCGAGGAAGCAGGTTCTCTCACGATTGTCGCCACGGCGCTGATCGAAACCGGCAGCCGGATGGACGAACTGATCTTTCAGGAATTCAAAGGCACCGGGAACATGGAAATGGTGCTCGATCGAAAAATCAGCGACCAGCGAATTTATCCGGCCATCGATATCTTTCTCTCTGGAACGCGTCGCGAAGAACTGCTCCTGCAACCGTGGGAATTGGAGAAGATTAATCTCATCCGGCGCGGCCTAGCGGGTCACAAACCAGAGGAAGCCATTCAGCGTTTGCTGATGTTCGTCAAAAAATTCCCGACGAACACCGAAATGCTCAAGGGCATTCCGGGCTAGGAACGCTAAAGCGTTTAGGCGAGGCTAATCGCCCTTCCTTGGCTTTACGTGCTGTTCATAGAGCGCGTGAATCGCGTCGCGAGCGTCGAGATACTCGCGGCGAAACGATTCGAAGTCATCGTAGCCAAGGCGGACCGAAACTTTTCGCTCTTCACCCGGGTCGCGGGGAAGACCTGAGACAGCTTTATTCTGGTAACGTCGTAATGCTAATTCGTACCGGCGGAGCAAGCCGTAAGCTTTCTTGACTCTCGCGGCTTCGGCATTGTTCAGGATTCCGCGCTCACGCAATTGATCGACCGCGCGCTCCCAGTTCGGCTCCCAGATATTTTCGCGCATTTGCAGTGCCTGCACGAGAAATTCCGCTTCGATCATGCCGCCGACCCCCGTCTTGAAATCAAGAAAATCTGATCCGCTGCCGCGTTCGCGCCGAATACGCTCAAGCATGTTGTCGATTTGCTCGAAAAGATCGGGGCGCCGGCTGGCTTTTCTCCAGTAATGTTGCGCCATCTGAATGAATCGAGCGCCCAACGGACCGGTGACCGGCCGCGCGCGAGTCAACGCGTGAATCTCCCAGAGCTGCGCCCGACTCTCATAATACGTTTGGTAAGTCTCGAGAGGACAAACCAGCGGGCCTTTTTCGCCTTCAGGGCGCAGCCGCGCATCGAGGACCCAAATGTTTCCTTCTGAAGTCGGTTGCGCCATGTTGACAACTAAATTTTGCGCGGCCCGAACCTCTTCGCCCGCCTTCATCTCACTACTGTGCGCCCCGCCGACGAACAAAACATCGAGATCGGCGCCATAGCTGAGCTCGTGTCCGCCAAATTTTCCGAGAGCAATCACAGTCAACTGCTTTCCTGCGAGGCGGCGGATCGTAAATAGCAGGCACGCTTCCGCTAAATCAGAAACCTCAGATCCCAAGTTCTTCGAGGTTGCCGGCCTGCCAGAATCAAGGACATCGCGCAGCATCACGCGCAAGATTTGCCGCTGCCGGTACGCGCGAACGGGATCGAGGTGGAACACGCTCGCGCCTAGCGAATCGAGGCGCCGCAGGTGCTCCGCCATTGGTCTGGCGCCGGAGAAAGTTGGATCGCGCGTGATTTCTTCGAGCAGTTGCGGACGGCGAATCAACAAGTCGCCGGCGAACCGGCTGGCATCGAAAGTTTTGACCACCAACTCAAGCAATTTCGGGTTCGCAACGAGCAATTCGAAGAGCAAACTGCGCAGCCCGTAAGCTTCCACGAAGCGAACGAATTGATTGAGAGTCGCGTCCGGGTCCGCTGCCTTCCCCAACCAATCCAGCAAAGTCGGCTGCAGCTTCCGGGATATTTGTCGAGTCCGCGGCGCGACGTGGAAACTCCCCGGGCCACGTTCTAGATCTCCCAGTGCTTTTGCTGCGCGTTTTGGGTCATTGAAAATTTCCAGATTGATTTTGGTCAGGTCCGCAGGCGTTTCGCAGATGATCCGTTGAAAAATGGGACGGACGGAACCCATCCTCTCGTGCAGCGCCGCGGTGAAATCCTTAGCGGAGGAAAAGCGGAGACTGCGTGCGAGGCGGCCCAATGCATCCGTCTCTTCTGGAACGGTGTGGGTCTGCTGTTCGGCCTCGATTTGCAGACGATGCTCGACGCGGCGCAGAAATCGATAGGCGCCATCAAGAGCCAAAACTTCCTCGCGGGGGAGAAAATTCAATTCACGCAGCGCTCGTAACGCCTTGAGCATGCTCGGTTCCTGTAGGAACGGGTGCCGCGCTCCATTGATGAGTTGCAGTGCCTGGACGATGAATTCGATTTCGCGAATGCCGCCGACGCCAAGCTTGACGTCACGATGGAGGTTCTCCGGTCCAACTACGTCGCGTTCGATGCGGCGCTTGATGTTGGCGATCTCCTCGAGGAGATCCGGTGTCGCGCTCTTCGGATAAATAAAAGGCTGATGTTGCCGCAGGAATTCATATGCCAGCTCGCGACTGCCAGCGATGCCGCGCGCCTTGATTAGCGCGAGGCGCTCCCAGGTTTCGCCGAAGCCAGCATAGTAATTTTCCATGCTATCGAGCGACCGCGCGAGCGGGCCGGCCGAGCCTTCCGGGCGCAGGCGCAGATCGACCCGAAAAAGTGATCCCGCCGGATGCAGAGTCGAAAATGTCTCGAGGATCCTTTTTGCCAGGCGGTTGAAGAACTCGTGATAGGAAATGTGCGGCGTGAGCTGGCCTTCCTCGCTGTACAGAAAAAGAAGATCGACATCCGAGCTGTGATTCAGTTCACCGCCGCCGAGTTTTCCGAGCGCGAGAATGGCAAACTCCGCCGTGGGCGACCCGTGGCGTTGTCGCAGGTCGGTGTTCCAATGTTCGAATACGCGACGGATGCAAATCTCCGCGATCTGTGAAAGCTCGCCGGTCGTCTCTTCAAGCGGCGCGACATTCGCAAGTTCGCGAAGCGCAACGCGCGTCATCTCGCGGCCTTTCCAGAAACGAAGCGCCGCGAAATCTTGCGTTGCCACAGAATCGCCCGCCAAAGCGTGCAACTCGCTGAGCATTTCAGCGTACCCGCGAGAGGCCAGACACACTTCAGGTTGGGAAAGCCACAGGAGCGCTTCGGGATTTTGCGTCAGTCGCGTCGCGCAAATGCTCGAGACTGCGAGAAGATGCAGCATCGCCAGTTCGCCCAGCGGGAATTGTTCGATGATACTGACCAGGGGCAACGCGTTTGCCGGCCATCGTTCGCTGAGCTGGATCAGAGTAGTTTCGACCTGCGAAGGGTTCAGCGATGCCGCCGCTTTCTCCCGAATCCAACGATTCCCGCCGTCCATCACGCAAAACATCACGCGATTTTGATGCAAAGACCAGTCAACGCGCAGCGCTGGCCTACGACGCCGGAAGAGGCGCCAGAACGTGAAGGGCTTTTTGCTGGATCTGGAATTCAACCGGACAGTTGCCAGCGAGCTCGCCGTCAAGCTCCAAGGGGACATCCTGCTCGCTCGTTATGCGCAGTCGGCGAGTCTGAAAATATTCAATTTCAGGAGCGCGGATTTCGGAGCTGAATATAACATCCTGGAGATACTTGATTATTTCGAGATAGCCGAGCCGTTTGAACACAACGACATCGAACAAACCATCATCGATAATGGCGCGCTTGAAAAATGGGAAAGGGCCGCCGTAAAGGCGCCCGTTTCCGATGAGAACAAACGATCCTTCCCCCACGGAGCCGCTCTCCGACTCAATATAAAGTTTCGGCGGTTGCCGCGCCGCAATCTGTGCTGCCGAGATTAGATAGCTTAGCGGACCGAAACTGCGCTTTGACGCGAGGCTGGTTTCTTTGACGACTTGTGCGTCGAGCCCAACGCCAGCAAGCTGCACAAAACATTTTCCATTCGCGCTCGGTAGATCGACCAGACGCGTATTCTCCCCCTCGATGATTTCCCAGCAAAGCTGCAGATTGTGCAACGGCAGACCAAGCTCCATCGCGAAAACGTTCACTGTGCCCATGGGCAGAAGACCCAACGTCGTATTACTGCCGGCCAGCCCATTTGCCACGTGATTGACTGTTCCATCGCCGCCCGCTGCAACGACTCGTGCGAAGCCTTCCTCGACGGCGCGCCGGGCCAGCGCTTCCGCTTCGCCCGCATGCGACGTAATGCGGATGGGGCAACCGCGGGCGATCGATTCGACGCGCTCCTGCCAATCCCGAAGACTTTCGGGACTGCCCGCGGCTGGATTGAGAATGACAACTGTATCAGTCACACGGGGAAAGTAACGGAGGGCTTTGATCTTTTCTTCAAACTCGGGCTGCGTAACGTCTCAGGGGTGAAAAAATTGCGCCGGATCACGTTGATTGCTCTAGGGGTGGTGATCGGGCTTGGCGCGGTTCTCTTGATCGGCGTGAACTTGTATGTGCAATCGCAGGGCGCACAAGCAAAGATTCAACAAGAACTGAGCCGACGGCTCGGCACCCCGCTGGAAATTCGCAGCATGAGCGTGACTCCCTGGGGCGGACTAGAGCTGAGCGGCATTACAATTGCGCAGACTTCCTCAGCGGGCCCAAGGCATTTCCTCGAAGCAAAGACATTTCGGCTGCGCGTGCGTTTCCTCTCGCTTTTTTCGCGGCGACTGGTGATCAAGGAAGTCTCGCTCATCAATCCGAACGTCGTTTGGCCGCAGAACGCGGAAGGAAAATGGAGATTACCCAGCTCACAAGAAGTACAATTGCCTGTCGTTTCTGCGCAGCAGGCTGCAGGTGTCTCCCAGCCGCAAGTACAAAGCGAATTTGTCCAAACAAACGCGGCTCCCGTGGTTACTGCCGCACCGGCTAATCCTCCCGCTGAATCTGAGGTCACCGTTAACAGTAAACCGCCGAGAGAGGAACCGAGACTGGCAGTGGCTCCGGAAGTTCGACGAGTCAGCATTAAGAATGGCAATTTCAGTTTTCTCGATCAGGCCGGCGCACTGCTCGCGAGCTTTCGTGGGGTGGATTTTCAGAGTCGTATTCGCAGCGCGCTGGCGCTTCGCGGCGACACTAAGGTGGGAAAAATTTCGTTGCGGGACCGCTTTTTTCTGGAACAACTGCATTCACTGCTTCGCTACGAGCCTGACGTGTTGGAGCTTTCCAGGATTTCTGCGCGCGCCGCAAACGGCGAGATCAACGGCTATTTCGCCATGCAACCGGAAGCGGAGGATTCTCCGTTCACCACGAGCGTGAAGTTTCGCGATGTGCTGGCCGATCAGATTGTCGAAAACGCCGGCGGCCCCAAAGGAATGGTCAATGGCAAGTTGGAGGGGAGTTTTCAGGCTTCCGGGAAAACCGCCGACCCGAATGCCCTCATTGGCAGCGGCGAAATTTTCCTGCGTGATGGGCGAATTCAACAATACAGCTTACTCGTGTTGCTCGGGCAGGTTCTCCAGATCGAAGAACTAAAGGAGCTTCATCTTGAGCAAGCGGAAGCAAAATATCATTTGAGCCCGGGCTTGGTCACGGTCGATGAACTGATTTTGCGTTCGCCAAATATTCGCCTCACTGCGTCCGGCACAGTCGCGTTTAATGGTAAATTGAAACTCGATTCTCAACTCGCGATCAACGACAGAATTCGTGGCCAGCTTTTCAAAGCGATTCGCGAGAATTTTCAGCCCATCAGTGAACCGGGCTATTCTGCCATCGACTTTCAGGTTGTCGGCACCGTTGATCGACCAAGTACAAATTTGGTGGAGCGGCTGGTCGGGCGCGATCTCAGCAGTATGCTCAACAGTTTGTTTGGCGGAAAAAGGGACCGATCAAAAAAGAAAAAGAAACAGATCGAAGAAGCCAAGCCCGCCGTACCATCGTCCGCTGCTTCGCCGGAGGAAGCGCTGCCTCAACCCACTGCGACGGCAACGCCGATCTCGTCGCCATGAGGGTGATCGCCGGCAGCGCCGGCGGGATCCGCCTGGCCGTTCCCAAGCGCGGTGTGCGACCGACCATGGATCGCGTCAAAGCTGCCATCTTTTCCAGCCTGGGCGACGCGGTCGCGGGCGCGCGCGTCCTCGATCTTTTCGCGGGAAGCGGCGCTCTTGGAATTGAAGCGCTCAGTCGGGGCGCGTCTTTCGCCATGTTTGTCGAGGAAGATCGGCAATCGGCCGAGATCATCGAGCGCAATCTGGCCAAGACCAAATTAAAGGGACGCGTTCGACAGCAGGACGTTTTCGATTTTCTCCGGCACATCTCCGGGGCGGAAACATTTCAGATCATTTTTGCCGATCCCCCCTATGAGAAGACAAAGCACGGCGATAGCTATACTGAGAAGCTTGTGACAAACGAAGTGTTGCCACGATTGCTGGACTCCAGCGGCGTTTTCGTTTTGGAGAAGCGACCGGCTGAGACTCTTTCTGAAATGCAACTCTGGCGCCTGGTTCGGCAGAAGACATACGGTACCACGGAGGTCTTGTTTCTCTCCGCAATCCGCAACCGGCAACTTGTCCGCCGTAGCCTTGGCGAAGGCAGATCCACAATCAAATGATCCGCTTCATCTACAATCTGCTTTGGCCCCTTGGCCTGCTGTTCTTCTTACCGGGCTATTTCACGAAGATGCTTCGTCGTGGCGGTTACCGGGAAAAATTCGGACAACGCCTGGGAATTTACGATCGTCGACTGCGCGCGCGCCTGTCGAAGCAAAGATCGACATGGCTGCACGCAGTGAGTGTGGGAGAAGTAAACGTCGCGCTGAAATTAGCCAACGCATTGCGCACGCACGAACCGGATTTGCACTGCGCTTTGACTACAACGACCACGACCGGATTCGCCTTGGCGCGCAAAAACGCTCCGCTTTGGATCGAAGTAATGTACACGCCGTTAGATTACTGGCCTATTATGCGACGTGCGTTTTCTTTCATTCGTCCGGTGCGCATCGTTCTGGTTGAGGCGGAGATTTGGCCCAATCTCGCCGCCGAAGCGCACGCGCGTCGGATTCCGCTTGCGCTGGTCAACGCGCGGTTGTCCGCGCGCTCTGAGCGAAGATATCGGCAATTTCGATTCTTTATCGCGCCGACGTTCCGACTTCTCGATTTGGTTTGCGTACCAGAAAAAGAAGATGCCAAGCGCTGGGCGGCGCTCGGTGTTTCGCAAGATCGAATCCGTCTGACAGGCAGCATCAAGTACGATCCTGCCGGTCTTGACCAGGTCCTTGAATCATCTGGAGCCAGAGAGCCCCGTGCTCTTTGGCGGTAGTACGCATCGCGGTGAAGAAGAAGTTCTAGCCAACATTTTTCTGCGCTTGCGCCAGCAATTTCCGTCCTTGCGTCTGTTCATTGCGCCGCGTCACGTCGAGCGGCTGCGCGAAATCCGCGCGCAATTGGATGCCTTGCGGTTGCAGGTGACGTTGGCGAGTGAAGCACTCGCTCATCGCGAACTCAATGCGGACTGCCTGCTCCTCGACACGACTGGTGAACTTCAACGCTGGTACGGTATCGCCACGGTTGTGTTCATTGGGAAAAGTATAACTGCGCACGGCGGGCAAAATCCTGTGGAACCAATTTTGGCTGGCAAACCTGTCGTGTTTGGACCGCACATGGAAAATTTCGCGACCCTCGCGAAAGCGCTTGTCTCAAAAAAGGGTGCGATCCAGGTGCGCGATATCGATTCGCTTGAACTGGCGATTGCCGAGCTGCTGCGCGACAGCGATGCTCGCCAGCGGCTCGTGCAAAGCGCGCATGAAGTTTTGAGCGAGCACCAGGGCGCCACCATGCGCGCCGCTATGCTGATTCACGAACTTCATCTGGGTCTGTAGCCACGGCGCTGCTCGTCACGTCGAAGCATTGCGAAGGCGGATGCGCCGTCTCAAGCGCGCTACGTCCCAAAGTTCGAAAACAGTTCGGCAATTTGCCTTGCGTCCAAGAGCAGCAATTCCGATATTGCCCGCGCTTTTGTGACCCTATCGTCTAGAGGCCCAGGACACCGCCCTTTCACGGCGGTAACACGGGTTCGAATCCCGTTAGGGTCGCTTCCCTCGTAGAACTGAGGCAAGGCGCCAGTTGCATAACAGTTTGGCATAACATCGTTGGCGATGTCCGCCTGAGTTCTTCGTTGTCCGCCAACGTCGGCGATCTATAGTTGCGCGGGCGTTTTGCGTCGCCGCAGTGAAGATGAGACTGCTTTTTTCTTTGGGGTTACCCATACCGCGCGGGCAGCCCCCCAACGACGCGCCGCGTCTTTCTTGAACAGAGGGCGAAATTTTTCCGATGAAAAAACTGGCGCAATTTGATCTCGATACTGAGTTTAACTTCTCGAATTTGCCTCCTGATTTACGGCGCGAAGAGATTGAGACGATCTGTATGTACGAATACTGCCGTGAATCGCGGGCCCTCAGAGAGCTGATCGAACAAGATGAGCCTTCCATCACTCCGTATCTGAGCGATCTCTACTGCTCGTGTAAGACTGATTGTCCGAGAGAATACCATCTAAGAAAAAAGGGAGCAGGGACGGCCACCGAATACCGGATTTACTGCCCACATTGTGACAACGCCGTGAGCCTGCCCTTGATCGCTGGTAATCATTGGGAATTGGCAACGCTATCTTTCTTGCTGGAAGTAAGCGGTACGCATGTCCACACTCCACATTTATGTTTCACGGAGTGGGTTTTGACGTACCCAGTCAATCACGCCTAGAGGAAAAGTTCCTAAGGGAAAGACTAGGCAGCATCCTTACCGATCACAAAAGAATCGGCAGCATTATTGCCGAGCGAACGAAGCTCGATCAAAAAGTCGTCGAAACTCTTTTCACCGAAGCTCAAACCAAAGACGCGGCATTTGCCGTTAGCACTGGGATTGTTCACGAGGTCAAAGACGTTCAAATCCCCCCGGGCAGCAACATAGTCTCTTTGGTATTCCAACGCTAAGGCGCTCATTTTCATAAGGGGACTTGTAAAGTCTCCTTTTATTCGGACGCCGTCAACCGGGTCAAGCTTAATAATTATCGTGGTAAAAATGCGGTTTTACGAAGTCCGCCCGCGCAAAGATCATCGCGGCGTCGATCTGATCTCCGATGCGCTGCCATTTGGTCGGCTCTGGTATGGCGAGCCGGACGCGATCACGAACGCAATCGGATACGCGAAATTCTACAGCCGGTCACACGATGCTGTGATTCACGTTTACGATGACGCTGGCAATCTGATCGAAACGCACGAGCACGCGGGCGATTTTAAAGAGTGGTGATGGCGACACGATCACGGATTGGATCGCGGTTTCTATCAGAAGCGGAACGGCCGGCGGATCCCCCGAACCGCCGGCCATTCACAATTTGCCACGCTATGCGAATCTCATTGCCATGCCAAGGCGCGCGTAGCCTCGCCTTGTCATGCCGGAGCGTTGCCGAGCCGTGGAAAAGAAAGGGAATCCCACAACTCACGGAACCGCCCGCGTAAAAATCAACCTAGTAAAATTCCCTAAGTTTTGTCGAGAAAAATCTTTCCAATGCTCGCCAAGGGCAGGCGAATCCGGCACCGCGATTGAGACGCACGAGCACGCGGGCGATCTCCGCGAGGCGTCGTAGCCCGTAACTAAGTTTCATGCTTGACCCCGTTCGCTTGCTGCGATTAAAAAGTCGGAGCGGGTTGCCTCGGGTGAGGACAGCTCGGATTCATAAGTAAAGGATACGGAGCGCGGGCGAGGAGGCTCGCGCTCTGTTTCTCTTTCTGCTGGAGCCGCGTTGCTTAGACGGCCGCGTCGGCCGCGTTTACGATGAAGCTGGCAATGTGATTGAGAAGTTCGAGCAGGCGGGCGAGTTTAAAGAGTGGCAGCGCGATCAAAATGTTTGCGACTACCGGGTCAGTCGGCTATCCTAAAATGAACGTTGCTACGAAATAATTGGGCCATGGAGACACAAGCCCACAATATCAATGTAATCCGGTCCGTTTGGCGCCGAATTAAGAAGGCGGACATCAAAGTTCGTGACCTGCAGCCAGTAAAAGACGTCAAAGGTGGTGGCGGTGTTACGGGCAAATCCAAGCCCATCACAGGCGGCACAGGCACCAATTAGGCAGCCAACTAATAGGTTAGCTTTTCATCCGCACGCAAAATGAAGCGTTGACCGTCGCCCCGGTTCGCGTCAGCAACGAAGATTGTTCGAGCGCAAGATCTACATTTGTAACCCACATCCAACTCTAAGCGCACGATTGCGCGAAACCCGATACACAGCGATTATTAGAGGGTATGACGAGTCGCTTTCCCTTTCTTCAGCGACATAAGACGCGCTCCGAGGGAAGGGTCTTCTTCATGATCCGGATGCTAACAAACGGTACTGTAATCGAGAGTTTTCGGGCGAAGCGTTCAGGACTTCCCGCCAGAAGTATCCAACAAAACGTGGGAGACAGTTGCGGTTGCGCTATGGGTGCTCGCTTCCTGGCGTTAGCGCTAGTCTTTTCAATTGTG
>WNGH01003441.1_pt1 | contig 26914 bp, 20 predicted proteins | sample 5400631 | NCBI WGS metagenome assembly WNGH01 (sample SAMN13153373, study PRJNA577476) | soil metagenome | isolation source: 115 cm soil or saprolite under Garry oak tree replicate 1 | place: USA:California | collected 2016-06-15
GCCGGCCGATTACCCCATCTTTTGCCCCGAAAGCGGACACTGTCGGCGCGTTTATGAGTACACGCTCTAGTCAATCTGCGGTACGCCCGCTCTAGTGATGATGTCGTGGTACTTGACGATTTCATCGCCGATAAATTTTTTGGACTGATCGAGGCTCATGTAAATGGCCTCTGCCCCTTGCTGGGCAAACCGCGCGCGGACGGACGGCTCCTCGACTGCGGCTTTCAATGCACTGTTGAGCTTGGCAAGGATTACGGGCGGCGTGCGGGCCGGCGCTAACAGTGCAAACCAGCCAGAGACGACATATTGCGGCAGGCCCGCTTCCTTCGTCGTGGGCACATCCGGCAGCGCCTCCAAGCGATTGGCGCCCGCGACAGCAAGCGCCTTCGCGCCTTTCGCGGCGAGCGCAGCAGAGATGTTGGGGTACCATTGAAAACCGAGCGGCACTTGGCCGGACATGAGGTCCGGCATGTACTGCCCAATATTGCGATACGGGACGTGCGTAATTTTCACGCCGGTGAGCTGAGCGAAATATTCACCGGCGAGATGCTGTGAGCTGCCGATTCCGACCGAGCCGTAATTAAGCTCGCCGGGGTGAGCCTTCGCGTAGGCAATCAGCTCTTGCAGGCTGTTCACCGGCAACTTGTTGCTGGCAACCACGACGATCGTGAACGATGCGAAGGGTGAGATGATTACCAGATCCTTTTGTGGATCGTAGTCGAGATGCTTGTAGAGCGTGACATTGGCCGCAACCGGCCCTGATCCGCCACCAACGATCGTATAGCCGTCGGCCAGCGCTTTGGCGGCGTCGGCAGTGCCGCTGTTGCCGCCTGCCCCAGGCCGATTTTCGACAACGATTGGCTGCCCTATGGATTTTGCCATGTGATCAAACAAAATGCGACTGACCACGTCGCTTGCGCTGCCGCCAGCGAAGGGCACAATCGCTGTGATCGGCCGCGTCGGATAGCTCTGCGCCCGCGCGGTAGCGGCGGCCGCGAGCAGCGTGACAGCAAACGCGGCACCGACCCATAGTATTTTTCTGAAAAATACCATTTGTCTGTCCTTCAATATGTCAGGAGCAAGCTCGGCACTGCAGGTCACGAGCTCGGCTTGCGGAAATGTTTCGCCAAGCCTTGCCAACCTTCGAAATAATCATGTTGCAGCTCTGAGGATTCGATGGCGTAGCCCGTAAGCCGCATGGCGTAACGGCTTTCGAACATGAACGCCATCGTATCTTCGAGCTTATGCGGTTTTAGTTCGGCGCGGGTCGCCCGTTCCCAGGTTTCAGCATCCGGTCCATGGGCGCTCATACAATTGTGGAGACTCGCGCCGCCGGGGAGGAAACCCTCGGCCTTAGCGTCGTAGACGCCCTGCAACAGGCCCATGAACTCGGTCATGGTGTTGCGATGAAACCAGGGCGGCCGGAACGTGTCCTCACCCACGAGCCAGCGCGGCGGGAACACCACGAAGTCGACATTCGCGGCCCCTGGCACATCCGAGGGCGCGCTCAGCACCGTATAGATCGACGGATCGGGATGATCAAAACTAACCGTGCCGACCACCATAAAACGCGTCAGGTCGTACTTGTAGGGCGCCAAATTGCCATGCCAAGCCACGACATTGAGCGGCGAATGGTCCATCTCCGCCGCCCATAAATTGCCCTGGAATTTCGAGACCAAAATGCAGCGGTCGCTGGTATCTTCATAAGCGGCCGCTGGACTGAGAAAGTCGCGCGGGTTGGCGAGGCCATTCGAGCCGAGCGGGCCGAGCTCCGGCAGGCGGAGCATCGGTCCGTAATTTTCGCAGACGTAACCGCGCGAGGGCCCGTCGGGCAGTTCCACGCGAAAGCGCAGGCCCCGCGGGATGACCGCAATTTCGCTTGGCGCAGCTTCGATAATCCCGAGTTCGGTGACCAAGCGGGCACGGCCCTGCTGCGGCACGATCAGCATTTCGCCATCGGCATTGTAGAAGCAGCGATCGGTCATGGAGCGGCTCGCGGCATAAATGTGGACCGCAATGCCAACCTGCATCGCGACGTCGCCGTTGCCGCCAAGCGTAACCAGACCTTCGACAAAGTCCGTGGGCTCTTGCGGAATGGGCACGGGACTCCAGCGGAGCTGCGTCGGGGTAGCATCGATATCGTTGAAGGGTGCGCTGCGGATCGAACGGTTATCGATGCGCGCATACGGGCGGTGCACCACGGAGGGCTGAATGCGATAGGTCCAGGTTCGGCGATTGTCGTGCCGCGGCGCCGTAAAGGAGGTGCCGGAGATCAATTCCGCGTAGAGGCCGTGTGGCGGCCGCTGCGGCGAATTGCGCCCCTCCGGCAGCGCGCCGGGTACCGCCTCGGTGACGAAGTGGTTGCCGAAACCGGACTGATATTGAACTTGCCCGCGCGCGCTCGTGCGGTCGGCTTTTCGCGAAATCGTTTGTCGCTCGATCTGATTCATGGGGATCGTTTCCATACTCCCGTATTACAGATTATCACGTTATATCAGTAAGTTATGTATCTTGCGCTGATTGCGATTTGTGGCGACAAAATAGATCTCCGACTACCGCCTGCCTATTGGTCTCAATCGTAACTAAGTGCCGGACGCGCGCAAGCCGCACTCCGGGATCCCGCACTGCTGCAAGTTCCGGTCGCTCCGCCGATGCCGCAATTCGTCACGTATGCCTCACAATATGCTCAAAAAGTCGCCCCCTTGAAGCGGCATCAGCCGCCCCGAGCGCCTTGATTCCGATATCCGCACGCGCGGCGGCATTCCGCAGCGGAGATTGCAATCCTAGGCACGCCAGGAAATTGAGGGTGGAGTGCAAGCCGTTTGATCTGAACTTCCGATGAAGTCGTGCCGCCGGGCCATCGGAAATTCCAGGTCGACCGCACTTGTCGAGGGGAAGTCTCTTAATCACCGCCTCTCGCGGCGCCAGCGCGGCGCCGTTACGCAACCTTCTGTGAGGGAACGGGGATGCGTGCAATTCTTGTGGTTGCAATCCTGCTGCTCGGGCTCGCGGGTGCTACGCCGGAGTCGGACTATTCGGCGTTTGGCGACAATATTCGCGGTGACCGCGATTCTGCTCTCGACCTGGTCGAGATCGAATCCGTCCACGGCAGAGGGGACCGCCTCAGCTTGGCGGCGCTCGGGCAACCACGCCTTTTGCGGATCGAAGTGCTAAGGCCTGAAGACCGCGACAGTCCTTTAAAGCTGGCCTCACTTGGCTCGGACGGGGACTCAGAGGCGGATTCGGACGTGGACGTTGTCGGCAGCGTGGCGATGCAGCCGAACGACGTCACAAGCCAAGGGGGGCCGAAATCGCTCGATAATTTGTGCAACACGCTGTTCACGTCGGCGCAAGACAACGATTTGCCTGTGCCATTCTTCGCTAATCTGCTCTGGCAGGAGAGTCGGCTACGCGAGCGTGAGGTTAGCAAAAAAGGCGCGCTCGGGATCGCCCAGTTCATGCCAAAGGTGGCGGCAGAAACCGGGCTTGCAGATCCGTTCGATCCCATGCAGGCGATACCCGCCTCGGCTCGCTTTTTGCAAAGACTCCGCCTGCAGTTTGGCAATCTCGGCTTTGTCGCAGCCGCCTACAATGCCGGCGCGCATCGCGTCATCGAATGGTTGGAGCGTCGCGCCGGTTTGCCGCGCGAGACGCGCGACTATGTCGTACGCGTCACCGGGCTGTCGGTCGAAGCCTGGAGGAAAATGTCGATCGACAACGACGCACTGACATTCGTTCCTCACCTGCCATGCCGCAGCTTGCCGGCTTTTGCTAGTGTCGAGCAGGAACATGCGCATCAGACCGAACTTGAGCGCGCCAAATACGCGCGGGCGGAAAGCGAGCAGGATTTGGACGCAAGCCCTTCTGCAGTATCGACGGCACGGAGCACGACGAAGCAAACACGTGAAAACAAACATGCGCGAGTGCGCGGTGAAGCCCGCCGCCTCGCGCACGCAGGCCATGCTTCAAAGCACGAAGCGGCTTCTGCCGCACACGCAGGCCATGCCTCAAAGCACGAAGTGGCTTCTGCCGCGCACGCAGGCCATGCTTCAAAGCACGAAGCGGCGCATGTCCAGCGCGGCAATCGCGAAAGGCGCAAAAGCGCATAGCTCTGTAAGGCCACCGCCTTATTGCGCCGCAATGCTCGTCCTGCCGCGTCGCATGCCAAGCGCCACGATCCGGTGCAGTAGATCCGAATAATTGATCCCGACGTGACGCGCGGCCGTGGCGAATTCCTGACTCTCTGCAATTTCAGGATTGGGATTTGCTTCCAGAAAATAGGGGGTGCCGTCACCTGCAAGGCGGAAGTCGATTCGCGCGTAGCCGTCGAGTTCGAGCGTCCGATAAACCCGCTTCGCCAAACCCTGGATGCGCGAGGCCAATTCCGGCGCAAGGTCCTTGGCGGGGCCGTGCAGGATGCCTCGCCGCTCTTGGTAGTCGGTATCGTGCTTGACCTTTTCGGTGGCGATCAGCCAATCGCCCTGCGGCATATTCTTGAATTGCAGTTCCCAGACCGGCAGCACCAGCAAGCGGTCATTGCCGACAATACTGACATAGATTTCGCGGCCTTCGATATACTGCTCGGCGATCGCGGCCGTGCCGATGCGCTCGTGGATGAATTGGACGCGCTCGGCGAGCTTCTCGTCGCTATCGACGACGGACGCTTGTGAAATGCCATAAGACGCATCCTCATTGACGCTTTTTACGATCAGCGGCAAGGCGAGCCGCGCCGGCCGCTTAACTTTGCGATGCATTGGAAAAACCGCGAAGGCCGGCACCGGGACGCGGTGATAATGAACGAGTGTCTTGGATAGATCCTTGCCGCGCGCCAGCATTAATCCGCGCGGATTACAGCCGGTGTAAGGAACGCGCAGCAGTTCAAGATAGCTGACGACGTTCTGATCGTAAATCGCCTCGCCGTGAAATTGCTCCAGCAATGTGAATACGACATCAGGCTTCCAAGCCTCGATATCGTCCCGGATCGGTTTTAGCTCGTCATGTACTCCAAGCGGCCGCACCTCGTGCCCGGCGGTGCGCAATGTGGTCACAACGTCGTATTCGGTTTTCCAAACATTGATTTCTTGCTCGCTAAAACCTTTGGTCGACTCCGGAGGTATCAGGTCCGGGTGTACGAGCACCAGGACGCGAAGCCGTTTCATAATGCGATCCACCTGCGCCGCGACGGACCGAACAATGCATGCATGGTTTTGGCGGTCAACAGCACCGTGAATTCCATGAGCAATTTCCGTTCGGGACCTACTGCGCGCAAATTAAGTTCGCGGCAGCGTTGGATCATGTCGTCCAACACGGCATCAAAGGTGAGCTGATATTCTCCCGTCCACTTGGCGACCAATTCCCGCACGCTGGCGCGGTTGCGCCTGATGAACGACGATGCCGCTTCCGAGCGATAGTGCTTCGGGTCGTCCGAGAACAAGCGCCGCAAATCGCGATCGTAGGTTTTGGGCGTATCGACGAGATAGAGCGCGCGCTTTTTCTTATAATATTCGCCGAGTGTCTGGGTGAGCGTGCTGAGCGGATCAACTTTTTCACGATGCGTGAGCGCCGGACGCTTACCAGCTATTTCCTCCATAAGTTCATCGACGTATTCCAGTTTTTTGAGCGCGGGCCAATCGGCATAGCGCGTGCGCCAGTGAGACCGTGGGCGCAGCCATACTGCAAACGTCTCGGCAAAATCCTCATCGGGATGGCTTTGCGCGTACCATAACCGCAAATTTTGGACATGGTTACGGCTCGCGGGATTAGCGCGGTAATAACGAGGATAGCGCTTGGATGACGGGCCGAATATCTGCTGCCAGCGGCGCCTGCGATAGAGCTGATAGGCATGAGTTACGACGTGACCGCATTCATGCCGCAGGATGCGCATACATTCGGACCACGTTCCGCCCTCGACCTCGAGGATCATTTTCTTTTCCAGCTGCATGAGCCGGGGATGCGCCAGATAGAATGGAATTGCGATGCCGGGGGTGCTCTCTGGGCTAAACCATTCACTCGAAATCCAGGCATGCGGCCGTACGCGAATATTGTGCTCGGCGAGCTCCTGATTGAGCGCGCGAAGGCATTTCTCGAGCCAGGTGCCTTTGACGGTGACCTTGAGATCTTTCAGCCGGACCTCAAGCAGCTCATCGTCGGTCAGAGATGTCCAGGGATATTTCCGACGTGGCATGTTGCAAGAGGACCCACGAAAAGATGATGGCCAATGTTGTCACGGCCCAGCGAAGGCCTCAACTGACAAAGCGGTTCGGTACGATTTTGCGGATCAAACGCAAGGATCGGCCTGCGGCCAGGAAGGGGGCACTCCGCCGCATTGGCCACCGCCCGCCCTATGGGAACTTCGCGCCTCGCATGTGATCCGAAACCACGCGATCCGGAAGAAACTCATTTTTAGCGACGGCTCAAAGCCGTGCGGCAAACGCATCTGACAGAAATTGGTGCATGAGGGCGTAGGTTTGTCGCGCCGCCGGTTCGTCCCAGGCGGCGACCCCCGGTACATCTGCCCCCTGGTCGGTAAAGGCATGCAGAACCCCCGAGAACAGGACCATATGCCATTTCGCGCCGGCTGCATCCATTTCCGCTTCAAAAGCATCCCGGTCCACTTTTGGGGCGACCGGGTCCGGCGCGCCGTGAGCCACCAGGAGCGCGGCTTTGAGCGCCCCTTTCCGCGCCTGGAGCGCCGTTTTTAGATCGCCGTGAATGGCGACCGCCGCGGCAATGTCGGCGCCGTCGCGCGCCAGCTCCAAAACGTTGCCGCCACCGAAACAAAAACCGACCGCTGCGCGCCGCTCGTCGATTAGCGTACGCCTTTCCCCTTCCGCGATCATTGCCTCGAATGCGGCCCTAATGCGCTTGCGCTGCTCAATGGCGTCTGCACGCAGCGGGTTGGCCAAATCAGCTGCCTCAGCAAAGTTGGCCGGCCGTGTTCCTGCGCCGTACATATCCGCGACGAAAACGACGTAGCGGCTCGCAGCTATAAGCCTGCCCCGTTCTATGGCACCGTTAGTCATGCCCATCCAATTCGGCGCCATCAATAATGCCGGGCGTTTCCCGGACACATTCTCGTCATAGATCAGCGCACCCTCCGCCGTAAGCGCGCCCATCGGATATTTGATTATTTCCGCCCGCATATGCTTCCTCGTCGAAGACTTCGGCCCCGAATTATAGCCATGGAGCAACCATGCCGGAGGACAAAAAGGACGATCCGGCCTTTCTCTACTTCCCGAGCAATTATCGCTGGTCGATGGGACTATTGATTTGCCTGTCCGCAGCGCCATGGACCGGTGTCGAGATCGATGAGGTCAACCGCGTCGGCCGCGCCCTTGCCGACCAGGTGGGCAACGATACGGCTTGGTTCGAGGAATGGACGCGCATGGGCGAAAAAATAGAGTCGCGCGGCCGCGACGCCCTGCGTGCCGGTCACAAGCTGACCGCCGCGTCCTGCTTCATGCGTGCGACACGCTACTATCAGACCGGCGAACGATTTTTGCATCCGCGTTCACAGCGGAGCATGGATGTCTATGCGCGTTCAGTGAAGCTCTTCAAGGAAGCGGCGGCGTTGATCCCCCGCCCACGTATCGAGCCGGTCGAGATTCCTTACGAGAACACAAGCTTACCGGCGCTGCTGGTGCATCCAAAACCCGAGGCCACGGGTGCGCGGCCGGCGGCGGCAATGGTATTTTTCGACGGTTTCGACGTCACCAAAGAGCTGCAATACGGCTATGGCATTCCCGATCTCGCCGCGCGCGGCATCGGTTGTCTCGTGGTCGACGGGCCGGGCAATGGCGAGAGCGTGCGGTTTCGTAACCTGCCACTGATCGCCGAGACCGAAAACTACGCGACGCCGGCATATCAATATCTTGCCGCGCGGCGCGAATTCGATCCAAATCGAATTGGGGTAATGGCACTGTCGCTCGGCGGCTATTACGCGCCGCGCGCCGCGTCACTCGAGCCGCGCTTTGCCTGCTGCGTCGCTTGGGGCGCGCAGTGGGACTATCACGAGATTTGGGCCCGCCGTCTCGAAGAGCTCGATTCCGGCAAGGTGTTGTCGCTTTCGGTGCCGCCGGAACATCTGCAGTGGGTGCTCGGCGTTTCCGACCGTGCCGCGGCCCTCAAAAAACTCGAAGCCTTTCGCCTCGACGGCATCGTGCAAAAAATGGCCTGTCCGTTTTTGTTGCTGCACGGCGCCGGCGACGAGCAGATTCCACTTGAGTTGGCGGAAAAGCTCTTTGAGGCCGTGGGCTCCAAGCAGAAGGCGCTCAAGATATTCAGTCGCGAGGAAGGCGGTTTCCACCACTGCCAGGTCGATAATATCACGATTGGCGTGCACTACATGTTCGATTGGATCGCAGACGTTTTGAACGCCGGTCGATGAATAGGACGCGCCCTGCGCTACCAGCGGTAGTTCGAGACCGGGACGAAAACCAGCGAGATGCTTCGTCAAGGCAAATCGTGCTCGCTGCACGATCAGATTAAATAATCCTTAAATGGTGGGCGACCATTGTGATCCGGCTGGCCATTTCCTTCGTGGAGCCCCGCTATGATTCGCCTGCTTGCCGCGTTCGTGGCCGTTATGTTGCTGACCCAGTGTTCTTATGCGTCGGCCGGTGAATACGGCAACAAGGACGAGGCCATGGCGATGGTGGAACGCGTGAAAGAGACGTTCGTCAGGGACGGCGCCGATACAACCTTCAAAGCTGTTTCCGATAAGTCTGTGGCCAACTTTCACGATCGCGATCTCTATCCCTTCATCTACGATTTGAGAGGCAATTGCGTCGCGCATGGCGCTCGGCCGGCGCTCATAGGTAAAAATCTCCTCGACCTTAAGGATCAAGACGGAAAATACCTGATCCGCGAAATGATCGGCATCGCCAACGGGTCTGGCTCAGGCTGGGTCAATTACAAATGGCCTAATCCGATCAATAATAAGATCGAGGATAAAACCAGCTATATCGAAAAAATGGGCGACTATTTCGTTGGGGTCGGAGTCTACCGGGAGTGACCCGAACGGCCGACGAAGGAAAACGGCCAGGCAAAGGCAGCAGCATGCTCATATTCGCCAAGGAGCCGGCGTCCGGATTTCTGTCACGCCTGACAATTCGCACCAAAGCCTTCATCGCTTCCGCCGTTGTATTGATCTGTTTGATCGGGATGGGCGTGATTGCGGTGCTTGGCTCGCGCGAAGTCGCCCGAAATTTGGATGAGCTTTCACGGTCGAACTTGCCGACCCGCGGCGCCGCGGTGGTAGTGAACAACTCTGTGATTGCCGCACATATGCGGATATTTCGCTATGTGTCTTGGGCCAGCAACGGCGTAAATGAGAGCCTTCTGCAGAATCTCCGCGACGAGATCGAAGTCGATTTCTCGGCGATCAAGAAAAGCTTCAATGAACTAACGGCACGGCCTGATCTTTCGGCCCAGCTAAAGACCGAGCTGAGCACTCTTCAGGGAAAGCTGCAGAAGTACGAAAGCACCGCCAGGGACGTGCTGGACGTCGGACGGACGGACCCGCCAATGGCAACGATGATGCTTGGCCAAACCGACGACAGCTTTACCGGCATCGAGGCCAACATTCGCAAGATCCTCAATGCGATTTCTGCCGAGTCGTATTCGATTGTCGAAGAATTATCGATCGCCACAAGGCGCGAGACGCTTTCGCTCGCAATCGGACTCATCACCTGCTTCGTGCTCAGCGTGGCCGCCATGGCTTTCGTCGCCAGATCGATCGTTCGACCGATCACCTCGATCACCCACGCGATGCAGAAATTGTCGACCGGCGACACCGCGGTACAATTAGGCTATCGCGATCGCAGCGATGAAATCGGACGGATGATCGAGGCGATCGAGATCTTTCGGCATAACGCGCTCGAAATTCAAGCAATGCAGCTTTCCCGTCGCCAAGCCGAAGAGCAGCGAGCGCTGAAACGGCGCGAAGAGATGGCCGCACTTGCCGCGGAATTTGAAGGCTCGGTCAAACAGATTGCCGCACAACTGGTCAAGGCTGTCACTGCAGTGCGCAACAACGCTGAGGTGATGGCCAAGGCTGCAGAAGACACCAAAACAAAATCGAGTTCGAGTGTCGAAGCCGTTGTTAATACCCGCGAAAATGTAGAAACAGTGGCGCAGGCGGCACGTGAGCTGTCGCGAACCATTGATGAATTGGCGGGACGCACTAATGACGTTTTCAAGCTTACCAACGACACCGCAGAGCAATCGGAAAGCGCCAGTGCGGAATTAGCCAAGCTCGCCGCCTCCGTGGAGCAGATCCTGCCTATTACCGATCTCATTCAGGGCATCGCGCAACAGACCAATCTTTTGGCGTTGAACGCGACAATCGAAGCAGCCCGGGCGGGAATGGCCGGAAAGGGATTCGCGGTGGTAGCCGGCGAAGTGAAAACGCTCGCTCAGCAAAGCGGCCGAGCTACCGATGAGATCGCGCATAAAATTGCGGCTGTCCGCGAAACCTGCTCCGCCGTGGTCTCGACCATCAGTCAGATCATTCAGGCAATCAAAAATCTCAAAGCCTTCGCAACCGAGATTTCGACCGGCATCGGGCAGCAATCTGCTGCGACCGCCGGCATTTTCGCCAGTGCGCAGTCCGCCGCCGACAGCTCACGGGCGGTAGCAGCAAATATCGTCGATCTAAACGGTCATGCCGATGCGACGTTTGCGGCTTCTAACGAAGTGCTCGAGACCACCAAGCGCCTGTTCGACCATACCCGAGGCGTGCAGACCAATGTCGACAAGTTTCTGGGCCACGTGAGGAGCGCGTAAGGGCGCCGAACTGCGTCTGCTCAAGCCGCTAGCATCTTCTGCACTTCACTGACCAGTTCGCGCAGATGAATCGGCTTGGACAGAACCTTGGCGTGCCTGGGCGCGCTTGAGTCGGAATTGAGCGCAACGGCGGCGAACCCGGTTATGAACATGATCTTGATGTCGGGATCGAGCTCGGCCGCGCGGCGGGCAAGTTCGATCCCATCCATTTCCGGCATGACAATATCGGTCAGCAAGAGTTCGAACGGCTCTTCGCGCAATCGCTGATAGGCGGACAGACCGTTGTCATACGAAATCACGTCGAAGCCGGCATTTTGCAGCGCCTTGACCAGGAAACGGCGCATATCGATGTCGTCTTCCGCAAGCAGGATTTTGGACATGACCAACGAACCCGGCTTTGGCCGGCCCCCTGCATCCCATAAGCGGGATGCCAGGTAAACATCGGGTGAAGGAGGAGCCGCGGCGCCGGGCCTGTGGCCGCAAATGGCCTTGGCAAGCTGCGGCGCGTATGGAAAATAGCTGCCAGCCGCACGTCACCAGTCGACGAAAGCCCCCAGCGTCATGCCGGAAATGCAGGACGAACTCGATACCCCGTTCGAAGCCCTGGAGCCGGCGGACTGCCGTGGGCCGCTGTTGTTCAATTCACCGCACAGCGGGCGGATTTATCCTCGGGAGTTCTTGCTGACCTCACGGCTCGATCTGGCGACGCTGCGCCGCTCAGAGGATTCGTTCGTCGGTGAGCTGATCGAAGGCGTGGTGGCCCGCGGCCATCCCGTGGTGCGGGCGCATTTCCCGCGCTGTTACGTCGACGTCAATCGCGAACCTTACGAACTGGACCCGCGAATGTTCGAGGGGCGCCTGCCCTCGTTTGCCAATACCCGCTCAATGCGGGTGGCAGGCGGGCTCGGCACGGTCGCGCGCGTGGTGGGCGATGCCCAGGAAATCTATGATCAGCGTATTGCGGTCGCGGAAGCGATGCGGCGCATTGACGGGCTTTATAAGCCTTACCACCGGGCACTACGCCGGCTCTTCATGCGGCTGCAACGCGATTTTGGCGCTGCGATCCTGATCGACTGCCATTCAATGCCCTCCACCACCGGGGGTCGGGACGAGCGGCCGCGCGCGGATCTGGTGCTTGGCGATCGCTATGGCACAAGCTGCGTCGGGATTGTGCCGGAAACAATCGAACAATGCATGCGCGGCTTCGGTTACACCGTGAGCCGCAACAAACCCTACGCCGGCGGCTTCATCACCGAGCATTACGGCAATCCGACCGCTGGGCTGCACGCTATTCAGCTTGAGATCAATCGTGGGCTTTACATGGACGAGCGCCGTTATGAGCGCTCGGCCTCGTTTGCCAAGTTGGCACGCGAATTCGAATTACTGGCCGATCAGCTTGCCGAAATCCCGATCGAAGAACTACGACCTTACCGCGCCGCGGCGGAGTAGCGAGCCGCAGAACTAAAGTGCAAGACCAAAGAAAAAGGGCCGCTCACCTTGCGGGAGCGGCCCAAGTCTAGGGAGGAAACGCCCAAGGAGGGCGACGGTAACGTGAGAGAATCTCCCGCTACCGCACTGCAGCAACATACACTGCGCCGCACAAAATTCAAGGCTGGTCGGCCGGTTCGTGGGAATTTTTCCCGTCCAAATTCAGCGTATTGTGCATATTTGCGAAGCAGTCTTGAAATAGACAAGTATAATCATAGACTTATGAATTGAAGTACGATCGCTTAAAACTTGGCCATTTCTTGTTTTGATGGCCAGCGGCAACGCCGATTTCGAATATCGGCGAACTTGGCCCTGGCGGCCAAGCCAGCCAAGTGTGGATGCGGAGTAAGGGCCGATTCCAGGGGTTGCGATGACGGCGATCGACTTTACTGCCTTTGTCGACGAACTTGCCGCCATCTCTGGCGAAACCATCCGGCCGTTTTTTCGCAGCGCGCTGGGCATTGAAAACAAAAGCCGCTCCGGCGGCTTCGATCCGGTCACGGCCGCCGACCGCGCCGCCGAAGCGGCAATGCGGACCCTCATCAAGCGGACGTTTCCCGAGCACGGTATCATCGGCGAGGAGTTCGGCATCGAGCGCCGCGACGCTGAATATGTCTGGGTGCTCGACCCGATCGACGGGACCAAGTCGTTCATCTGCGGCATGCCGGCCTGGGGGACACTTATCGCATTAACCCGGCGCGGCGAGCCGATTTACGGCATGATGCATCAGCCGTTCACGCGCGAGCATTTTTCCGGCGATGGCCGCGGCGCGCGCTATCGCGGGCCCGCCGGCGATCGAGTGCTTCGCGCACGCGCCTGCGCCTCAGTGCAGGACGCCGTGCTATGCACGACCAGTCCGCTATTGATGAAATCTGACGACCGCAAATGCTTTCAACGGGTCGAGCAGGCGGTGCGGCTGTCGCGCTATGGCGGCGATTGCTACTCCTATTGCGTGCTTGCCGCCGGCCATGTCGACCTGGTGATCGAAACCGAACTCAAGCCGCATGATGTCTTGCCTTTGATACCGATCATCGAAGGAGCCGGCGGCATCATTACTACGTGGGAAAATGGCCGGCCGCATGAGGGCGGGCGCATCGTTGCGGCGGGCGATCAACGGGCCCACGCACAGGCGCTGGTGTTGCTAAAAGGGTAAGTCGCCGAGGAAGGCCGCCCAGCTCGAACCATCAATAAAGCGGTGTGCCCGGAACAAAGGCGTCGAACGCCGCCCAAAATTGCGATCGGAAGCGATCTTGCTCCATCAGCAGTTCGTGCTGCGCGCCAACGATGACGAGGTGCGAGCCCGCGCGCAACACGCCGGCGAAATCTTCAATCGCGGAATTTGAAACCACCTGGTCGGTGCCGCCGGCGACGATCAGCATGGGTTGGCGTATCCGGGCCGGGTAACTGGGTTCGCGCAGCGCGCGCATCGAGCGGAACGCGGCGTCACACCAGGCAACCGTTGGCGCGCCCAAAGCGAGAGCGGGCTCGGCTTCGAGGATGGCGGCATTACGCGCATAACGTACCGGGTCGGAAGTGAGAATGTTGCCGAGGAAAGGCCGCGATTCGACGATGCTGGTGTCGGTCCGGGGAACGTACATACCCCCGAACCCGGCCAGGCGCAGCGCGCGGACGATTAGCCAACCGGCGCCCATCGAATAGTCCACGCCGCCGAGCGCAATAAGCGGTGCGATCAGCACCATGCGATCGAACCACTGGCGGCCGCGATACGCCGCGCGGATGAGGACATTGGCGCCGGTGGAATGGCCGATCGCGAAGAGTGGCGGCGGACAGTCCGGCAAAACGACTTCACGCATCAAAGTTTCAAGATCGGTGTCGTATTCGGCAAAATCGCGCACATAGCCTTTGCGGCTGTCAGTCAGGGCGCGATCCGATAGGCCCTGACCTCGCCAGTCCAACGCTGCGACAGCGAAGCCGCGCGCGCGCAGGTCGCGCACGGTCTCAAAATATTTTTCGATCCATTCCGAGCGACCCTGGAAAATGCACACTGTGCCGCGGCGGCCGGCTGGTGGCAGCCAACGGGCGAAGCGAAGGGTCACACCGTCAGGGGTTTTGAGCGCGCCGGCGACAAAATTATCGGGAACCGGGTTCGCGGGAATGGAAATGAGTTTCATGAAGACTTTCGGGCGAGCAGCCGTGGCTTCCGCTTATAACAGCCTGGAAATGCTGCTCAACTTGTCAGGTCAAGGGGCTTTCGTGAGCCCCGGCCGAGTCTGGCGAAGGGTTTTGCGCCAATGTGCGCCACGTAAAATTTATTAGCAAAAACAATATCTTGCAATCTCTTGCGGGGTGGAAACAGCGATCCCATATGAACTTCGCGCAGGCCATAAAGGGCTGCGCATTAAACGGCTCGGCCCTATCCGGGCGGGCCACCCGCATGTCGCTTCAACAAGGAGGATATGCCATGCGAACTTTCGACTTAGCACCTCTTTATCGTTCCACCGTCGGCTTCGACCATTTGTTCTCGCTGCTCGACCAGGGCCTCGAGGGCGCGGCTCCCGGTTATCCGCCCTACAATATCGAGCGGACCGGCGAGAACGCTTATCGCGTGTCCGTAGCGGTCGCTGGCTTTAATGAGCCGGAGCTGTCGATCGTAGCGAAAGAGAACACGCTGACGATCCGTGGCGAGAAGAACGCCAAGGAAGAGGAAAAGCGCGGTGAAGTGCTCTATCAGGGCATTGCGGCGCGTACCTTTGAGCGCGTGTTCCAGCTTGCCGATTATGTTCAGGTGAAGGGCGCGAGCCTCGAGAACGGTCTCCTGCACGTCGATTTAGTGCGCGAGATCCCCGAGGCGAAAAAGCCGCGCACGATCCCGATCAACGGCAAGAGCGACGGCCCGACGGTGATCGAAAATCAAAAAGCCGCGTAACAGCTTTTGTCACCCTGTTGCGATGTCAGGTTTGACAATGAATTTCGTCTCGCCGCCGCCGGCCGCTGCAAGTCCTGCCGGACGCGGCCGTGGCAGGGGCACAAGGCTGGCACCCGCAGAATGCTGCGATCGCGCCGGCGCCAAGCCTCGAAGCTCGTCCTGATCACTCAACGGCACTTCGGAAGCGCCGACATAAGGTGGTCGCCCGTAAGCCGCAACCTCATCGGCCGGCCCGAGATAACGCGGCGGCCCAAACCGTCCGTAGGGTGCTGGCGGGTAAGGCCCCGGAGCATAGGGACCGTAAAGCCCGGGACCGGAAACGATGCGATTGGCGTCGCGGATGGCGCCGGAGCGCGCATCAACAACCACGCGCATCGCAACCCCGCGAAAATCGATCGCCCGCACCACGTAGCTGGTTCCCTCGCGCAACGGCGGCGCTAGCGGATCGAACCCGGCCGCACGCACGGTGCGCAGAATCTCATAAGGCGGCACAAAGCCGCGAAGGGGCGCCGACTGTGGAGCTGACGGTGAGGCGGTTGGCGGAGACTGCGCCAAGGCAGTAACCGCGCCCAGCACCGAAAATGCGAACGCGGTTCCGGATAGTCTTAGCAAGCGCACAAGCCCCTCCCGCCCAACTCCCCACCGGCTATGAGAGCTGAACCTTAAATTGGGGCGACGCTTGGGCGCGCATCATAACCTGCAGAGGTTCACGAAGCGGTCGATCTCCTCTTCGCCGGTAGCAAATGAGGTGACGAGGCGGACGAGGACGTTATCTGGCCCGATCTGCAAGGTGCCGCTGCTGCGGACGTAGTAGTCTGCGCCCGCCGCCTTGAGTTTGGCGTCGAGCACGCGCGGCAGCACCACAAAGACGAGATTGGCCTCAACGGGCCAGACCGGCCGCAATCCCATCCCGGTCAACGCAGCCGCCAATTTGTCAGCCATGGCGTTGGCATGGCGTGCCAGCGCCAGCCACCGGTCATCGGCGAGATAAGCCAAAAACTGCGCAGCGATGTAGCGGTGCTTTGAGAGGAGATGGCCACCGCGCTTGCGGCGCTCGCCAAAGAATGCCGCGACCTCAGGATCGAAAAATATCACGGCTTCGGCTGCCAGCGCGCCACCCTTGGTGGCGCCGAACGACAGCACGTCAATGCCGCAGCGCCAAGTGATCTCGGCAGGCGTGGCATTGAGCCGGACGAGCGCATTGGCAAAACGTGCGCCATCCATATGTACGGCGAGCGATCGCATCCGCGCGATCTCGGCCAAGGACGCGATTTCATTGGTTCGATAAATAGTGCCCGCCTCAGTGGCCTGGGTTATCGAGAGCGCCGATGGAATCACCTGGTGCGGGCGGTGTCCGCCATAACCGGCCAGCGCCGTTTTTAGTCCGTCGGATCTGATTTTGCCGCCATCGCCACTAAGTCCGACAAGCTTGAGACCATTGCCGAAAAATTCGGGTGCACCGCATTCATCGGTCGCGATGTGGGATTCGGAATGGCAGAGGACGACGCCCCAGGGTGGCGTGACCTGCGCCAGGGCCAATGCGTTCGACGCGGTGCCGGTTGGCACCAGAAAGGCAGCGACCTCGCGCTCGAATATTTCACAGAAGCGGCGCTCGATCGCGTGCGTCCAGTCGTCATTGCCGTAGCCGAGCGCGAAGCCACGATTCGCTTCGACCAGGGCGTCGAGAATGGCAGGCGCGACTGGCGCCGTGTTGTCACTGGCAAAATTCATTTGGGGAACCTAGTGCCGCGAACCCGAAGTTCGCACAAGTTTGCGGAGCGCTCGGATGCGAACTTCGGGTTCAAAAGCGGCCCTACAAGGATAGAGTTGCTAGTGTCCTTATCGATTCCGAAGTTCGTACGAGCGCGCCGCAAATGCTTACGAACTTCGGAATCGGGACACTAGCGAGGATCGTCCCTTGCGCACAGGTGGTGGGCAGACGGCTCTGCACGATGGCTCTGCCCCACCCGCTTACCGCTGTGCCTCCGCAGCAGGTTACTCCTTAACCTCCGCACAGCGCCGGTACCACGTTGCGCTACGCGCACTCCCATGATCCACTTCAAGCGCGGAACAGGACAGACCGGGACGCCGTTGGCAGGAAAAGGCGCCTTTTCTCGCGCCCTTTTGGGTTGCGCAGCTTGTATTGGCGCCAGGAATTTGCCATGTTTCGCATAGGACAGCATTGCTGTCCCAATTATGATCCCAAAGTGCGCGGTCGGTTGAAGTCCGACGAGGCGCGGGCCCTACTGCGCCGGACCTTCGATGACCGCGTGTCTCGGGGTCTCGCGAGGAGCGCATGGACGATGACCGCGGCTGGTTTCGGCTTGTTTGATCCGACGCTGGAAAAAGATTCCTGCGGCGTCGGATTTATTGCCGACATCAAAGGACGCAAGTCGCACAAGATCGTTGAAGATGCGCTGACGATCCTTGTCAATCTCGAACACCGCGGCGCGGTCGGCGCCGACCCTCGCGCCGGCGACGGTGCCGGCATTCTGGTGCAGACGCCACACAAGTTTCTCGCCAAGAAAGCCGCTGCGCTCGGTATCGACTTGCCGTTGCCCGGACATTATGCGGTCGGCGCATTGTTCATGCCGCACGATCCCGCTTGGCGCCAAGAGGTCATGGATACCTATGCTGCCGCGGCGGCGCAGGACGGCATGGCTGTTCTCGGCTGGCGCAATGTACCGACCAACAATTCAACGCTTGGCGAATCGGTCAAACCGACCGAGCCGGTCCATATGCAGGTCTTCATCGCGCGAAATCCGAAGGTCACGTCGGAAGACGACTTCGAGCGGCGGCTTTACATCCTGCGCAAGACCATCTCCAGCACGCTGTACGGCAAGCGTGGCCGCAGTACGTCCAATTATTATCCGGTCTCAATCTCATGCCGCACGCTCATCTACAAAGGCATGTTCCTCGCCGACCAGCTTTGTACCTATTATCCGGATCTGCGCGATCCGGATTTCGAAAGCGCCTTGGCGCTGGTGCATCAGCGTTTCTCGACCAATACGTTCCCCACTTGGTCGCTGGCGCACCCCTATCGCATGATCGCGCATAATGGCGAGATCAACACGCTGCGCGGCAATAACAATTGGATGGCGGCGCGCCAGGCCTCGGTGTCCTCGCCGAAATTCGGCGCCGACATCAGCAAATTGTGGCCGATCTCCTATGAGGGACAATCAGACACGGCGTGCTTCGACAACGCGCTCGAATTCTTGGTGATGGGCGGCTATTCGCTGGCGCATGCCATGATGATGATGATCCCGGAGGCGTGGGCGGGCAATCCGCTCATGAGCGAAGAGCGCCGCGCCTTCTATGAGTATAACGCCGCGCTTATGGAGCCTTGGGACGGCCCGGCCGCGATCGCATTCACCAACGGCCGCCAGATCGGCGCAACGCTTGACCGCAACGGCCTGCGCCCGGCGCGCTATCTGGTCACCCGCGACGACCGCATCATCATGGCATCGGAAATGGGAGTGCTGCCGGTCCCCGAAAAAGACATCGTGGTGAAATGGCGGCTGCAGCCCGGCAAGATGCTCCTGGTCGACCTCGACCAAGGCCGGCTCATTCCCGACGAAGAGCTCAAGGCGCAATTGGCGCGCAGCCACCCCTACCAGGAATGGCTAGAGCGCACGCAGATTGTACTGGAGAACCTGCCGCCGGCGGCCGAGGCGGCACCCATCTCGAATTTATCCTTGCTCGATCGGCAGCAGCTGTTTGGTTACACCCAGGAAGATCTCAAAATTCTGATGACCCCGATGGCGACCACTGGCGAAGAGGCCGTCGGTTCCATGGGGAACGACACGCCGATCTCGGCGCTGTCGGATCGGCCGAAGCTTCTGTTCACGTATTTCAAGCAGAACTTCGCGCAGGTGACGAACCCGCCAATCGATCCGATCCGCGAAGAGCTGGTGATGAGCCTCGTCTCGATCATCGGGCCGCGGCCGAATCTATTCGATCTCGAGGGCTCGTCGAGAAAGAAGCGCCTCGAAGTTCACCAACCGATCCTCACCAATGCCAATCTGGAAAAGATCCGATCGATTTCTGATCTCGGCGACCATTTCAAGTCGCTGACGCTCGATACGACCTGGCCGGCGGAAGTCGGCGCTGCGGGGATGGCTGCCGCGATCGACAAGCTATCCGAACAGGCCGAAGCTGCGGTCCGCGATGGCGTCAACATCATCATCCTTTCAGATCGTCGCGCCGGCGCTGACCGCATTCCGATTCCGTCACTGTTGGCCTGCGCCGCTGTGCATCATCATCTTATCCGTGAGGGTTTACGCACCTCGGTAGGTCTGGTCATGGAATCGGCCGAACCGCGCGAGGTTCATCATTTCTGCTGCCTCGCCGGTTACGGCGCTGAAGCGATCAATCCGTATCTTGCTTTCGAAACCCTCGTGGCGATGAAGCACGAGTTACCGCAGAAGCTCGACGATAAAGAAATAATCAAGCGCTACATCAAATCGGTCGACAAGGGGCTGCTAAAGGTGATGTCGAAAATGGGCATCTCCACTTATCAGTCCTATTGCGGCGCGCAGATTTTCGACGCGGTCGGCTTGAAAACTGACTTCGTCGTCAAGTACTTCACCGGCACTGCGACGCGCATCGAGGGCGTGGGCCTTGCGGAGATCGCCGAAGAGGCGGTGCGACGCCACCGCGATGCGTTCAGCGATGCGCCGATCTATCGCTCGATGCTGGACGTCGGCGGCGAATATGCGTTCCGCGTTCGTGGCGAAGAGCACGTGTGGAACGCCGCCACGGTCGCGGCGCTGCAGCACGCGGTGCGCGGCAATTCCCAAGAGAAGTATCGGCAGTTCGCACGTATTATCAACGATCAGTCGCAGCACCTGCATACGATCCGCGGTCTGTTCCGCATCAAGCCGGCCGAGGAGGACGGACGCAAGCCCGTTCCGATCGAGGAAGTCGAGCCGGCGAAGAACATCGTCCGGCGCTTCTCGACCGGCGCCATGTCGTTCGGATCGATCTCGCGCGAGGCGCATACCACGCTCGCCATCGCCATGAACCGGATCGGCGGCAAATCCAATACCGGCGAAGGGGGCGAGGAAACGGAGCGTTTCAAGCCGCTGCCGAACGGCGATTCCATGCGCTCCGCGATCAAACAGGTGGCGTCCGGCCGCTTCGGTGTCACTGCCGAATATCTCGTCAACTCCGACATGATGCAGATCAAGATCGCGCAAGGCGCCAAGCCGGGTGAAGGCGGCCAGTTACCGGGACGCAAGGTCGACAAGATCATTGCCAAAGTGCGCCACTCGACGCCCGGCGTCGGCCTGATCTCGCCGCCGCCGCATCACGACATCTATTCCATCGAGGATCTGGCTCAGCTCATCTTCGATCTGAAAAACGTCAACCCGGAAGGCGACGTTTCGGTCAAGCTCGTTTCCGAGGTCGGCGTCGGCACGGTCGCGGCCGGCGTGTCCAAGGCGCGTTCCGATCACGTCACCATTGCCGGCTATGAGGGCGGCACCGGCGCATCGCCGCTCACCTCAATCAAGCATGCCGGATCGCCCTGGGAGATCGGCCTTGCCGAAACGCATCAGACCCTGGTCGCGAACCGGTTGCGCGGCCGCATCGCCGTGCAGGTCGACGGCGGCATCCGCACCGGCCGCGATGTCGTGGTTGGCGCGCTCCTTGGCGCCGACGAATTCGGCTTCTCCACGGCGCCGCTGATCGCAGCGGGCTGCATCATGATGCGTAAATGCCATCTCAACACCTGCCCGGTCGGCGTGGCCACTCAGGATCCGGTGCTGCGCAAGCGTTTCCGGGGCCAACCCGAACATATCATCAATTATTTCTTCTTTGTTGCTGAGGAAGTCCGCGAACTCATGGCCGAGATGGGCTATCGCACTTTCAACGAGATGATCGGACAGATGCAAATGTTCGATCGCCGCAAGCTGATCGCCCAAGGCAAGGCGAGTGGACTCGATTTTTCGAAATTGTTCATGAAGCCGGACGTCCCTGCAGAAGTGGCCACTTTCAATTGCGAGCGGCAGGACCACAAGATTCGCGACGTGCTCGATCGCAAGCTGATCGCGCAGTCGCAACCGGCGATCGAGCGCGGCGATCCGGTTCGGATGTCGTTCCCGATCAAGAATACCGATCGTACGGTCGGCGCCATGCTGTCGGGGACAGTCGCCAAGCGCTATGGCCATGACGGCCTGCCTCCGGACACCATTGTGGCGCGGTTTACCGGTACGGCTGGGCAGAGTTTTGGCGCGTTCCTGGCGCGCGGCGTCACCTTCGAGCTCGAGGGCGACGCCAACGATTATCTCGGCAAGGGACTCTCCGGCGGACGCATTGTCGTGCAGCCACCCGCCGACGCGGGCATCGTTCCGGAGCAATCGATCATCGTCGGAAATACCGTGTTGTATGGCGCCATCGCCGGCGAGTGTTACTTCCGCGGCGTGGCCGGCGAGCGCTTCGCGGTGCGCAATTCCGGAGCGATCGCCGTCGTCGAAGGAGCCGGCGATCATTGCTGCGAATACATGACCGGCGGCGTCGTGGTGGTGCTCGGTCCGACTGGGCGCAATTTTGCCGCCGGCATGTCGGGCGGCGTCGCCTATGTGCTGGACGACGATGGCAGCTTCAGCAGTCGGTGCAATTTGGCCATGGTCGATCTGGAGCCAATGCCGGAAGAGGAGGACATTAACGCCAAAATCTTCCACCACGCGCGCGATCTTGAAGCGCACGGACTCGTCGACATCATGTCAGATTTGAGCAGCTTCGATGGCCATCGGCTGCATCATTTGATTACACGGCACGCCCGCTTTACGAGGTCCGCAATTGCGGCCAAAATGTTGAATAATTGGAAGACATGGTATCCGAAATTCCGCAAAATCATGCCGGTCGAATATCGCCGCGCGCTCAATGAGCTAAAGGCCGCAGCCATCGCCGCGGAGTAACTTGCACAAAGAACGCCGATAAAGCTGCGAACAATAGAGAGCGCCTTTGGGCAAGATCACCGGCTTTCTCGAATACCCCCGCGAGGATCGTGATTATCAACCGGTCGCCGAACGCATTCGGCACTGGCGCGAATTCATTTCGCCACTGCCGGAGAAGGAATGTGTCATTCAGGCGGCGCGCTGCATGAACTGCGGCGTGCCGTATTGCCAGGGCACGGGTTCGCTGGCGGCGAGCGCCCCGGGCTGCCCGGTCAACAATCAGATCCCCGATTGGAATGACCTTGTCTATGTGGGTAACTGGGAAGAAGCCGCGCGCAATCTGCACTCGACCAATAATTTTCCGGAAGTGACGGGCCGCATCTGTCCGGCGCCGTGCGAAGCATCGTGCACCCTCAACATCGACGAAAATCCGGTCACGATCAAATCGATTGAATGTGCAATAGCCGATCGCGCAATTGCTCAAGGGCTTAAGCCCGAGCCGCCCGTCGAGCGGACCGACAAAAGCGTGGCCATCGTGGGCTCCGGGCCGGCCGGCCTTGCCTGCGCGCAGCAACTTGCACGCGCCGGGCACGAAGTTCACGTCTATGAGCGTTGGGCCAAAGCGGGCGGGCTACTCCGTTATGGCATTCCCGATTTCAAGATGGAGAAGCACCACGTCGACCGCCGGGTGGTACAAATGGAGGCGGAAGGCGTTGTGTTCCACTATGGAGCACATGTCGGCGTTAATATCGATGCGCAGCGGCTGCTTGAGCAGCATGACGCGGTCGTGCTGACGGGCGGCGCTGAAAAACCGCGTGACCTGCCGGTGCCAGGACGCGAGCTCAAAGGCATTCATTTTGCCATGGATTATCTGCCGCAACAGAACCGGCGAGTCAGTGGTGAAACGCCGATCGAGGCAGAGCCCATCCTAGCGACTGGCAAACACGTGGTCGTCATTGGCGGCGGCGATACCGGGTCCGACTGTATCGGCACCGCCTTTCGTCAAGGCGCGCTTTCGGTGACTAATTTCGAAATCATACCGCAACCGCCGCTGCACGAGAACAAGATGCTCACCTGGCCGGATTGGCCGTTCAAGTTGCGCACATCGTCGAGTCATGAGGAAGGCGTAGAACGCGACTTCGCCGTGATGACGACGAAATTCACTGGCGAGAACGGCGAAGTGAAAAAGCTGCATTGCGTTCGCGTATACGGCAAGATGAAGCCAATTCCCGGCAGCGAATTCGATGTTGCCGCCGACCTCGTGCTTCTGGCGATGGGCTTCGTGCATCCGTTGCACGAGGGAATGATCAAGGGGCTCAAACTGGCGCTCGATCAGCGTGGCAATGTCAGCGCCTCGACCGACAATTACCGGACCTCCATCGATAAAGTATTTGCCGCGGGGGACATGCGGCGGGGCCAATCATTGGTCGTTTGGGCAATTCGCGAAGGCCGCCAAGCGGCGCATGCCGTCGACAAATACCTGATGGGATCGAGCCTATTGCCGAGATGAAGGAGCGGTGCTGCCGCTGGTTGAGCCGCGCCGAACCAGCCGCTTATCGTCTGTTCATCGCGAACCGATTGGCGCTGGCGGCACCGGCGCGCCATCGAGGTTGGCATTGGCCGGCCGTGACGGCCGCGTCGGTGCGGAGTCTTTGCCGGATTTACTCTTCGCGTCCTTCCCGGCCTCGGCGGCGGGCTTCTTCGCCTCTCCGGTTTTCTTGGCGGGCGGCGCCGGCGTCAATGTGGCCGGCTGCGGTGCAGTGTCGGGGGCGGCAGTCGCGCCCGCGCCAGGGCGCGGCCAGGAAAAATCATCGGCGCGCCCAGGCGGCGCCGGCAACGGATCGCCGCGGGTTAGGACCCTCATTGCCAGCGGATCGGAGATCGCCTGCGTCGCACGGCCGCTCGCGCCCACGAGATCGCCACCGTCTCCGCCGCTCGCCGAAAGTGGCAATACCGGTCCGACATCCGGCCGCCCCCCAGCGCCCGATTTCGGCGCATTCTCGGGCGCTGGCAGCGCCACCGGGACGGCACGGGTCGACATCAGCCTGCGCAGTTCGCGGTCGACATAACTTGCCAGCTTTACCGCGCCGGCCTTGGTGAAATGCACCCCATCGGCGGTGCGCAGCCGGCGGATTTGCCCTTCAAAGTCCGGCCCCTGCACTGCATAGCGGCCTTGGTCATCGACAAAACCGTCCCAGATATCGACGTAGGCGATACCCGCCTTTTCGGCGCGCCCGCGATACAGCTCATCGAGGTAGCTCATATCGCTGGTTGATTTCGTGCCGCGGATCGCCGGAAGTCCGACCCAGATTACCGGGACGCCTTTACTCTTGAGCGCTGCGATCATCTCGTCGATGCGCTTGGCATAGAGTGTTGCCCATTGATCGGTATGGAAGTCGTATGAGCCACCCGGCACGGGACGCGACGTTTCGTTTTGGGCGGCAGCCTGCGGCGGCGCTTCGGTGTCTGCCGGCGCGGCGATTTTATCTTGCGAAGCCTGGCCCGGCGGATTGGCTGGCTGATTTGCTCCCTGATTTATTCCCTGGCTCGGGCCCGCATCGCCAGTGCGTTTGGCGCTTGGCTGCGGCGGAGCTTTATCGCGTAGGGGCAAACGGTCGTTAAGGCCTAGCATAACGACGATTGCATTGGGCTTCCCGTTGGCCAGCGCTTCTTTGATCGCCTGCGGCCAATCCAGCGCTTCGTTCTTTGAGTCGTAACGGATCAGACCCGCGGGCGGGCGGATCTTGCGCTCGATCCCGATGTCCGGCTGATCGGCATAGATCTCGTCCAGTCCATAGCCGAGCCAATCGGCCATCGAATCGCCGACGACCACGACTGTGCTGGTCGGCGGCGTTTCCAATTTGCGCGATGATGGCGCCTTGGTTGAATCGGCAACTGGCGGCGGACGCATGAAGCCGGAGAACGGAAAAAAGAAGTCGCGCGGCGGGGCGGGAGGATAATAGCGGTTGCCGCCGTAATACCTGCCGCCTCCCCAGTAATACTGCGCAAGAGCAGGCTCCGCCGCTGCCACTCCTGCGGCTAAAACCGTGAGCGCGATCAAAAAAATGCGCCGTCTCGCCTGCCGGCTTGTTCTGCCGAGTGACATCAGCGGCCTGTCAAAGAGGTGTTTTTTTCACGGGTTGTATTCTACGCCACCGCCGCAAAAAAATCTCGCCCGTAAGTCTAAGTTCAAACGTGTCGGTTTGGCGAGAGTTCCGGACCTTCAAGGCTGGCGCAAGCGATCGAGCAGCCCGCTCGACGCAAAGCCATCCGGTATTTCGCCGATGAAAGCTTGGAAGCTGCGGATCGCAAGCCGGGTCCGGGGCCCAAGCATGCCATCAGGTTCGCCAGGATCGAACCCGAGGCGGGATAAGCGCTCCTGCATCTCATAACGCTCATCGAGCGTGAGAACGCGCTGGTCACGCGGCCAGGTCTGCACCAAGGGACCGCCGCCACGCAGCCGATCGGCAAGATGACCGATCGCGAGCGCGTAGGCTTCTGCCGGATTGTATTTCATGATCACGCGGAAATTTTGCAGCATGAGAAATGCCGGTCCGCGTGCCCCCGCGGGCAGGAGCAAATAGGCGCGTGCGTCGAGCTCGCGAAACGAACCGCCGCCGGCACGGCGCACGCCCAGACTCTCCCATTGCCGCAGCGTCATCTGGCGCGACCGATCGGCCAAGAGATAATCGAAACCAGCCGGCAGAACGACCTCGTAACCCCAAGGCTGCCCGGCGATCCAGCCGTCCATTTTCAGATTGTTCGCCGTGGAGGCAATCACGTCCGGTACCGAACCGACTACATCACGCCGCCCGTCACCGTCGAAATCGACCGCATAGCGCTTGAACGACGTCGGCATGAACTGGGTCGGCCCAAAGGCGCCAGCCCACGAGCCAACCAGGTGATCGGCTGGCACGTCGCCGCGCTGCAGGATTTCCAACGTCGATAAAAATTCCTCACGGAAATAATCTTGGCGGCGGCCAATGCAGGCGAGCGTCGCGGTGGAGCGGATGACCGGGCGATCGCCGCCGAGCGTTCCGTAGTTCGATTCGACACCCCAGATCGCCGCGAGGACAGCGGGTTCAACGCCAAAGGTGCGCGCGACGGCGGCGAACGTTGCGGCGTGTTGCACAAGCAGTTCGCGGCCGCGCGCGATCCGCTCATCACTGACCAACGCGTCAAGATAGTCCCAAGTCGACTTCGTGAATTCCGGCTGAGCGTCAAGTTTATCCATGATGCTTAGGTCGGGCGCCAGACCGGCGGTGATCTGTTCGAAACTCGCGCGCGAAATGCCGCGCCGCGCCGCCTCCGGCCACAAACGTTCGAGGCAATTACCGAAATCCGCGGCCGCAGCGCGGATCGCATCGGCCGTCATGAGCGGATTTCCCGACGCCCCGGATTGCCCGCTCCAGCCGGTTGTGGCGCTCGAGTTGAAGGAACCCGGAACAGCGCTGGCAGAGGGCTGTTGAAATAGGCGTGTCAGCCAATTGTTGTCCTGTTGCGCCCAGGCTAAATCTGCAGCGCCGAAAGCGAGGATGGCTGCGATGACCCCAGAAAAGATGCGTTTTGGGATATTCATGAGGCAAAAACCTCGCGTTCAGGCCGCAACCGCGTCCTACCTATGCGTCGAATCACTACCGGTGAGTTTTCCTTGCTGCCGGCTGGACGATTTGCCACAACGGGCATGCCGGTGAGCGATCAGTTTGGGACCGGCAGGCATGACGAGTTGGGTTCCAGTTGTTCCGATTGAATCGACCTTTAGAGGCCGGGTTGGACAATAATTTGAACGAGAAAGTGTATTCTTCCGAATATCCGTTAATTCCGATGCACATCCTCATTGCATGAACCCGGTCCG
>WNGH01002631.1_pt1 | contig 26913 bp, 27 predicted proteins | sample 5400631 | NCBI WGS metagenome assembly WNGH01 (sample SAMN13153373, study PRJNA577476) | soil metagenome | isolation source: 115 cm soil or saprolite under Garry oak tree replicate 1 | place: USA:California | collected 2016-06-15
ACTCCAGCGGGTTGTCTGCGGTGATGATCTGGCCCTCGACCTTGGTGAAGTTCCCGCGGACCTTGCTGACCATAAGGTGGCGGGCCACGAACCCGACGTGCGAGTGGACAGGGTCGATGTCCCAGGTGCCCGCGATGTAGCCGGGGATCTCGACAGTTTTGGCCGTCATGGTGTCTCCTTAGATTCCGGGGTAGTCGATAAGCAGGAGCGCTGCGTTGTCTGGCGTGATTAGATGCTCGGCGAGCGGGTCGCGCACGGGGGCACTGGTCATGGGAGCGGCACCTTCTCGTAGCAGGACTGGGTGCGCCCGAGGTTAGCGGCCATCAAGGTGAGCGGCGGTCACCTGATCCTGGTGATCTGCGTTGCGGTGCGAGCTTTCGGATCTCGAGCAGGTCTAGGCCGAGCGCCTCGACCTCGGCCAGACACCGAGCTCAGTCTGGTTCGATGGTTTCCGTTGGGAGATCCCCACCCCCGGGAACGCCGACCTGTTCGTCGATCGCCTGGTCCGCCAAGGCCTGCTCGTGCGCGATCCGGTCGTCGCCGAGTCCTTTCAGGCCGACGTCGACAGCCCCTCCAAGCGGACGCTCCAGCGCCGTGTGGCTCGGGCGACGGGGCTCACCCGCAGCACGATCAGGCAGATCGCGCGGGCCGAGAAGGCCGTCGAGGCGCTCGGACAGGGCCTGTCGCCTCAAGGCGCGGCCACGCTGCTCGGCTACGCCGATCAGTCCCACCTCACCCGGTCATTGAAGCGATTCATCGGACAGACACCCGCCCAGGTCAACCATGGTGGCCACTGGTCAATCGATTCCCCCGTCGCCCCTCGCTCGTCTCGTGATCGGTAGTTGTCGTTTTCCTTCAAGACACACGATTCGGTCCCCGTGTAGCTTCGCCGCCATGCGAAGGATCGTGAACTGATGCGACTGACGGTGATGTCCCATCTCACCCTTGACGGGGTCATGCAGAGCAACGGGAAGCCCGAGCCGCAGCTGCACGACGGGTTCGAGCAGGGTGGCTGGCAGGTGCCGTACCTCGACGAAGACTTGGCCCGGCTGGTCGCGGACTGGATCGCCACCGCCGACGGGTTCCTGTTCGGACGCGGCACTTACGAGCTGTTCGCGGGGCATTGGCCGCTCGTTACAGACCCGAACGACGCCATCGCCACCAGGCTGAATAGCGCGCCAAAGTACGTGGTGTCGACCACTTTGGAGCGAGCGGAGTGGAACAACTCGACCTTGGTCCAGGGGGATGTGGTCGAGGAGGTGACGAGGCTGAAGGAGCAGCCCGGCAACGAACTCCAGGTCCACGGCAGCGGGACACTCATCCGGACCCTCATGCAACACAACCTGATCGACGCATACCGCCTTTTCATCCACCCCGTCGTCTTGGGCAACGGCAAGCGCCTCTTCACGAGCGGGACAACCCCGACCGCCCTCAAGCTCGTCGACACCAAGACCACCAGCCGTGGGGTCGTAGTTCACGCCTACGAGCCGTCAGGCAAGCCCGAGTACGGAGCGGTCGCCCGCGGAGCAAGTGTGTGACGCCGGCACCAAGTTCCGCGGTTCGCCTGACCGACCGCCGCCCATCACGACGCTTCGCGAGTGCCCGGGACACGGCCATAACATCCCAATCCCGAAGGCTCCTGCAACCGATGGTTGCGAGCGAGTCGCTGGTAGACGATCGGCGGGCTCGGTGTCAGCCACGTCTCCCAGTTGTGCGCAGCCAAGGGTTGCGCACAACTGGGAGGGCAGCCGGCCGGCAGACATTGCGCAACCCATGGTTGCGAGAATGGCGCGGGCTAGCGCGCGCGGGTCCCGGCGCTGGCCGGTGGCCTGGCGGATGGGACTGGTTGCGGGACCGGCAGTGGCCTGCGGTCCGGGGTGATGATCAGCGCCCGGGCGAGCCAGGCTGGCAGCCACCAGTTCCAGCGGCCGAACAGGGACATGAGGGCTGGCACGAGCATTGCGCGGACGACGGTGGCGTCGATCAGGATTCCAGCGCCGAGACCCGTCGCGAACACTTTGATATCCGTCTGCGGTCCCGCCGCGAGTGCGGCGAAGGCGAGGAAGAGGATCAGCGCCGCGCTCGTGATGAGCCGCCCGGTCCGCCCGAGCCCCTCGGTGATCGCGTCGTTGGTGCTGCCGTGATGGTCGTAGGCCTCCCTGATCCGGGACAGGAGAAAGACCTCATAGTCCATGGACAGGCCGAACAGGAAGGCGAACGTCATCAGCGGCACGAAGTCGGTGATCGCGGCGGTCGCCGATATCCCCCAGATCGCCCGGGACCCATAGCCGTCCTGCCAGACCAGGACGAGCACGCCGTAGATGGCACCGACCGACAGGAGGTTCAGCAAGATGGCCTTGAGCGGCAAGAGCACGGACCGGAAAGCGCGGGCAAGGAGGACCCATGTCGTCAGCGCTATCACGGCCAGCATCAGGGGGAAGCTGCCGTAGACAGCACGAACGAAGTCGAGAGTTTCCGCCCCCGGGCCCCCCGTCCATGAGCGCGGGCTGGAGCCGGCCAGCGTGCGCCGGAGCCCATCGATCGTCTGCTGGCCCGCTGGTGTGCTGGTCTCCGCGGCGGGCAGCACGACGGTCAGCGCCATCCCCGGCCGCTGCCACGCCGGAACGGTGGCGTCGTACACACCGGGCATGGTTGCCACCCGGTGCAGCGACTCGGCCGGCCGCGGCCCGCCGGGTGTTAGGACCTCGATGGGCGTGAGGACACCGCTAGGGATCCCGGCTCGCTCCAGCGTGACCAGCCCCTGATGCGCGGGCCCGCTGCTGGCCAGCGAGGCGGCGGCCGGGTCACCCACGTGGATGCCCAGGGCCGCCACCCCAAGCGCGCCCAGCGCGGCCACGGCCGCGAGGGCCGCCAGGGCCCGGTGCCGGATGACGAAGCCTGCCCAGGCGGCCCACGGCCGGCTGATCCGCTCGCCGCGGCGTATCCGCGGCCAGTCCGCCCGCGGGCCGATGGCGGCCAGGATCGCGGGAAGCAGAGTGAGCGACACGAGGACGGACACGAGCGGGATGAGGATCCCGCCATACCCGAGGCTGCGCAGGAACGGAACCGGAAGGACGATCAGCGCGACCAGGCCCACGGCCACTGTAACGCCGCTGAACGCGACCGCCCGGCCCGCCGTCGACACGGCGGCGATCACCGCGCTGCCGTTGTCGGCGCCCCGTGCCCGCTCCTCCCGCCACCGGGTCACCAGCAACAACGAGTAGTCCACGGCGACGCCGAGGCCAATGAGCGCGATCAGGTACTGCGTGAGGAAACTGACGCTCGTGACCTCGGTCATGCCCAGCACCAGCAGGAAGGTGGTCAGTATCGAGGCGGCGGCGCAGACCAGCGGCACCAGCGCGAGCAACGACCCGAACACGAACGCGAGCACGACCAGCGCTCCCAGGGCGCCCAGCAGGGTCTCGGCGAGCACGCCCGGGCCTTTGCCGCCACCGCCCGCCTGAGGGCGGGCAGCCCGGTCACCGACACCGTGGCGCCGGGCAGGGCGGCACGGAGCGTGGCGGTGACGAGCGCGGCCGTGTGCGTCTGACCGTCCTGGAGCCCGGGCGCGGGCGGTGTGAAAACCAGCCCGAATGTGGTCCTGCCGCCAGCGGCGACGAGCCGGCGGTCACCGGTGGACGCGAACGACACCACACGCAGCCGGGGATCTCGCCGGACCACGGCCGCGAAGCCGTGTGCCAGCTCACCGCGGATGGCTGGGTCGCTGGCCTTCTGCCCCGCCGGAAAGGTTACGACCGGCACCAGCGGTGCGTTCGGCCCGCCGCTGCCATAGGCGCGCAGGATCTGCTGGTTGGCCTCGTATCCAGGCTGTCCAGGCAGTGAGAACTGCTGCGACAACCGCCCGGCAACGTGGCCGACCCCAGCGAGGGAGCCTGCCAGGACGATCAGCCAGGCCAGCAGGACCAGCCGCCGGTACCGGACGACGAGCGTTGCAAGGGCCCTCATGGGGGTTCACCTCCGGAGTTCGGGGAGTTTTTCATCACTGATGACTTATACCATAGAACTCATCAGTGATGAAATACTTGGCCGGTCGCGGCACTGACCCACCCGGCCCGGGGTAGAATTCATCGCAGATGAGTTCTTGGAGACGGCATGCCTCGCACCGGACGCCGACCTGGTAAGCACGACACCCGCGCCGACATCGTCGCGGCGGCGCGCTCGGTGTTCGCCGAAACTGGCTACGCGCAGGCCAGCCTGCGCAGCATCGCCCATCGGGCCGAGGTTGACCCAGCCCTGGTCCACCACTACTTCGACGGGAAGGTCCCGTTGTTCGTCGAGGTCATGGGCCTGCCTGCAGACCTGCCGGGCAAGGCCGCCGACCTCTCCGCACGCCAGCCGCCCAGTGGCCGCGAGATCGTGCTGGCCTTCCTGCAGCTGTGGGACGCGCAACCGGCCTGGCCTAACCCCTTTCTCTCGCTGATCCAGGCCATGGCCTCGTCGCCGGCCGCGGCTGAGAGCCTTGCCGAGTTCGCTGCCGAGCGCTTCTCGCCGTTGGCAGCCGCCGACGGCAGTCAGGAGGGCCCGCTCCGCCAGGCCCTCGTCGGCTCGCAGCTCCTGGGTCTGGGTTTCCAGCGCTACGTGCTGCGGTCGCGGCCGCTGGCAACCGCCACACCTGAACAGATCGCCGCCTGGGCCGGGCCGACGGTCGAGCACTACCTGCGCGACCCGCTCCCACGGCGCCCAGCCACGAGCGCAGCGCCCTGACTTCGGAGGCCGTCATACGCATGCCAGCTCAGCAGCTACCCGGCCGTCCGCCATCGCCGTAGGGATGAGCCCGGCCCGGTTCCGCGAGATGTTCCCCGCCCTCGCGCGGCAGGCCTGGCTGGACACCCCGTCCAGCCCGCCGGGCGCGACGCCGGTGACTTCGGTACTGCTGTCGGCCATCACCGGCTGGCAGGAGGGCTCGCTTGATGCGGCAGCCTGGGAAGCTGCCGCGCCGCGGGCACGGGCGGGCTTGCCCGTTACCTCGGCGTGCCGCAGGCACATGTCGCCCTGATGGGTTCCGTTGCCGAGGCGGCCGCCACCGTTGCGGCACCCCTGCCAAGCCGGGGCGGCACTGTTGTCGTCGGTGACCGGGAGTTCCGCAGCAACCTTTTTCCTGGCTCACCCTGGCGGCGAGGGGGTACCGGATGGCCAGTTGGAAGAATAGCCTTCGCCTCGCTGGCCGGCCAGCGAGCCATCTCGCCGAAAGGGCCGAATTAGCTGCTGGACCTTGATCGCCTGCCATGGTTTAGGTTGTGAAGAATTCCAGGAGTTCGGGGGCGAGTGCTTTAGGGGACACGTTGTGCTTCTGGCCTTCAAGGATGCGGTGGGCCGCGGCAGGGATGGTTCCGGCGACTGCCTTGCCCGCGTTGGTGATCCATGCCGGGCTGTTCCCGCCTGTGAGCACGAGCGTGGGCTGGGTAATGGCAGCCAGCCGGTCGGCGGGCAGCGCGTTCCCTGGCCCCATCACGGCAGCCTCGTAGGCCAGGGTGTGCGCGACAGCCTGGGCTTGTGGCCAGGACGGCTGAAGCCGCATCGCGGCGAGCGCCTCGGCGGTGGCCTCGGCAGCTTCTGTCATAAACAGCTCGACTGCGGCCGCGCGGCGGCCTTTCCTGACCAGGGCGCCCAGCCGTGCCGCGAAATCGTGCGGCAGTCTGGGTGCGCTGTCGTCGACGTGATAGGGCGGCTCCCATACCGCCAGCTTCGATATGGCCCGGTTCCGCGGCGCGGCCTGCAGTGCTAGGCCAGCGCCTGAGGAACCGCCAAACACCATGGCCGGTCCGTCGGCTATCGCGAGGAGCGCGGTCAGGTCCTCCAACTCGCGCTCGACGGCGTAGGGCTGGGTGTCGCCGCTGTCGCCCCGGCCCCGGCGGTCGTAGTTGATCACGGTGAACCACGGCGCCAGGGCCGCCGCCACGTCAGACATGAGGGCGTGCGCCCTGCCGGTGAACGCGCCGTGCACGAGAATGATCGCTGGCCCGGCGCCGTACCGGTCGAAGACGATCGAGGTGCCATCGGCCGAGGTCACCTGGCCCGTTGACGCCCCGCTCATGGCATGCCTCCCATCATGTCGGCCCCAGGGTCTTTCATTCGCCGGCCACCGGATCAGCCGGCCTCCTCCACCAGGCACAGCGCCTCCCAGTGGTGGCCATCGAGATCGGTGAACCCGCGCTGATACCTGCCGTGGCCCTGCTGCGGGGTACCTGCCGGGCTGGCGCCGGCTGCCAGGGCCTTCTCGACGAGGTCATCCACCTGGCCAGTGCGCTCCACCCCAAGAACCAGGATCACCTCCGTGCTCGCGGTCGCGTCAGCGACGCGCTTGGCCGTGTAGGCGGCGAACGTCGGCTCGGCAAGCAGCATGACCTGCGTGTGCTCACTGATGATCACCGACGCCATGTCATCGGTCATGCCGAAGAACTCAAAGCCCAGCCCGGTGAAGAACGCCTCGGATCGCTTAAGGTCCTTGACCGGAAGATTGACGAACAGCTTGGTTGGCATCTGTGGTTTCCCTTCCCTGTTTTGCCGCCCTCACCTGGACCGGTGCGGGCGCCTACAGTCTGCAAAAAAGAAACCAGCCCGTCTTGGACGTCGGCGCCAGTCAGTTGACCGTCCGTGCCCGGACTCAGGCCGCCGAGGGTGGCCCATCCGCAGCTTGCTGACATGCGGCAGGGGAGCGCGGCGAGACCTCAGGCCACGGGGGTGAGGTAGTTGCGGCGGTACTCGGCGGGCGGCAGCCCGTACGCACGCCGGAACACCCGGCTGAAGTGCGCCGGGTCTGGAAGGCCCCACCTGGCCGCCACGGTGCTGACCGGTACCGCACCAAGAGCCGGATCGGCCAGATCCCGGCGGCAGCGTTCAAGGCGCCGCCGGCGGATCCATGCGGCCACCGTCGTATCCTCAGCCTCGAACAGCCGGTGCAGATAACGCACCGAGACGTGATGCGCCGCCGCAACCAGACCGGGTGACAGCTCCGCCTCGCCAAGGTGCTGCTCGATGAATGCATGGACGCGCAGGAGCAAGGTTCGCTCCCGCGACTCGATCTGCAGCGAATCGGCCTGGCCGGCACGCTCAGCGACGGCGGTGATCACCAGGTCCATCACCACCGTGCACAACCGGGCCGCGCTGGCCGGCCCGTAGGTCTCCAGATCCAGCACCACCCGGCGGAGCAAAGGCGACGCCAACGCGCCGGTACCCTGGTCCGCCGCGATCGGAACCGCGGTAAGCCGGCCAGCTGTATCAGGCGGGAGGGCCAGCAGATCGCGCGGGAAACCAAACACCGCCAACTGGACCGCCGAATCATAAGCCAGCTCATAGGGCCGGGCGAAGTCGTATATCGCGAACTCGCCAGGCCGCAACTGCGCCGCCCGGCCGTCTTGCCCGAGGCGAGGGTTTCCCGACATCGCCAGCACAACCCGGTAGAGCTCCGCGCTGCCACGGCGGATCAGGCCAGGCGTGCGGTGCACGCTATGTGGCGTGGAGGTCTGCACCCTGCCAACATTCACCGGCCCAAGATGCCCAGCCTCGATCTCGCCCGACAGCGGGACATCCGGATCGCTCCGAAAATCCAGCGGGCCGAGCGTGTCGCAGACGATACTCCGCCAGGCGTCATAACGGTACGCAGGAGGGACGTCGCTCGTGCGGATCAAAACGGCCATCCATACGCCCCTATCGCTGCCTGGGCCATGGTACCGAGCAACAGGCCACGTGCCAGCCAGCGCTAAGCCGCCGCGAGCGGGCCCGGAGGCTCGATCATCATGGCGCATGGTGTGCGACTTCGTGGACACGTGCAGCTGTGCCACCCTGGATCGATGTCTGCGCAACCGCTGCCGGGGCTGCTGGCGCACCTGGCGCCGGTACTCGACCACTACGGTTACCTGGCTGTTGGTGGCTTCATCACGCTGGAGGACTTCGGTATCCCGGTGCCGGGGGAGACCATCCTGATCGCCGCTGCCGTCTATGCGGGTGCAGGCAGGCTCAACATCGTCGCTGTCGGCCTGGTCGCCGTGATGGCTGCGGTGGCCGGTGACAACATCGGCTATGCGGTCGGCTTCTTCGGCGGCCGCGCGCTGGTGCTGCGGTTCGGAAAGTACGCAGGGCTTACCAGTCAGCGGCTGGACAAGGCCGAGGGTTTCTTCGACCGGTATGGCGGCGGGGTCGTCGCGGGCGCCCGGTTCATCGAAGGGCTGCGCCAGGCAAACGGGATCGTCGCGGGGACCATCCGGATGCCCTGGCCGCGCTTTCTCATCTTTAACACGCTGGGCGCTGTCTTGTGGGTCGGTGCCTGGGCGTCGGTCGGCTACCTCGCCGGTGATCACATCACCGCCATCTATGACACCGTCAGCCGCTACTCGCTGTACCTGCTGATCGCGCTGGCGGTCGTGGTGGCCGCCTTGATCATCCGCGCCGCGGTCCGGCGCCATCGCCAGGCCAGGCGATAAGACCCCTGCCCGGAGCCACAGAATGCCCGATCGGCGCGCCTGCTCTTCGGTCAGCCCGTCCAAGCAGGCGTTGAGCGCGCGGCGGTGCTCGTCGAGAAACACCTCGAAGCCGCCGGGATAGCCGCCAAGCCCGGCGCGGCTGGTCTGGTGGGATTATGCGCCGGGTCTGCGGCGTTGCGGCTGGGTGGCAGGGGCACCGGCCTGGATACGGTGCAGGCACTATCACCGCAGGGGAGTAACGATGGCCCAGAAGGTAACCGTCGCACTGGAAGACGATCTGACCGGCGGCCCGGCAGCGGAGACCCTGCGGTTCGCCGTCGATGGCACCGGCTATGAGATCGACCTGAACGCCAAGAACGGCACTGCGTTCCGCACGCAGCTCGCGCCCTATGTGGAGCACGCCCGCAAGACCGGGCGGGCACCGGCCCGCCGGGCCGGGCGGGCCGCGTCCAGCCGGCAGCGCTCGGGTGATATCCGGGCCTGGGCGAAGGAGCACGGCCTGGCGGTCAGTGACCGCGGGCGCATTCCGGCCAGCGTGGCAGAGCAGTATCACGCCGCGGGCCACGGGAGCTAACACAAGGCTCGCACTGCCTGATACCGGTCCACCGGCCGCCGCGGCGCCCGCGGAACAGCCGTCCTCCTCCGCCGTGTCACCGCAAGGCCCTCGGGCAACTGCATCACGCATGCACCGCTCGCTCGGGCGGCTACGCGCGCATTCACGCCCAGCGCCGACCATGCATAAACATACGGCCTGGGCCGCCTGCTGCTGGGCGATCGCCTCCCGGCTGTTCGTAACCGAGCGCACCGTGGAGGCACACGTAACACAGATATTCCTGAAGCTCCGCTTGGCTGAGTCGCCGACCAGCATCGTCGCGTGCTCGCCGTGCTGGCCAAGCCGGGCAGCTTTATGAGATCGCGGCAGGAACGAGCGTCAAGTGATCGTCAGCCCGCTACGACTGCCGCGAGCCGGGACAGCGACGCGGCGATGACTTCACGCTGGGTCCCGAGCCTGTGCGCCTCGGCTTGCGGGATCTCGACGTGCACGCTGATGCGGGTGGCCCGGCCGCCGTCGAGCGGCTCAAGCTGCCAGTCAAAACGCAGGTCCGAGACGAGGCAGGAGATCACGATGGACTGCTGGTCGCGGGACGCCTGCAGTTGCTGCGGCATCGGGAAGTCGGGGTATCCCGTCGGATATAGCGTGTACGGGGTCGGATCACCGGCATCGGCGGGCAGCGTCTCGACTTCTACCGCCTCAACCCCGGCCCACCATTCCGGGAAGCGCGAAGGGTCATACAGCACCTTCCACACCTCCTCCGGAGGTGCGGCGGCCGTGGTGCTGTGCTGGAAGGATGGCAACTCGGCCTCCTAGACAGATGCGGTCTGCAGGCTCTCCAGCTCAGCGAGCACCTGCTCGAGCTCTCGCGCTGGCTCAACGAGTCCGGCCACGGGCGGTCGCCCGAAGTCGGCAAAGATCGCGACGAAATGGTCCCCTTGGCGGGCCCGGTCCAGCAGCCGGCGCCACCCTGCGGCTGCCTCACCGAGCCGCCTGGCTGCCATCCCGGCATCGCCTCGGGCGGCGGCGATCAGCCCCTGCAACCGGGTCAGCCGCGGCACCAGGGTCTCCGGCAGGTGGCTGGGGCGCACTGGTTCCAGCGCGGCGGACCGTAGCTGCTCCTCGGCATCGTCACACCGGCCCACCCGCGCCAGGGCCTCGGCGAGCGCCAGCCGGGCCAGCGGACGGTTCACCGGAGCGTCGTGCTCTAGCGCCGCTGCCAGCAGCCGCGCGGCATGGCCGTACTCGCCCAGAGCGAGCGCGACCAGCCCGCGGTCGTGCTCGCTAATGGCCTGCAGGGCCGGGTTGTCAAGCCTCTCAGCCAGCAGGCGCTGGCTCTCCGACGCTTCTCTTGCGTCGCTGAGCCGGCCGGTCCGGATCAGCACCTGCGCCCGCGCGGCCAGGTATTGCACCTCGAGGGTGGCCAGGCCGGTTCCGGCAAGGTCGGCCATCCCGCGGTCGATGAATTCCAGGGCGCGCTCGAAGTCTCCCGCGCACGCCGCGGCGCACGCCGCGGTCACCAGGCCGCCGTAGCTCAGATCCGGACGCCCGGCGCGGCGGGCCGCCGCTGCGGCTGCGATCAGCGGCCCGTAGCTCTCCTCGAACCGGCTGCGGCGGATCAGCGAGAACGCGCGGGCTTGCCCCACCAGGTGGGCCAGCATGTCGGTGACGGGGCGCTGACCGAGCACCGTATCCACCTGTCCCAGCAGCATGTCGGCGGCCTCCGCATCACCTGCCACGGCCTCCGCCCACGCCCATGCCGCCAGCGCGCTGCCGCGCGTCTCGGCGGCGGACAGCACTGCTGAGTCCAGCACCTCGACCGCATGCCGCGCGCTTTCCAGCACCCGGCGCGGGTGGCATAGCGCCCCTCGGTACCAGTTCGTGCGGCGCACCAAGGCCCGGGCGAGCTGCTCGGGTACCTGCTGCAGGGCGGGAAGCGCGCGTTCGAAAGCCATGTCGGAGGCTTCCTCGCGACCCCGCCAGGCCTCAACTTCAGCGAGCTCCATGGCGATCTCGACGTCATCAGGCGCGAGCTCGATCGCCTCCTCCAGGAACGCGGCCGCCTCAGCGAGGGCGGCGACTGCGCGAGCGTGGGCCGCCGCCCGCGCCAGCTGCCGCGCTGCTAGGTCGTCCCGCCCGGCGAGCCGAAGGTGCCTGGCGATCTCCGCGAGCAGCCGACCGTCCTGGCCCTCGCCGCGTGACAAGGCGGCGGCAAGGTCCTGGTGCAGCCGGGCGCGGAGCGGCTCCGGCAGGTCGCTGTAGACGGCCTCGCGCAGCAGTGCGTGCCGGTAACCGATCCTGCCGCGGGCTGCCAGCAGCAGGCCGCATTCCAGCGCGCCCGCAGCGGCGATTGCTGGCGATCGGAGCGGCAGCGCGCCGATCTCCTCCCGGCTGAGCTCACGTCCAGCGGCCGCTGCGAACCGCGCCAGCATGAGCTCATCGCCGGCTAGCGGCGCGAGGGCGGCCCGGACGGCGCCGCGCAGGCTGGCGGGAACCCCGTGCTCGCCGCGGCTCAGCGCGCGGGACCATTCCACCGCGATGAGCGGGTTGCCCTCGGCTGCCGTCACTACCTGATCGACCTCGCCAGCTGGCAGCGAGGTGAGCTCGCGCACGAGGCGGGAGATCGCCTGCCGGGGCAGCGGGCCGAGTGAGACCTCGGCTAGCAGGGCGCCTCGCGAGCGGAGGGCGTGCTCGAGCGCGTCCACTTCGGTGCGACGGGGGAGCGGCCGGCGGGTCAGGACCATCAGCAGCGGCAGGCGCGCGATGCGCCGCCCTACGTAGCCGGCCAGGTGGAGGCTGGTGGTGTCGGCGAGGTGAACGTCCTCCAGCACGAGCACCACCGGCCGGAGGCAGGCCCAATCCAGCAACGCGACAATTGCCTCGAACAACCGTGCCCGCTCAAGCTCCGGGGAGGCGCGGACGCGTCGGCCCGGCACTCGCCCTAGCCGGCGCTCCAGGTCTGGCGCGATCGGCGCCAGGACAGACGGCCATATGGAATCCAGCGGCGGCGCGGGAAGATCGCGGCACAGCTCGCCGATCATTTCGGCCCACAGGCCCAGCGGTGCCGCCCCGCCCAGATCCATCCCTGCGCAGCCCGCCGTCAGGGCCCCGTCTGCCCGCGCGCGCTCGGCCACTTCCCCGGCGAGCCTCGTCTTGCCGATGCCCGGGTCGCCGCTGATGGTCACCACGCCGCCCCGCCCGGCTTGCGCCGCGTGCCAGGCCGCGAGCAGTGTCCCGAGCTCGCGCTCGCGTCCCACAATGGGCGGTCGCCTGTCGTACCCGGGCGAGGGCGACGACACCAGCGGCCCGCCGCGTCCCTCCCTCAGCGCATCGGCGAGCCGCCTGGCAGGCAGTGACGGCGCCAGTCCCAGTTCGCGCTCGAGCCTCCGGCGGAAGCGCTCATACCCGGCCAGCGCGGCGCCAGGCTCACCCGCGGCAGCCAGGAGCTCCATCAGCCTGCGCTGCGGCTCCTCCGCGAGGGGATCGATCGCGGCGTGCCGCTGCGTCCAGCGCTGGGCGGCCGCCGGGTCACAGTTCTCCATGGCCGCGGACGCCAGGCGTCCCAGCACAGCCGCTAGCCTCGCACGGTGCGCGTCACGAGCCTCCAGTACCCACTCGTCCTCGAAACCGGTCAGGAATTCTCCAGTGGCCATTGCCGCGGCCTCCTCAAGCCGGCCGGCGGCCTCCAGTGTGTCGAACGAGCGCGCGTCTACTTCGACTGGAGCATCCGGGCTCAGGGCCACAAGGTCACGGCCGCCCGACAGGTACGCTTCGCCGGCTGGGCCGAGCGCGCGGCGCAGCGCCCAGAGCGCGCTTCGCAAGCTGGCGCGAGCGCTGGCATCCGGGACGCCGGGCCAGAACCGGGCGGCTAGTCCGCCGCGCTCATGCGGCCCGGGTTGCAACGCCAGCCAAGCGATCAGGCGCCACGCGCTGCGGCTGGACGGCGGCGGCACCACGGCGCCGTCCAGCTCGACTGCCAGCTGGCCCAGCAGGCGCACGCGGAGCACAGCAGCAGCGTACCTCGGCTGCGCGGGCCGATCAGGCCCGAGGCCGGGCCGAAAGAACGGTGGCAACGCAGGCGATTGACGGCCGGTTGACGATCACGCAACGGACCCAAGCGCAGGCTGATTCATGGAACCAGCCGCCGGCGCACGCCGGCAGGCGATAAGCCCGCAGCGGGTCCGCCGCGGGCTCGGCGATGCGAGGGAGGATCGGATGAGCTTCTCGGTCGAGGGGAATTACTTCGAGGTGTGCAGCTGCGACGTCAGCTGCAACTGCGTGTGGCTAGGTGAGGCCACCCACGAAGGCTGTGACGTGCTGCTGGCCTGGCACGTCAGCAGCGGGAGCAAGGATGGCGTGGACCTGTCCGGGCTGAACGCGGTGATGGCGGTGCGGTCGCCGAAGCGGATGACCGACGGCGGCTGGAAGGTGGCGCTGTATCTGGACGACCGCGCCTCCACAGAGCAGGCCGACGCTCTGGGCGCGGTGTTCTCTGGCAGTGCTGGCGGTCACCTGGCGGGGCTGGGCCCGCTGATTGGCGAGGTCGCCGGGGTCAAGCCGGCCGCGATCACGTTCGAGAGGACCGGCGGCTCGCTGCACGCCGAGGTTGCCGGGGCTCTGTCGATGAGCAGCGACCAGTTCGTCGGGATGGACGGAGAGGGGCCGGCGGTGATCGAGAACGCACCGTTTGGCGCGGTCACCCAGCCCCTCCGGCAGGCCAAGGCGAAGGCCGTGAGCTATCACGGCCACTGGAACGCCGAATTCGACGGGACTAACAGCTTCGTCACCGACTTCCGGTACGAAGGCTGAGGCCATGGCCGACGCCGCCGCTCCGGCACTCGCTGCGCGGACCGCGACCGCCCTGCCGCGGCACCAGCTCGCCGTGCCGTGGATCGCGGTCGCCGCGCTGGCGGCTGCGGCGTGGGCGGTCACCGTCACACTCGCAAGGAAGATGGGCGACGGGCCGGGGACTATGGGCCTGGCGCTGCTGCCGTTCCTCGGGCTGTGGGTCGTCATGATGGCCGCGATGATGCTGCCGTCAGCGGCACCGGTCGCGGTACTGTGGGCCCGGCTGATCAGCGGCGCTTCGGCCGGCCTGACCCGTGCCGCGCGGATGAGCGCGTTCCTGACCGGGTACCTTGCTGCCTGGGCCGCGTGCGGGGCGGTCGCGTACGCCGCCCTGGCCGGCACCGGGCGGCTGGTCATGGCGTCCCCCGGGTCGGCACGGTGGCTGGGACCGGGGATACTGGCCTGCGCCGGCATCTACCAGCTCACCCCCTGGAAGGACTTCTGCCTGAGGCGCTGCCGGTCTCCTATCGGCGCCCTGATGTACTACGCCGGCTTCAAGGGCCGCAGCCGCGATGTCCGCGTCGGCCTGCACCACGGCGCGACGTGCGCGGGGTGCTGCTGGAGCCTGATGATCGTCCTGGTCGCCGTGGGCGTGATGAACATCGCGGTCATGGCGGTACTCGCGGCCGTTGTCTTCGTCGAGAAGCTCTGGCGCCACGGCAAGCTATTCGGCCAAGTGGCCGGGGTGGCACTGGTGATGGTAGGAATCGTGGCCATCTGGTACCCCTGGCTGCTTCCCGGATTGCATGTTTCTGGCATGCCGGCGATGTAGGGCAAGTCAATGAGCCAGGGCATGGATTCCCCAGATCGGCCGGGACCTCAGGTTTGCCGTGCCCTGTGCACGGGTCCCAAAGAATCACGATGGGCGGTAAGTGATGGCTGTACCTGGCCTCGGCGCGGTGACTGACTGGCGGGTGCGAGGCTCTTACTTCGAGGGCTGCAACTGCGAGGCGATATGCCCGTGCCGCAGCGTGGGCGGCCGGCCTGGCGGGCCGTCCAGTTACGGGGAGTGCTTCGGCGCCGTGTCCTGGCACATCCGCCAAGGCCACGCCGACGATCTGGACCTGTCGGACCTGCAGGCGGTGCTGTCGATCCGTTACCTGGACCGGGTACAGCCCAGTACCCCCTGGGAGGTGGCGCTCTATGTCGACGATCGCGGCAGCGGCGAGCAGCAGGCGGCCCTGGCCGGCATCTTCCTCGGCCGGGCCGGCGGAACGGTCGCGCGGCTGTACGGCCCGGCAATTGGCGATGTCCGCGCCATCCGGCCGGCCCGGATAACCCTGGAGCACGTCGCCGCCCGCAAGCGTATCGACGTCGTCGGTTACCTGAGGGTCGAGGCTGAGGGCGACGCCTCCGAGCCTGGCGACGTCCGGTGCGGCATCCCCGGCTTCGGCCACCCTGGCACCGAGTTGCGCGGCGACTCGCTGCGATCAACTGACCCCGCGCTGCGCTGGGAGGTGAGGGGACGGCGGCACGCCGCCTTCACCACCGACTTCGACTACCGGTCCGGCCAAGACGAGGAAACATGAAGAACACGTAATTCCCCATGAGTGACCGTTTCCGGGCACGCTACTTTGTCACCCGTGCCTGGCCTTGGCCTACGCGGGTGCTCTGGCTCCTGGGCCCTCTCCTTTCTCGCCTGCGCGTTTCTCGCCTGCGCGCGGCTGGGGTGTCAGTGGCCGCGGCCGATGGTGACAGCTACGGCGTCCTCGGCGTCAGTCCGCAGGATCCGGTGCTGCGGATCGTAAGTGAGCATGCGGCCGCTAGATCGCAGGTAGTCGAGCAACTCGGCGGCCCGCGCGGGACCGGTGACCTGGCCGACGCTCTCCGGACTGCCTTGGCCGAGTTCTTGGCTGGCAAGCAGGATCGACAAGGCTGCCAGGTGAGGCAGGATCTCGTCCTCGCGGACATAGGTGTTCTTCGCCCGGCCCGGGTCGGGGCCGGTGGCGCTGGTGTAGCCGTGCCGGCAGCTCGGCCTGGCTGATTGCCCAGGCAGCGTTGATCAAGTCGATGCGGCTGAATGCCTGCGATCCGCCCGGCTACGAAAGCCGACGTGTATTCCGCGCCAGGCCAAACGGGGCCGGCAACCGGTCCAGCCATCATGAAGAGCAGCAGCGCTGCGGCTATCGCGAGGCGAGGCACCCGCGTAGGCTGCGACCGGAAGAGTGTTCAGTACTGCCCTGCATCAGCCGATGCGGATGCAGGACTACCCGTTCGCTCCGGACCCTGGCGGCACGGCCCAGCCTGGCCATACAAGGACAAGGAGCCGCCACGATGTACCGGATACCAGGTGCTTTTTCCGCAGCGACCACAACATCGGCACCGGCCGTGCCCGGGGTACAGCCGACCCGCGGTCCCCCGCCGGGCAGCCCGCAAGCGCCCGAAGGCGGCAGCGCCACCGGCCCGGCCGAGGTCACCCTCGCCCTGGCCGAAGACCACGAGCGGATCGCCCTGGGCCTGAACGACGTCGTCGTCCGCCCCCTGTTCACCCTAGGCCTGGACCTGCAGGCAGCGCTGGGGCTGATCGGCGATCACCCCGCGAGCAGCAAGATCTGCCACGCCGTGGATGAGCTGGACCAGGCCATCCGGGACATCCGGGCCATCCAGGACACCATCCTCGATCACCCAGTAGGCCAGCGGCCACCCCGGTAGACCTCCACGAGCGCGATCTGAGTCCCATCCATGCCGAAACAGCGGACGGCGCTCAGGTCGCCGGCAGTCCAGGCACAGTACGACGGTCGCAACGACTACTAACCTCGTCGCTACCTACGTGGGTCTTGACTTGGCCGAGCGCGCTGGATCTCTGTGGGGTTCAAAGCTGCGCCACCGGCAGATCTCTGCCTTGTCGGCCCGGGTCCGCGTCGCGGATGACGGCGGCGAAGCGTTCCGCGACGGTCTTGATCTCCGCACTGGTCATGCGAGCCGAATGACCGCGGGGCTCCCAGGGCCTGCGTCAGCCGCGGCCGGGCATCGGAATAAATCCGTGAGGTTCCTCATTATGAGTATCATCAACGTGATGCCCCTCATGATGGGGCGGTCAGCGTCGGTCGTGCCAGAGGGGAAGCCATGATCACGCCTGAGCAGGTAGGCGAGCAGTACCTGGCGGTCCATCACCGGATGCTCCGCGCCGTCAACGATCAGATGAGCGAATGCGGCCTGTCCATGGCCCCGAGCAGGGACCCACCCGGCAGAGCGTGCTGGCGGCCGGTCTCGGGCTGTCCCCGCACTCCATCACCGACATCGTCGACGGGCTGGAGCGCCTGGGCCTGGCCGAGCGCCGGCCGGACGTCACGGACCGCCGGGCCAAGCTCGTCGCCATCACCGACGCGGGTGAGAGCTCCCTGGACGTGGCACGCTCCACGCGCGAGCGGCTGCTCAGGCAGATCTTTGGCGCCCTGGGCCAGGAGGACCGGACAACCTTTCTCCGCCTGCTCGACATCCTGGACGATGCGGCCCGTCTGCTGACCGTCTCGCCGGCTGCGTCCGGCGCGCCGGTGGTCTCGGCATGACCGCCGGGCCCCGCGCGACCATCGCTACCCGAACCAGTCACGCTTCTCACCCGGGGGTATAGCCCGCTATGTCATACGTGTCCTCTGTCGCTGACAGGCGCCGTGCCGCGCGCAGCGACCATCGCTGGCTCATCCTGGTGATCGTGGCTGTCGCCCAGCTCATGGTGGTGCTGGACGCCACCGTCGTGAACATCGCCCTGCCGTCGGCCCAGCACGCGCTGGGGTTTCCTAACAGCGACCGGCAGTGGGTGGTGACCGCCTACGCCCTGGCGTTCGGCAGCCTGCTGCTGGTCGGCGGTCGGCTCGGCGACATGTTCAGCCGCAAGTGGGTGTTCATCACCGGCCTGACCGGGTTCGCCCTGTCCTCGGCACTGGGGGGCGCTGCCGTCTCGTTCGGGATGCTGGTGGCCGCCCGGACGCTGCAAGGCGCGTTCGGCGCCATTCTCGCGCCTGCCGCTCTGGGGACCCTGGTCAGCACGTTCCGCGACCCGCGCGAGCGCGGCCGGGCGTTCGGCGTCTTCGGTTCGGTCGCCGGCGGTGGCGGTGCCGTGGGCCTGATCCTCGGCGGCGTCCTCACCCAGTATTTCTCCTGGCGCTGGACCATGTACGTCAACCTGTTCTTCGCCGCGATCGCGATCGCCGGCGCCCTGGCCTACATGCGGAGCATCCGGCCGGACAGCCGTCCGCAGATGGACTGGTTGGGAACCGTGCTCGCCTCGGCCGGGCTGTTCCTCATCGTCTTCGGGTTCTCGCACGCCGAAGTGGCGGGCTGGACCGCCGCCCTGACCATCGGCTCGCTCGCCGCGGGCGTGATCCTGCTCGCGGCGTTCGCATTCGCCGAGAGCAGGGTCAGCCACCCCCTGCTTCCGCTGCGGGTGATCATGGACCGCACCCGGGGCGGCGCCTACGTCTCGGTCGGGCTGTCCGGGATCGCGGTCTTCGGCGTCTTCCTGTTCCTCACCTACTACCTCCAGCAGGTCAAGGGCTATAGCCCGGTGACCAGCGGGCTGGCTTTCCTGCCGATGATCGCCTGCATCCTGCTCAGCTCGAACAGCTCCAGCATCGTGCTGCTGCCCCGGTTCGGGCCGCGGGCCCTGATCGCTACCGGCATGCTGCTCGGCGGCAGCGCGATGGCCTACCTCACCCAGCTCACCGCGACCTCCGGCTACGCGGGCAGCGTGCTGCCGGCGCTGCTGGCCCTGGGCCTGGGCTTCGGCATGATCTTCGCGCCCGCGATCAACACTGCCACCTCCGGGGTGGCCCAGCGGGACTCCGGCGTGGCCTCGGCGCTGGTCAATACCATGCAGCAGGTTGGCGGGTCGATCGGCACCGCAGCGCTGAGCACGGTGGCGCTGACCGCCACGGCAGCCTACCTGGCCGCGCACCACGTGGGACGGCTGGCGCCGGCCACCGCCGCGGTGCACGGCTTCAGCGTGGCGTTCACGGTGTCGGCGGCGCTGTTCAGCCTCGGCGCGCTGGTGGCGGTCCTGCTGCTGCCATCCCGCCGCCGGTTGCAGGAACTAAGGGACGTGGCTGCGGCGGACGACGCAGCTGTGGCGCTCAGCCCGCCCCTGGCGGACGCCATGGCCACCTCGTCCGCTGACGCCAGGCGATGACCGGGTACGTCGGCTGGGACCGCGCCGCCTACCGGCCCGCCTGGTCACCGCTTACTCCGGAGAACAAGCTCAACGGTGATGGCGGGCATGTACGCAAGCGGCGACTCGGACCTCGGTCGGGAACTCCCGCGGCGCGGTCTGCGCCCATGAGTCTTATCAGGCCGACATCGTTGATGAGCACATCGACGCGCTCCACCAAGACCAGGCGCCGGGCTGGGCGCAAACCTCCCCCAGGCAGGCAGGATCGGCGATCTGGACCTTTGGTGGGGCCGCACTCATGGAGCCGATCTCAGCGGCGGCTGCCTCGGTGCGGCCACAGTCGCGTCCCACCAGCACGACCTGGGCGCCAGCCTGGCCAGAGCGGTGGACGCCGCTTTCCCGATTCCGAGGTTGCGCCTGTGACTACCCAACCTTGCCATTAATGCCAACTGCTAGCTGTCGGCTAGCAGCTCGATCGGGATGCGAAGCCATGCCGGGCGATGCCTCGCCTCGTACACCACCCTGTCGAGCGAGAGGGCGCACAGCAAGGGGCCGCCCTCAGCACATCGCGCCGGTTTACCAGATCGATTTCATCTACCAATGAGCCTGCGAAGATCATCCCGTCTACCGACAGCGGTGTCAGGGCTGCGACCCAGCCTGGCTGCCATCCCGAGCGACCAGCATGTGCATATGAAGGTAGGTGGGCCCGCTGCCCGCCGTTGCGAAGCCGTCCGGCTCATCGGGGGCGTTAGCCGCTGGCCGGGGGGAGCATGAGGTCGCGTCGCTCTTCGGCGGTCAGTTCGCGGGAGACGCGCTGGTGGGCGTTGGCCACGAGTTCCGCAATGCTGATGGTCGCGTTCCATATGCGGCTGGTGCCGTCGTACGACGAGGAGGCCACTCGTGTGCCGTCTGGAGACCAGGACACACCTTCGACGGGTGCTATGTGGGCTCCCACGACGATCTGCGCACCGGAGTGGGTGTCCCAGATCCGGATCGTGCGGTCGGCTGATGCGCTGGCCAGGCTCTTCCCGTCGGGTGACCATGCCACAGCCCACACCTCGCCGGCGTGGCCGTGCAGCGTTGCGAGCTCGCCACCGTGACCGGCGTCCCAGATCCGCACCGTCCGGTCATCTGATGCGGTGGCCAGCTGCGTTCCGTCGGGTGACCACGCGACCGCCCGGACGTAGTCGCAGTGGCCGTGCAGCGTCACGATCTCCTGGCCGTGGCCGGCGTCCCAGATCCGCGCCGTCCGGTCATCTGATGCGCTGGCGAGCCGGGTTCCGTCCGGTGACCATGCCACGGCCCGGATTTCGTCGCTGTGGCCGTGCAGCGCTGCGAGTTCGCCGCCGTGACCGGCGTCCCAGATCCGCACCGTCCGGTCGTCTGATGTGGTGGCGAGCCGCTTACCGTCGGGCGACCACGCGATACCATCCACCCAGCTGTCATGGCCGCCTAGTACCACGTGTCCCCCACCGTGGTCAGCGTCCCAGATCCGCGCCGTCCGGTCGTTTGAGGCAGTGGCCAGCCGTCGCCCGTCTGGAGACCACGCCACGGCCCGAACTTCGTCGCTGTGGCCGTGCAGCGTTGCGAGTTCGCGGCCGTGGTCAGCGTCCCAGATCCGGGCCGTCCGGTCGGCTGAGGCAGTGGCCAGCCGCCCCCCGTCCGGCGACCACGCCACGCCGCGTACCTTGCCATTGTGGCCGCGCAGGACCACCAGAAGCTGACTGCCGGATTCGATATCCCAGATCCGGGCCGTCCGGTCCCGCGATCCGGTCGCCAGCCGCTTGCCGTCCGGCGACCACGCCACCCCCCAAACCCGTTTGTCATGCCCATGCAAAGCTATGAGTTCACGACCGCTGTCAGCGTCCCAGATCCGGGCCGAATGGTCTCCTGACCCGGTGGCCAGCCGCTTACCATCCGGCGACCACGCCACAGACCGCACCTCCGCGCCATGACCCCGCAACACCAGCAACTCTTTACCGCTGCCGCCCTCACAGATCCGGACGATGCCGTCGCTGGACGCGGCTGCCAGCCGCTTGCCGTCCGGCGACCACGCCACAGACCGCACCTCCGCGGCGTGACCGCGCAGCACTACCAGCTCGCAGCCGCCCTCAGCGTCCCAGATCCGGGCTGTCCGGTCGGCTGAGGCAGTGGCCAGCCGCCCCCCGTCCGGCGACCACGCCACGCTACGAACCCGGCCGTCGTGACCATGCAGGACCATGAGCTCGCTGCCGCCCTCAGCGTCCCAGATCCGGGCTGTCCGGTCGGCTGAGGCAGTGGCCAGCCGCCCCCCGTCCGGCGACCACGCCACCCCCCAAACCCAGCGGCCATGACCATGCAGGACCATGAGCTCGCAGCCGCCCTCAGCGTCCCAGATCCGGGCTGTCCGGTCGGCTGAGGCAGTGGCCAGCCGCCCCCCGTCCGGCGACCACGCAAGCCCGGTGACGTAATCGTGGTGGCCGCGCAGCGCTGTGAGTTCGTTTCCGTTCCCGGCGTCCCAGATCCGGGCTGTCCGGTCGGCTGAGGCAGTGGCCAGCCGCCCCCCGTCCGGCGACCACGCCACCCCTTGAACGTCGTCGTCGTGGCCACGTAGGACGATCCGAACCTGGGAGGCCACCAGCGCCGCGGTCAGCGCCCGCAGCGCCAGCTCGGTGGGCGCGCACTCCTCCAGCGCGGTGAGCGCGAGCAGCAGGCTGTAGTCGGGGTCACGGTCGACGCTGTTCAGCGCCTGCCGGGCAATGTTCTCGGACAGGCGCTGCATGGTGGAGTGGTCAGCCTGGTTGGAGGAGGCGACGAACTGAGCTACCAGCGGGAGACCGGCCAGCTGCCCGGCTGCGGCGGCGGCCCACTGCTGCGCGGCCCTGAGCCGTCCGTCGCGCAGCAGGTATGCGTCCTGGCGGCCGGAGCGGTCCCAGTCGGTGGCCCACCGTTCCAGGTCCGCGCGCCAGCGCAGCTGGTCGGCGCACGCCTGGATGGCTTGCCGCAACGGAGCCCAGGCGCGGAACAACGCCTCGTGCGCTACGTCGAGGACTGCGTTGTCGCCTTCCCCGCTGCTGGTCAGCAGCCGTGCCGAGATGAACGCCTCCACCACTCGCCGCTCCGCCGCAGACAATGCGCTGCGCCGCACCCGCCGCCGGGTCGGTTCGCTGTCCCCGATTGTGACGAACTTCAGCAGCGTCTCCAGCACGCGGTCGCCCCCATCGACGGCGCGCAGTTCGGCGGTGACCCTGTCCGCCTGACGCGTCACCACCCCGGTAACCCCACCAAGGCGCTGATACTCGCCGGCCGTCACCACTCTTGCCGGGCCAGCGGCCAGGTAGAGCTCCTGCAAGGCATACGCCAGCAGCGGCAACGCATCACCAGCGCCCGCCTCACCGACCATCAGTTGCGGCAGGACCGGGGGATCGAAAACCAAACCCGCACGCTGGGCCGGCTGCTCGATGACCTCCAGCAGCGCCCCGCGGCCAAGCGTGCCCACCACGAATGGATCGCGAAACAACCGGGCCTGTTCCGTCCCCAGAAACCCGGTCAGGAACTCCGACCGCATGATCAGGATGATCCACAGGCGGAGGTCTCTTTCCAGCGCTCCAGCGAGCAGGCTGAGGAACGCATCCCGTTCGACCTGTCCCGACAGGGTGATCAGCTCCTCGGCCTGGTCGACGGTCAGCAGCACCGAGCCGGCCGGTCGGCCGCGCGCTATGCGCAGCCCGTCGAGGAAACGTGGCAGGAACGCCATATCGGTGGTCAGTTGCGCGCGCACGCCGCCGGCACTGTGTCTCGTGTCCGCTGCGGCCAGACATCGCGCGAGGCTGTGCACCGGGCGGTCTCCCGGGACAACCGGCGGCACCACGATCCAGCCGCCACGGCGCTGGCGCAGGCGCGGCACGATCCCTGCCTCGACCAATGATGACTTGCCCACACCCGAGGGACCGACCACGGTGACCATCCGGTTGGCCCGCGCCGCAACGACCGGATTCAGGCGCTCCAGCAACTCCGCGATCTCCGCGTCCCGGCCGAAAAATACCGCCGAGTCCTGCTCGGTAAACGCCTCAAGACCGGGGAAAGGCGATCGATCCGAGACCCAGACCGGTCGATTCAACGACGACAAGCGTTCCTCCGCCACATGCTGCCACACCATCAGCCCGATGATCAGCAGCAGCATGACGCCCGCCAGCGGCAACGCCGAACGCTGCAGCACCCTAAAGCCTTGGGGAAGACCAGCCGCGTCGTTGGTCAGATAACCGGTGGCCACTCCGAGCAGGCTCACCAGCAAGAACGAAAGGATCTGCACTACCAGCAGCGTGCGCTTGCGTGACATCCTCAGACCCCTAACGGCCAGGTGAACGACCGTCTCCACGCCTGGGACACGCAATCAGGCCGGACTAGGCACACAAGCCGCTTCCAGCCATAGTCCACTACAGGCAAGAGGCTTACGCAACCGTCGCGCTGGGTTACCTGGGTTTCCCCTCGTAGCACTTCCTTCAGGATGGGTTCGAGCGAAGGATCACTGGTCTGGGTAATTCACAGGGTTGTCCTATGGTGATCCACAGTGGCTATCGCTCAGGCTTGTCGCGTCCTGCCGCCGGTCCCGGTCTGGCTCTCCTCGTAGCTGACCGCGGGTGCCCGCGTGTCCTTTCCACGAACCGCCGGCCGGGGCTGACGGGAGGACGCGGCAACCGCCTGGCCGGAACGTTCGTGACCTGATAGGAGCCTGACCTTTTCGGTGTCGTGGAAGTGCTCTGTCCGCTCGTCCCGGCCGGCGGCGCTGTTTCCCCTTCCCTGCTGTCAGGTATCCGCGTGGAAGGAGAGGTCATGCCCGGGATCGCAGAACAGCAGTTGCCCGTCATCGGAGGCGTGGACACGCACGCTGATGTGCACGTGGCCGCGGTGGTGGACCAGGTCGGCCGGGTGCTGGGCACCGAGGCGTTCCCGGCAAATGCTGCTGGTTATCGGGCCGCGCTGGCCTGGATGAGCTCGCGGGGTGAGCTGGCGAGGGTCGGGGTCGAGGGAACCGGCAGTTATGGCGCCGGCGCCGCATAATTTACGATCGCTATCCACGAAGCGCTCGAATGCGACCGGCGTTCATCCGAAGCGACAAACCCGGACAGTAATGCCGTCCTCTCGAACCGGATTGACCCGGTCAGCATCCGCTTCTGCGCATTCAGCGCAGGCCAGGCGGGGCCGCCCTCGATCAGCACGAGTTCGCCGCCGGTCGCCTCTCGAGCGCGATCCCGCCGTCCTTGCCGGTGATCGCGTCGGCCGTGCCCTGGATCACCAGCACCGGGCAGCAAACCCGGGCACAAGCAGCCACGATGAGGCACGCCAGATAGTCACCGAGCGTGGTGGAACCTCACGTTACGCGCGAAAATAGTCCCGATATGGGCGGCTGCCTTGGCCGCTGCGACACCGTCCGTGTCTTGCCGAACAGGGCGATCTGTGTACGCCATCCGCCTCACGAGACGGCTGGTTGTTGATCCGGTGAGTTAACTTCCCCGCTTTTCGCGGGAGGTAGATCCGGTCAGCGGCGGTGCCATGGGCGGGGCAGAAGGTCAACCCGGCGGCGTCTATCCGGGGGGGAGGGCGCCGGCGTAGGGTCGGGGGCAGAGAAGTATCCATCAAAGACCTGCGCCGGGCCAGGGTAAAGGGGCGCAGGGACCGCGTCGCTCCGGACCTTGGCGGCACGGCCTGTCGGGCCGGTGAGGACCGAGGTGCCTGAGCGATGCATGCGGCCGCGAGCGTGCCCCCGCGCGGGGCGGTACCGGAACGGGGCGAGCCGCTGGTGCGGCCGGTGCGCGGTCCTCCGCCTGGGAAGGCGGGTGTCTGGGCGCAGGTAGTTGTGCGCTTGGCGCCGGATCATGACCGCGTGGCCGGGGAGATGGACGACGTCGTGGTGAACCGGCTGTTCGCTGCGGGGCTGGCCCTCGAAACGGCGCTGGGGCTGCTGGGCGATCATCCTGGTGCCGGGAAAGTCCGGAAAGCCAGTGGCGAGGTGGACCTGGCGATCCGGGACTGCCGGACCGTGCTGTTCGATCACCATCAACGCAGGCAGCCGGGGCTAGGGGAGATTGGCGGAACTGCACAGAATCCCGGCGTATCCGGGTAACGCCTGATCTTCCCGGCTGGCTTGGGCCTTCTCGGGAGATCGTGGCCATGATGTCCGGAGGTGATCGTCATGGTTGATACCGTGCCCACGACACCGGTTCAGGCTCAGGCTCAGCCGGTCCTGGTCACGCTTCCTGGCGAGATCGACATGGCGAACGCTGACAGCATCAGTGAGCAACTCGCCGCAGCGTTCGCCCCCGGCGTGAGGGTGGTCATCGCGGACATGACCGCCACCACGTTCTGCGACAGCGCCGGCATCGGCATGCTCCTGCGGGCCTGCCGTCGGGCCGCCGCTGTCGGCACCGAACTGCGGCTGCTGCTGCCGTGCCCCCGCGTCTTGAGCGTCATGAAAATAATGGGAGTTGACGCGGTGCTGCCGATCTACCTCAGCCTTGAAGGAGCACTGGCACGTCCCGGGCCCCGCCGGACTGCTCCTGCACTGCCACGCCCTCGGCGCGAGGACGCCGCCGCTATCCTCGCCGATGTCAACCGGAAGCACGCCTCGAGCGTTACCTGAGCACACCCGGCCCGGGGCCGGGCGGTGGCCTGTCACTGCCGCCCCGGGCGCAACATGCCAGCCGCCGGGATCGTGCTGGTGAGCGATGTCCTGATAGAACACCTGCTGGATTGGCGGGAGGAGGCGGAGGCGTGCCGATGCTAGGTAAGCGGGCAACCGCAGTCGTGGTGCTCGCGGGCGCGGCCGCGCTGGTGTATGTCCGTTTCCTGCGCGAGTGGCACCTGCACTGGGGCGCCACGGCGCAGGAAGCACGCGGTGAGGTTGCCGGCGACGAACTGATGCCCGATCCGGGCATCGTGGCGACCCGGGTGGTCGAGATCGACGCGCCGCCGTCGGCGATCTGGCCCTGGCTGGTGCAGATGGGCCCGGGGCGCGGCGGCGCGTATACCTACGACTGGATCGAGCGCCGGCTGGGCATCGACATCCACAACACCGACCGCATCATCCCCGAGTTTCAGCACCTCAAGGTCGGTGACGAGATTGCGATGCCTGGCTATACGATGCGCGTGGAACTGCTCGACCCGCAGCGGGCGATGGTCATCCGCTCCAGCAACCACGCGTGGGTGTGGTCGTTCGAGCTGCGGCCAGCCAACGGGCACACCCGGCTGATCAGCCGGAACCGCTTCGATACGTCGGCCTTGCCGGTCAAGGACAAGCTCGCGTACCCGCTCATCGAGCCGGGCTCATGGGTGATGGAGCGGAAGATGCTCCGCACCATCAAGCAGCGGGCCGAACGCCTCGCCCGGGCCCAGCAGGCCACATGACGAACGACCGAAGTGGCGTCGCGCCGGCAGGCCATCGAGTCGATCGCCTCACCTCCCCCGTCAACGTACGCCCTCAACAACCCCGACAGGCTAACCGGCGACCTTTCAATACGCGCCACCCTGACCCTGTCCCGCAACAATTTCCCGACCAACATCACCGACCTGCGCCTGGATGAGCTCACTGTGTTCGCCGTTCGGGCGGACGGGGCCGCCCAAGAGGTCACGATCGCGTCCGTCCAGCACACGGTCGGTGGCCAGGTCCTGGCCGCCGGGCCGGTCACGACCATCGACGGGATCGTCGGGACACGACGACCCAACGGCGCCCCGTGGCAAGCATTCCGCGGCACCGACCCCTCCGGCACGTGGGAGCCGCAACTACAGGACAGTCCACAGACGCGGGACATGTTGACCCGTGGGGTGCTCCAGGACCTCGCCCTCGACGTTACCCTGACGGGAACTACAGCTCCCTGGCCCACCTAGTCCTGGAGCCCGGCCTCAAGTTCACAGGCGCGGCGCGAGGCCCTCGAAGACAATGGTGAGCATCCGGGCTTTCACCTGTTCGTCGAGGTGCTCGCGGGCGGCGG
>WNGH01001482.1_pt1 | contig 26902 bp, 15 predicted proteins | sample 5400631 | NCBI WGS metagenome assembly WNGH01 (sample SAMN13153373, study PRJNA577476) | soil metagenome | isolation source: 115 cm soil or saprolite under Garry oak tree replicate 1 | place: USA:California | collected 2016-06-15
TCCCGCCAAACCCGATGGTGCCCGCGTCCACTGTGGTGTCGCCCACCAGTGCGGCCGCGTTGAGTACATTGAAGGTCAAGGCCGAGTAGGTGCCGCTCAGCGTCACGGTCGTATCCTGGTAGTTCTGTGCTCCGGTGGTGGTCGCGCCCACCAGAGAGGCCGTTCCGCCCAGGTCCGTCGTCAAGCTGGCCAGCGGCGTCGTGCCGCCCACGATGCCGGCGAAGGTCGTCGCCCCCGCACTGTTGGCCGCCAGATTGTACCCCCCGTCCACCGTCCCGCCAAAGCTGATCGTCCCCGCGCCCACCGTGGTGTCACCCACTAGTGCGGCCACGTTGGGGACGTTAAAGGTTGAGGCCGAATAGCTGCCGCTCAGCGTGACGGTTCCGTCCTGGTAGTTCTGCGGTCCGGTGGTCGTCGCGCCCATCAAGGAGGCCGTGCCGCCCAAGTCCGTCGTCAGGCTGGCCAACGCCGCCGTGCCGCCCACCGACGCGTCGAACTCGGTCGTTCCAGCAGTGTTCACCGTCAACCCCTGCACTCCCGCCGCCGCCGCGTCCACCGTGCTCTTAAACCAAATATTGCCGCTGCCCGTGTCGGCCAGCACCGCGGTCGCGCTCAGCGTCACCGCGTTCTCGTAGGTCTGCCCGGCCGTTGTCTTGACGGTCGGCGCATTCAGGTCGGTGTTGCCCGCGGTCGCGAAGGAGTTGCCTTTCACGTCCAGCGCGCTCAACGCCGTGGCCCCCACCGGCGCGTCAAACTCCGTGGTCCCGTCGGTCTGCACCGTCAGCCCCTGCACCCCCGCAACCGCCGCGTCCACCTTGTCCTTAAACCAAATCTTGCCGCTGGCAATGTCGGACAGCACTGCCGTCGCGCTCAGCGTCACGGCGTTGCCGTAGGTCTGGCTGCCGCTGGTCATGAAGTCACCGCTCACCGTCGTTCCCCCGGAACCGTCCGAGGTGAAGTTTTTCACGTTGGCAAACACCGCCGGCACGGTGACCGCACTGCTGAAGCTCAACGTCAAATCATGCCCGACTGCGTCCCAACTTGGGCCCAAGGCCAACGTCGAACCCGTCAGATGCACGTCGGCCGCCTGCGCCACCGCATCCATGAAGTTCATCTGTTTGGCGTTGACGTTGCCCTGGAGCGTCGTCGTGCCGGCCGCGTCGGTCGTCAGGCTCGCCAGCGCCTGGCTCTGCCCCACAGCGGCGTCGAACTTCGTGGTCGTCGCGTTGACGGTCAGCGTCCGGTTATTGGCCGCCGCGTCGGCGTCCACCGTCTGCTCGAATTCCACACTCGCCGCTGCGGTCCCACTGGCATCGTTCTGCACCGTCACGTTGGCCGTGAGGATCACAGCATCTTTGAAATCCACCTGAGTGGCGTTGACGTTGCCCTTGAGCGTCGTCGTGCCAGCTGCGTCGGTCGTCAGGCTCGCCAGCGCCTGGCCCTGCCCCACGGCGGCGTCGAACTTCGTGGTCGTCGCGTTGACCGTCAGCGTCCGGTTATTGGCCGCCGCGTCGGCGTCCACCGTCTTCTCGAATTCCACGCTTGCCGCCGCGGCCCCACTGGTATCGTTCTGCAGCGTCACGTTGCCGGCCAGGGTCACCGCATCCTTGAAGTCCACCTGATTGGCATTGACGTCGCCCTGGAGCGTCGTCGTGCCAGCGGCGTCGGTCGTTAGGCTCGTTAGCGGCGTCGTGCCACCGACCACTCCGCCAAAAGCCGTCGCGCCTGAACTGTTGACCGCCAAATTGTGCGCCCCGTCCACCGTCCCACCAAAGCCGATCGTCCCCGCCCCCACACCCACCGTGGTGTCGCCCGCCAGCACTGTGGCGTTGACCACATCAAACGTCGAAGCCGCATACGTGCCGTTCAGCGTTACGGTGGTGTCCTGGTAGTTTTGTGCCCCGGTGGTTCTCGCCCCAACCAAGGAGGCCGTGCCGCCTGGATCAGTCGTCAAGGTGGTCAGCGGCGTCGTGCCGCCCACCAATCCACCAAACGTTGTCGCTCCCGCGCTGTTAGCCGCCAAATTGTGCGCCCCGTTTACTGTCCCGCCAAACCCGATCGTCCCCGCGCCCACCGTGGTATCGGCAGCCAACATCGCCGCGTTCGCGACGTTGAAAGTGAAGGCCGAATAGGGGCCGCTCAGCGTCACGGTCGTATCCTGGTAATTCTGCGCTCCAATGGTCGTTGCGCCCACCAATGAGGCGGTGCCACCCGCGTCGGTCGTCAGGCTGGCCAGCGGCGTCGTGCCGCCCACCACACCGTTGAACGTCGTCGCCCCCGCCGTGTTCACCGTAAGCGCCTGCGCGCCGTTCACCGTTTTGGCCAGCGTGACGTTCCCCAAGGCTCCGGCGCCCGCGCTGTCCAGCACGACGTCCGCCCCTAAGGTCACGTCATCGTTATAGGTTTGAACGCCGCTGGTCTTGACCGATCCTCCGTTGAGCGCGGTCGAGCCGGCGGCGTCGGTCGTCACGCTCACGAGCCGAGTGCCGTTGCCGACCAACCCCCCAAAGGTGGTCGCTCCGGCCGTGTTCACCGCAAGGGTCTGCGCTCCGTCCACGTTTTTGGCCAGGGTAATGTCTCCCAAGGCCCCGGCGCCCGTGCTGTCCAGTATGGTGTCGGCACCCAAGGTCAGGTCATCGTTGTATGTTTGTGTGCTGCTGGTCTTGACCGATCCCCCATTGAGCGCGGTTGAACCGGCCGCGTCGGTTGTTAGGCTCACAAGGCGCGTGGTGTTACCGACGAGCCCGCCAAAGGTCGTCGTCCCCGGGCTATTGGCCGTCAAGTTGTGCGCCCCGTTGACCGTCCCGCCAAACCCGATGGTGCCCGCGTCCACTGTGGTGTCGCCCACCAGTGCGGCCGCGTTGAGTACATTGAAGGTCAAGGCCGAGTAGGTGCCGCTCAGCGTCACGGTCGTATCCTGGTAGTTCTGTGCTCCGGTGGTCGTCGGTGGTCAGACTGGTCAGCGGTGTCGCGCTGCCCACCAAACCGCCAAAGCTCGTCGCCCCCGCGCTGTTGGCCGCGAGGTTGTGTGCTCCATCCACCGTCCCGCCAAACCCGATCGTTGTTGTCGCGCCCACGGTGGTGTCTCCGGCCAGCACCGCGGCGTTGGGAACGTTAAAGGTCGAGGCCGCATACGTGCCGCTCAACGTCACGGTCCCGTCCTGGTAGTTCTGCGCTCCCGAGGTCTTTGCGCCCACCAAAGAGACTGTGCCGGCCGCGTCGCTCGTCAGGCTGGTTAGAGCCGTGGTGCCGCCCACGACGCCGCCGAAGGTAGTGGCCCCCGCGCTGTTGGCGACCAGGTTATGCCCTCCATTTACCGTCCCTCCAAACGCAATCGTTCCCGCGCTGATCGTGGTGTCGGCACTCAACACCGCCGCGTTGACCACGTTGAAGGTCGAGGCGGAATACGTCCCGCGGAGCGTGGTCGGCATTCCGGCGGTCACGCTTAGATTTCCACCCAAGGTGATCGCCGTCGGCAAGGTGACGCCCATTCCGGCGGTCACGCTTAGATTTCCAGCCAAGGTGATCGGCGTCGGAAAGGTGACGCCACTGGTGTCAAAGATCAGGTTGAGGTTATTCATGGGGGATGCGGGAGGAAGCGTCGGATAGCTGGCGCTCCCAGAAATGTTGCGCAAGCCCAGGTCGAGCAAGGACCCCCCAGAAAGCGCGATAGTAGTAACACCGCCGAGCGAGTTCGGCTGGGTATCGAGCAGGACGTCGGTGTTCGCCGCCGTGAGCGTGAAGGTGCTGTTGCCGGCGACGATCAAGGCGCCACTAGTGTCCGAGATGCTCCCACCAGCGGTGACCATCAGGTTCCGGCCTACGCTCCCGCCCACGGTCAGGTCGCCGGCGTTTCGCAGCACGACATCGTTGGCCCCGGTGTTGTTCACCGTCACCGGGCCGGCAAAATTGTTGCCCGCGTCGGACAGCGTGATCCCGTTGGCCCCGGCGGTAAAACTGGCGACGCTCGTCACCGCTAGAGCGCCGCTCTGCGTGATTGCGCCGGCGGCCGTCACGCCCAGGGTGCCGGAAATCGTCGAAGCGCCCAAATCAATCTTGTTGATGTCGTTCAACGTCACGTTCCGGCCCGAAGTGATCGCCACCGTCGTGAAGTCGTTGGCACCGTTCCCCAGCGTAATGTCGTTGCCCGAGCCCGCTGCGAACGTGGCCGTCTTGAGCGCACCGTTGACGACCAACGCAGCGCTCGAGGAAATCCCCGCCCCGGACACCGAGAGGTTGCCTTTAAGAGTGATTCCGGCATTGATCGTCACCGGGCCGACAGCGTCCAATTCCAAGTCGCCGGTGCCACTATTCATGATGGTGCTTCCGGAATTAACAGTAATCGCCCCGGCCGCACTCAGCGTTAGTTTGTTATTCCGATTCAGTGCCGGACTGGCGGTCGCGATCGTAATATCGCCGACCTCTACTCCACTGTTCGGACTGCCCACAGTGGTCACAGTGACGGCCCCACCGCCCAAGGCTGTGTCGATCGTTCCCCAACTCAGATGCGATGGACTGGCGGTGGGGACGAATGGGGTCGCGGCGGTGACGTTCAGATCCGGGTTATTGTCGATGGTCAAATCCGTCGGATCGAGCAGAAGTCTTCCCACTACCCCAAGGGGGGCCAGCGTAGAGACTGTCCCGTGAAAATCAAGAAAATGGCCCGACGTTTCGACCGATCCGCCATTCCCGCCCTGCGCCCCGCCTCGGGCGCTGATCGACCCGTAGAAGCGCGTGCTGGCTTCCGACCACACAACAACTTTGCCGCCGTTACCGAGCGTGAGGGCGTCGGCCTTGATCTGAGCGTCGGGACTGACGAAAGCGGCCTGGGCATTTTGAATGGCCGGGTTCTTGCCCTGATAATCGCCACCGATCAACACCGTGCCACCGCCGGCGTCGCCACTCACATCCACCACTGCTTCTCCGAAAAGGCCGACGTGATCGCCGAGCACACTTATTTGTCCGCCTTTGGAGCCGGCAGCATCGCCACGCGCTTCGCCGCATTGTGGCCGCCGTCCATGACGACGGAACCGCCGGAACCGTCGGCGTTGTGCGCGGCGAGGGTGCCCGAATTTTGGATGTTCCCGCCGCCGGCCCGCAACACGATTCGGCCATTTTCGTTGACGACACTGTCGGCGCGGAGGATGCCGCCGTTGTTGATGGCCAGCGCGTAGATGTTCCCGCCGGCCGCTTGGAGTTCAATGGCGGTGGCGCGAACGTCACCGACGTTGTTCACGCCAATGTCCGCGCGCGCGGCGCTGGGATTGCCCGCCAGCACCGAGAGGCGCTCGTTGCCCGCCGGTTTAAGCAGCACTTCCGAACCGGCGGCCAATCCGGCCACACCTTCCGCAGCGTGGATCGAGCCGGAGTTTTCAACGGTGTGCGCGATCAAAAAGACATCCCCACCCAGCGCCTCGATGGCACCCTGGTTGTTGACCGGCGCGGTGGAATTACCGGACAACTTGAGGTCCGCTCCGGCCATGAAGTCGGCATTGCGTGCATCGAGCGTGGAGGCGAGGAAGCCGCGCGTGTTGATCTGGCCCCGCGGGCCAACCAGGATGCCGCTGGGATTGATCACATAGACCTGTCCATTGCCCTGCAAGGTACCGTAGATCTGCGAAGGATTCCCGCCGACGACGCGATTGAGGACGGCGGCCGTGGCGGAAGGCTGAATAAATTTTGTCAGCTCGCCGGCGCCAATCGAGAAATCGCTCCAGTTGATGATCGCGCGGGTAGAGGTCTGGTTGACGATCAGGTTGCCGGGCGTCGCGCGGTTGAAGGTGGCGTTGCCCGCAGCCACGGACTCTCCCAAGGGGTTGGCTCTGACCCTGTCCGCGGAAGAAAATGAAGTGAGAAGAGTGAGCAGGCAGAGGGCGGCACGATAGCTTTTCATAGAGTGCTTCGAATACATCCGGGTGCCGCTTCTTTAACAGGGCCTCAACCAGGGTGTCAAGGGTATTTCGGCAAGTATGGAATACCGAGTTCCCCGTGCAAGGCAGGACGGAGCGGGCGCGGAAAGAGAGCGCCCCCCGAGTCGGAGGCGCGGGCAAGCCCGCTGCAACCCTCGCTGGCGCGTAATCACTTGGGTCCTGGCACGAGCACAACCCTGAAACCGGTCGCATCGTCAACCTCCGCATCGGTTTTGAGGTTTCCGAGGGCCAAGACCTCGTTCGTGGTACGGCTGTCCCACCCACTGCCGCGTGCCACGACGCCCCTGCGAACCCCGTTCACGTTCCTAACACAGAGTTCCCATACGTTTCCGCGTACGTCGTACAAACCGAACTTGTTGGGCTTCCTGGTGCCCACAATTTCGGGCTCCCGCTTCTTGCTGCTGATAACGGCATCGTCCTTCGAGGCATCACCCACGAAATATTCCCATTGGGTCTCGGTCGGCAAAGCGTAGCGTGTCATGCCCGGTGGCAACTTCGTGCTCTCCCGCGCATCTCGCTCCTGTAATTTGGCGCAAAAGTTCGTGGCATCCGGCCAAGTGACATCGTGGACCGGCAGGCGCGAGCCCTTTACTTTGCTCGGATTGGAGTTTGTCCCCATAACCTGCGCGTATTCTTCCTGGGTAACTTCGTACACTCCCACCCAGTATTCGACGTCGGCGTCGCCGAGGTTTTTGGCGATCGGCGCGAACGTCATGCCGATGCTGTTTTGCCACGTATCAGATTGAGTAAAATCGACGCTCAGAAGGTAATAATTAGTCAGCGCGGAAATGGTGGCGCTCCGGGTCCGAGGTTTTTCGTTGCTCCACACGAGGCTGTAACTGACCGGGCCGAATTTTTCGATCCTGCGACAGGGCGTCTGACCAATGCGGGGTCCGTTCACCAAAGAAACCACGGCTCCCGCCGGCACGCTGGTAATCATCACCGTGCCGTAATCGAACTTGAAAGTGTGCGGCGTCACCTTCCCGCTGGCAACCACGATCGTATCGTCCACGTCGACCAATCCGAGGGAAGGCAACTGCGCTTTGAGGGCGTGCGTGCCAACTCGCAGGACGGAAATTTTATCGAGCGAAACCCACATCTCTTTGGGTGGCTCCCGGACTTCCGCGCCCGGAGGATCGCTGCTCAACGCCACTTTTCCATAGTCGAAAGCAAAGTGGACCGGCTTGGTTATCCCTTTTTCGACGGTCACGGTTTGCGGAACCTCGCGCAAATCGCCGTAGCGGGCCGTCAGTGCATAGACTTTCGGCCGAAGTCCCTTTCTCACCGCCTGGCCAGGGATGGTGTTCGTCACCAGGAGGACATCGGCGTCATAAATGCCAGCCCCCGGAGGATCGCTCGTGACGTCCACATATCCCAGGATCGGCGCCAGCACTACTTCCACCGGCACGCGGCCCATCTTCGGGTCGGCCGGTACAATTTTGCTGGCCTCGTTAGTTTCAAAGCCCGGCGCTTCGAATCTGAAATTAGCCAGGCCGGGCTGCCAGAAGGTGTTGATGGGCGTGACGCCCAACAGATTGGTGCCGACCCACACCGTAGCGCCGGGCGGATCGCTCTTCAACGCGACCCCGCCGTACGGGAACTCAAATTGGACGGGGGCCTGCGAACTCCCTTTCCTGACTACGACACTGTTGGTTAACGGCGGCCAATTCCGGTAGGCAGCGGTGACAACTTGCGCCCCTTGCGGGAGCGATTTTCTGAGCTGATGGTCCAGCGGCCAATTGGAAAAAGAATTTCCGCTCAAGGTGGCTATCTCGCCGCGCGGCAAATTGCTCACGAACTCCACCAACACGTCATCCCTGCCACGCTTGGTTAAATTGGCGTGTAACAGGAGAGGCGTTGAACCGGCCTTGATAGTGGTGTTTACGTTGGCCGTCTCGTGCTCGTCCAGATCCAATTGGAAATCGACCGCTTGCCCCGGTCTTAGATAATTCTTCGTGAAAGGCGTTTTGCCCACCTCGGCCCCGCCGGCCTTCACGCTGGCCCCGGACGGCTCGCTGGTGACGGTGACACCGCCGTAATCAAACGGGAAGTGCTTGCTTTGTCCCTGGCGTGAATCGATGACGAGCGTGGCTTTTTGCTCTTCCAACTCCCCGTACCGCGCCTCCAGTTGGTAGCTTCCTTTCGGCCACCTGTCGTGCAGCGGCGTCTTCCCTCGCGGTTGGCCGTTGACCAGAAGGCTGGCCCCCGGTGGGTCGCTAGTGATGCGGACGTCAGCCCGGTTCAACCGCGGAACAATCACGAAGGCGGCGGCCGCCAGCAAAACCAAGCTCCCGCCCGCCCATGCCAGCGCGCGCCGCGAGACCGGCGGTTTAGGCTCCAGCGCGGCAAGCTCACCAGCCAATCGTTCCAGGGTGTAGGTTTCCGTCGAGAGGTTCGGATCCAGCAACCGGTTGCACAGCCCGCGCCAGCGTTCGGCGGCTTTGCCGAACAGGTCGCTCCACTCCTTCGACGCTTCGATCGGAAGGATCAACCAGTGGGCGGAGTCGGCCAGCTCACGGCGGCGGACGAGTTGATAAATAATTTCGCCGATCGCCCGCAGGTCGGCGAGTTCATACCGGACCGCCTCGTCGCCGCCACCCGGCAGCAGATCGGTCAGCGCGATCTCGGCGTCCCGGAGTCTCGTCGCGGCGCCGATCAGCACATTGGCCGGTTTGAGGTTGCCGTGTCCTCGCGCACAGGCCTGCTTTATCTCCAGCGCGCCGCGAACGATGCAATTTACGATGTGGAATAACGCCTCCCGGCTCAACGCGACCCGTCCGGCGATGATTTTGTGGACCGAACGCGGATAAAACCGGGTCGCGTACCAGACGCCGCGCTCGTCTTTGCCCGTTTCCAGAATCGGCGCGATGCGCGCGGACGCGCCCGCCGCCTGCCGCTGCAATTCGATGCGGCGAGTGAAGGCCTGGCTCAGATCCGCCAGCAACGGATCCAAGTCCGAGCGCGTCTCCGGATCGCCGTCGATCAGCGATTCGAGGGAAAAGACTTTGACGACGAAATCGTCACCAGCGGAAACGCCGGCCCGGCGCGCGCTATAGACTCGCGCCCCTTGGGCCGACGAAAGCTCCCGGTTGGTTTCGAAAGAACCGTAGGCCCCCATCGGCTAGCGGAAGTTGAAGGTTGCTCGCCGCGGGCTGGGCGAACGACAAGCCCGTCGAAGAGCCTGTTTGAAAACTCCGTGGGGTCCTGCGACGAGAGGTTTTGGCGGCGGCCAAGGCGCAGTGGCCGCGCGCAGCGCCCGCTGGCGGCGCGAGCGCGACCTTGATTTTCGGCCGATCATTTCTCCGCGCGGATCGGGGTGAGGATTTCCGGGCCGCTTTGATGGACCTGGATGGTCAGCGTCTTGGTCTTGTTCGGCCACCGGCAACGGCCCAGCGGGAGGATTTGCCGGCGCGCGTCCTGCGTGCCGGGCTTGTCGGCGGGCGCCCCGGGCAAATCGGCCAGCACCAGGAGGTGGGTAGCTCCCTTGGCCAGCCAGCTCATCCATTTCGGATCGGTCCGGGTCAGGCTGTTGGTGGGGGAATTACCGGACACAAAACTGAGAGTGACCTTGTCGGCGTCATGGCGCATGGTATTGCCAGCCTTCCAGTAATCGCTCATGCTGTAATTCTCCCAATTCGGCAGACCGAGCGAGTTGACTCCGACCAGGTCAACCACGACCGATGCCTGGAGCAAGGAGGCATCCAGGTTCACCTTTACCTCATAAGCCTGGGGCTTTCCCAGTTCGCCGGGCTTGCAACTGGCGCAGCCGGAGAGACACACCGCCAAAGTCGAAATCAAGGCGATCGATGCGAAACCACGGCCCAGCGAAGACATTTTCATAGTGCTCAGTTATTTTTAGCTTCCCATACGGTTGAATGGTTGGTCCAAGCGCCGCCAGCGTACAACGCAAACCTTGCCGGTCAATAGCAAACTTGGCCCAGGCGGCGCGCGCGGGATTCTACTTCCCCAACCGCGCCAGCAGTTTGTCATGAATGCCCCCGAAGCCGCCGTTGCTGAACACGCAGACCACGTCGCCGCCGCCGGCTTGCTTCACCACGTGTTGCACGATGGTTTCCACGTCCGGCAAGTAGGCCGCGGGTTTGCCCGATTCTTTTAAATCCTGGATCAACCGGGCGGGATCGAGCCGCTCGCCCATCGGCAATTGCTCCAGCCGCGCCACTTCGGCCACCACCACCGCGTCGGCATCCTTGAAGGCCGCCGCCAATTCGCTTTGAAACACGTTGCGGCGCGTCGTATTGGAGCGCGGCTCGAAGATCGCCCAGATCCGCTGGCCGGCGAATTTTACGCGCAACGCGCGCAGCGTCTCGCGAATCGCCGTCGGGTGATGGCCGAAATCGTCCACCACCGTCACACCCCCGCTGACGCCGCGGACTTCCATGCGCCGCTTGATGCCGCGGAACCGGTCGAAGGCGGACTGGATTTGCGAATTCTTCAGGCCGCAATGTTTGGCGCAGGCGATGACGGCCAGCGCATTGCGCGCGTTGAGTTCGCCGACCAGGTTCAGGTGAAATTTGAAACTGGGGATCTCCCATTCCGTCGCCGTCGGGCCAAACCGCAGGTTGAACGCGCGCAACGCGTTGATCTCGCCCAGGCCGAAGCGTTTCACCGGGCAAGGGATCGCGTCGAGCAGCGGCGCCAGGTTCGGATCGTCCCCATTGGCGAAGAGCTGGCCATTGCGCGGGACGAGGTTGATCAAGCGCTTGAACGAAGTCTGGATCGCGGCCAGATTTTCAAAAATGTCGGCGTGATCGAATTCAAGGTTGTTGATGATGACGACCTCCGGCAAGTAATGCAGGAACTTGCTCCGCTTGTCGAAAAACGCCGTGTCGTACTCGTCGCCCTCGATGATGAACCATTCGCTCTCGGTGAACCGCGCCCCGCGGCCCAGGTTGGTCGGAATGCCGCCGATGAGGAAGTTGGGGTTCAGTCCGTTGTGCTCGAACACCCAGGTCAGCAGCGAGGCGGTCGTCGTCTTGCCATGGGTGCCGGTGACCACCAGCGAGCGCTTGCCGCGGATGAAATATTCCTTGAGCAACTCCGGCAGCGAACAGTAGCGGAGCTTGCGATCCAGGACCGCCTCCACTTCCGGATTGCCGCGCGAGAGGGCGTTGCCGACGATCACCAGGTCCGGCTTGTGGGCGAGGTTCCGCTCCGCGTAACCGGCCATCACGCCGACCTGCCGCTCCGCCAGAAACGTGGACATCGGCGGATAAACGTTCTGGTCCGAGCCGGTCACCTGGAACCCTTTCTCCTGCATCGCGGCCGCCGTCGAAGCCATCGCGGTGCCGCAGATGCCGACGAAATGGACCGACTTGATTTCGGAGAACATGCCGTTGCCTTTGTGTTGGCGTGACCGCCGCCGCGCAAGCCAAAACTGCGCGCGGAGCTGTCGCGACCTTCCGTCCCTTTCGTCGTTTGAATCTTTCGCTTAACGTCCAGGACCGAGTCCATTGAAGTTTTGGCCGATGGCCTTGTCCAGCTTCGCCAAACGTCATGGCCGAGATCGTTAAAGCGTCGTTTTGTCCGGATTTAGGAGGCAGATTCAATCGGGTTCAAAAAAAGTTTTACCTTTATTAGGCTTTATTAGGCTTTAATAGCCCTTAATAGCCTTTAGTGGGCCATTGGCCGCGTCGGGCTCCGCGTGTGGCTCGCCGCCTCCCGCCGGCAGCGTACAGAATTGCCCTTCCGGTATCTGCTGTTTCTGCGGTGCCGGGCCAAAGAGCTTCGTCATCACGGCCTGAATTTTCTCGGGGTCGTCCAGCCCCGAGCGCTTGCGAATCTCCTGCCTCACCTCCGGGCGTTTCGCCCATTCCCAAAACTCGGCTTCCCAGCTCTTCCGACTTTTGGCCTTTTCCAGGTCCACCCGCTCACGTTCGAGGACCAGCCGCGCGGCGCTTTGGTCGGCCCGCCGCAGCGCCACGACATCCTGGCAGAGATCGCGCAGCACCGCGCAATCCCCGGCGCCGTTCCCGTCCCCGGCGGCCCAGCGCCGCACGGCCACCGTATAAAGGCCGGCCAGCCACGTCCCCAGTTGATCGGTGAGCGGCGTTTGGGCGGCTTGGCCAACCTCCCTGGCCTCGGCGACCAGCCGCTGCACGTGCTCGACGACCTCCTGCTTCGCCAGCCAATCGCGGTAGCCGGCGCCCCGCCAGTCGGAGAGATTCTGATCGATGATGAGCCGGCCGCCGAACTCAGCCCGGATCACGGCCCTCACCCCTGGCAGCGAATTCAGCCAGCGCACCAAAGTTTTGCCCAGTTCGCCGTCCTCGAGGCGGCGATTGAGCTGTTCGCGGATGTCGCGCGGCAGCCGCGCGATCTTGCTAATGCGAGTGGTCATAGGTTTAGAATTTGCGGAATTGATGTTTGTTTGGCGTTCATCGTGTTTCTGCGCGGCAAGCGCGCGATTTTTCCTTTGCGAGACATAGCTCGAGTTTGCGTTGTGGAATCGTTAATCATGGAGGATTCAAAGTATTCGCCGCCTCGGTTGGCCGAGGAATCAAGTAGAATGGGTTTCACATCCATGCACGCAAGCAACCACGAACGGGGCGAACCGCCTAGTACCCTTTAAATCGCTGCCGATTTAACGGGTACCAACCAAACAGAATCTATTTGGAGGGTACCGGAGACACCTTGCGCGCGCGTTGGGCCTTGGTTTCCCAGCTCTTGGGAAAGAGGTCCGGCTTTGGGGAGCCAACCACCGCGCGAAAATTTTTCAGGGCTTGCTGGCGCTCGTGATACCACCGTCGATGCTGGTAAAGACTCCAGGCCCCGGGCAGGCGCAGTCTGGCCTCGGCAAGCGTGAAGTGGTGGAGCACGCGCATCATCGCCAGCCGCTCCAACATCACCAGCACGTCCCGATTCTTTTTGCCTCGCCGATTCCAACGCTCCACGCCCGCCGGCTCGCACTCCTTTAGAATGTTCCCAATCGCCGCCAGAATCCGTTTTTTGCTGTGCGCCCAGTTGATGGTAAGGAAAACGCCGGTGTACCTGGAGTAGCCAAATTTCATCGGCAAGCCGGCATTCGGCTTGTGCAGTTCGAAGTAGCCTATCCCATCCGCCCACCTTCCGATCCGGACGACGTCCGCATTGGTATTGGCCTCGAAGATTTTACACAGGCGCTGCCGCTCCGCGTCCGGCAGGCAAAGCCACGGTACGTTGTAATCTCTCAGGAGCGGGCGGAGCGAGTTCGCCACCCAGCGGTTCCAAGCCGTGCGCCTCTGCTTCCTGCTCCATTTACGAACGGAATAGAATTCTTCCAACGCAATGAAATCGCCGAAAACCGAGAGTGCCCTCATCCATGCCGCCTCAGCCTCGCTAAACCTGGCGTTATATCGCGGCCGCTTGCCCGGGCGACTGTCCCTGGCCGTTGGCGGTTTCTTTGCCTTGCCCGCCAGCCACGCCTGCGCCTCCAGAACCACTCGCTCCGCTTGGCCCGATTCACGCCGAATTTCCCAAAGCAAGGCCGGAACCAGCTCGCCCGCAGCCAAACCGGAAAAATCCGAATCCTCCCGCTTCAAAAGCATGATCGTGCCCGGCTCTTTTTGCCGCGAGGCTTCCCAGTAGGCTTGCCCAGGCTTTTGGTTCTCACGATGCGGCCGAGGGTTGGGATCGGGTTCGGTGTTGCTCGCGTAGAACGGACATGGGAAAAAGCCCATGAGCGTTAGCTCACGTGCTATTTGTAAATGCTGTGGTCTCCGATATCCAAGCGGGGGTGTAAACGTCCAGCTCAACCAGATTGCCAGCATCGGCTTCCGAAACGGCTTGTTTAAAGGATTCAGGAATATCGGACTGGCCTTGCAATGGACCGTGCCAGGCAAACAGCACGGAAAAAAGCTCTTTCAGCTTTTGGTCAATCAGGTTGATGTATGGAATAACATCTTTAGCTTTGTCAGGCTGCTTTCCGACGGACATAAATGCCAAAGCCACCGATTCTCCTATGGATAACAAGCCGCACAAATGTTCGCGATGTTGGCGCAAATCACTTTCCGTCAAGTTACTATTCTCATAGACATTTAGCTTGAAAAGGGCCTGCTCCTTTTCGATGTCTGAAAGCCATTGTTGAAACGCGCCAGTGCAGATGGTGAACTGATCCGTCGTCGGTCGCTGCCAAAGAGTGGGCCCTGGTTGAGCACACCCCCGTTTTGGAAAATAGAATGGCGGATTTTGAGTCAGAACCGGATCATCCATAAATCGTTGCCAACATTTTTTGTAATCTAAAATGACAACACATCCACAAACTTGTCAACGACCGCTGTCCCCGACATCGGGGACAGGGTGCTCTAAAATGACTACAAGTCCACAAACCTGTCAACTCGTCATTCTTAATTGTTTGCAGGACAATCGCTTACGAAACGGCCGGTAGTATCATTTCGGAGGCGTGAGCAATTCATCGACCGCCCAGATGTCCCAGCAGATCGCGGCAGCAATTGCCGACGTGACTTTGTGCCCGCCGTGAACCCGGCAGAAGTTCCGTGCACGATTTTGACTTCACCTTGGACCTGCCCGTAGAGGCCGTAAACCAGCATCTCGATTCGCGTGGCCGCGGCGTGGCTCACGGGAAATGGAAATGCGCGGCGGCGGCGAAAGCGTAGCCCGGATCGGGACGCCGACGCAGCCTGGCCGGCGGGCGGACCATCCGATTGCTGGCAGGGGGCGGTGTCCTCACCGCGCCGCGACGCGGACGCAGCATGGCCTGCGGCGGGACGGGCGGCTTCGGCGGCAACGGATGACCGCTGCTGTACGAAGACGGCAGAAGCGCGTCAAGATGCGGACGGCGTTCCCAGATCAGCCCGGCCAGCCAGTGCCGCGCGAACGCCCAAAGATAGTCACGCCCCTGGACCCCCCTGGCGCGGATCTTCCGGCGGAAGCGCGGATTGTGGGCATAGATCGTATTGGCGCGCGCGGTCAGTTCGCGAACCCAGCGGCGCGGCAACGGCTGGCCCAGCCAGAGGCCGGCCTCTTCGCAAACCCCCTCCGCGACGGCGCGCGGCACGATAGGTGTATCCAATTCAATCCGCGGTACGCGCCGCCAAGCTGGGCGGTGAAACGCAGTCGGCATTTTCATGGTGCTCCCTCAACAATTTTGATTTCTTCCTCCGTCAGGCCGTACAGGTCATAGACCAGCCGGTCGATTTGTGCGTCGGTGGCGGCGATTTGGCGTCCGAGGGAGGTTTTCTCCGGCGGCGTTCTGGCGGTGGAGAGTCGCTGGTGCACTTCCAGCATTTGCTCGACGAGGTTCACCATCTGGTCGTGACGGGCTTTATCCGCGGTCGGGACTGGCAGTTGCTGGAGGTACGTGCCTTTGATTTTCGGAAACGTCTCTTTGAAATCAGAAAACTTGTTCTGCCAGTAGAAGCCGATGGCTTTGCTGTTCAAAACTCCGAGAAGAAATCTCTCGTCAATGCCTTCGACGGTCGCCTTAATCATGAACACGGTGTTTAGGCAACAAAGCCCCGTGTCATCAAACGCCGCAAACGGTTTCGCCCCAATTTGCCTCACGATGACCTTGTTCTTGGCAAACTGGATCTCCTCATCCCAGCAGCCGCCTTGCTGTGCGACTCGGTCAAAGAGGCAATAGAGATTGGCGAACTGAGTAACGTAGCGATCAACATTTCTGCCGGTCAAACATGGCTTGTAGCCGGCCTTCAAACTTCGTGGCTTGTCAGTTTCCACCACATCGCCGGGGAACTTGGTTCGGTCACGCAGCTGCATCCCAAAATTCACCCGCGCCAAATCTCCGAGAAGTTTAGAGCGCTCCAAAAATTTAGCTTCCAGCTTGGCAAAGCCGGCGAACTTAGGCGGACGGAAAATCATTCCTGGCGTGTTTTGAAAAACGGACTGCGCAACAGACAGCCGCTCTTTAATCACTAGTTGATTTTTTCCGGCTTCCGCTTCGACGAAGTCGATTTCATTCTCCTCACACATTCTGGCATTGGCCGATTTTTGAAATGTGAAGATCGCGTTGTCCACACTTGCCTCGGCAAAAACCCCATCAGGCACAGTGATCAATTGTCGAATACGGACATTGTCGAGCACCAACTTCCGCAGCTGGGTCGTGTAGTTGTTCGTGGTGAACGGCGCCGGTGTAATGAAACTAATCAGGCCGCTGTTCCGAACGAGGCGAAGCGATTGCTCGATGAACAGGTGATAGATGTCCACCTTGTATTGGGCCCCTTTGAATTTCCGGTGGTAGTAGTCGAGTTCCGCCTTAGCGACGTTTTGGGGTTGCAGCAAGTTGTACGGCGGATTCCCAATCACCGCGTCAAAGCCGCCTTCCCATTCGGGTTCAATCGGTCCCGGGGACGGCACGGCCTTTTCGCCTTTCTTTTTCTTGTAGCTGTAACTCCCGTGCAGCGGCACGCCGGGCATGGTGTGGTCCAACGGCGAAGCCGCAGCTTCACGCAGCTCGCCCGCGGAAATCTTTCGCCGGAAGATTTCCGGGAATTCTTTGTGCCAGTCGAAGACGTTCACGCGGTAGCGTTCCTCCTCGTCGAGCAGGGCCAGTTGTTGCTGCTGGTAAAAGTCCGGGCCGATCAGCGAGTTGCCGCACTTGATGTTGTCGCCCAGGTCGGGCAGGGCGCGTTCCTGAAACATGCGCAGCACCGGTTGAAGACTTTGCTGGGTTTCGCCTTCCAGCACCTTGAGCAGGAGCGAAAGTTTCGTCGTCTCCACCGCCTGCGTGTCGATGTCCACGCCGTAAATATTATTCAGCAGGATGTGTTTGCGCTCGGCGATGGTCAGTTTCCAACCGCTGGAAGTCTGCACAAGCTCGGGCCGGCTGCCTTTCGCCCACTTGGCCGGCTCGTTCTTCATGTAGTAGTCGAGATGCCATTGGAGCAGGCACTCGTAAGCGCCCAAGAGAAACGAACCGCTCCCGCAAGCGGGATCGAGGATTTTCAATTTGGCCGCCTGCCGCGGAGTTTTGCCTTCCAGCAGTTTCCCAACCGTCTGCTGGACGATGTATTCGACAATGTATGTCGGCGTGTAATAAACGCCGCCGGCTTTTTTGACCTCCGGCTTTTCCTCGACGACGGCGCGATGTCCTTCCGTCAGCCGGATGATTTTGCCGAGAAATTGCTCATAGACCTGGCCGAGAATGTCGGCCGGCAGCTCGGAAAAAACGTAGGGACAATCGGGGTAGTAAAGGCTTTTGAGAATGCCGCGCAGCAGGTTGTCGTCCAGGTGCAGGCCCAGCGTCAGTTCGTCGGGCGCTTCGTGGCGTCCCTTCTCCGCTTTGAAGTGGAAAAGGCCGGAGTTGTAACGGTCGTCGGCTTGCTCGAACTGTTGGGCCAGCCGCGGGTAAATTCGGTCGCCGTTGGCCAGGGCCTGGAGGCGCCCGTAATCTTCAATGCCCCGGCCCTCGCAGATGCGGAGGAAGATGATGCGGTCAATGATGCGCTGCACCGCGAAGTTGAGTTCGCGCTGGCTGAGCTTCGGATTGCGCAAGGCGAGGTTGCGGGCCAGCTCGGCGCGCCAGCCTTCGATGGTCTTGAGGAATTCCTCGTCAACATCGGCCGTGCCGCGCTTGGCCTTGTTGGCTTCGGCAAATTTGTCGAACGCGCCTTTGAGAACGGCGTCGCGGGAGAATACGCCGGCAATCTCGTCCCAGCGCGTGGCGTATTCGGTGTAGGGGATGTAGAGAATGCGAGCCACCGCGGCGTTGTGGCGCTGGTCGGGTTTGACCCGGCCATCATAGACCGCGAATTCCTCGAAGTCGCTCAGGACGTTCAGAGGCAACTTCAACGTGAAGGCGTATCGGCGAAGTTGGAAGGCGGGGGTGGCATCGTGTTTGATGTCCACGGCTGGCCGCTTGGCTTCCAGAAAAAACTTTCGCGCGCCACCGATGCGGAAGCAGTAATCAGGGGCCTTGGTCGCTTCCCCGACCTTGATGGCGTCCTCGTGGACAACGTCTTTATAGGCTTCGGCGTAGCCGGCGGTGTTTTCCACGTCCCAGCCGAGCGCCTTGAAAAAAGGATCCAGGAATTCGCGCCGGACCTGGGTTTCGTTGTAGTGGCCGGAGCGGTACGCGTCCCGGTTGCGCTCGAAGCGCTCAACGAGTTCGAGGATTTCCTTTGGTGCGGCCACAACGATCAAACAGTTGCCGATGGTTTTAGTGGATTGAGGAGAATACTTCAACTCTCACCGGAACCCGAAAGCGTGCTTCAGCGAGATAAGGGAGCGGCCTCTGGCGAGTGTGAAAGCGCGCCATTGTGATTCCAGAATAGCCCGGCAGCACCGCTTTTCCTGGCGTGGGACCTGCGGTTGGCTGTCTATCTTTCAGTCGCGGGACAAAAAGGCGCGCTGCAGTTGATGGTTCTCGCTACGAGCACACAGAGGGATACGATGGATAACACGGAGAACGGCTGGAAAACTATGAACACGAGAGTAAACGGGGCGCAAGCCTCCTCCGCTCACGCCAGTCCCTTCCAGCGGCGCACTCCCCACTCGGCCACGAAGCAGAGCAGCGCAAAGAGAAACACGGCCGGCTGGTGCCAAAAGGGGGTCGTCCAGGCCTCCGTGATCGGCACGTTTCGGTGCGGCAGGCTGGCGGCGAATTCGTCCAATTTGTTCACCGCGATGATTTCGCCGCCGGTCCGTTTCGCGATGGTCTCGAGCAGGGCGCGATTGGGTTTCAAGGAGCGGAACTCTTCGGCGGATGGATTCGAAGTCCAGCCGACCTCGTCCCGGCCCACTTCGACCCCCGCCGCGTCGGTGACGATCGCCTCCGCCAGATAACCGCCCGTTTCGCGCGGCACATAAGTGGCCTGATAAAGACCCGCCTCGCTCAAGGCCGGCTCGGCGGTGATGCGAATAGAGTTGGTGGCCGCGGCTGTGCTCGCCGGCATCGCCGGCGCGTTCGTCAGGGCCGCAGCCGCCTCCTGACCCACGAAACGGACGTTCACGGTCACCGTCGCGTTGTCGAGCGGCTGAAAGCTCTTGTCGCGACCGCGAACCTGCAAAAGCATCGCCTGGTTCGGGTCGCCCCGTTTTGGCGCGGCTTGAATGTCGATTCGGTTTGGCACGTCGGCCACCAGCCAGCGGATCATCTGTCGCCACGCCTTGTCGAGGTCGCGATGGGCTTCAGCGTCGCGCAGACCCCAATGCCAGAAATCGCCCAGCGTCAACGCCGCCGCCCGCCCGTTGCCGAACCGCTGCACAACCAGGGCGGGCATGTTCGTGGCCCGGCCATCGGTCACCGTGGCGATGACGCTCGCGCCCGGCTTGATGCCGCGGACCTGATTCATCACGAGAAACGGAGGCATGCCGCCGAGCCGGCTTTGTTCATCGGCTTCATTGTTGCGCAACCGCGCCCACGGCTGCAGCCAGCCTTCCCGCGTGAGCGAGAGCCGCAATTCGCCCGGAGGCTGGGTTTGCGGAACCTGGTCGAGATACACCGGCAACATGTCGCCGATGGGGGTGTGCTCAAATTTTCCCTGGTGGAACGACTCCGCCCCGCCCAGCATCAGGAAACCGCCCCCGCGTTCAGCGACGAACTTGTGCAAAAGCGCCATCTGGTCCGGGCTAAAAAACTCCGCTTCCACGTCATCGAGCACCACGGCGTAATAAGCGTAGAGTTCCTCAGCCGTCTTGGGAAAACCACCGCGCAACTCAAACTCGTCCCGGGTATTGAGCCGGACTGTCACCGGCTGGTCGTACCGTTCCACCTCCTCCTTCAACGGGTCGTCGAACCCGCGAAAGAGCGGATTGCTCGTTTCGCCGCGGCGTCCGCGGAAGCCGAATTTGGGTTCGCGTTTGGCGACGCGGATCAAGCCGGCCAGCTCGATCTGGTCATCCTCGGCCACGGCGCGACTCAGAAACTTGTACTCCCAATTCGGACGCCCGCCGACGTAGAGCACGCGGTACGGACCCTGCCCGCGATCGACCGACAACACCCGGATGTTATTGGCCAGCGTGGCCTCCGACGAAGTTTCGGGCCGGGCGAATTGGCCGAGTTCACCGCTGGCCGAGACGCGTAGGCGATAAAACACCACCCCGCTCTTGGCGGGCCGGATTTGAAAGCGAAACGGCATCGTCTCCCCTTCGCGGGGCGCTTTGAGGCTCTGCTCCGCGACCATTTTTTCGGGCAAAACCGCCGCCCCCGGAGCGGATGCCGCCGAAACTGCGTTTGAAATCGCGGGGCGCGCCGCGCTCTTTCCGGAAAGGGAGGTGGCGGCGGCTCGATTGTCGGCGAGCCGGTTGGTCGTGCCGCGCGACGGGGCGGGGATTTCAAACAATTGCGCGACGACTTTTTCCCCCGCATAACCGACGGCCATCACGTCGGCCTGGATGGAAACCGGCGCATCTTCGAATGAAGTCTGGCTGACGTTCACGTTATTGATGGCGATGTCCTTGATCGGTTGATCGGTTCCGCTGACCACAGGATAGACTGGCGGCAGACCGGCCAGGTCGGGGACGCCGTCAGGGATGTCCGTGGCGTTGCCGTCGGTCATCAGCAAAACGCCGGCGAGCGGCTGGCTTTGGTAACGTTCGGCGATCGCGCGCAGGGCCGCGCCGATGGAGGAAGCGCGCCCGTCGAACAGCAACTCGCTAAAATCCTTGGTCGATTGCAGCCGCGAATCGAACACGTAACGGCGGACCTGAAAATTCTCGTCGAGTTGGTTCTGCCAGCCGTCGCTGCGGATAAGCGTGGCGCGGAGCAGTTCGCCGCGGCTGCGCGACTGGCCGCGGTCTTTGATCGTCATGCCCTGGCTGTTGTCGGCCACGATGGCGAAAAAGTTTGCGCCGGGCCGCGCCCGTTGCCCGCTCCAGAGCGGCTCCAGCAAACAGGCCGCCAGCGCGAGGATGCCGACGAGTTTAAGGCCGAAGCAGGCTGCGCGCACCACGCCCGTAGCCGGGGCGCGCCGATAGCCCCAGAACAAAAGCAGCAACGCCCCGCCCAGCGCCGCCGCTGCCGGCAGCAGCCAGTCGCGCCCGGAGATGAACAACGTCGCCAGGAACATCGCCGGCACTCTGACACGAAACGGGCGCGAGGGCGAACGGATTCTGTCGCCGGGCAACGACTCCGACCGGCGCCGTGGCATCGCCGAGACTTGCTTTCCGCGCGGCGGCGCACCACTTTGATAACAGGCACCGAGCCTCAATCATCATGCGTGTCCTATGAAAACGAAAAGAGCCATCGAGCTTGCCGTCCTGATGTCCGCGGCGGTTGCCTTCAGCTATTGGCTGGGCTACGAGCAGGGCAGCAATTCTGCGAGCCTTAGACTGAGTGCGGTTGGTTCGCCGAGGGGGTTTGTGCGGCTGGCTCCCCACGGCCGAAACTACTTGTCAGACCGTTTCAGCATAACTGGCGCCGTCACCGTTCCGAAGGAACTCAAACACTAGCCTCGCGACCGTCCCGGTCGCACCCGTCGGCGTCTCGCCGACGGAATCCGATTGCCGTATTCTTCCCCCTCCGGTGCATCCGTTCCGCACAACGCTAATGTTTGGGACGACTTTCCACGGGCTTTTTCCTTGTGCCATGAGTCGGGTGAAGTTTAGCTTCCCCAAAGTGTCGCCCTTCCACAAGGAAAGGGAAAACCAGGAATCTGGCTGTCCCGGGCGATTGGGCTTGTCTTTGAAACGAATGCAATTCCACTCACGTAGTCGCCGCGCGGTCGCGGTTCTGCTGTCGGTCGCCGCCCTCGCAGCGCCACCGATGAACATGCGTGCCGCCTCCAAAACCGAGGCAGCGACCGTGCAGCCCCCGCCCAGCCGAACCGGCCTGGATATCGTTGAGAATTCGGTCGTGAAGGTGTTTTCCACGGTCCGTTACCCCGACCCCTACAAACCCTGGGCCAAGCGAGCCCCGAGCGAGTTGACCGGCAGCGGAGTCGTCATCGAAGGCAAACGCATCCTCTCCAACGCCCATGTCGTCCTTTACGCCAACCAGGTGCAGGTGCAAGCCAACCAGGCGGGGGACAAAATCGCCGCAACCGTCGAGGCGATCGCGCCGGGCATCGACCTGGCCGTGCTCAAGCTCGATGATGAAACGTTCTTCGACTCGCATGCCCCGTTGCCGCGCGCCAATGCGCTGCCGGAAGTCAAAGAGGTGGTCATGGCGTATGGTTATCCCGAAGGCGGCGCCAGCCTTTCGATTACCAAAGGCATCGTTTCCCGGATCGAGTTCGCCTCCTACAATTATCCGGTTTCCGGCCTGTGGATTCAGATTGACGCCGCCATCAACCCCGGCAACAGCGGCGGCCCGGCCGTGGTCGGCGACAAAATGATCGGCCTCGCGTTCAGCCACCTCGGCGGCGCGGACAACATCGGTTACATCATTCCTTGCGAAGAGATCGAGCTGTTTCTCCAGGACATCGCCGACGGCCATTATGATGGCAAACCCGGGATGTTCGATGGACTCCAAACGCTCGAGAACCCCGCCCTCCGCTCGTTTCTCAAACTCGAAAAGGCGGTCGAGGGGATGGTCGTCAACAAACCCGACCGGATCGACGCGGCCTATCCGTTGAAAGAATGGGACGTCATTACCAAAATCGGCGACACGCCCGTGGACGACCAGGGCATGATCAAGCTGGGCGCCAACCTGCGCGTCCGGTTCACCTATTTGGTTCAGAAAATCGCCAAACGCGGCAGGGTCCCCTTGACCGTCGTGCGCGCGGGCAAAGAGCTTCAAATTGAGCTTCCCGTGCCGGCCAAACGTCCCTTGGTCATCCCCGCTTTGGAGGGGGCTTATCCTTCTTATCTGGTGTACGGGCCGCTCGTATTCTCGGAAGCCTCGACCGAGCTGGTCGGAAGCCTGGGGAGAGGCGATGTCGGCGCCAGTTGGATGCGCAGGCTTAGCGTGGTGGGCAGCCCATTGGTCAAGCGCGTCGGCGACAGGCCGGTTTTTGAGGGTGAGGCTCTGGTCGTCGTCTCCTCCCCGTTCTTTCCGCACAAGCTTGCCAAAGGCTATGACAACCCGATCATGCAAGTGGTCAAAACCGTCAACGACATCCCCATTAAGAACCTGGGCCATTTGGTGGAGGTGCTGCGCGACTGCCGCGACGAATTCATCACCTTCAAGTTCGACAGCCGCGCGGCCGAGACGCCGGTTTTTCCGCGCCGGGCCATGCTCGCCGCCACCGACGAAATCCTCACCGACAACGACGTCCGCAGCCAAGGATCCCCCGACATCCTCGCCATTTGGAACGCCAAACCATCCCGGTGAAGTCGTTTCTGGCGAAGGTTTGTCCGCGGATGTCCGCCGTGCAGGGCGATCCCGGCGCGGGACCAAGCGCCTCGTACCGATGCTATTCCCGGGCCAGTTCAAGGCTTCGGCGGAGGATCATCGGTGCGCGACTCGCCACCTTCCTTGTCCGTCAGAAATACCGAGGCGCGGCGCTGGGCCTCGGCGATCTGCCCGCTGCTCATCATTCGTTCCAGCGAGCCGCGTAAGTTGGCCGCGTCCTGGAAACGGAACGCGGTTCGGCTCGCCGAAAGCAATGGGAGTGTTCTCGACTGCCCTTCGCCTTCCACCCCGATTTGAGCACGGTCGTCTCGGATGCTGAGGCACTTGATTCGAATTTGGCCGACGGGAGTCCTGAGCATAGCGCTTTCACCAGTTGCCAGCGTGAAACCGTTTATCAAGGCAAGACGCCCGTGGGGTGATCGTGAAATTCCTTGCAGGGTAAGGCAGTCGGCTGGTTTCGCGTGGGCGATGGCGATATTAGCCCACTTGTGAGCTTCCATATAATCCAGTGCCACGCCCTGGCCGTTCGCATAACGCGCCGCCAGTTGATATTGCGCCTGGGCATCGCCTTGCTCGGCAGCCTTGCGGAACCACTCGACCGCCTCCGCATAGTCCTGCGAAACCCCTTGACCGTTCGCATAGCACACCCCGAGGCTGGCTTGCGCCGCGGCATCGCCTTTTTCAGCCGCTTTGCGGAACCATTTGACGGCTTCCGTAAAGTCCTGCGCCGCGCCTTCCCCGCGGACATAAATGGCCCCGAGGCTGGTTTGCGCCGCAGCTTCTCCGTGCCTGGCGCGCACCTGCAATTGCTTGAATCCATTCGTGACCGCGATCTGAGCCGGAGCTTGCTTAGTTACGGCGGGCACCTTCGCCGGCGCCGACCCGGTCGCGGACCGATCCCCCGGCTCCCGGACAACCAGGCACACCGCAGCCAAGGCAAGGCATTGCCACACCAACTTCGGGCATTTTTTCATTGGCCAAACCACGTTCTTCAGAAGCGGCCAGCACGGTGGCGAGCACCGCGGGCAGGCCGATTCGGAGCAATCCCCGTGCCCGATCTCGCTGTGCACGGGCGCCGATCACCGGCGGCCACAACGAATGCGCGCTCCGCGCGTTAGCAAGTTCCTTCGCCGCTTGACAGTTGCGCCATGCTTCTCGACCCTGGCATTCCGCGACCATGAAAGCCGGCTTCACCCTCAAATCGCTGGCGCTGTGGTTTGTTGTCGTGCTCGTGTTGTACGGGGTTGTGTTTTACAGCATCGAATACCTCAACCAGCGCAAAGGTCCGTGGGAAGTCAATTTCATGAGCGACGCGCAAGGCAATCCCGCCATTGTCGCTTACCAACCCAAGCTGGACATCTCATCGGTGGAAATCATTTTTCCCGGCGAAACGATCCCCCAAACCAATCTGTCGCAACGGGTCATCTTCGACCGGCCGCTGCGTCAGGTTCCCTTCGGCAGCGTGATCTACGCCGATTTGCGAACCCTCCCCGGCGTGGTAACTTTTGATTTGTTTGGTCACGAAATCGAACTCCTGCCGCGCGCGCTCATCGTCAACAAGCGGGAAATCCCCTGGAAGTCGGAAATGGCGATCGAACTGTCGATCACCAACAAGCCTGCCATTCCGCCCAGGCCGCCGAAGGAAGCCGCCCGTTGAACCAGGCGGCCCGGGCGGCCGGGCCGAATAGGGCCGCCGGCCAATTCGCCGACTGTGGCCACGAAACGGCTGGTTCGGTTCGCGGGAAAACTGTTTCGCCGCGGCAGGACGGGGACCGCCTCGGCGTCCACTCCCTGCGCAGCGCCCCTTGCCCAGACTGGGTTTTGAGTTACACTGAGGGTGATCCTTGCCCGGCTTGCGCGCCCGCTCCGGCAGATTGTTGACGCAATGCGCAAGCGGGCAGCCAGCCAAAAACGAATATGCACACGCCGATAATCGGAGAGACGATGCGCCAACGTTCGAAGTGCGAGCGGTGGCGCTCCGCCAGTTTGTTGATCGCGATTTTGATTTCCGGGCTCCCGGTCCGATCCCAGGACAAGCCTGGCGCGACTCCAAACCGAGACCTTAAACCGCCCGCGCACTGGAGCGAATCCTCCAGTCGCCATCGGATCGCCGAGCAGCGCGCGAACAGCTTCGACGCGGGCGATTTCTATCTCGCGCCGGCGGGAAGGCGTCCGTTGCGCCGGGTCGCCGGTTCGATCGTGGTGCGGCTTGCGGAGCAAACGAAGAAAGCCGATGTTCTCAATCAACTCACCACCGCGGGCGGGCCGCTGGCGGGATACAGCTTGGATTTCGAGGCCGGCCAGGGGTTCACAATTCTCACCGCGACCGCGGCGGAGCGGCAGCGGCAACTCCGCAACCCGGCCGCGCACCAGCGGGCCATCGCGGCGGCCCGTCGCGCCGGCGGCGTCCGGTCGGCAAATCCGTTCTTGGTCGAGCCGGCCAGCGGCCTGGGGCTGGTTGTCACCGAGGAAATCATCATTCGCCTCCGCCCGGGCGTCGATCCGCGGAATTATTTCGGCGCGGACTGGGCCAATGCGCGGCCCGTGCGCGGAACCACCGATCAGTTCATCCTCCAGCTCGCCGGCGCCGACGCCGAAAAAATTCTGGCGGAGACAAACCGGCGCGCCGCCGATCCGCGGGTGGCCTGGGCGCAACCGAATTTTCTGAGCCAGGTCCTCAAACAGACCAACGATCCGCTCTTTCCAAGCCAATGGCACCTGGACAATCGCGGCGCCAACGGCAGCCTGTCGAATGCCGACGTGAACGCGCCGCAAGCGTGGGCTTACACGACCGGCAGTTCGAACATCGTCATCGCCCTCATCGACGACGGCACCCAGCTCGACCACCCCGACCTGAGCGCCAACATCTTCTCCAACCCTGGCGAAACGTTGAATGGCCTCGACGATGACCACAATGGTTACGTGGATGACCTGCACGGCTGGGATTTTTTCCGCGACGACAATGATCCCAGCCCCGAATTTCCCGAGGACGTTCATGGGACGGCGACTGCGGGCGTGGCCGCCGCCGTGGGGAACAACGGCCTGGATGTCGCGAGCATCGCCTATAATTGCCGCGTGATGCCGGTGAAGGTCATCGGCGGACCGGACTTCGCCCCCGACAGCACGATTGCGGAAGCGATCTATTACGCCGCGGGGCGCACGCGAGATGGATCGGGGACCTGGCGCGGCGCGGACATCCTCAGCATCAGCTTGTCCTTCGATCCGGTCGCCGTCATCGATGACGCTTTGTCGTGGGCGGCCACCAACGGCCGCGGCGGCAAAGGCTGCCCGATCTTTGCGGCCGCGGGCAACGCCGCCAGCCGCTGGCTGGCCACCCGAATCAGGCTCCCGATGGGGAGCGCCTTGATCCCTATAGACCCCGGCAATGTCCGATTTGGTTTTCAATACGTGAAGGACGACAGCATTTCCGTCGGCGAGGATTTGGTGAGGATTGACAACGTCGCGCTGCTGGCGGCCGACGGGGTGACGGACCTCAATTCGCCACTGGGTCCAAATGGCCGGCAGGATTTCGAAGGCGCGTTTCCGCCGGCCGGCTGGAGCTTTGCTCCCACCAGCGGCACCCCTTTTTGGAGCATTACCACCGCGGGGGCGTTGACCGGCGCGGGCGGATCGAGATCAGCGCAATCGGGAGCGATCGGCAACTCTCAGTGTACCGAATTGCAGACGCCACTGCTCGCCCTGAACGGCGATGAGTTCCTTACGTTCGCCTGCTATCTCTCCTGCGAGGATGGGTTCGATGGGTTGA
>WNGH01001081.1_pt1 | contig 26888 bp, 18 predicted proteins | sample 5400631 | NCBI WGS metagenome assembly WNGH01 (sample SAMN13153373, study PRJNA577476) | soil metagenome | isolation source: 115 cm soil or saprolite under Garry oak tree replicate 1 | place: USA:California | collected 2016-06-15
GCTTCCCAATGGCAAGGTGCTTTTAATTGGAGGCTTTAGCAACGTCAGCACTCTGGCTACTGCTGAACTGTACGATCCAGCCACGGGAACTTTCACCCCCACCGGGAGCATGTCTCAGCCGAGAGGTCTTCCCGCCGTAGTCCTGCTAGCGGATGGCAGGGTGCTCGTGAGCGGTGGGTTCAATACCCAAGTCGCCAGCAACACCGCGGAAATCTATGATCCGGCTACAGGCGTGTTCACTCCCACCGGCAACATGACCCAGGGGCGTGGTCGTCACCAGATGACCCTGCTGCCCAACGGCAAAGTTCTGGTCACCGGTGGCCGCGACGCCCAGCAAAACTTCTTCGCACTTTCCAGCGCGGAGATTTTTGATCCTTTTGCAAATCAAGGGGCCGGCGCATTCACTGCGATTGGAAACATGAACAGTCCGAGGTTCAAGCACACCGCGACGCTGTTGTCCAATGGCACCGTCCTAATCGCCGGAGGTTTCAACGGGGGCAATACGAGCTCGTCTGTTGCCAGCGCGGAGATCTTTGATCCGAGCACAAATGCCTTCACTCCAACCGGCAGTATGAATACGCCGCGCGCCCGGCACACTTCTACGCTGCTTCCCGATGGCACAGTGCTCGAAGCTGGCGGCATCAATAGTTTTAGCGGCGTGATCCCGGCCGCGCCTGCGGAACTCTATTCGCCGGCCTCAGGGACATTTACACCTACTGGAGGGATGATAACCGGCCGCGAATTTCCCGCAGCAACGCTGCTGCTGCCCAACGGGAATGTTCTGCTATCCGGAGGCGACGACGGCGTCAACGTCTTGGCGAGCACAGAGGTTTATTACAACCCGGTAGCCCAAGCGCCAGTCGTGATTACCACCACCTCTGTTCCCAATGGGTTCATCAGCCAGCCGTACGTTCGACTCTTGCTCTCGAAGAACCGGTCTGGACCCATCACTTGGTCAGTCGTTTCCGGCGCTTTGCCCCCCGGCCTGTCTCTGTTTGGCAGTGTGCCGCCGGGCATTTCTCCCGGGGCCGGCGCAAGTGGGCTTCTCTTTGGAACTCCCACCGCTACGGGATCGTTTACCTTTACGCTGCAAGCGACGGACGGCATCAGCACGGCAACGGGCACGTTCACCATCAACGTGTCGCTCGCCCCGCTGCTGTTCACGTCCAACACGATGCCCACAGCTTCGGCGGGAAGAGTGTACAGTCAGCCTCTGCCGGTAATGGGCGGAACGCTACCTTATACCGTCACGCAAACAGGCGGCACACTGCCTCCGGGCCTGGCGTTGAGCAGCAATGGATTGCTGAGCGGAACTCCTGCCACGGCGGGCGTCTTCACATTCACCGTAAGCGTGACTGATTCTTCGGCCACGCCGCAAACCGCGACGCAGACGTTGACCATTGCGATGAACACACTTTTTATCACCACTACTGCGCTTCCGAACGGCATCGTCGGCGTTCCGTATAACGCTCCCATCAGCACGAGCGGCGGGACGTTGCCGCTGTCGTTCTCACCGGCCAACACGGCTTTCCCGCCAGGTCTGGCAATTCAGCAGCCTGCGGCGAACTCGCACAACGGCGCGCTGGCTGGCACACCCACTCTGGCGGGCCACTACACCTTCTCCGAATCTGCTTCGGACTCCTCAAACCCGGCCCAGACCGCCACGCAATACTATGTGATGGACGTCTCTCCAGCCGGAACTTTGGCTCCTGCAACTGTTAGCTTCGTTAATCAGCCGCTGAACTCCATCGGCGGGCAGCTTCTCTCAGGCAGACCAATCATTGTGAACGTGACGGACGCTACGAGCGCTCCGGTGTCTGGAGCCCTTGTCGCCATGAGCTTTAACGGCGCTCCGCCATGCTCTAGCGCAACGCTTGTGGGCACCTTAACCGCAATCACCAACGGTAATGGCAATGCCTTTTTCCGCGACTTGACGATCGATCGGGGCCAGCTCGGCTACACGCTGCTCGCCAGCGCCGGCAGCGCCTCCGCCGTCTCGCAACCTTTTACCGTCAACGGCTTCTGCCCAACTGCGAGCCTTTCGACGCCTCGTGAACTACACACGCAAATACTGCTTAGGAACGGCAAGGTGTTGATCGCCGGCGGCGGAAATAACAATACCAACCCCCTGAATACGGCCGAGCTCTGGCACAGTATCTCCGACCGGTAACTTGAGCTCTCCTATCGGTCGCAGCAATCAGGCGAGCGTGCTCCTCCCAAGCGGTCAAGTGATCCTGATCGGCGGTGTGGACGCCACAGCCGAGCTGTACGACCCTGCCAGCGGCACGTTTTCTGCTACCGGCAGCATGACGCAGGCAAGAGCGTTTACTAATGCAGTTCTCCTCGCAAATGGAAAGGTTTTGGTTGCTGGCGGAGACAACTCCAGCACAGCAACCTTGAACAGCGCCGAAATCTATGACCCATTGACCGGCTTATTTACTCCTACCGGCAATCTCAATCAAGCGCGCGCCCGCCACACCATGACCCTTTTGCCCGACGGCACCGTTCTCGTTGCCGGCGGACACAGCTTCGGCGGGCCAGTCGACATTACCCTTGCGACTGCGGAAATTTTTGCCCCCGCAGCCAATAACGGGATAGGCGCTTTTACCTCCATTGGCAACATGAACAGTCCACGTGCCGAAGGAGGGGCCACATTGCTGCCCAATGGCACGGTGCTCTTGACGGGAGGCTTCGTCAGTTTTCAGACGAACCAGTCGACTTCCACCGCCGAGATATTCGATCCAGCCACAAAAACTTTTACGCTCACTCCCAACATGAGCGTCGCGCGGTCGGCCCAGACGGCTTCGCTCTTGCCCGACGGCACCGTGTTAATAGCAGGTGGTGTTCCGAGTATCCTGACGATCGCTTCACCGACGGCCGAAATCTTCAGTCCGTCCACTGGAACGTTCAGCGCGACGGGCTCGATGACTACGCAGCGCGAGTATGCGCAGGCGGTGATTCTACCGAATGGCAACGCACTGATTGCAGGCGGGGACGATGACTCTCCCTTGACTGGTTTCGCCACCACCGCCACTGAGGAGATCTACTACAGCGCCGCGCCGTTTGGGCCGATGCAGGTGACCACTCCAAGCACCACATCCGGCGTCCCAAATGGCACGACCGTCTACACCACCCCCGCTGCTTTCTCTGCCGCGACTTCCGGCAGCACCACGGTCGGATTCAACGGCCTCCTGCCTGCTGGAGTGACCTTCCAGGGCTTCAATCCGCTGATTCGATCCGGGGTTAGTTTCGCGAATCCGGTTCCCACGGAACTGGTAAACGTGAACACAGCCTCTTTGTATTCGCCCCACAACTATCCTGCGGATTTCCTTGTCAATTCCGTCGGCAGTTCGGGACAGTCCGCGCCAAACAATCAGGTCAACATCACACTGCCTCAACCTACAAACGCGGTGGCTCTTGACTACGGAGGTTTGGGATTCAAAGGCATGGGCACGGGGACGATTACACTCTCGAACGGCTTCGTCCTGCCGTCCGCCACGCTGCCGACTGTTGGATTGACGCGGTTTACCGGTTTTGTTTCCTCAACTCCGATAACCTCCCTGACCTTCAGCACCGTAAACGACGATTGGATGGTGTTGGACCTGCTGATCGCGTCTGCCAACGTCGCTCTTCCGAATGGCACCGTTGGCAAGCCCTACACGGAAATATTCCTGGAGCAGGGCGGCGTTGGTGCGCTTACGTGGACGCTGGCCGCGGGCGCATTGCCTCCGGGCATCATGCTGACCTCCGGCGGCATCTTGATAGGCACGCCGACCAGCGGCGGCACCTTCACCTTTGCCGTGAATCTGGTGGACAGCAGTAATCCGCAGAAGAGCATCACCAGCGGCACATTCACGTTGACGGTAACAGCTCCCGTCACGCCATTGACTTTCGCGCCGCAGACTCTGCCCACCGCCTTCACCGGAAGTACGTACGGGCCGACCCTCGTCGCCTCCGGTGGTGCCACTCCTTACAGTTTCGCGGTGAGCAGCGGCTCCCTCCCGGCTGGACTCACTCTCGGTACGAACGGTACCTTTAGCGGGACTCCCACGGCTGTTGGGACCTCCACCTTCACGGTCACCGTTACCGACTCCTCGGTTTCGCCGCAAAGCGTGTCCCAAACGCAGACCATCCAGGTAGCGAATCCTCTGGCTATTACCTCCCCCACTTTGGGTGGCGGCACCGTCGGCGTCCCGTACACCGCTAACATCTCCAGTTCCGGCGGCGTTCTGCCGGTCGGGTTCACGGTCACGGCTGGCACTTTGCCACCGGGACTCTCGCTCACGCTTGCAACTGCGCCACAAACGGCATCTCTGAGCGGCGCACCGACTACCGCAGGAACGTTTACTTTTACCGTCACCGCCAGCGATAGTTCGACCCCAGCCGCGACCGCCTCGCAGAGCTACACGGTTGTCGTTGCTCCAAGCGTCGCTCCTGTTGCAAACATCACATTCGTTTCTCAACCGCAAAACTCCGTCGGCGGCCAGCTTATTGCAGGCAGCCCCATCACCGTGCAGATCACCGACTCCACGGGAGCCGCAATTCCCGGCGTCAATGTCGCCATGGGGTTCAACGGGACTCCACCCTGTTCTGCGGCAGTTCTCGGCGGAACGCTTGTTCAAGTAACGAATACCAGTGGAATCGCCGCTTTCCCCGACCTCACCGTCGACCGCGGTCAACTAGGCTACGCGCTCCGAGCCGCTACTGGGACGATTGCGAACTCCTCGAATGCATTTACCGTCAACGGCTTCTGCACGACGGGCAGTCTCTCGACGGCGCGAGGTCTGAACACCGACACTCTCTTGCCCAACGGCAAAGTCCTTGTTGTCGGCGGCTCCGGAAGTGGGACAATGTTTCTCGCTAGCGCCGAAACTTATGACCCCAGCACAGGCCGATTCACCTCTACAGGAAGCATGATTAACGCGCGGGATTTCCACACCGCCACGCTTCTGCCCAGCGGCAAGGTTCTTATCACCGGGGGTTCGGGCGCGAGTGGTGCCCTAAGTTCCGCGGAACTCTACGACCCATCGACCGGCGTGTTTACGGCCACGGGCAACATGAACGTCGCTCGCTCCACCCACACCGCTACACTCCTCCTCAACGGCAAGGTGGTCGTCACCGGGGGAACGGGAAGCTCCCAAAGCTTGGCCAGCGCTGAATTGTATGACCCAGCAACTGGAGTATTCGCTCTTACAGGCAACATGAACTCATCGCGCAGCCAGCACACAGCCACGCTGCTTACAGATGGAACAGTTCTGATTGTGGGAGGCGGTGACAACAGCAACGCTTCTCAGGCGACAGCCGAGATCTATGATCCAACTCTAGGAAAGTTTAATTTAACCGGTCAGTTGAGCACACCCCGCCTGACTCATGCTGCGACACTCCTTTCCGATGGCAGAGTCCTGGTAGTTGGAGGTCTCACGGGGGCGAATCCGTCCTTCCAGCTGACGGCATCTGCTGAAATCTATGATCTCGGACTTGGCACATTTAGTCCGACAGCGAGCTTGAACACACCGCAGGGATTCCCGGCAGCTACATTGCTGCCCGATGGCAATGCCCTGGTCAGCGACGGCTTTTCCGCCGAAGTCTACGGCCCGGCGACCGCCGTTTTTTCCGTTACAGGTAGCTCGTCGGTGCTCCTTGAGCAAGTACCGACGACTCTCCTACATAACGGTACAGTCCTCGACGTTGGCGGGCACCCCACAGATCCAAGGGCGGAGCTTTATTATAGCAACGCACCACTAGCTCCACTCTCGATCACGACCACCTCGCTCGCCAACGGATTGCAAGGCCAGCCCTACGCACAGTTCTTGCTGGAGCAGGGTGGTGTTGGCAACCTCACTTGGTCGGAGAGTGGAGCGCTGCCAGCGGGCATGACCTTCACCACCCAGGGCGTTCTCAGCGGAACGCCTACGGTTTCAGGCACATTCCCGCTGACGTTTACCGTCACCGACAGCAGCGTGCCCGCGAAGACTGCCACGGCCAACTACTCGCTCGTTGTGAATTCCAACTTCCAGATGACTTTGACTCTGGATGGGCCGCTGCTGGCCATCAATCGGAGTTTCAACGCCACCGTCACTCTCGCGGCACCCGTGCCTACAGGTTCCACCGTAACGGTCGCGCTCGCCGCCAGTCCGACTGGCGTTGTCACAATTTCGCCTGTTACGCAGACCATTCTGGCTGGCCAGACGACTGCGGTATTCACCCTGACCGCAGGCGCTACCGGCGGCAGCACGCTGTTGACCGCAACGGCTTCCGGCTACCCCAATGCCACCAACACTCTGACGGTAACCAGCAACCTCATCAGCTTCGGGACAATCCCTGTCCTGGCTCCCGCACAGAGCGCCAGCCTCCCTGTTAGCCTATCGTTCACTGCGCCTCCCGGCGGCCTTACCGTCAACTTTGTAAGCGCGAATCCCTCCGTCGCTACGATCACATCTAGCGTTTTTGTGCCCGCCGGTTTGCTGATACCCTCTGCCAATCCGCAAGTCACCGGTGTGACCATCGGTTCGACGCAGGTCACGGCCACCGCCGTTGGATTTGCGCCTGACACCGCCGCGGTCACAGTTACTGTCACGGCATCGGTAACCCCTCCTTCCATTTCGGTCAATGCCACGCGAACGGTCATCGAAACATTGACGACCTCGGCTCCGGCACCCGCGGGCGGAATCACCTTCAACCTGGTTTCCGACAATGTGAGCGCTGCTACCGTTCCCGTCACCGTAACCGTCCCGGCGGGGCAGCTCTCTGTCGGCTTCGTAGTCACTGGTGTGGCTCAGGGCTCCGCAAATCTCAGCGTAACTTCTACTGGCATCACCACGGTTACTGCTCCCATCACTGTCGGTGCGGCGCCTGGAATAAATCTCAGCATCCCAATCATTGGAAACAATCTTATCGCCCAAGGCAGCATCAGCTTGGGTGACGTTGTGCCTCTCTCGCCTGCCAACCCGTCACTGACCCTTACCAGCAGCGATCCCACTCACTTCTTGCTCTCCGCAGACCCTGCCAAAGTGGGCACCGCCAGCATCACTCTTCCTTTGACTCCGGGAAGTACGTTCGTCCCGCCGTTCTACATTGAGGGTCAAAACTTCAGTGGCCCCACGGCAATCACTGCCACGCTCACAGCCTCCGCTTCCGCCTTTGCCAATGGAACCAACACGCTCACGCTGTATCCAACGGGGCTGACTTTTTACTTCGGTAACGGCACGCTGAACACGACAACCTTCTCCGCCCCCTCGACGCTCACGGTTTATTTGGTCACGCTTACGCCCGGGACGCTGACTTACTACACGCTTTCGGGGAATCCGCTGGGACCACAAGCGCCAGGTCCAATACCGGTGGCGGTGACCAGCACCAGCACCAGTGTGGGCACGGTGTCGGGCAGTCCGGCCTCGATCGCGGTAGGCGCGTACTACACGCAGGCGATTAGTTTTGTTCCGGCGACAGTGGGAACAACCAATTTGAACTTGGCCACCCCCGCAGGCTACTTTACTCCGTCAAACATCCCGGTGCAAACCGTCGCCACGGTTACGGCACCGGCGATCAATATAGGCAATCCCGTGATCGGCAATAACTTGGTCCAAGCCGGGGGTCTATCCTTGGGCGCAGCGCCGCCTTCCAACGAAACATTGACCCTCACCAGCGGCGATCCAACGCATTTCTTGCTCTCCACCAGCCCGACGGCGATCGGTACGGCCAGCATCACGCTGCAATTGACCGGAGGAAGTCTCAACGTGCCGCAGTTTTATATTGAAGGGCAGAACTTCAGCGGGACTACCGCAATCACCGCCACACTCACAGCTTCCGCCTCCGGTTACGCCAATGGCACCGCTACAATGAGTCTGTACCCCACGGGGCTGACTTATTACTTCGGTAACGGCACGCTGAACACGACAACCTTTTCCGCTCCCTCGACGCTCACGGTTTATTTGGTCACGCTCAACCCGGGGACACTGACTTTCTATACGCTTTCGGGAAATCCAGTGGGACCACAAGCGCCAGGTCCGATATCCGTGGCGGTGACCAGCACCAGCACGAGCGTGGGCACGGTGTCGGGCAGTCCGGCCTCGATCGCCGTGGGCGCGTACTACACACAGGCGGTTAGTTTTGTTCCGGCGGCTGCGGGAACAACTAACTTGAACTTGGCAACGCCCACCGGCTACTTCACTCCGGCAAACATCCCGGTGCAAACCGTGGCCACGGTTACGGCCCCCGCGATCAATATAGGCAATCCTGTCATTGGCAATAACTTGGTCCAAGCCGCCGGTCTAAGCTTGGGCGCTGCACCGCCTTCCAACGAAACATTGACCCTTACTAGCAGCGATCCAACGCATTTCTTGCTTTCCACCAGCCCGATTGTAGTCGGCACCGCCAGCATCACCCTGCAACTGACGGGAGGAAGTACTAGCGTACCCACCTTCTACATGGAGGGCCAGAACTTCAGCGGTACCGCCGCCATCACCGCGACGCTGACAGCCTCCGCTCCCGGTTACACCAATGGAACCGCCACAATGAGCCTGTACCCGACGGGCCTGACTTATTATTTCGGCAACAACACTCTGAGCACGACAACCTTCTCCGGCCCCACGGGACTCACGGTTTATTTGGTCACGCTAACACCGGGGACACTGACTCTCTACACGCTTTCAGGAAATCCGGTGGGACCACAAGCAGGTCCGATACCGGTCGCAGTGACCAGCACCAACACCAGCGTAGGCACGGTAACCGGCAGCCCCTCGTCAATTGGAGTGGGCACTTACTTCACGTCCGCGATCAGTTTCAATCCGGCCACCGCAGGCACTACCAATCTCAACTTGGCTACGCCCGCCGGCTACAGCACGCCGTCGAACTCCTCCGTGCAAATCGTCACAACGGTCACGGCGCCGGCAATCAATTTTAGCAACCAGATTATTGGCAACAACACTATCCTCGCTGGGAGTATCAGCCTGGCAGCAGCACCGCCTTCGAACGAAACGATGACCATCACCAGCAGCGATCCCAATCACTTCTTGCTCGCCACCAGCCCCACGGCCGTCGGCACCGCCAGCATCACGCTGCAATTGATCGGAGGAAGTCTCAACGTGCCGCAGTTTTATATTGAAGGGCAGAACTTTAGTGGCCCTATCGCCATTTCTGCAACGTTGACGGCATCGGCAGCAGGGTACAGCGATGGAATCACCACGGTGAGTCTCTATCCAACGGGGCTGACTTATTTCGGCAACGGCACGTTGAGCACGACAACAACGTCTGGCCCAACTGCGGTGGGCGTCTATTTGGTGGTGCTCAGCCCGGGGACCCTGACTGTTTACACCTACGGATATACGTTGGGGCCACAGGCGCCGGGGGCGGTGCCCGTTTCGGTGACCAGTTCAAATACCAGCGTAGGGACAGTGACCGGCAGTCCCGCATCGATCGGCGTAGGTGCCTATTTCACATCGGGAATCAGTTTCGTGCCGGTGGCGACCGGAACAACTAATTTGAGCCTTTTGGCGCCAGCGGGCTACTTCAATCCGTCCAACGCGCCCGTGCAAATTGTGGCGACCGTGCAATGAAGTTGATGGATGGAAGGTGAAAGACCGGCGACTCTCTGTACTATAGGTCTTGATTCACTTGAATCCGCCGAGTCGCTTCGTAGCATCCACGACCAGCGCATCGCCTGTTCCATTCGATTTGATGGCTAGAAATGCTTTGTAGGAATTTGCCGCGTCCGCGCTCTGTGATCCTTCCTGCGCGCGTCCCAAGTAATACAAAACCGCCGGGAAATGATGATAGCTGGGCTCATCGTCCAGGAATACGGATGTCGCTTCCCCGCGCCGCTGCTGACAGGCATCAAATTCGGAGGAAGCCTGCGCAAAGGCGCCCGCCTCGAGCAACGCGCGCCCCAAATCGAAGCGCCCCAGCCACGAATCTGACAGTTTCTGGGCGTCCCCAAAAATCTGGATTGCGCCTCGAGCGTCACCTTGGAGCAACTGCAATTCTCCTTCAATTAATTTCGCGTAGACTTGCGGCTCGGGTTCGAGGCGCTTGCTCATTTCGGCGGCGATAGCTTTCGCGCGCGGAGTCTTACCGCTTTCCATAAAAACTCCGGCCGCAATGAATTCAACCCCGTCGTCCTGGCTCGTAGCGATGGCTTTTTCCGCAGTGGCTGCCGCTGCTGCTTTTTGCCCCAGGACGAGTTCCGCTTGGGCAAGCATGGCTTGCTTGCCGCCTGCCCCGGCTTTGTTGTTCGCGGCGAGGTCGGCGGTGATTGCCTTCTCCAAAACGTGCACGGCGTCAGTGGTTCGGCCTTCATAAAGCGCCAGATCGGCAGATCCTGTGGCCGCCATGGACGCGCCGCGGGTGCTGATGCCCGCAAGCTTCTTGTAAGTTTCGGCTGCTTGTTGGTCTTGGCCCTGACCGAGTTGCGCCAGCGCCAAGGCACGCACTGCTGCTTCGTATTTTGGATTAAGCTTCAATGCCGCCTGCGCTTCCTTTGCGGCGTTCGCGAAATCACCCGCATAAAGCGCGTAAAGGGCTACGTTGCCGCGCTCCGCCACCCTAGTGGGATTCAGGTCCGCGGAATGGCGCCCGATTTCCTGCGCCTTGGCCATATTGCGGCTTAAAAAGTAGGCCATGGCAAGATTCGGATACGCGACCGCGTCAGCCGGATACTGCTGCATCAGACTCGTGTACTCTTCGATGGCTTTCTGCTGATCGCGAATCAGAAGATAATAGCCGCCGCGCGTGCGGTATTTTTCCCGGTCGGTCATTCGATCGATGTGCGCAAAAGCGAGCTTGTAATTCTTTTCCGCTTCCTGCCGTCGGCCGAGGTTTGCTTCCATGACTGCCAGGCCGGCAAAGGCACGGCCAAAGTTGGGGTCGAGGTAAGTAGCGTGACCGTATTCCTTGATAGCCTCGTCCCACTTGCCTTTTTGTTGGAGGTCTTGCGCCGCCGCATAGCTGTGGGCCGCTTCCAGCGTCTCCGCGGTAAAGGTCTCCTGCGCCGAGAGCTTCACTGATTCCGGCGTCGTATCGCCCAGGGCGGTACGAACATCCGCCGACAGCCGCCCAATGGAGGAGAGCACATTCTGCTTGTCGGCCTTCGCCGACTTGTTCACGATGTCCTTGCCGGTGATGCCATCGATGGCCTTCACGTGAATCGAGTATTGACTCCCATCTTTCGCGATCGCCCCGACCACGATAACGTCAATGCCTTCCCGTGTGGCCACCAGCCGCGCGACCGACTCGTCCAGCGATTTCGGCTCTGAACTCAATTGCGCCGCCAGCTTTCTTGCTGTACTTCGATTGAAGCTTTGTATAAAGGGCGATCCTTCCAGCCCGATGATGAAGGCGGGTTCCAAGGTTTCCGTGAAAACTGAGTCCGCGGTCTGGTTGGCGAAGTCCGCCACGAGAACCGACACCTCCCGGTGCGCCACGGGCCGGACCGAAAACAGTTTGTTGCGAAACACCAGAACCCCGGCCGCCCCTACGACGATTCCACCCAAGGCCATCACTGCGATTTTTTCTGCCAGAGTTCTCTTGCCAGTGCGCCTCGGGGACGTTCCGGGCAGCGTACCTGCCCAGGGTTCGAGTTCTCTTAGAATTTCGGTGGCGCTCGCATAGCGCTTAGCCTTGTCGGTTTCCAGGCAGCGCTGGACGATTTCGCTCAACGCTTTGGGAATTTCCGCAGCGATCTCGATGGGCGGCCGGACGTGCTCGGTGGTTCGCTTGTACATGGCCGCCCGTTTCGTGTCGGCCTTATGAGGCAAGTCACCCGTCAAAAGCTCATAGAAGATAATCCCCAGGGAGAAAAGGTCGCTTCGCGCGTCCACCTTTTCTCCCTGGGCCTGCTCCGGTGACATGTAGGCAGGCGTTCCCAACACTTCCCCAGTCATTGTTATGCCCCTGGTCTCAAGGCTGCGCGCGATGCCAAAGTCCATGACGATAACTCTGTCGTGCGCTTCCACCATGATATTTTGAGGTTTCAAGTCGCGATGGATGACGCCCTCCGCATGCGCGGCTTCCAGCGCGTGGCACACTTGCACGATGATTCCGGCGGCTTCCTTGGGTGCTAACTTGCCCTTCTCCCGGCGCACCCTGGCCAGGCTTCGCCCTTCCACAAACTCCATGGTGATGAACTTGACGCCGTCCGCCTCGGCCAAATCGTAGATCCGGCTCACGTTTCTGTGCGTGACCTGTCGGGCGATAATGAGTTCCTGCTTGAATCGGTTGAGAACTTCCGGGCTTTGGGCGAGCGCCGGGCGGATCACTTTCACGGCCACGAAACGGTCCAGTTCGCGGTCACGAACCTTGTAGACGGCGCCCATTCCGCCTTCGCCGAGTTGCTGCAGGATTTCGTAACGGTCCGCGAGCACGCTTCCAATGCGAAGCGCTCCCTCTGATATTCGAGCTCTGCGGGCGCCGGCCGCAGATCGGGAGGAGCCGCCCACGACCACTCCGCCGGTGAGTGTTTGATCCGCATCCTCAGGGAGGAAGGCGCCACTCGAGGGGGAGGGGACGCCAGACTCCCTTACCGGGAGCGGAGTCTTACACTTCGTGCAGGCTGATACTTCGGGCGGATTACCTAATCCGCATTGAGGGCATTCCATGGGCTTCTCTATTCGGGGAACAGTCTGACGGACAATACACCACAGCCTATCGTGCTTTCAAATGGAATCGCCGACCCTTTGAAGCAGATAGCGTGATGCGGGGCTAGCGTTGCTCTGGCCACACGTGGACGGCAACGGTATTGCGTAAGATTAGCCTTGAGGATGAAGTTAAGCAGAATGCTTTTGGGGCTGCGGCCAATCCACGGTTGGGTGACGCAATTCCACGCCGATGGCAAAGGAAGAAGCGTCAACGGACAGGCAGTACGCGACGCGCGCGCGCGAATACAGGTTCCCCTGGAGTGATCTGACGGTAAGAAGCTGGTTCGATTGCCACGGGTTTTTCGTCAGGAGGCGGGCCCCGCGAGCACTGACGTCGACAGTATAGGCAAATTCATATGTGACATTCTCAAGGCTGCACAGTTCCACAAGCACCTTCCTGGGGGTGCGGAATTCTGCACGACTCGAACGTGGCCCGCTTGTCATCGCGTTGCCTTGTCCCGATGCGAGACGCGGTGCTGTCAATAGGACGCGGCGGTTAAACAAGGAAATCAAACGCTCTTTGCACCGCAATTTCAATAGTACCTTTGGGCAATGTCCCGGTGATACGCTCCTTAGCTGGACTTTGATTTGGCCGGGAGGCTGCTTTGTAAGCCGTCATATCTGAGCACAACGGACCAGCTGACGGGCCGATCCTGGAACTTCACTCCGATAACAAAGCGACCGTCGTCCAGCGTCTGGCAGTAAACGACGTTTCCGCAAGCCGGATTTTCGTTTCGAGGAGTAACTTGTACCGCATCGCCAAGCTGCCAGGGGCGAATGGAGTAGAGGCGAGCGCCGCGCGAACTGATGTTATCGGTGTAGGTACGCTCTTCTCCATCGGCGCCTGGACGTTCCGCCTGTGCGAGGCGTACCACCACGACGATGGGGAGCCGCTTTTCCATTCTGCCACTGAGCGTGTGGTCCAAAGGCATTTCGCTCAAACCTTGACTGGGCAAACCTGAGGTGTTGTGGCTCTTTGCTTCGGCTAGGAAACGTACATCATGATCTTCGGCTGGGAGCGATTTGATTTGGTGCGCCGATAGACGTGTGGTCCGGCGATTGGTCCCTTGATCAGTCTCCTGGAACGTCAGCTACCTCACTTCTCCATTTGGATACCATTTCGTCCAGGCCTCTAACAATCCAGTCAAGACCTTAGTATTCTACCAGGCTGATAATTGAGTAGTGGATGGAACGCCTGCAAGCGTTTTAGCGTGCGGGCATCGCGGATTACAAACTGTCCCCGATTTCGGGGGCACAGGTGCTCGTCCCCTAGCCAAAAGAGTCAAAGAATCAATGGTTTGGAGATTGAAAGGAGGGGGAAGAAACGCGGGTCAGGTAAATACTGTAGGCGCTATGAAAATTATTCCTGCCGCCCGCCTCTCCCCACCTGCCTGCGGCGCCGCAAGACCCTAGTTTTTAAGGACTTGCGGGGGCCTCGTTTTGGCATTTTACGAGCATAAGACAGGCTGCCGAGCCAGCTCAATTCCTTCTCGTCCCCGGGAAGCGGAGGCAGGGGTCCTCCGAAAACTGGGATTGGAGATCGCAAGTAAGACCAATCCTTCAAAATCTTATTGTATCGCGCGGAGAGTGGTGTGTTTAGCCATCCTTGCGCGGACAAATAGCGAGGGAGCATGAACCCGGCCATCTTGCTTGCGGATGTTGTTTCGGCGAATCGCGAAGGACTGAAATTTTTCCTGCAGAACCAAAAGTGCGATGTAACTGCGGCGGCGGACGGGGAATCCGCGGTCAGATGCTGCCGGGAGATGCAGCCAGATTTGGTTCTTCTTTACGATGACTTGCCGGACATCGGCAGTTTCGAACTTTGCCGTGAGATCAAGAAAGATCCTCTCAATCAGCTCACGCCAGTCGTTTTGCTGAAACCTTCCCCGGATCTATGGGACATCCAGCGTGGACGGGATGCTGGCGCAATGGACGTCTGGCCTAACCCTTCATCGAGTTGGGATTTGCTCGGGCGAATCCAGACTCTGTTGCGGCTCAAGAAATACATGGATGAGCAGGCCAGGTCCGCAGTGTTTGCCTTGGCGCGCAGCATGGACTCGAAACAAAACTTGCGGAGTGGCCACTCGGAGCGTCTTGTAGCATACGTAGAGGAACTAGGAGAAAGCTTCGGTTTCGGAGAAGAAGACCTGCACGAACTCCGCATTGCCAGTTGGCTTCACGACATAGGAAAAATTAATCTGCCAGAGAGCATTCTTCTTAAACCCGGGCCTCTGAACGCGGAAGAAAGAAGAATCATGCAAGAGCATCCGATTATTGGCGAAAAAATCTGCGCGCCTCTCAAGTCGCTTCGCAGAATCCTTCCAGTGGTTCGGCATCATCATGAAAAAATGGATGGCAGCGGTTACCCGGATGGCCTTCGCGGAGAATCCATTCCGCTGAAAGCGAGAATTCTACAGGTCGCGGAGATCTACGATGCACTGACCACCAATCGTCCTTACCGCGGAGCTCTCCCTCCCGAGGAAGCGTTGCAGATCCTTTTCAGCGAAGCCCAGAACGGCTGGCTCGATGCGTTCGTGGTATTGAAATTTTCGCAAATCTGCAGAGATGGCGAACACTTCCCCGTTCGGGGAAGAACGATGCTGGCCTCCTATTATACGTAGTGGCTCACGGTTCGGCGGGGTGCTCGGCACATCGAGAAAACGCACGGGGTGACTTACTGTAGCGTCGCAGGACATACTAGCGGAGATTTACCATCGCGCGTGGCTCGGCGTAGAATGCGGGTGTCCACCAACACACGCAGAAAATGACCAGCCCTCATGTACAGCGTGTACGAAATATTCGAGGTCTTACCGGACGGCTCCACGTTGAGGATCAGCCGTGTATCCGGCTTAGAATTTGCCAACTTAGTGCTTCAGGAGCAGGCGAAACGCACGAGGAACGAATGTTTTGCCGCCGATGCAAGAACGAGGCGAGTTGTGGCGCAACTGAATGTGTCTCAGGGAAAGTGGCGAGCGACCAAGCGGATTTTTCAAATCGCTTACGATGAGCAATTAGGTCCTCAAAGAGCTGAACTGCTAAGGTCACTCGGTTATGGCATAGTCTCGGTGGTTGGCAATGATCCAGCAAGAATTCTCTTAACTTCGATCCAGCATTACGACCTCTTTATCGTCGGGCATGCAGCACCTGAAGAGACCAGAACAGAAATGATTGATTTGATTAAGGTGAAATACCCAAGAGTCAAAATTCTTGCCTTGAACGCTCCCCATCAACAACTGCTCAACGCGGATTACAACGTCACACTCAACGGTCCGGAAACCTGGCTTCCGATCGTGACACAACATAGCTGACTCCGCAGACGCTTAACGCACAGCAGAGCTCCTCCTAGCGGCTCACCCTAGATCGTCTAATTGCACCAGCCAATGCGCGAAAATACTCCACGGACGTTCGGAGAGCCCGCTCCTATCTCCGGGAGCGAGGACACCCGCCAGGCTTGCCTCGGACTTGCACAAGAGATGGTGTTGGAGGCTTGCGGAAACTTTAAAACGTTGAAACGTCCCGCAAACCCGTTCGGAATGCAAAGAACGCATCCCGCAGTGGCGTCCGGGATACAAACGGCGCATTTGAAGGTTGAAAGGTCTGAAAGTTTGGGAAAAGAAGACCTGAAACGTCTGAACAGAGGCCGGCTAAGAGAATAGAGAAAATCAGGAATTTGGAGAGGCCGCGTTGGCGGCAAGCCGGCCGTCGGAGCACGCCATGGATTCGGCGAGCGTGAGCCGCGGGGCGCGCAATAACAGGAACAGTTCGCCGGCCCAGAGCAAAATGTCCAGCAACCTTCCGCGCTGAAGATTGCTCAGGTCTTCCGATTGCAAGCTGACGTCGAGCGCTTTGCGCGAACATTCTTCGATGAAGGCGCGCATGGAGGCGAGGTTGATGGGCTCACCGCTGAACTTGCGTCCCCGCGGATCAAGGCTCTCAAGCCCTTCGTAACAACGCAGCAGGAAATGGTTCAGGCAGAGAGCCTGACGATCCAATGAAGTAATCGCGGCGCGGCTACAAGAACCCACCCGGCAGTTTCGCTTACCAAGCATCGTATCCATTTCCCCAAGGCCCGTTGGTTCAACCCGACGGCGGATCCCATTCCTCTTCAAATCTCAATTCTTTGTATAAGATGCGTTACGCAACGCAAACGGTTTCATCTTCAGGAACAACGGTGTCTTTAATAAGACACTCATCGCCCGCATTTATTCCCGCCTGAATCGCAGGAAGCACGGGCAAGTGCGCGAACATGGTTTGCACCCGCAGGCAGCGATCAAGGTAGGGCGCCAGCAGCGCGCGAACCCAACGGATATTTTCGACGCAGCGTTTCTCGCGGTCGTCTCCGGCCCACAATGTGACAACGGTAATTAGCCGCGCTTCGTGATCGGAAATCATCACCAGGCATCCGGCGAATCCGGTGACGTCCTTAAATGCTCCGACAATGGCCGCGGGAATCGCCGCTTCCACCTGTTGCGCTTCCCGGGGCTTGGCCACAAATTCGACACTCAGCGCCGTCACAGCGGGAACAGACAATGTCCCAGTACTGGACGCCTGCGCCCTTGCCGGCGCGGTCTGGAGGGATGGAAGAGCGATGCGTGTTATACTACTTGAGCAATATGCCGGGCTTGCCATAATTCCTCCAAATGAGCCTGCCCAGCCTTGGGAGAGGGGAGGCGCATCCCGGCCCGTTCAGGCAGGCTAGAATGCGCCCACTGGGGCACATGGGGTCCGGGGTGGTTCCCCACGGATAAGGACTCCCGAGCGTCGGGGGTTCCTACGCACAAGTAGTGCGGCAGGCCCCCATTCCGTTTCACCTTTCCGTTTCAACTTTATATAAAGGATTGAAGCTCCGGTAGTGCTCTAATTTCGTGTTGCTGCTTTTTGCCCAATTTGCTGTTTGAAGAATTGGATACTATCAGTCAGTTTCTCTATCCTCTGTTCAGCTTGTTTGATTTGCTCCTCAGCATCGGTAATTAAGCTGTCCCAACTGACGGTGTCTATCTTCGCTTTACTTTCTCTATTGACATTGTCTCTAGACATATGGCATACTCTCCTTATGGAAACCGGCCTCAATGAAGCTCTTAAGGCATTGAATGCGGAACTTGCTGCCGCGTCCGCAGAGCGCGATGAGCTTGAAATTAAACTGCGTGACAAAGATATTAGAATCATCACTCTGAGAAAAGCCATCTCTCATGTCCTCACGCTCATGGGTCTGTCTTGGGGTACTGACCTCTCCGAATTGGGGATAACTGATGCCATTCGACACGTAACGACTGCGACGTACGGACGTATGACAGCGAATCAAGTTCGGGACGAACTTGAGAAAAAGGGCTTCAAACTGTCTGGTTATGACAATCCGATGGCCTCTATCTATAAAGTTTTGACGCGATTGGCAGACGGCGGAGAATTGCAAGTCGAAAAGGAAGGCTGGAATACTTTCTACAAGCGCAAAGACACACACCGCATGTACCGTTTGAACCGCCAGAAACTTCGTGCACAACAAGCTTTGACTCACCCAACGATAGAAACTTGGATGGGCCTGAATCAACCGAAGCAAGAGGAAAAAAAGTGATTGAGTAAAGGGAAGTACCCCGTCACTAGCTTGAACTAGTGACGGGGCTGAATCCAAGCGCGGACGAAGCCCGTACTTGAACCCGAGACCTTCATTTTCGGGCTTCTCCCGCAGAAAAACAAGAGGAGAAGCCACATGACCTGCCTGAGATGCAAGCATCACGAAGCCAAGCGATTCGGATTTTACGGAGGCCGCGTGAAATTATGGCCTCCTCTCTATTCCAGACCGCCACCAGCAACACACATTTAGAGCATCGCCGAAGCTCCTGGTCCATTGCACCCGGGGGGAGGCAAAGCTATACTCCTCCCCCAAGAATTCGAGGGCTCACGTGGAGTTCTTTTCGTTCGACTCACGGTATCTGGAGCGGTTGCGCGCGGGGGATGCCGCAACTGAGCAGCACTTTGTCGCCTATTTTGAACAACTTCTGAGGATCAAGCTGCGCTCGAGGATGCTTCCTTCCGACAAGGTAGAGGACTTGCGGCAGGAGACCTTTATCCGCGTGATCGCCACTGTACGTAAAGATGGAGTGCGTCAGCCGGAGCGCTTCGGAGCATTCGTTAACTCCATTTGTAACAATGTATTACTGGAGCATTACCGTACTTTGGGGAGAAACCAGCCAATCGAGGATTCCGACCTGGAACTCCCGGATAAAGTACTCGACTTGGAGGGCGCGCTGTGCACCAAGGAGTCGGCAAAGCACGTCCGCAAGATCCTGGATGAGATGCCAAAACGGGACCGCGACCTCCTGTGGGCTATCTTCTTTGACGAAAAGGAGAAAGACACCATTTGTATAGAGTTGGGCGTCAATCGCGATTACCTTAGGGTATTGCTCCTGCGCGCCAAGGATAAGTTCAAGGTCCTCTATGCGAAGAGCCAAATCGGGATTGCCCAGCGGGCGACCGGCCAGGGAAGCCGGTGAAACGATTATGCGCCTCCCCGCACTACTATACGGATGACACAAATGGACCATACTGAAGCCACACAACAGCAAACGGCAGTCAAGTATGTGCTTGGGGAACTTTCCCAGGTTCAGCGAGACGCTTACGAAGAGCATTACTTTGATTGCGCCGAATGCGCCATCGACATCAAGGCGCTCGCCACTTTTGCCGACACCGCCCGCGAGACAATGCTTCAGGAACGACGGCTCCAAGAAGGACGAAAGTCCGTCGTGGCTGACGCTGTTCCGGCAGGTGCCCGGTGGTTTGCTTGGCTAAAGCCCATTGTCGCCGTGCCCGCGTTTGCCGCGTTGCTGCTGATTATCGGGTATCAAAGTTTTGTCTCCATCCCTAGAGCGAAAGAAGCGGCCGCCCGCGGCGCATCGCAGATTTTGTTCAATTCGCATCCTCTGCGTGGCGTCAACACGGCAGGCGAAGAAGGCCGCACGCTTTCGATCCGCCCCGATGAGGCTTTCTTCTTGAATCTTGACTTTGTCCCCACGCGGAGTTTCGATAGCTACATCGGTCAACTCGAAGACGCACAAGGGCGTGTGCTCTTGCGATCGAAGATCGCGGGCGGGAACGCGAACCAGGAAGCGCATCTTCCCGTTCCAGCCGGGATGCTCCGTCCGGGCAAGTACGTTCTGGCCTTTTACGGCGACCCTGGCGCCAGCGGCATGGTGAATCCACAGAATGACGCTGGCCGGCTACCTTTTACAGTTGAATTTCGTCCTTAAATGAATAAGGATTGGGCCTCATCCTAGCACCTGAGGTGTCCCCCATGGCTACGCGGCAACGCATTCCCTTTCACTTTCACGCCGAAGGTCACGCCCTTAGCGGAGAATTCCGTCATCCGGGCCGAAGCTTGATTGAGGCCCAGGCCTCTGTATCCTTGCCGACGATTGGCGGCCACGCTCGGGCGCACGTAGACCACTACTTTCACTCGGACTTTGTTACGTTCCGGACGGCCCACACCCGAGTCAGCGGCAGATGGGTCGACGAAGAAACCGTTTTGACCACGGCTACCACCACGATTGAAGACTTGAACATTCTGGAAGTCGTAACCGCCGATCGCATCGTGTCGCGTCTCACGTCTACACACAAACGCGGAAAACGGGAAGGTCACATCGTCGCTGTTGGCAGCGAATTCCATAACCTCCGCGTACGAGGCCATGAGCTCAAAGTCACGCTCCGGCACAAATTGCTGAGTGACTCTGAAACGTTTGAGCATTTGCGAAATAAGGTTGCAACTGACAAGGATTCCGGGAAAATAGCGGTGATCGACGACGGGGTGGCAGTTTGCTCGCTGGTGGAAAGAATCGACACCGACTTGCCAGGCGTGGATCCGCGCCGACACATCTTTCAAGTGCCCAATTTTGGGAAGATCTCCCTCGCCGAAGTGTTCGCCGAGCACGGAAGACGAGTTCTGACGATGATCCGCCTCGAACTCGGCTCGCCCCACGTCGCGGACCTGACAGTGACGGAGGCCAGCACCAACGGAAAGCCGGTGCCACCTGGTGGTTGAGGTGCTGTTTCAGTTTCATGGTGCTGGCTGTCGTTCTGAGTTCGATCGGTTGTCGCTCTCCCGAAAAGGTCTACGACACGATTAAGCGTGAGGTAGATCGCGGGGAATTTAATTCAACGCTCACCGAGTCCGATGCAGCTCTACGCCGCTACGGAGCGCGGAATAAAGAATGGGAATGGCGCTTCCGGCTGCTCAAGGCGCGCATTTTGGTTTCGCGCTCCCAAGGGGATGAGGCACTGTCACTTCTCGGACCAGAGCCACCCTCTGCTTTGGCTGCCACGGAAATCCCCGAACAGAGAAAACTCTTTCAAGGAATTGCGCACCGCTATAAACAGGAATTCACGGAAGCGGAACGCGATTTCGAAGAGGCAGAACGGCTCGCCCAACCATTAGCGCCCCGTTACCTATGTTTATTCTTGATTGCCAGGGCTGCTCTATGGGTTGATGAAAAAAAGTACGATCTTGCGCAAACCGATTATGCCAACGCTCTCGCCCTTGCCCGCCGTCATTCGTTGCCCAATCACGAAGCCAATGCACTCGCTGACTTGGCACGTCTTACGACCAGTCAGAATCACTTTGACGAAGCCTTGGACCTTTATCTAGCTGCCCTAAAGCTCGCTCAATCTTTGGAAATGACCGGAAACGCCGCCACCATTTTAGGAAACATGGGGTGGAGTTACTTCGAATTAGGAGATTTTGAATCCTCGCTCGATTTCTATAGACGCGGCGCTCAAGCGTCTGAGAAGAGCGGACTGCCCGGGTATTCCGCCTACTGGTTCTCGGGCGTTGCAAACTCTTATCTGGCACTTCACGAATACTCTCTCGCAGAGGATCTTGCACGGGCCACCCTCAAGCGCGCGCGGGACCTGAAGGACGCGGAAACAGCTACGATCTGCCTAAATACTCTGACGGAAGTATTGCTCAGGAAAGGTCAGCTTGCGGAGGCAGAGCGATACAATCGAGAGGCTCTGAAGATGGAGGAAGAAGGCCTCGACAAGCTCGGTGCCCCGACTTCTCGCGTCTTGGCTGGCCACATTGCAACCGGAGGGAAGCATTTCAGCGAAGCGACTGAGCTCTTCAATCGGGTCCTTACCGATCCCACTCTGGAGATGCCGCTGCGCTGGGAAGCTGAGGCTGGTCTGGCTGAGGTGCTGGACGATCAAGGAAGATTTGTTGATGCCGAACGCCAGTACCTCAAGGCGATCAACACGATTGAGCAAGCGAGACGGTCGGTCAACCACGATGAGTTGCGATTGAGTTTTCTTTCCAGCGGGATTGCCGTCTATGGGGAATACATTGATTTTCTGGTTCGCCGTGGTAGACCCGCGGAGGCAATGAATCAAGCAGAGCTTAGTCGGGCCCGGACACTTGCAGAAGGGTTGTCCCCCGACGCGAAAGCGAGTTCGCAAATCAGGCTGAAAGAGCCTCCACAGCAATTGGCGCAGAGGTTGCGTGCGACCTTGCTGTTTTACTGGCTGGGCGAGAAACATTCTTACTTGTGGGCGATCACGCCGGCGAAGACGGCCTGTTTCATTCTGCCCCCGTCTTCGGAAATCGATGCGCTGGTTAAAGCTTACACACAAGCGATTGTTGACTCCAAAGATGTTCTCTCAACAGATGCGCGGCAGACCGGCGAGAAACTGTATGCAACTCTCATCGCCCCGGCCCAGAAGTTAATCCCAGCGAACTCCCGTGTGATTCTGCTGCCGGATGGCAGCCTCTACGGACTGAACTTCGAGACGCTCATCGCGCCAGAGCCGCAACCGCATTATTGGATCGAAGATGTGACTTTGACAACCGGAAGCTCGCTGACGCTGCTGGCCTCCGCCGCTAATCGGCCCACGACGAAAGAAAATAACTTGCTGCTTGTCGGAAATCCAAAAGTAGCGAACCCTGAATTTCCTACGCTGTCGCAGGCGCCCAGTGAAATGAAGAAAATCGCGCAATCCTTTCCGGAGCCCCACCGAGCACTCTTGGAAGGGGAGCGAGCCACACCGAATGCCTACCTGAGTAGCCATCCGGAGCGTTTCTCCTACGTGCATTTCTCGACGCACGGTACTGCCAGCCGCGCCCGGCCATTGGAATCCGCAGTGGTCCTGAGCAAAGAACCTGGTGGGGATACTTACAAGCTTTATGCGCGCGATATCGTCACGCGGCACTTGCAGGCCGAACTCGTTACAATTTCCGCTTGCTATGGGTCGGGCACTCGCGCCTACTCAGGCGAAGGACTGGTCGGTCTTTCCTGGGCTTTCCTGCGCGCAGGCGCTCACAACGTCATCGGCGCGCTGTGGGAAGTGAGCGATGCCCCCGCTACCCCAGAGCTCATGGATTCGCTCTATCGTGAATTGAAGGATGGCAAGGACCCTGCTACAGCGCTCCGTGACGCCAAGCTCTCGCTCCTCCATTCCGCCAATCCCAATTCCGTCTTCAAGAAGCCCTTCTACTGGGCCCCCTTCCAGCTCTACGCCGGCTCATAGCTCTTATGCTTGGTAGCGCCGGCATCCCTGCCGACTCTTTTCTTCTTTCAGCCCACATGCTCCTTCGAGACACTCCTCACTCCTTGTAACGATTTTAACGGCCGCGTCACTACTTGAAAGTGAAACGCCGTCCCCGGAGAATAACGCACCCATGAATCTGAACACCAACACGTTGAACGCCGACGCAACGCAATCGTTCGAAAGCAGTCTGGTATCTTCTCAGAACCAAATCGAAATCGAAGAAAGTCATTCGCGCTCACGAATCTCACCTTGTGAGTTCGAGCTCCTTCTCCAGCGCGCTGTGGAAATTCTGAGCGCGCGAGCGCGAATCACAGAAGCATCCAGCTCTTAGAGCCTGCGTTTTCCTTTCGTGGACAGTGGACTGCGGGCAGTGGTACGATTCGCACCCCTGCACACTACTCGCGTTAGTACTCTTCCATTTCCGCAGAGCTGTTGGGGGTGTATATGCCGGCTGGGTTAGACAATCTTAAGCACATCGTTGTCCTAATGATGGAAAACCGCTCCTTCGACCACATGCTGGGCGGACTGAGCATGGTCATGGAGAATGGCCAGAAGAAATATCCCCAGATCAATGGCCTCACGGGGACCGAGTCGAATCCCGACACCAACGGCGCGATCGTCAACGTTCAGCCGAACGCGAAATTCCAGAGCCAGCTCGATCCTGACCCCGATCATCACTATCCGGGCGTGGATCGTCAAATATTCGGCGGCGCACCTCCGGGATCGGGGCGCGTCCCCAACATGCAGGGATTTGTCAAAGACTATTTCACGCAGACCAACGACGTCAATCGCTCGCACAACGTCATGTCCTATTTCACGCCGGACAAGTTGCCGGTGCTCTCCACCTTGGCCACGCAATTTGCTCTTTTCAACGGATGGTTTTCTTCGATTCCCGGCCCCACCATCTGCAACCGGGCCTTCGCTCACTATGGGACTTCCTTCGGCCAGGTGGGCATGGACCTGTTCTACATCAAGGATCCCATTCCCAGCATCTACGAGCGCATGGTTCAGGCCGGGCACACCGCCAAGATTTATTACTACGATCAGCAAAGCTCCACGATGGAAATCGTAAATCTGCTGAAGAACCAGCCGCAGATTTTTGGCAGCTTCAGCCAGTTCATCGGTGACTGCAGGGGCGGCACTCTCCCCGAATACAGTTTTGTCGAGCCTTGCTACAACGATCATCCCGGCCCCGGTGGCGGCGAAGTCTTGGCATCGGATCAGCATCCCGACCACAACGTTCAGGAGGGCGAGAGGTTTATCGCCGTAATCTACAACGCCATTCGAACGAATCCTGATCTCTGGAAAAGCACCGCCCTCTTGATCGTTTACGACGAGCACGGCGGAATCTACGATCACGTTGTACCGCCTCAGGTTACGCCGGATGGCTATTTCGCCGATCCGGGCAACACCGGAACGGGAGAAACTTTCAATTTCGACCGCCTGGGCATTCGCGTCCCCGCGATTCTTGTGTCCCCATATATTCCCAGGGGAACGGTTGTTCCCGGCACCGAGGCTGGAGCCAACGCGCGCATCTTCGAACACGCCTGCATTCCGGGAACCATCACCAATTTCTTCCTCAAGGGCGACGCCAAGCGCACCGTCCGCGAGAAAAACTCTAGTTCATTTCTCGATTTGCTCACCGACCAGATGCGCCCCGATTCCGATGTTCCATTTTTCCATCTTGGAGGATAACCATGGCTACACCGACCAATGCCATCTTTGTACCGTGCTGCGAGAAGGGCGCCTACAATCACGACCGGCCCGCCGGCAAGCTTCTTCAGTCTCAGACCCTGCACTTGCGCGAAGCTCTGCTTCAGCATTCGAAGGAGTTGACCGCCGTCCTGGCCATCGAACTCAGCTCGCTGAAAACCGAAGGCGAAGTCAGCGCCTACATTCACAGGGCTACGGCGCTTCTCCATACCCACGGCCCCCGACCCACAGGAAAGTAAAGGAGGCTCCGTGCGACGCATCGTCTTGGTTTTGATTTTGTTCGCGGCAGGAACTGCGCGGGCGCAGCAGGATCCCGGCGCGCAGAATCCTCCGCGCACAGACAGTCCCAGTGAAATGGACAAGCTGAAGGAGAGTTGTTTCAACCTCAAAGGCATTCCTGGCTGCGCGGAAGAGCTTTTCATGGGGAAACCCATTCACATCGCCGTCGGCAGCATCGCTCCGCAGAATGGATTCGGCGCCGGCCTTGCCTACGTGGGGCATAAGACCACGGAGACTTGGCGAACCAGCTGGAATTCCGACGCTGTCGGTTCCATGAACGGATCGTGGCGCGCCGGTTTCTACCTCAAATTCGTCCACACGCCCAATAGGCCCATCACTGTCGGTTTTGGGACGCCCAACGCGGCCAAGAAAAATCTCACGGAACTCCCGGAGCACTCCGTCATCAATTTGTATGCACAGGCGATTTCGCTCAACAAGCTCACCTACTTTGGTTTGGGTCCGGCGACCACTGCGGCAGGCCGTTCCTTCTATGGAATGACACAGACCATTGTGGGCGCTAGCGCGGTGAAGCCCTACGAACGGCTGCATGCCAGCCTTTACGGCGAAATCAACGGCCGCTTTGTCAGCCTTCGCCCGACCACGGGCGAACCGAGTCCATCCATCGGAACTCTCTACACCGAAGCGACCGCTCCGGGCCTGACCAGCCAGCCTGGAACAATTCAGCTCGGCGAAGGCATTCGAATTCGGCCGGTGTACTTCGACGATTTTCTGCGCCTGAACTACAACCTTGCCTACCAGCAATTCTTCACGCCCGGAAATTCCACTTTTTCTTTCCAACGTTTGACCGCCGATCTGTCCCATGAGTTTGCCCTCTACAAAAAGTCCACGCGCAACCTAATGCCTCGGGACAATAATCCCAACGGACCCGACGAATGCCCCGCGCCCAGCGATCCGCGTAACCATCCCTGCAAAGCCATCACCCGCGACCGGGAAGGAAGTGTTGGGCTGCGCTTCTTTCTCGCCGCCTCCATGACCCCGGGAGGCAACGCAGTGCCTTTTTACTTTCAACCGACTCTCGGCGGCGTGGACATCAATGGCAATCCTTCGCTCGGCAGCTATCAGGACTTTCGTTTTCGCGCTCCCAACGTCATGTTTTTTCGCCAGAGCTTTGAGCACTCCATCTGGGGACCGCTGGGACTTTCCTTCCTGGTGGATGAAGGGAAGGTTGGCTTGACCCGTGGTGATCTGGGATCGAATCCCTGGATTCACAGTTTTGCGTCTGGCCTCACTTTGCGCGCTGGAGGCTTCCCCCAGGTCTTCCTGCTCTTTGCTTGGGGCGGCAACGAAGGCACGCACACGATCGCCAACGTAAACACTTCGTTGCTCGGTGGTTCCGCACGCCCATCCTTGTATTAGCCCGCCTCTCAGACGAACTCCGATGGATCACATTTGAAACTTTGTTGGAAACGAAGAAGGTTTCCACAGGCACCCGCCTTGTGTTTTCGTACCTTCCCGGCATAAACTCCCTCGCAGCATTTTTCTCGCTTGCCACCTCAACCCTTCGAGGGATTCTTTGGCTTGCGGGATACGGGGTTGTGAAGACTGAGGGAGAGAAAATGAGAAAACTGTTGTATGCATTCTTTGTCTTGGCGCTTGCGTTGGGGCTTGCCTCGCCGGGGTGGGGCCAGTCGCAGATCACCGCGGGAACCGTCCAGGGAGATGTCCTGGATGAGAAGGGCGGAAGCGTCGCGGGCGCGACCGTCGAAGCAAAGAATCTAGCCA